>Ga0268298_10001695_pt1 | contig 25308 bp, 18 predicted proteins | sample WWTPWeurt_MetaG_FD_194462 | JGI IMG/M metagenome (GOLD analysis project Ga0268298, IMG submission 194462) | Activated sludge microbial communities from WWTP in Nijmegen, Gelderland, Netherland - WWTP Weurt | ecosystem: Engineered > WWTP > Aerobic digester > Activated sludge | place...
TCCCCCACCAGCTTCACCAGGGACTTGGCCGCCTTGTAGTTCTGCTGGTCTCGCGCCAAGGAGCGCCCGGTGATCGAGCGGTAGGACTTGGTGTTGGCGTCCTCTTGGCTCTGGTGCCCGCCGTTGCTCGGGAGCGGACCCTCGGCGAGGAGCTTCATCACCTGGGCGTATTTGGGATCGCTGTTGTTGGCCCAAGGCGAGACCTTCCAGCCCTTGTCGTTGTCGCCGATGAGGTAGTGCGTCTTCCAGGGCTGATCGAGGCGCTCATAGGCCTGACCAAAGGCGGACAAGATGGCCTCGGGCGGCGCGGCGCCCAGCTTGGCCAGGCCCGCGTCCGTCACATAGACGTCGAGCTGGCGGCTCGTCTCCTCGAAGGAGCCTTGGAACTTCTCGCTGCTGGCCAGGGCCTTGGTCGCCGGATCGATCGCGCCGAGGAGGTCGGCCAGCTCGAGGAAGCGGCGGACGTCATCCTTGGAGGTGAGATCGTCGCCGTCGACGCCATAGTTCACATGGTAATAATAGCTCGGCGCCGCCTCCCCTTTCTGGGTGGCCACCAGCTCCCGCGAGATGCTGCGCTTGCCGTCGGTCCAATTCGAGATGAGGCCCTCGTAGCTGTCGGCCAGCGTCGCCCGATCGAAGACGATGTTGCCCTGGCTGGTGCTGAGCGTGCCGTGGTTCTCGGCGCCGCTCGAGATCGAGCTCAGCAAGGTGATCGGTCCAAACTGGCCCTTGAGCGTGTTAGAGGCGCTGCGCGTGCGTTCATTCAGCTTGGCGGTGCGGACGCTGAGGTCGCCCTCGCTCACCAGCTGATCGACCTTGCGGAGATCGAGCTTCAGCAGATCTTCGTAGGCGCCGCGCCCGGTGGCGGTCGTGAGATCGATGACGTAGTTGGCGACCTCGTTCTCGGTGTTCCCCGCGGTGTGCGTGGCCCGGAAGTCCAGGTTGATCCACTTCTCGACCTGCTTCTCGACCTGGTCCGCCGCGAAGGAGCCCGCCTTGTTGTAGATCGCCCCGCCGAGGTCGGGGAGCGCGCTCTTGAGCTTGAGGTCGATGCCCGCGTGCGCCCCTGTTGAGATGGAGGCGCTCTTGGTGTCGACCTTGGAGAGGGAGACGAAGACCTTGTTCCCATCGAGGCGTTTGATGCGGATCGCGAGGTCGAGGTTCTTCGAGCTGCTGAGCGAGCCGCCCACGGTCGCGCCGACGGACACCAGGTCGCCGATCTGCGCCAGCTGATAGCCCGCGCCGATCGAGGCGTTGGCGGCGATGGTACCGCTGCCCCTCAGGGTGACCTCCGTGCCTTCCTCCAAGGCCTTGGCGCGCGCGGCGGTGAAGGGCAGGTCGACCGTGGCGTTCTTGGCCAGCTCGAGCGCGGCCTGGGGAGCGTGGGGATAGGGGGCCAGCACCGAGTAGCCGAGGGAGGCTCCCGCGCTGAAGCCGACGTTGGCGCTGACGCCGGGAGCGATGGGGATCGCCGTGCCGATCGCGGCGTGGGGGTAGATGCCCCCGCCGGTGATCGCCCAGGTGGTGGGGGCGTGCGCCGCACTGTAGCTCGCGCGGTTTTTGTCCTCGGTGATCAGGGGATCTTTGGGGTCGATCAGCTGCGCCTTCACCTTCAGCGCGACCCCGGCCTGTTCGCCCAAGGCGACGTCGGTGATCTTCAGATCGTAGGGCTTGTAGATCTGCTTCTTGGCCAGCTCGACCAGCTTGCCCTTGACCTTGCCGAGGAGCTCGCTCGATCCAGCGGTGCTGGCGGCAGCCGCTGCGGTGTTGAGCCCCAAAATCCCGAAGACCTCGGCCTTCTCCGCGCTCGACTGGAACAAGTTGTCGGTGAGCTTGGCCGCCACCGCCGCCTTCTGCGCGGCGCTCAGGTTCTCCGGGGCGAGGGCGCCCGCGTCGAACTTGGAGAAGTGCCCATCACTGGAGAGCTGGTTGAAGATGGCCCACAGGGTGGAGTCGGGGAGCGCGGTCACTGGCATGGGCGCGAGCAATGCGCGCGCTGTGCCAGCCCCACCCGCTCCGCATGTGGGACCTCAGCGCGCTGCCGAACCAACAAAGGGCTGTCGGGCGCGTCGCACAGCGGGGATCAACCCACCGCGTTCAGCCGCGCGTTGATCTCCGCGCGAGGGTCCTGGATCGCGCCCTCGCTCTGGAACACCAGATCTTTGTGCGTATTCAGATCCTCGATGCGGAGCTCGTTGACCAGCACGTGCTCGGCGCCCGCGACGAGCGAGACCGCGCCAAGGCCCTTCCAGAAGTCGAGGCCGAGGGCCTTGTCCTGCTCGGCCAGGAGGTCCATGCGGGCCTGCGGCGTGGGGAGCTCGACCAGCTGCTTGATCAGGCCGACCAGCGCGCCCGAGGCCTTGTACGCCGCGGAGTCGCGCCCGAGGTGGCGCCCCGTGATCCATTTGTAGGCGTTGCTGTTGGTGTCGACCTGCTGGGAGTGGCTCCCGGCGTTGGTCGGCGTCGGGCCCTTGGCCAGCAGCTTCATGATCTCGTCGTGCTTCTCGTGACCGGTCTCGAGCCAAGGGGCTGTCTTCCAGGCCTTCTTGCTGAACTCGGAGGGCAGGTCGAGGCGCTCGAAGACCTGGGCGTAGGCCTCCATGATCTTGCCCGGCTCCTCCTTGGCGGCCTTGCCCAAGATCGCCAGACCAGCGTCGTTGATATAGACGTCGACGGTCCGGTTGGTGTCGTCGAAGCTCTCCAGGAACTTCTCGTTCTTGGCCATCGCCTTGGTGTCGGGGTCCAGCGCGCCCAGGAGATCGGCGAACTCCACGAAGCGCCGCACGTCATCCAAGGAGGTGTGGCCGTCGCCCTCGATGCGGTTGGTCGCGTGATAGTAGTAGCTCGGCTCGGCCTCTCCGGCCCGCTGGGTGGAGACCAGCTCGCGGTACATGCTCCGCTTGCCCTCCCAGTGATCGCTGAGGATCCCAGAGTAGCCGTCGGCCAGCTTGGTCTTGTAGCAGTCGATGGTCTCTTCGCCCTTGGGGCCGGCCTTGAGCTCCACGTGGTCTTTGGTCGCGGAGGACACCGCGCGGAGCAGGGTGATCGGGCCGAAGGAGAGCTTGAGCTCGTTGCCCGAGGTGCGTACGCGGTCGCTCAGCTTGGCGCCGCTGACCGACAGATCGCCGTCCGCGAAGAGCTGGTCGACCTTGCGGAAGTCGAGGCGGAGCAGGTCCTCGTAGGCGCTCTTGCCGGCCTCGGTGCTCAGATCGATGACGTAGCTGCTGACCTCCTTCTCGCTCTTGCTGGTGGAGTGGGTGGCGCGGAAGTCGAGGTTGGCCCACTTCTCGACCTGCTTGTCGATCTGATCGGCGGCCAGATCGCCGGCCTTGGCCAAGAGGCCGCCGCCCATATCCGGGATCGCGCTCTTGGTGTCGACGTCCACGCCGACGTGGGCCCCGACCGACAGCGAGCCGGCGTTCGTGGCGACCTTGGAGACGGAGACGAACATCTTGTTCCCGTCGAGCCGCTTGAGCCGGAGGCTGAGCTCGAGGTCCTTGGACGCGCCGGCCGAAGAGCCGAAGCTGGCCCCGACCGAGACCAGGTCCCCGACCTTGGCCAGCTCATAGCCGATGCCAATGGAGCTGGAGGCGGCGATGCGGCCGGTGCCGCGCAGGGTGATCTCGGTGCCCGCCTCGAGCGCGGTGGCCTTCTCGGCGCTGAAGGGCAGATCGACGCTGAGGTTCTTGGCCAGCTCCAAGGCCGCTTGGGCCTCGTGGGCGTAGGGCGCCAGCACCGAGTAGCCGATCGCGGCGTTGGCGCTGAAGCCGATGCTGACGCTGGCCGGCCCGATGGGGACGCTGGCGCTGAAGCCGGCGTGGGGATAGATGCCGCCGCCCGCGATGGCCCAGGTGAGGGCCTCGCCTTGGTCCTGGTGCTTCTTGGTGGTGGCGGCGCGGTGCTTGTCCTCGGCGATCAGCGGGTCGCTGCCGTCGATGAGCTGAGCCTTGACCCGGAGATCCAAGCCGACGTGCTCGCCGAGCTCGAAGGCGCCGACCTTGAAGTCGTAGGGCTTGTACAGCTCGCTCTTGGCCAGATCGACGAGCTTGGTCTTAACCTTGTCGAGGAGGGCCGGGGAGGAGCCGGCCGGCGCCAGATCGGCCGCGCTGAGCCCGAGGGAGCCGAGGACCTGGTCGCGCTCGGCGCTGCTCGTGAAGTGGGACTCGGAGAGGCGCCCGGCGATCAGCGACTTCTGCTCCGCGCTCAGGGCTTGGCCCCCCGTGAGGGTCTGCGCGTCGGCCGCGCTGAGGTTGCCGTCGGCGAGCAGGGCGTCGAGGGTCTGGACGAGGGCCTTGGGGGTCAGGTTCACGGGCATGGTGGCGGCTCCACTTGCGCGGACCATGCCATCGGCCTTGCCTGGAAAGGTAGGGCAAGGTCTGGGCGTGTTGAGGCGCTTCGGCCGCGTTTGGCTGTTCCTCCGCCATACGGTTGATGCCTTGCACCAGCAGCAACACTTTGTCCTACATGCCGACAATGTGGGGATGCGCTTCTGGCCGCTGCAGCATAAGCCACCGAAAGAACAGAGTCTGTTCGTGGCGGCGGAGGAGGTCCAGGCCCGGGCGGACAGCATCGACCGCGCGTTGGCCATGGATGCTCAGCACCTGACGCCGGGCCGCAAGATCGCCATGGTTGGGGTTTCCGTCCTTTCGCTCGTTCAGCAGGGCACTGGGCAGGGACCGGTCGGGGTGGTCCGCGACGTTTGGTCGCCCGTGGACCGCATTGAGCGGACGCGCGGGGGCGGATGAAGATCTTCGGCGCATCTTCCGTTGGCCTTGGCCATCTCCCTCCAGCGGAGACGACCGAGGAGCCGCGGGTCTCGGCCGGGCGCGATCGCTCCGCTCAGCGCGTCGCGCCCGCGCGGGTCCAGCTCGAGAACCCCCGCGGCTTCTTGGCCACCGGCCTCGCCGCCAAGCTCAGCCCCCAGCCGCTGCCGGCGACGTCGATCGGGCCGTGGCGCGCGCTGTCGCTCACGCTGGGCCTCGAGGGCGGCTTCGCGGGCCGCGTACCACTGGCTGATCTGCGCATGCTCGGCCAGATCCGCGAGCTCAAGGCCGAGCTCACGCCGCTGACCGATGCGGCGCTGCGTGAGCGCTTCGATCGGCTCCGCACCCGCGCGAAGTCCGGTACGGCGCTCATCTCGATCTTGCCCGAGGTGCTGGCGGTGATCCGCGAGACCAGCCGGCGCGTGCTCCACAAGGAGCCCTATGAGGTGCAGATCCTCGCGGCGCTGGCGCTCTCTCAAGGCAAGCTCGCCCAGCTCAAGACCGGCGAAGGCAAGACCTTGGCCGCCGGCCTGGCCTCGGCGGCGCTGGCCCTGAGCGGACAAGGCGCGCACGTCGCGACCTCCAACGGCTACCTCGCCGAGCGCGACGCCGAGGACCTCACGCCGCTGTTCTCGGCGCTCGGTCTCAGCGTCGGCGTGGCCAAGAGCTGGGGGCAGACCTACGAGGAGAAGCGCGCCGCCTACGCCGCCGACATCACCTACGCCCACGCCGACACCTTGGCCTTCGATTGGATCGAAGATCAGACCTGGTGGCAGCGCGACTGGCGGGTGCAGCGCCCGCTCCACGCCGTGATCGTCGATGAAGCCGACGAGGTGCTCCTCGACAACGCGAACTTTCCGCTGGTGCTGTGCGGCGCCCCCGAGCCCGCCGAGCGCTTCGAGGCCCGCACCGCGCTGCTCCGCTCGGCCAATGAGATCGCCCGCGAGCTCGATCAAGGTCAGTTCGTCCGTCTCGATCACGAGCGCGGCAAGGTGCGTCCCTACGTGACCGAGGCCGGAATGGGCGAGGTGGAGCGCCTCGTTCGTCAGCACGTCGGCCTCAAGACCGGCGCCGAGGTGTGGACGCCCGAGCAAGGTCCCTTGCTCCTCTCCATCTTGCAGGCCCTCGAGGCGCGGCACTCGGTGCTCAGCGGCAAGGACTACATCCGCCAAGACGGGCAGCTCACGCTGGTCGGCAGCGGGACGGGCCGCCCCAATCCGGGCGCGCGGCTCCGCCATGGATTGATGGACTCGGTGCTAGCCAAGGAGGGCAAGGCGCCCGAGCAAGAGCTCTTACCGCTCGGCGCGATCTCCTATCCGGCCTTCTTCGCGCGCTACGCCAAGCTGTCGGGCATGACCGGCACCACCCACGGGCGCAAGGAAGAGCTGAGCGAGCTGTATCGGCTGACCACCGTGGAGATCCCCACCAACCGCCCCGCGCAAAGGGTGGACGAGCCCGACGCCTTCTTCCCGCACCCCGCGCAGCGGATGCTGGCCGCGGTGGCCGATGTGCTCGAGACCCACGCGACGGGTCAGCCGATCTTGGTCTCCACCGTGTCGGTCCGTGCCTCCAAAGAGGTGGCGGCGCGACTGGCGGATCCGCTGCTCTGCCTCACCGATGTGGCGCTGTCCTCGGGCCCGCTGCTCGCGGCGGCCTGCGCGCTCCTCCCGCGCGGCGCGGAGCTCTTGTCGGCGGCCCACGACGACCCGAGCCTGCTCCACGCGGCGTTCCTCGCGAACCGGCCGGCGGTGGAGGCCTTTGCCAAGCTGCTCGACGGCGCCGGTTTGCCGGCCCACACCTTGCTCGCCAACGCCGCGGGCGTACCCCACCGCGTGCTCAACGCGGAGACGCACGCCGAGGAGGCCGCGATCATCGCAGCGGCGGGGAAGAAGGGCGCCATCACCGTCGCCACCCAGATGGCCGGCCGCGGTACGGACATCCCGCTGTCGCCGGAGGTGCTCGAGCTCGGCGGCCTGCGCGTCATCGGCATCGAGCGCAAGGCCAACCTCCGCCAAGACGAGCAGGTGCGGGGACGGGCGGGGCGGCAAGGGCAGCCGGGGTCCTCGCGTTTTTATGTCTCGCTCTCGGACGAGGTCTTCACCTTCTTGCCGGCCCACCAGCTGCGGGCGCTGGCGGAGAAGGTCGAGACCAGCCGGCTCGACGAGCTCCCCTCCGGCGTGGTGGCGGCCTACGAGAAGGCGCTGGCCAAGGCGCAGGAGCGGGGCGAGCAGGAGAACGCGGCTGGCCGGCGGCAGGGCATGCGCCTCTCGGGCGCGCTGGAGTCTTCGCGCCGTCGGATGCTCGGCTGGCGGGACGAGGTGCTCGACGCCACCGATCTGGCGCGCTCGCTGACCGAGTGGATCGCGGCCGACGGGGTCAAGCAGGCCACGCTCGCGCATTTTGCGCCGGCGGCGGTGATCGAGCTCCTGAAGCGCCTGGATCCAGCCGCGGCCGAGCTGGCCGCGCCGGCCAAGACGGCGGACGAGCTCCGCGCGCAGCTGACGGCGATCGTCGATCGGCGGGTGGACGCGGTGTTGCTCGAGCGTAAGGAGGACGGACCCGCCTTCAATCAGTTCCTACGGGGGCTGGTGCTGTCGCGGCTCGATCAGATGTGGCTCGACCATGTGATGAGCGAGGAGGACCGCCAGCGCGAAGTGTATCTGTCGTCCTTCGCCGACGGGGATCCGGTGGTGAAGCACGAGATCGCCTCGCTGACGATCTTCAACCAATCGATGGAGCGGACCGAGGCCGATATCCGCGCGGCGTTCTTCAGCGTCATCCGAAAGCGCTCCTCCCCGTAGCCTCAGCGCTCGTTGGACCCCAGTCCTCGCGCGATCACCAAGGCCCCGATGATCAGCAGCGCCGCGCCCGGCGGCACCAGCAGAACGAAGACGCCAGGGTCACCGCCCATCGCCCAGATCCCTCCCAAGAAGAAGCCCAGCGGCAGCAATATGCCGGCCCCGGTGACGCAGCCCCAGATCGCCCGGATTTGCTGGGGCGACCAGCCCTGCTTCGCGCGGATCGTGCTGGCGACGGCGATATGCACGAGCCCGAGCAGCGTCCCGTGCGCGTGGGCCAGGGTCCACAGATGTCGGCGAGTCTCGTTTTGCAGGCCCAGGTACCACTGTTCCTTGAAGCCGTGCAGCGTCTCTAGGACGACGCCCAGCGATACAAACACGACCAATGACCACCAGCCCATGCGCAGGTGTCGGTGCGCTGCCTGATCCTCGCTCTGTGCGTCTTGGCTCATTCGAGGAGTATTATGGAGCGATTGTCCCGGCGGGCAAGGAGCCGATCGATCAGCTCTTGCTCCAGGCCGTCTGGGCCGATCAGCAGGGCTGGGTTCGCCGCGCTTCGCTTCCACTGCTGGAGGACTCGGGCCGAACCTTGCTCGCGCTCGGCTACTGGCCCGACATAGTCGAATTCAAATCCCTGGTAGCCAGGCAAGGTCCTTAGCGACGCATAGGCCCGGTAGCGCACCACCGCGTACGAGTCCCGCATCAACACGCCCAGGTAGGGGGCGATCCAGTCGGTGCCGGAGGCCTCCTGCGCGGGCGCCCAGCCCAAACTGGCGGAGGCGATGGCGCGCTGCAGCGCATCTCCTTTGAGGAGCTGCAGCACCGTCGCGGAGACCTGCCGCTCATCCTCATCTAGCTCGATCTTCGGCGTACCGTACCAGGCGTTCATCTGCTCGACGGTCCAGGCCATCGTGCGGTCGAGGTGGCAGACGTTGCAGGCGTTGGGTCGGCCCGTGGCCAGCGTCTTGGCTGGGTTTGGGCTCTCGATGAAGTGATTTCGATTGCCGCGCATCTGCCCGAAGGTGGTCGGGGGCATATGGCAGGAGCTGCAAGCGGCACCGCTTGATCCTGCTCGGTGATGACTGTGGGCCGCCGCGTCCTTGACTAGGTCGGGGTGACAGCTCGCGCAGGCCTTGTCGGTGTCCATCTCCGGCGCGACCTGCTTGCTGCGAGAGCCGTTGTGCATGGAGTGGCAGTTCAAGCAAGTGAGCCCTCCTTGGTAGCACTTCGACTCGATCAGGCTGCTCACCTCCCGGCCCACGGGTCGGCTGGGGCCGTCTGGCCAAAACCGCATTTCGATCGCGCCTGGGACGCTCAGGAACGCGGCCAGCTCGGGCTTGCTCGGGGCCTCTAGGGCGCGGATCAGGATTTGGGAGGGATTGGTCTCCTGGCCCGGTCGAAACTGAATCCCGGTGCTTAGAAAGGCCCTTGAATCGGCGATCAGCTGGACCGCGTGGCACACCGAGCAGATCTGCATTGCCTTCTGTTGCGTGAGGCGACGCGGTTCGACGATCGTGGGGTCTTGGCCATCACCGAAGTGGAGTCCATATCGCCGAATGGGATCCTGGTTGGCGAGCACGTGTTCGTGCCCTGGTCCATGGCAGGCCTCGCAGGCGATCCCTAGCTCGCCGACGCGCGTATCCACCTTTACGGCCTGCGTCGTCGGATCGACGAGGAAACGCGGCTGCCCACCGGTGGCGTGACACTGGATGCAGTCGCCGTTCCAGGTGCTCACTTCCTTGGGAGGGCGCTCTGGGTCGAACACCAAGGCGTCCTTTCGCTCCACCCACTTTTGGTCTTCGATGATCCAGGTGAGCGGTGCCAGGTATAGGTGCCGGTCCACGGTGCCGCTGAACCAGTACGCCTGGAGCGTATGGGACCCGCTGACCAGCCTTGTTCGCAGCTCGACGCTGGGGGCCTTGTTCTTCGGCCCTTGCCACGAGGGGTCGGGCACCTCCATCCAGAACTCGTCGCCGCGCCGGCTGACCCGATAGTGCCGCCCATCGATGGCGAACGGCACGCCGTCAAAGCGCCCGAGTACCGTGTCGGGCGTGGCGATCTGGGTCATGGTCCGATGGTAGCTCTGGTGCCAGCTCGCGTATTGGCTGGGGTGACAGGCGCGGCAAGCGTCCGAGGAGACGTAGCCGAAGTCCTCGGACTTCTCCGGCAGGAGCTGGGTGACCTGGATCTCCTCGTTAGCGGCGTGTTGGCGGGCCGTCTCCCAGCCCAGAAGCCCGACCAAGGTCATTCCGACGACAAAGCCTGCGCTGAGCCAGTTCAACGCTCACACGCTAGCATGAGCCCCTGGGCGGAGGCGATGCGCCGGGGCTGATCAATCCCTGAGATATGGGTAGGTCGGGCTACGGAAGCGGAAGGTCTGCCCGATCTTGAAGCGATCGGGCAGGACCTCGCTGTAGACCGTGGGCTTCTCCACGATGGCCCAGGTCGGATCCAGCACGCGGCCGTCGGGTACCTCGACCCAGGTGTGGCCCGAGCTCATGCCTGGTCCGAGCTCGTTGGCGCCCTGGACGATGCGGTATGGAAAGCCCAGCTTTTCTAAGACAAAACCGGCGACGAGCGACTTCTGCAAGCAGTAGCCCACGCCCTCCTCGAGGTAACGCTCGAGGGGCACGACCGGGAAGCTCAAGCCCGTGTCGTGCGGGACTCCCACTGCCGCGGACCCGGCCTTGCTGAAGGTGGGCATCGGATCGCCGCTGAGCGCGATCGTCTTGTCCCAGGGGAGCTCGCCGAGGCCCTCGCTGGTCTCGGTGCCCTTCATGAGCGCGCCGAGATCGGTGCGGAGGTGCTCGAGCACGGTGTCGAGGGAATAGGATCCATCGGCCTCCCGCGGCACCCGCTTCACCAAGGCGTCGAGCCAGCGATCGAGCGGCGTGCCCGCCCGTTTGTCGATGCCGACGAAGGCGCGGCGCGTGCTGCCGTCGCCCACGATCGCCCGGTGCGGCGTGAGCTCCGACCAGGCCTTGTCGTTCATGTTCAAGATGGCGCTACCGAACTCCGGGCGCACCAGCGGGTGGAAGACCGAGACGGTGATGTCTTTGGCGACGACGCGGGGGTCGGTGTAGCGGTGGATGGTCTCGGCGCCGAGGCCGACCTGCGCCGGCAAGCTGTAAGGCGTGGTCGCGGGGGCCCGCTTGATCTGGGGGACCTCGCCGCTGGGACACCACACCAGGCCGGCCCAGGCTCCGATGCCCGGCGTGCTGGTTCCCGAGCCGGCGACCGGGGCGAGGGAGGGATCTCTCAGGGTGCCTGGGGACTGGCAGAGGTGCGCGCTGGTGCTCGGAGCCTCGCCTTCGCCGACTGCGCTCCATGCGCCGATGCCGAGGCCGGGAGGGCCGAGCGGGCCGGAGACGGGCATCTCTTGGCTATGCCCGATCGAATCGGGCCCGGCAACCTCAGACCTCGGTGACCTTGGCCATGGAGCGGTCGTGGACCTTCGATAAGAGCGCCAAACCCACCGCCGCGCCGACCAGGGCGAGGAACATATCCCACTGCGCATCCCAGACATCGCCTTGGCTGCCGAGGAAGGCCGCCCCGACATCGCCGGCCACCACCAAGGTGGTCCACCACTCGACGAGCTCCCAGAAGGCTCCGATCGCCAGGATCACCGATAGCACCAAGAACACCAGCCAACCGCCGCGGACCAAGGGCGTCTTCCGCAGCAGGACCTCGCGGGTGATGAAGCAAGGGAAGAAGCCGAGCGCGAAGTGCCCCAAACGGTCGTAGTGGTTGCGCGCGAAGTGGAAGGTCTCTTTGGCCCAGTTTCCCAGCGGCGTTTCGGCGTAGGTGTACACGCCGCCGTAGATCAGGATCAGGACGTGGACGAAGATGAAGGCGTAGACCAGGTGCGACATCGGGAAGCGCCGGTACACCGCCGCCAGCACGATGATGCCCGGAAACGCCGGGCCGACCTCGAGGAACCAGCTGGCTCGACCGGCGGGCGGCGCGATCAACGTGAGGACCATGATCACCGCCAAGATGGCCGAGAGGACGAGGGGCAAGCGGGCGTGGGCGCGCAGCGCTTCGGGGCTGAGCGGCTTGGTGGCCGGTTTGTTCGTCACGGGCTCGTTTTACTGGCAAAGGTCGCGCCAGTCGAACACCTGATCCGAGAGCTGGGTCGCGCGGGCTTGGGCATAGCGGTTGGTGGCCTCCAGGCACCCGGGCCACTTCTCCACGGTGTTCCAATCGCCGCGCGTGTACTTGTAGTAGAACCACTCGCCGCGGGGGAGGAGGATGCTCCCCTCGAAGGTCGTGGCGTCGATGCGCGACAGCGGCGTGTGCTGCCAGCCATTGGTCGAGAGCGCGACATGCACGAGATCGCCCGGCGGGGTCGAGGCCGGGACGCTCACCCGGAAGCGCACGGGCACTGGGGGCCGCGCATCTTGGATGCTGCGGTCATAGTCGACCTCTAGGACAAAGGCGTCGCGGTCCGGGAAGCGCACCACGATGGCCCGGTCATCGGCGTCGTAGGTCCAGCCTTCGGCGCCGAGCTCGCCGATGGTGGCGCGCATCGCTAGGGCTACGCCGTCGAGGCGGAGCTCGGTCGCTCCCTGATCGGCGCGGCGGATGCGAAGCTCGAGCGGCCGGCTCGGCGCAGCCATCGTCCCTCCGCTCCTGACGGCTCGGAAGCGGATACCTCCGGGGCGGGGCTCGAGGCGGTAGTCGATCGTCCGGTGCTCGCCGTGGCGATAGGCCTGACCCTCGCCGCGATCTTCGTAGAGCTGAAAGCGTGACGGCGCGTCGCTCGGATAGAGCTCGAGGCTCCGCGGCCCGGCCGGCTCGGCTTGGGCGGTCTCGCTGACGGGTCCGAGCGGTAGGATCGCACCCTCGCGGATGAAGCTCGGCCGCGCCGCCAGGCTGATGGTGGCGACGAGGGTCTGGGGGCCGTCCCAGATCGCGCCCGAGCGCGCCTCGAACCAGCGGCCGGGAGGGAGGTAGATCGATCGCTCCGCGGCGCCTTCGGTCAAGACGGGCGCCACCATGACGTAGGGGCCGATCATGGCCTGATCGTCGATGGTGGCCGAGCCGGGGTCGGCCTGGAACTCGTAGACCAGCGGACGGAGGAGCGGCGCGCCGGTCGAGCTGCTGGCGGCGAAGAGGCTGTACCAATAGGGGAGGTAGCGCGAGCGGTCCTCGATGATCTCGCGGCTGATGACCTCGACCTCGGGCCCGAAGGCCCAGGGCTCTTGGTCGGGGACGCCGCTGGTCACGTGGCCGCGGAAGAAGGGCGAGGCGGCTCCGACCTGGATCCAGCGGGCGAAGAGCTCGGGGCTGGCGTGGCCAGAGTAGCCGCCGACGTCGCTGCCGACGAAGGGGACGCCCGAGAGCGAGAGGCCGAGGAGCATCGGCAATACCTGGCGCAGGCTCCACCAGCTGCTCGGCGCGTCGCCGGTCCACACCGCGGCGTGGCGCTGGATCCCGGCGTAGCCGGCGCGGCTCAGGATGAAGGGGCGGACCGCGCTCGGGTGGGCCCAGATCGCCTCCTGTGTCGCCTTGGCTTCGAGGAGCCCATAGACGTTGTGGAGCTCGGCCATGGTGGTCGGCGTACCGTCGCCCTCGACGACCAGCTCGTTTGGCACGCTGCTGCCGCCGCCGGCCTCGGGGAAGGTGGTGGGCTCGTTGACGTCGAGCCACACCCCGCGCACGCCGCGGTCGAAGAGGCCCCGCACCTGATCGCCCCAAAACGCGCGGCCGGCGGGCCGAGAGAAGTCGATGAACACCGAGTCTCCGGGCCAGACCTGGCCGACGTAAGGCTGGCCAGTGGCTTCGCGGAGGAAGTGCCCGGCCGCGAGGCCGTCCCGGTAGAGGGCCCAGCTCGGGTCGACCTTGATGCCGGGGTCGGCGATCACCACGGTCTGGAATTGCTGGGCGGCGAGCTCGGAGATCAGGCCGTTTGGATCAGGAAACGTCGCTGGATCGAAGGTGAAGCTGCGAAAGCCGTCTTGGTGCTGGATGTCGAGCCACAGGGCATCGGCGCCGAGGTGGCGCGAGCGAAACTCCGACGCGACCTCCCGCAGGCGAGCGGCGGGGGAGTAGCCCCAGCGCGATTGGTGGTAGCCGAGGGCCCAGCGCGGCGGCAGCTCGGCCTTGCCGGTCAACGCCGCGTAGCGCCGCACGACGTCGGAGATCGCCGGTCCGAGGAGGAGATACTGATCGATGACGCCTCCTTCGGACTCGATCAGGTAGCGCTCGGGGGTCGCCTGGGCGAGATCGATGCTCATCCGCTGGGGCGCGTCGGTGAAGAGGCCATAGGCGATCGGCCCGCGCAGGCCGACGAAGAAGGGGATGGAGACGTAGAGCGGATCTTGGTCAGGCGGGAAGCCGCCGAAGGCTGGGTCATAGGCGTCGGTGTTCCAGAAGCGGAGGAGCCGGCCGCGTTTGTCGAGGGCTCCGGTCTTCTCGCCGAAGCCGTAGAAGCGTTCCTCGGGCGGGGTATGGCGCAGGACGCGCGCGGTGGAGGCGGTCTTGGACCAGCCGCCGCCTTCGGGATCGCTGAGCAAGACCGCGCCGCTCAGGTCGGAGATCCGGAGCCTCCCGTCCGCGCGGGCGTGGATCGCGTATTCGGCGGTGCAGAGCAGGAACTCGTCCCCGTCCGCGCCGGCGTAGGTGGTGGCCGCGCGCGGCGTCGCGATCACCGCCCAGGAACGCGCGGGGGCTCCGGCGCTGGGCGCGACGTAGGAGAGGCGCACCGCGCCCTCGCGGGGAGCGATCAGGAGGTCGGCGCCGCCGAGCGGGAGCCTGGTGCGCTCGCCCTCGCGGATGGCGAAGGCGGGCGGGGGTCCGCTGAAGCGGCAGTGGGCGAAGGGCTGGGTGCCGGCGTCCTCCGCGATGAAGCCGGCGTCCTCGGCAAAGCCGACGTCGATCGGGGAGCCGCCGTCTTCGCCGGTGTCGGCGGGGTTGGCGTCGGCGGCGCTCGAGTCCACGACGGCCGCGTCGGTGCGGGCGTCGGAAGTGGCGCTGGAATCCGGGCCCCCGCCGCCGCCCGCGCAGCCGGCCCAGAGCACGAGGAGCGGTGCTACGCGCTTCAGCATGGGAACGGCATACGCGCCTGTACACAAGCTGACAATGCGGCCCGAGGTCGCTCGTGCCGTGGCACTGAACGTGAACGGCTACGGCTACGGCTACGGCGCCCGTCTACGTCTACGCTAACGGTTGAGCAGCCCCGCCAGCTTGGGGTTCCCGTGGATCAGCGCCAGATCCTCGTCCTTCTTCAGGTGCTCGACGTCGGTATAGCCGGCGCTGAAGGCTCGCTCGATCCACTGCAGGGCCACCTCGGGCTGATTCAGGCGACAGGCCGCGCACGCCGCGTTATAAGCGGCGCTGCTCTGCTTGTAGCGCTCGAAGCGGAGCGCGCTCACCTCTAGGCTTTGGGCGTGTTTTCCTGCGAAGAACAGGGCTCGCTCGATCTCGGCGTGGCTATCGTCACCGAGCTTGCCTCCGGTTGGACCGAGCACCAAGGCCGCTGCGCCCTCGAGATCCTCGCCGTGGATCAGGGCCGCCGTCAGATCCGAGCCCAGCGCCGCGTTCGGGCTGAGTCCAAAGACATGGGACAGCGGCTGGATCGCCTCCTTCTCTCGCCCGGGGACGCGCAGGAGGATCTTGCCGCGCAGCTCGGGGTCCGAGGTCTGACCCGCTGGGAGCTGTTCCAGCATGCGCCAGGCTTCGGGGGCCCGCTCTTCGCCCAGATAGGTCCAGGCCAGGAGCTGGAGGACGTCCTTCCTAACCAGCGGGTTCAGGGCCTGCGCCAGCACCGCTTCTCCTGCGCTTCGGGCCTCGGCCAGCCTCCCGGCGCGCAGGAGCCCATAGGCCTTGCTGATGATCGGATCGTGGACGCCGTCGTCGCCGCGCTCCAGCGCCCGCTGCAAGTTTTGAAAGCTGATCACCCCCGACCAGCCGGCGATGAAGCCTGGCCACAGCCAGCGCGCGCTGATCGCTACCCAGGCTGCGCCGATGGCCACCGCGATCGAGATCATCAAGGCCGCGCGCTCACCGCGCACGGGCGCCAGCGCGCGGAGCCCCGCGGAGAGGGCCTGCCCCCCGTCGAGCGGGTACAAGGGTAAGAGGTTGAGGAGGCCCCAGCCGACGTTGACCCAGAGGATGTCGCGCAGGAGCTGATCGCCAAAGGGTGGGACGCTCGCGCCGGCGGCGGTGTACAGGGCCCAGGCCAGGCCGCCCACCACAAAGCCGGCGAGCGGACCTGCCAGCGCGATGATCAACTCTCGCCCCGGGGTGGTGTCGGTCCCCGGCGTGCCGTAGGTGAGGCCGCCCAGCGCGTACAGCTCGATCCGCGGCGTGTGGCCGAAGCGCCGAAAGGCGACGGCGTGCCCGAGCTCGTGCACCAGGATCGAGGCGAAGACGATGAGGTTCCAGCTCAGGAAGCGCAGCGGGTCATTCAGATCCCGAAAGCCGAGCATCACCCCCATCAAGAGGAAGGAGGCGTGCACCTGGACCGGGATCGAGCCGAGGCGAAAGCGGAGCACCGCTCTGTGTTCGGCAGGATCGCGGACGGAGTCAATGCGGCTTGGGGGTCGAGACGCGCGGCTTGGTCTTCTCGTAGAGCAGGATCACGTTGGCCTCGCCCGGGCTGAGCTGGATGTAGTCGTCGCGCGGGTCCGGGATGGTGAACTCCAGCGCCGCGAGCTCCTTCTTCTCGAGGTGCCGGACCAGGCGATCTTCGCCCACCAGATCGGCGCCCTTCACCTTGCTGAGATCGATGGGGAGCGTACTCAGGGCGTCCTTGAGCCGGATTTTGGCGGCGGGGGTGGTGGAGCTGGTGCGCGCCCGTCCGGAGACTCCGGTGCCCGGCAGGGTCCCCACCACGCGGCCGTCGACGTAGACCCGCGCCCCAAACTCCAAGGGCTGCTCGATGTAGGGGGGACCGTCCAAGGTCTTGCCGTCCAGCTCGAGCTCGAAGGTGTGGGGGTTTTGGGTGGGCGGCGTCTTGGTCTGATAGAGCGCCAGGGTCCAGATCTTGTCGATCGAGGTGGTGATGCCGGAGTTCGGCGGCCAGTGCATCCGGGTCTTACCGCCGACGTCCTGGGTGAAGGAGAACTGGATGCTCTGCTGGTTCTTGCGGAGATCGTCGCCGCTGAGCATTCCCGTGCGGGTGCGGCCGCTGTGAAAGTGCGCTGCGGTGATCTTGCTGAGATCGACGCCGAGGGCCTTGAGGTACTCGCCGACCGCGAAACGCCGGACCTTGTTGCCGTCGTCGAAGGTGACCCAGGTGTCCTTGAGGCCCGGGGGGAGCTCACCGAAACCCATCACCGCCAAGGGCTTGCCGTCGAGGTAGATGACCGAGGGCTTGCGCTTGCGGGCGCCGGGCTGCTCGTCGCCGTCGCCGGCGCCTTGGCCGTTGCCCTTGCCGCCACCGCCCTGGAGCCGACCGCGGCCGCCGCCGCCGCCGGAGCCGTCGCCGCGGCCACCGCCGCCATTGCGGAGCGCCAGGGTGCTGGTGGTGGTCGTCTTGGCGCGACCGCCGCCGCCTCCTCCGCCTCCTCCGCCTCCTCCGCCTCCGCCGCCGCGCTTCACGGGCGTCTGGGGGTCGCCCTTGTTGCTGCAGGCCGGGCCGCTGAGGGCCAGGATCCCGGACGCCAGGACGAGTGCCAAGCTTCGCTTCACTGCTCTCTCATGCCACGAAGGCCGCACTTAGACCAACGCGGCCGGCCGGACGCGGCGCCTGTTCCGTGGGGCTGGGCAGGCGCTGACGCGTAGAGCGCAGCGATCGCGCCCGCAGGCGGGTTCATCCCGCCGATAACGGGCCCTGACGCGTAGAGCGCAGCGATCGCGCCCGCAGGCGGGTTCATCCCGCCGATAACGGGCCCTGACGCGCCCGATGAGACAACGACGATTCGTCCCAAGCGCCAGCGACTCCTCGCGGGCGATCTTCACGGCGGCGCCGGCAGCAGCGCGGGCTGGTCTCTGGCGTGCATTGCCCAGGCACATGGCGCTAGCTCCACCTCCAGCGAGTGGTTTCAACACGGGCATCGCCCCGGGACTTGGCCTCTTTGACACCAACCCCACCCCGTCGGCCGATGATGCGACGCTGCTCCGGGGGCTGCGGACGCGGCTCAACACGAGCCTACACCCCTCCCCGAACCTCCCCGAGACCGGCGGCATCGACCAGGCCTTGCTGGCCGCGGTTCAGCGCTACGCCGGGGACCAGGGCTATGGTGTCCCGACGAGGCCAACGAGCCCAACGAGCCCAACCTCCAACGCCGCGGGCGGCAGCGATCCGAACCAGCTCGCCGCGCTCCTCTCGCTCCTCCTGGGCGCCCCAGTCGACCCCGAGGAGGTCTCTCGTTGTCTCCAGGCGGTCGGGGCCAGCCCGGCGCGCACGGCGCCGCGCCTCGGAGCGCCGGCGAGCCCGGGGTCCACTCCGGCGGGGAAGATGATGAACCAAGCGGGGGTCCTCAGGCCCTGTCGGCCGCGCGGCGAGGCACCTCAGCGGGGCCAGCCGGCGCCTACTACGGGGGCGGTCGCGCGTCCGGGGCAGCGCGTCGAGGGGGCTGATCCGAAGTCTCCTGTCGGGAAGATCAGCCTTCGCAGCCAGTCCGACAACGACAACTGTGGGAAGGCGGCGATCGCCATGGCCCTCTCGGCCTACTCCGGCAAGCCCGAGAGCGACACGCAGTGGGGGGCCAAGGCGATCCCGCTCGCGGCGACCCTCAACAAGGAGCTCGGGAAGTACGGGGCCTCCGCCACCTCCCATCGCTTCGATCGCAAGGACTTCTCCCGGATCGACAATAGCCTGGCCCAAGGTAATCCGGTCGTCATCGGAAGCGGCTTCGCGTCCGCCAGCGGGATCGGTCACTTCGTGACGCTCGCCGGCATGCGGGGCGAAGGCGCGGCCAAGGAGTACCTGGTCTGTGATCCCAACGGAGGAAAGCAGTACTGGGCCAAGCAGTCGGCGATCCGCAACGCCCCAGCCCATACCAACCCGTCCTCCAACGTGGTGATCACGACCCAGCCTACCGGGGACCGACTCAACTTGGCTTAGGGGGGCTTAGGGGCGGGCTTCAGCCCCCCCGGTCGCGGTCGGGGTGTCCGGATGTCCGGGTCCCGGTCCCGCGCCCCGTGTGCCACAAGCTTCGGCGACGTCGGCATCATCGACGCTCCCTAGCCGTACCTCGACGGCGCGAGTTCAGGCTTCGAGGCGATGTTGCACGTCGGTCACCGATCGCCCCACCCCGAAGGTCTGCTGAGCCATCACGCCGACGATCCATGCATGATCGGCAGGCGCTCCGTCCCAATGCTGCGGCATCAGCGACAGCGCGTCGAGGGGCAGCCCGCGCTCCGCGTGCGCCTCTGCAAGCCGCTCGATCGGCGCGCTCGGTGACTCGGGGAGCGGAGCCCGCATGGGTAGGGGCCTCTTGCCGGGCGCGACGAACTGGGTGCCCTGGGCGTCCCGCTCGATCCGATACCCAAGCTCATGCACGAAGGTGTGGTGTCGCCGGCAGAGCAGGACGAGGTTGTCGAGCTCGGTCGCGCCGCCGTCCACCCAGTGCTCGATGTGGTGCGCGTCCAGGAACCTCGTATGGGTGCAGCTCGGGAACGCGCACCGGCGCTGGTCCCGGATCTCCAGCGCGCGCCGCATCCCCGCCGGGACCGTGCGCGTCCTTCGACCCGTTCGCACTGCCCGGCCCGCCGCATCCTCGACGACCTCGACCACCGCGGCGTCGCAAGCGAGTCGTCGCGACGTTTCCGCGGAAACGCCGACGCACCCGGCGTTCTCGATGAATCCACCTCCGCTTTGGAGCTCGTCCTCCGTGACGTGGAGTAAGACCTCGGTGGGCGTACCGCCGGCTCGAGAACGCGCGCCCTCCGCCAGGAAGCTCTCGACGAGGACCATCAGCGCGTCGGCCCGAGTGCGCGGCGTCTCCGCGGAGACGTCGAAGGTGTGCGGCGTTTCCGCGGAAACGTCGAAGCGGGCCAGGTCGAGCGCCGCGAGGAGGCGCGCTCCTTCGTCTGCATCGACCTCGACGCTCAGCCGCAGCCGCCCATCATCGGTGTGGTGGATCACGACCTTCCTTCGCTCGTCCGCCTCCTCGGGCGTCTCGCGCTCGGCCTCGAGGACGCCGCGGAAGCGTCGGCACAAGGTCTCGAGCACCGAGGCGGGCGCGCTCGTCGCCATGTCCACCAGCAGCGCCTCGTTCTCCGGCGTCGCCACGCGGGTGATCGCGCGGACCTTGGAGTAACTCACCCGCGCGGCCTCGAAGGCTCTGGCGATGAGCGGGAACTTCGGCAACACCCGCGCCACCCGGACCTTCTCCCGGGCCGGTCCGAGCCCGAGGCCAACGCGGTAGCTCAGCCAGTGCGCGCAGGACAAGGCGCCCTCGTGGGCGTAGCCGCCCTGCGCGTCAAACTCACCGATCTTGGTGATGAGGCGATACTCACCCGCCTCGAGCTGGGCGGCCAGGGCCGCGATCTCGTCACCGAGAGTTGCGTCGCAATTCATGGGCGAGATAGTACCCCAGATAGTTGCTAGAGTATATACAAATGTTCAGTATCTGACCGCGGAAAGGATTCGACAAAGTTCACTGAAGGCCACGCGCGCTGCGTGCGACCCTGCGGGCGCTCCCGGATCGACCGGTCTGTGATCCCAACGGCGGAAAGCAGTACTGGGCCAAGCAGTCGGCGATCCGCAACGCCCCACCCCATACCAACCCGTCCTCCAACGTGGTGATCACGACCCAGCCTATCGGGGACCGACTCAACGCGGCCTAAGGGCTGAGGACAAGAAACAGGAACTCATGCAGAGCGGTACGTGGGGTCGAAGGCAACCACCCGCCCCGTCGGCAGCGAGATGACCCCAACCTTCTCGGGCCGAAGCGCTACCCTTAGGTCTTCGTAGAGAATCTCGCGGCGTTCGAGGGCGCGCATGAAGTCGGTATGCTGCACAGCGTCCGAAGCTATCAACAGGGCCGAACGTCATCAACGGCCGCTCGACTGCCCGCCCTCGCTGATGACACCCCTCTAGCGCCCGGCCCCTTCGCCGGAGCACCCGAGGGCACGCGAAGCCTCGAGTACGAGGAGCGGCTCCACCGCACGGGTCCCGGTCCCGCCGGGCCGCTCGGCTCGGTGCTCACCTTTGGCCTACTTGCTCGGGCCTCGCATTGGCGCTGCCCATCAACGCTCCCCCTCGCGGTGCGGCCCGTCCTTGAGGAGCTCCGCCACCGCGCCCACGGCTTCCACCCGGCCCGCGCGCATCATGATCATGCGATCGCCCAAGGCGTGGGCCTCCATTCGGTGGTGTGTCACCACGATCGCCGGGATCTTGGCGTCGTCCACGTAGCGGCGCACCTCCTCCCCGAGCTCCCGGCGCAGCTCGCGATCCATCGCCGAGAAGGCCTCATCGAGCAGCACTAGCTTCGGACCGCGCGCGAAGGCCCGGGCCAAGGCCACCCGCTGGGCCTCGCCGCCCGAGAGCGTGCGGGGACGCCGGTCGGCGACGTGGGCCACCCGCATCCGCGTCAGGAAATCCAAGGCCAGCTTGCGCCGCTCGGCCTGGGGCAAGCGCCGATCGATGCCGTACTCCACGTTGTCTTGCGCGCTCAGGTGCGGAAAGAGGGCCAGCGATTGGAAGACGTAGGCCAGCGCGCGCTGATGCACCGGGATGTCGATCCCGCGTGCGCCATCAAACCAGGTCGTCTCCCCCATCGTCACCACGCCCCGGGCCGGCCGCTCGAGCCCCGCGATCGCCCGCAAGGTGGTGCTCTTGCCGGCGCCCGAAGGCCCAAACAGCACGGTGATTCCCGAGGGAACCTCCAGGCTGACCTCGAGATCGAAGCCCCCGGGCAGCGCCGCGGACAACGTGGCCTTGAGCTCAGCGCTCACCACTCGACCTCGTGAGCTTGGTGACCGCGTACAACAACCCGATCGCCACCGCCGACAGGATCAAGATCATCCCCAGCGCGTCGCGCTCGCGCCCCGCCTGGATCGCGTCGTAGATGGCCAGCGCCGCGGTCTGAGTCTCGCCGGGGATGTCACCAGCCACCATCAGCGTGACCCCAAAGTCCCCGAGCGATCGCGCGAAACCCAGCATCGTGCCGGCGATGATGCCGCGCGCCGCCAGCGGCAGCTCCACCGTCACGAAGGCGCGAAGCGGCGAGGCGCCCAGCGTGCGGGCGGCCTCCACATACACGCGATCGACCCCCTCGAAGGCGGCCCGGGCCGACTTCACGACCATCGGCAACGCGCCGATGAAGGCCGCGATCGTCGCGCCGGTCGTGGTGAAGACGATCGAGGATCCGGTGAGCGCCTCGTAGGCTTGGCCAATGCGGCTGCTCCGGCCGAGCGCGACGAGCACGTAGTAGCCGAGCACCGTCGGCGGGAGCACGATCGGCGCGGTGATCAGCGCGTCGAGCAGATCGCGGCCAAAGAGCCGAGGGCTGCGGAGCAGCGCGCCGAGCAAGGTCCCCAGCACCGCCGCCAGGAGCGTGGCCACGATGGCGATGCGAAAGGAGAGGAGGAGCGGGAGGTAGTCCACGGCGTCGCTCAGCGGATCTCAGCCAAGGACTCTCCTGGAAGCAAGAACCCGTAGCGCCGCATGATGGCGCGGCCCCGGTCGGAGGACACCAGCTCTACGAAGCGCTTCCCTGCCGCCTGCCTCCCGGGATCCGAACCGCACACGGCCATCGCCTGGTCGATGCGCCGGTGCAGCTCGGTCGGGATCACCAGGCTCGCGCCGCCGGAGCCCTGGCCCGCCGCCTGCGGGGTGCTCGCCCCTGTGGGCGCGACGGCTTCGCCCACCGCGTTTGAACGCACCAAAGACAGCGCCACGAAGGCGACCTCGACGTTCCCGCTCTCGGCGAACTGCCAGGCCTGCCGCACGTTCTCGGCGTAGACCAGGCGGGGCTTCAGCTCCTCGTAGATCCCAGCAGCTCTCAAGGCCTCCTCCGCCGCTTTTCCGTAGGGCGCGTGCTCCGGGTTGGCCAGCGCCACCCGCCGAAAGCGCGGCTCCTTGAGATCCTCGATCCGGGCGGGGAGCAGGGCCGGATCCCTGGACCACAGCGCGACCCTCCCCACGGCGTACATCGTCTTGGTGGAGGCGTCGCAGCGCCCGGCGCCGATCACCTGATCGACGAAGGAGACATTGGCCGCCGCGAAGACGTCAAAGGGCCCGCCCTCGCTGATCTGCTTGGCGAGGAGGCCGGTCGAGCCAAAGCTGAGGCTCAGGCTTTGACCGGTCTCGGCCCGGTACAAGGCGCCGATCTCCTCAAAGGCCAGCGACAGATCGGCCGCTGCCGCGACGCGCAAGGGCTCGGGCGCCGTCCCGGGAGCGGGGCGACAGCCGAACAGAAGCAGCAATAGTGCGCAGGCCGCCTTCATCCTCACTCCCGCACGATCAACGTGCCGACGTCCTCTCCGGCCAGCGCGGCCGTGATCTGTCCGGGCTTCATCCCGTTGACGATCTGTAGCTCGGTGCAAAACCGCGCGTTCTTCAGATACTCCAGCACTACCCGCTCCACGATGAGATCGTCGAGGTTTCTCTCGATCAGCTCGTCTACGCTGATGCGCGGGATGTGCTTGGCCTTTGGGTTCTTCTTGGGGTCGGTCTCGTAGAGGCCGTCCTCGTCCTTGATGAAGATCGCCCGCTTGGCGCCCAGGACCTCGGCGGTCAGGAACACGCCGGCGTCGGTGCGATTGGCCGGGATGCGGCCGTTCTCCCCCGCCTTCTCCCAATACCCAAAGGGCGGCATGCCGGTCATGATCGGGATGCAGCCGAGCCGGAAGTACAGCGGCAACTTCTCGAAGTCATCGTTCATGATGTAGATGCCGCCGTGCTTGGCGAGCAGCATCTGGACCATGCGGGCGTTCTGCCGCGGGACGTAGCCGCCGAGCGCCGCGAGCACACCGGTGGGCAGCTCGAGATCGGCGGCCACCGAGTAGATGTGCCGCGCCCGAGTACCCCCGCCGCAGCAGAGGAGGAGCTTGTACTGGTCCTTGGCCAGCACGAGCTCATCCAGCACCGGAAAGACCGCGGCCTTCCCGCGATCGAGGATCGACTGTCCGCCGATCTTGATCACCTTCACGTCGGGCATCATCGCCGTGGGCGTGTAGTCGAAGTGGGCCGAGGAGGGGCTGGTCAGCAGCGTGTCCGCCAGCGTCGATTCGATCGTCTTGCGCTCCATATCAGTGGGCTCCCTTCTCGATGACGGTGCCGACGTCCTCTCCGGCCAGCGCGCGGGTGAGCATGCCCCGCTCGAGGCCGCTCACGATCTGCACCCGCTGCACGTGACGCGCGGTGCGCCAGGCCTCAAAGAGCATGCGATCCAGGATGAGCTCCTCGGGCATGTCGGCCAGGAGCGCGCCGAGCGTGGTGCGCGGGATGTGCTTGGCGTCCTTGTGGCGCTTGGGGTCCTTGTCGTAGAGGCCGATCTCGTCCTTCACGAAGATCACCCGCTTCATGCCCAGCACCTCGGCGTACTGAAAGAGGCCGAAGTCCGAGCCATGGGCGGGCAGGGGGCTCCCCGAAGGTGGCTCCCAGAAGTGGTAGGGCGGGATGCTGATCGTAATCGGGATCATGTGGCTCTCGAGATAGAGCGGCAGCTCCCAGAAGTGCTCGCGGGGCATCACCATCGATCCGTGCTTGGCGAGGAGCGCGTTCAAGAAGACCGCGTTGGCCTCCTCCATGGCGCCGACCAGCTGGGCCACGCCGCCCTGCGGGATGCCGAGATCATAGGCGATCGAGATGGTGTGGCGCACGCGGGTGCCGCCGCCGACGCCAATCACCAGCTTGTACTTGCCGCGGACCGCGGCGATCTCCGCCACCAGCGGGAGTACCGCCTCGCGTCCGCGATCGAAGATGGACTGACCGCCGATGCCCACCAGGGTCACGTCGGGGAGGATCGTGTGCTCTCGCTCGGAGTTGGTCTGGGCGACGACGCGCCGATCGACCAGCGACTCCCTCATGAGGGTCGATTCGATGTGCGTGCGTCCGTCTCCGGTGATCAGCTTCGCCATGGGCCTGCTTCCTTTCTCATCGCTTCCTCTGCTGCTGTGGGCGGGATCGCCCCGTTTTTGGCGGGGTGGATCTCCAGCCGCCGGATCAAGTGGTAGGTGACGTAGCCGGACATGAGGCCGAAGCTCATGTGCACGGTGAGTCCAGGGATCAGGATCGCGTAGGCGAGGCCGGGGGCCTGCACCAGGAAGGTGATCACGAAGATGGTCGCGAAGCGGCCGGCGGCGATCAGCCCTCCAAACAAGGACCAAACGACCCCGCCCGGCATCCGGCCGCGCCGCAGCATCAGGGGCACGAAGAGATCGCAGATCACGCCGGGGACCACGTGCTTGAGGATCTCGAAGACGCCGTACTTACCGTCGCCCATCAGGAAGGCCACGGTCCCCATCGTCAGGCCGGTCAGCGTCCCGCCGAGGCGTGACTTGGTCTTGGCCGCGGCCGCGATGTACAGCGGCGTGAGCAAGACCAGCTTGTGGCCTGGCGCGAAGGGGATGCTGGGGAGGATCTTGAGGGCCTTGATGCCGAGCATCGTCAGCGCGACGCCGGAGATGACCGCCACGTCGCGGGGATCGAAGCGCCGCCCATCGCTCGGCCGTTCCTCGAGCACCGCGGTGGCGCGGCCGATCTGACGCTCGAGGCGGTGCACGACCGCGCCGACGTCGCCTTGCGCGAGGCGCTTCACCGCGGGCCAGAAGCCGCCGGGGACGCCACCGCCGCCGCCGCCACCGCCTCCTCCACCACCGCCTCCTCCGCCACCGCCTCCTCCTCC
>Ga0268298_10001696_pt1 | contig 25306 bp, 21 predicted proteins | sample WWTPWeurt_MetaG_FD_194462 | JGI IMG/M metagenome (GOLD analysis project Ga0268298, IMG submission 194462) | Activated sludge microbial communities from WWTP in Nijmegen, Gelderland, Netherland - WWTP Weurt | ecosystem: Engineered > WWTP > Aerobic digester > Activated sludge | place...
ATTGTCCATTGGATAATCCTGTAGACAAAGCATTTGCACCAACCGCATGATACAATAAGATTTGGGTTAGTAATCCTTTCGGATCTTTGAGTAGCGCTTCAACTGTGCCTGCTGGAAGCGCAGCAAAAGCATTATCTGTTGGCGCAAAGATGGTAAAAGGACCTGGACCTTGTAAAGTAGGCACAAGACCCGCAGCCCCGGCTGCAGCTTCAAGTGTATTATGTATAGGGGAGTTAACGATGACATCTGCCACGGTGGCAGGAGGTAAAAGAACGGCATCAATGACATGTACCACACCATTATCAGCGATCACATCGGCAACTGTTACTTTGGCGTTATTGATAAAAACGCCATCTGAGTTGATGAGGACATTTACAGATTTGCCATTGATGGTTTTGATGAATTGTCCGTTGGATAAAGAGGAAGACAAAGCATTTGCACCAACCGCATGATACAATAAGATTTGGGTTAGTAATCCTTTCGGATCTTTGAGTAGGGCTTCAACTGTGCCTGCTGGAAGCGCAGCAAAAGCATTATCGGTTGGCGCAAAGATGGTAAAAGGACCTGGACCTTGTAAAGTAGGCACAAGACCCGCAGCCCCCGCAGCTGCTTCAAGTGTATTATGTATAGGGGAGTTAACGATGACATCTGCCACGGTGGCAGGAGGTAAAAGAACGGCATCAATGACATGTACCACACCATTATCAGCGATCACATCGGCAACAGTTACTTTGGCGTTATTGATAAAAACGCCATCTGAGTTGATGAGGACATTTACAGATTTGCCATTGATGGTTTTGATGAATTGTCCATTGGATAATCCTGTAGACAAAGCATTTGCACCAACCGCATGATACAATAAGATTTGGGTTAGTAATCCTTTCGGATCTTTGAGTAGGGCTTCAACTGTGCCTGCTGGAAGCGCAGCAAATGCATTATCTGTTGGCGCAAAAATGGTAAAAGGACCAGCACCTTGTAAAGTAGGTACAAGACCCGCAGCTCCGGCTGCAGCTTCTAGGGTATTATGTATAGGGGAGTTAACGATGACATCTGCTACAGTGGCAGGAGGTAAAAGAACAGCATCAATAACATGTACCACACCATTATCAGCGATCACATCGGCAACTGTTACTTTGGCGTTGTTGATAAAAACCCCATCTGAGTTGATGAGGACATTTACAGATTTGCCATTGATGGTTTTGATGAATTGTCCATTGGATAATCCTGTAGACAAAGCATTTGCCCCCACAGTATGATACAACAAAATTTGAGTAAGGGCTCCTTTCGGATCTTTGAGTAGCGCTTCAACTGTGCCTGCTGGAAGCGCAGCAAAAGCATTATCTGTTGGCGCAAAAATTGTAAAAGGACCTTGACCTTGTAATGTAGGTACAAGACCCGCAGCTCCGACAGCTGCTTCCAAGGTGTTGTGGTCAGGAGACCCAACAATGATGTCCACAACGGATTGGTTATAAGCATTTAACCACGAAAAACCTGCAATAAGTAGGAGTAACATTTTTGATTTCATAAATTTTTATTTAAAGTTTGATATAGAGCATATATGCGGCCTGAACCAAAAGGGTTGCCTCTTGTTTAACTTTTTATTCAAAATGATTAAACAAAAAAAGGAGACAACCCTTTTTTCAAAAACCGCATATATCTTGAGTAAAGCTTTACAGATTATCGAGGAGAATTTAATATTACGGGCCAAACAAGGTGATGACCGAGCTTATAAAGAATTGTATGATAAATACTGCAATTCCTTCTTTGCCATCTGCTTACGTTATAGTTCATCCAGAGAGGAGGCAGAGGACATGCTGCAGGAAAGTATGATTAAAATTTTTAGAGAATTGCATAGTTTTGATAAAGACCGTGGTACATTTTATACCTGGGGTGCGCGGATTGTAATCAACACCAATCTTGCTTCTCTCAGGAAGTCCAATATTAAATTTGATGCCATTGAAAGTGAAAATTTAGCCAATACTTTAAAAGATCAATACAATGTATTGGCAGATTTAGAGGTAAAGGATGTAATTGCAGCTTTGCAGGAAATGCCGTCCGGATACAGGACAGTTTTTAATCTTTATTATTTTGAAGGTTACAATCACCAGGAGATTGCAGAGCAGCTGGGCGTTTCGGAGAGTACTTCTAAAACACAGTTGATGAAATCTAAAGTTTATCTAAAAAAAACTTTAGAAGATTTAGAATTAGCGAATTAGAAAATGAGTAATAAACTTAATTTAGATAGATTAAAGACCAATAAAATTCAAGAGTTTGAACCTCTAGATGATGTATTTTTCAAACCATCAGATAAAGTTTGGTTAAATGTGCATAAGGAGATCAGGAAGAAGAAAAGGCACCGAAAAGGCTTAATCTTATTTATGCTCACTGGCTCATTTGCCTTAAGTTTACTTTTTATCTGCCAACAGTTCCAGGCCATCCAAAAAACCGAATATATCCAACCTTCTGCAAATCATTTGGAAATAGGTAGAACGAATCAGGAATCAAATTTTTCAAGGATTCATAAAAGTGAAACTTCTAACGGCAATAACGAAAAAGGTGCGCGAACCGAATCAACTGCGAAAAATAAAAAAGAAGAGCAAATAAGGAATTCAAATTATTCTGGAAATTCAAATAGTCATAAGAGTTTAGTAAATGATACCCAAGTAAAAAGTAAGGATGTGGCTACTAACAAATTAAGGGATTACTATTCCACCAAGAATCAAATTGCTCCAAGGGGACTCATGGACTCACTGATTGATTTGAAAAATCTGACTCCATATGTTATTGAAGGATCAGAACGCGATAATTGGCAATATGAGCCCTTAAAGAAATCGAATGATTTAAAATTCAGATTAAATTATGAAAGAAAGTCTATTGACAAATTTAATGTACCTAAATTGAATTCATCAAGATCAAAATCTTTCATTAATTATATTGGCTTAGAATTAGCCTGTTTCCCTGTCAAATACCATAAGGATATTGAAGTCAGTTCATTAAGTGAAACTGTTTCCTCTTCTATATACGACAGAACATTTGGTGCTGGCATCCAATTCGAAAAATCAATTACCAGAAAATTTGCATTGGTTTTTAACCCTGGATACAGACAGGATCAACTTCTAACAAAATACGATTTGAACATACCTTATGATTACAATACGGAAGAAAAATTACCGACCATAAACATCAATCATTTCACCCATTCTTTGCCAACGGATTTTGGAAACATCCGGACCAATATGACTGTATCCAGAGCAAAAAACAGTTCTGTTGGCCATAATGAATTGGTAAACATTGAATTCCAAGCCAGGCAAATGGTATCCACATTGTCCTTGCCAGTTGGACTTAAGTATTATTTTAAAAAATTCAAAAGTGGTTTTTATACCACAATTTTTGCTGCAACAGAAATAGTTTTGAGTAGAAGAAGTGCAGTAGATAAATTTTTGTCGCATCACAGTCTGGTTCATGGAGATCATGTTGAAATTAACCCAGAATTCTCCTCTTATAAATATAGATTCAATCCGGGCATGTCTCTGCAATATAAATATCAAATCACTAATTCATGGTCGACAGAAATTGGCGTAGGTTATGCCAGAAATCTGAGTAACCTCGGCAGAAATCAAATGTTGAATTTAGGCATATCGATAGGGAAATCTTTGAGATAAACTGATTCGTAATTTCAGGCAGTTCAGGATTTCAAGCAAGTAGCAGTTGCGTTAAAGACATATAATTTTGGAAAAGTGCTATTAGCCTTACTTCTTAAGTATATTTTTTTAAGACAAGTTATCTTTTAAAACGCATTAATCATTCAGTTTTAGTTTCATCATGATGTCCGTCTGCAAGTCATTTCCCAATTGAAAGAGGTGTTTGTCAAACGCAACAAAACCGTTTTTCTTATAAAAATTTATAACTCTGGGATTTTCTTCCCAAACGCCCAACCAAACATAGTCCTTATTTTTTTCTCTGGCAATTTGTATGGCTTTGTTGTAGAGTAATTGTCCAACGTTCTTGCCATGAAATTCTTTTAAAACGTAGATGCGTTCTATTTCAAGCCCATTGTCGTCCCGTATTTCTGTCTGCGATTCTCCGAAATTTAGTTTTAAATAGCCTATAACTTTATCATCTAGTTTGCGAAGTAAAATTCAGCTTTTTTATCGTTCAGTTCAATGCTGAGGTTCGCACTGGAAAATACTTCATCTAAGTATTTATTCATATTTTCTTCCGTATTCCCGGAGGAAAATGTTTCGCAAAAAGTTTGCCGACTGATTTTTTCTAATTGGACTATTTCTTCCAGGCTTACTTTTTGTATGTCCACAACTTAATTTTTAATTGCACAAATCACAGCAAGATAAAAACTGTAATTTAACCAATGTTTGGTTCAATCAATGGGTTCCCATAATTGAATTTTATTTCCTTCGGTATCCAGGATATGGATGAATTTACCGTAATCGTAAGTTTCCATATTATCCACAATGGTTACCCCTTCTTTTTTTAATTCTGCCACAAGTGCTTCCAGGTTTTCAACCCTGTAATTTATCATAAAATCTTTAGAAGAGGGTTCAAAGTATTTTGTGGTTTCAGAAAAAGGTGTCCATTGGGTTTGTGCCTTTTTAGTGCTGTCTTCAGATTCATACCATTCAAAGGTAGCACCATAGGGATTGGTGGTTAAGCCAAGGTGTTTTTGATACCATTCTGTCACTTTTTTTGGATCTTTGCATTTAAAAAAAATGCCTCCGATGCCAGTTACCTTTTTCATATTTGATGCGTTTTTATTTTGATGTACAATTAATGACTTACAAACAAAACCAAAGCCAAATGAGGCTACGGTTAACAGGAGGATAAATGTAAAAGTTTTCATTGATTTTGTAAAGCTATCATTTTTAAATAAACTTATTTTAAGAATTAGTTTGGTTAGAATTCATGTATTTAATTCACCTGAATTTTATAGTTCGGATTGCTTACAATAATAAAACTCATAGGGTCCTAATCCCGGAATTTAACCTGGAGTAGTGATCGTTTAGGTTTGTTTGATGATTAGTAAAATGGATTTACAAATGCATCAAACTGATGGATAGAATCTCGCCTACTTCAATTAATTTCATGCACAGGTACGAATTAAGCTTTCGTCTTTAACTTTATTGTTTTTGCTTATCTTGATTACTATTCAATGACTATTTTCTTATTGGTTAAATTTCTATGCTCATCCAAGATCTGTAAAAAGTAAATGCCATTAATCAATTCACCTCTTTTTAGGATAAATTCTTTCCCATTAAAGTTATGACTTCTTATTTCCTTGCCAAACAAGTCAATTATTTTTATTGTGGTGTTTTTTTGTTCTTCACTAAAGGATAAGGTAGTTTCTGATGTAAGCGGATTAGGATATACAAGGGGCTGATAAACCGTATGCTCATTCAATCCAGTTGTGTTGGGAATGGATTGATTTTGAAACCATGCCATACCACCCGGACCACCAAAACTTGCAGTGAGAATATCCTGATCTCCATCACTGTCTATATCCTCCACTCTTACAAAAACTGGATAATTGATAGCCGTGGTAACCACTTGGTATTTGCTGGAATCAAATACATTACCACCCTGGTTCCAGAAGCATCTGACCGCACCCATATTGGTGCCACGGACATACATGGATGCAACAAGATCTTTTTGACCATCACTGTTAATATCAGCAGCAAAAATGCTGGTGACTACATAGTTTGTATCCACCACCAGCAAATTATGGATGGTGAAGGTTCCTTTTCCATTGGACTTATACCACTTCATGATGTTGTCAGAATTGGGAAAATAGGTACTTGAAGGATAAAGTATATCTACATTATTGTCAGCGTCAAGATCACACAGACTCATGTAATAATAGCCAAATTTAAGCAGTGAGTCAATTGTTTTAGGTGCATTAAATCCGCCATTTGTGTTGTTTTGATAAAAAACTATTTTATTGTTGTTTGTATATTGAGCGATGTCTTCAAAAGAGTCACCATCAAAGTCGTGACTTATGGTTGAATAACCGAACAGGCTAAGCTTCGTACCGACGCTGTCGAAAACGCCTTTGGTATTATTAAAAATTCTTCCGGAGGCAACTATTTCAGGGTAGTCATCATTGTTGACATCAACGGTATTGATGCCAAAAAATTCTCCTCCTATATGGCTTGCAACAGTTCTTGTAAAATTTTGAGAGCCATCGTTTATAAACGCAAGGGCATTTTGTCCATAATAATTGTCAGCAGCAAAATCAAGGTGTCCGTCATTATTAAAATCTGCCAAAGCGATGGATTCAGAATAATAAAGGTTGTTTCTTCCGGCGTTCCATATTTGCTTTGCTGGTGAAAAATATCCATTGCCCATATTTTGATACCAGACTATACTGGTATCTGAAGAGCGGTTAACCATAAGTATATCTTTCTTACCGTCTCTATCCAGGTCCACAATCTGTGTGTTGGCTGAAGCTTGTCTGGACAAAGTAAAATGTTTAAAAGAGACTTGTGCTTCTACATGATAATCCAGCGCATAAAATACGAAAACAATAAGTGCGTAAAAAATTTTCATTTTTTTATCTTTTTATCAATTCAAAATGTTTCTAAGCAATAAACTTAAAGTGAGCTCTTTTTACCTGTAGATTCTCACCGCCGTCAAAAATAAAACATTTTTTTAAATCCAAGACCAATTGGTAAAAATAGTTGTATCAAAGAATGGTTGCAATTTGATCTTTTTAATCAGTCTATTTTAGGCTAACTGGTGTTTTTTTTACGACACGATTCATTACTTAGGCCCCTTTACCTTTTAATATTAAAATTTCATATATGTTTTAGGATGGAATATAATATTGATGTAAAAGGCTTGAGATTTCGGTCTCATTGGTAAAATAAATAAATATTGGAATGGTTTACATGGGAAAGTGGTCTACTCGATTGTGTACTGCCTTGTGTAGTATATCTCAAACTCTAACCACACCTATCCTTGCAATTGCTGATAATTTATTGTCAATCGTCAACTGTGGCGCAAGTAATAATCCGTTATGTTTTCCACCTGCCATAGCAAAGACGGCATCATTGGCAAAGTCAATTGGGCACTTCCCCATTTTAGTGTATGGTTCTTTGGTTGTAAATAGATTGTCGCAATAGTTCTTTTCAAAATAAAGCTGAGAATTGATCCATTCTTTGTTGTTTACGAAAACCTTGAAATGGATATGTGGAATTCGTCCGATATACCAGCAAGGAATAATGGTGTTAAAATTTACCCAACCGTTTTCATCCGTTCTTTGTAAGCCACGCAGATAGGTGATTGTGTCTTTTACTTTTTATAGTTGTAGGGAAAATATGTTTCCCATTTCCAAGGAGTAAATGTGTCGCCAATTAGTTTTTCCAAAAGTTCTTTGAAGATCAATTCTCCATTTGCACTATTTGTCATTATAATAATTGAAATTCCTTTGTCAATAAAATTGATGTTGTAATTTCTCCAGGCGTCATCGTGTCCTTCTTTGAAGAATGCTCTACCATATTTACATTTTAGAAGTCCCCAGCCAAGTCCATAAGATAAGTCTATGGCTTTGTTTTCCGTTGTAGTTTCTTCTGTGATTGTCGGAAATTGGACCTTTGAATGTATTTTAATTTGAGATGACAACATTTCGTTATACATTTTTTTGTCTAACCCTTTTTGTTGCATTACAAACTCAATAAATTTTGAATAGTCAGAAATTGTTGTTACCAATGAACCGCTTGCAACAGGAATTTTTCGTTTTTTCTTTGGGTTTAGCGTTCCATCTTGCAAATGTCCAATTGCAAAATTGTCATCGAATTCTTTGTACCAAATGTAACCAGATCTCTTCATTCCAATGGGAGCAAAAACTTTTTCAATGGCTAAATCTTCAACTGTTTTATGAGTAATTTCTTCTTCAACTAATTGTAAAAGTTTTAAACCTTCTCCTGAATAAGCATATTTTGTACCAGGTTTAAAATAAATTTTCATAATTCCAAGTGTATCTTCCACTCCTGTTGTAGGATGTAACCATCTTACATTTGGAAGCCCGGTTGTATGGCTTAAACACATTCTCGCTGTAATTAATTTCCATCTATCATCTGATTTTAGGTCTGAAAAGTATTCATATTCAGAAATTGGTTTACTTAAATATTTATAAAGAGGCTTATCCAACTCAATTGTTTTTTCTTGAACAAGTTTCAATGTTAAAAAAGCAAATACGGCTTTACTAAATGAAGCACCATACATTACACTATTTGTATCCAATAGTTCTGCATTGGTCTTATTTTTATAACCATAGGATTTTAAATAAACAGTTTTCTTGTTATTGAGAATTGCCAAATCCAAACCTTGAACATTTGCCGTGTCCATAAGATGTTTGACTATTTTGTCAACTTCTGAAAAAGAAATTTTGCTTCCATCAAGTCTTGTAATTTTTTTACTTTGTCCATATGTAAAATAGGATATAAGTAGTAATCCGAATAAGGATTTTAATTTCATAATATTGTTAGTTTAATATTTTGGCGGTGTCGTTTTTTGGCAGAATGTCTTAGGTCCGCAGGCTTTGCGTTCGTGCGGGCTTCGGAGCGCAAAACTGTCAACCTGCACTGAACTTGAATAGAAGCACAAAGCTCCAAGTTTGCACGTCACCACACCTGACGCAAAACATGTGTTAGCGGTAGTTTTAGTCATTTGCTACTTTCAGTTGACCTTTTACTTGTTTACGAACCATTCCCCAATTTTGTAAATCCCCTTTGGGCAATTTCTTATTTGATATAATTTCAAATCCAAATTTCTTATAGATGGCTACATTATCAATATTTTGTGTTTCCAAGTAACACGTTAAATTTTGTCTATCAATTATCTCAAGAGCATGGTTCAAGAGTTTCTTTCCAATGCCTTTTCCCTGCTTGACGGGCAAAACACCCATTACCATAATATAGTAGTGATCAAAATTAGCAGAAGCAAAATGTTCCTTGTCAACATGGTCCATTAGCTCAGAAAAGTTAAAGAAAGTTTTCATGCCTAACTTTAAAGGAAGAGCAAGCATTCCAGCTTTAGCCATTTTCATAAACGTCACTTTAACTTCTGCAGGCGGCAACATAAATAGAACGCCACTATTATCTTCAGTCGCATAGCACTCTCCGTGCGAACATGCATAAATGAATGAGCGTCCCTGAATCCATTCCATTTTTCGTTTGTTATTGATTTGGTTTCCCAAAACAAAATTAAACATTGGGTCTTCGGCAAAAGATTGCCCAAGTAACTCTGAAACCCATTTTAAGTCACTTTTATCTATTCTTTTTATTTCCATGAAAATTCATTTTGTGTTAAATTACCGCTAACGGATTTGGTTTAGACGCTGCACCGCCAAACATTAGCAACCAAAACTAAAAAATTAATTTGTTATTTCCGGAAAAAGAAAAAAAGAGAATGATAAAAGTTGCTTGGCGGAATAGAGTCTATGCCATGTTGGGCGCAGTTACATTCCTTTATTACGCAGTAGCTTCAATTGATTTTTATTTAACATAGCCCAAACTTCTTTTGACTCTAGCACTTGGCCTCCGATGCATATTTTAATTTTTTGTTTTACTTTTATATTGCCTAAAGAAATGTCATGATTATCAAATAGTAGGGATATGTAATAATTTGGTTCTAGTTTTTGCATCCAATAACTATTACCGCAGGTAGCCTTTGAATTTTCTTTAATTATTTGCCATTTGTTATATACAAAAAGATAATTTTCAACGCTGAGTATTGTGGCGTCTGATCTTGGGATTAATACAACAGAATCAGACAGGTTGAATAAATAAGCTTGTATGTACCTGTTTCCATTTTTCTTAATAATTTGATATTTATCAGGAATATAGAAAATAAGTCCAGATTTAGTTTTCAATGATTTATAGTGGTCAGAATTTATGTCAATTTGATCAGTAAATTGGACCCATCCATTACCTTCATTAGATATATAGCCAGATTTTAGTTTTAAGTCATACCATTGTTCAAGAGTAATAATTCCTTTTTCCTTTAATTCCCACAATGAATCGCTTTGCCCCCATGATGCAGTGGTGTACAATAAAATCAGAAATAAATTATATCTCATATTTTCGTTACAATTGTGCCCAACGGTTAGAGATTGATGCAGTGGCCTTTTACTCGATCACCCAAAGAGAAGATACAAAACCAAATATTCAGAGAACACCCTATTTTTCCAATAACGAAGATTTCTGCAGTCCATTGCTTCAATCTGGTGTTATCACCAGCATTCGTTAGTTAATTTTAATATTAATATATTCTTTATATGCGGTTTTTGTTTTTTTGTATACAAAAATATGACATGGGGTACCCGATAGGCCACCGCCAATGCAAGTTATCCCAACCAACAAATACTTTTTATTTCGAAAATAGTTTGGGTTTGTTATATAAACTATATAAGGTAATTTCATTCTTAATCTTTCGTATTCCTTAGCTGAAATTTCAGATTTTATATATTTATTTAAAGGCACCTTTCCTATTCTATTAATTGAGTCTAAAATATCGCAAGCCATTTCAGTATTTATAATTTTACATTTATTTTCTAATGGAAATTGCCAAACAAAGTCCTTACTTAGATTTTCAATAATTTGTTGTTTTTCAATTGATGTAAGAATGATTTTATTTTTGAAATACTTGCAGTTCGTACTATACAAACTATTTTGCTCTAATTTTTCAATAATTATTTTGTTAAGAAATGCTTCTTTTTTGATAGTATCTTTAAGAAAGTAATCTTCTGTGGTGAAGTATTTATTTATTTATTGTTGACGCTAGCAGAGTATCAATTGAAGATTGCGAATAAAGATTATTTTCAATAGAAAAAATTAGTATTATTGATTTAAGGTAATTCATCTTATTTTAGTTGGTGATAACTCGTATATACTTGCCACATCGTTGCACAAGTCTGTCTAACGGTGGAGGGATTGGTGAAACAAAAGGTGTACATATCTTTTTCCAAAATTAATTAAATTTTCTTATAAAGTATCAAATTGGCTGGTAATTTTTTGTAAGTTCTTGTTGCTGACATGCGTGTAAATTTCAATAGTCGTGCTGCTGTTGTGCCCAAACAGCTCTTGAATATATCTCAAATCTGTTCCTGCTTCCAGGAGGTGCGTGGCATAACTATGTCTCATCCAATGTAAAGTGACAGGTTTCTTAATTCCTTCTTTTTCTATAGCTTGTTTTAATACATTGGACAGACTTCTTTCATCGTAAGGTGTATTTTTGGTCTGACCCTCAAACAACCATGTTTTGGGTTTATATGCGTTATAATATTCCCTCAGAATGAGTAGTATTTTTTCGGATAGGGGCACTATCCTGTCTTTATTGCCTTTTGACTGCCGGATAAGAACCACGTTTCGATGGGAATTGATGTCTGAAAATTTAAGATGGACCAACTCACTTCTTCTCAACCCACAGCTATAAATTAGCGAGCGCATTGCCCGATGTTTTAGATTTTTTAATGCATTTAAGATCAATTAAATTTCTTCCTTACTGAAGACATTTGGCAACAATTTCGATCTTTTTGGTCGGTGAATTAAATCAATTTCCAGACTTCTGTTTTCTATTTGCCTGAAAAATAATTTCACGCCATTTACAATTTGGTTTTGGTAGGATGCCGATAAATGATGTTTTAAAATATAGTCGTTGATGAAGTCAAATAAATCCTTATTATTCATGTCTTCTAAGTGTTTTGCTACAAAATAGCTTAAGAACGTTTTTAAAGCTTCGCTATAAGTCTTGATGGTGCTTTCACTATACCGCTTACTTTTCATCCATCTTTTAAAGGATACGATCCTATTTAGGCTTACTTCTGGCAAGAGAGAAGTTTGTGTCGGTAGTGTTTTATTTTCATGCTTAGAGCAATTCTATCCATTACCCACGAATCATGCAAGGTTATCTCCATTCATTATTTATAATGAGTAGTTTCTGAGAAGTCTGCAACACATGAGCGGTTTGTCTTATCTGCAATTTAAAATGAAGTTATCGCAATCAGGAATCCGACTATGCCTTTTTGCACAGGATGATGAAAGCAGGAGGAATGTTGATGGGTACAAATTCAAATCTTACCTGGCCGAAAATCTCTTCGTACATTTTTTTCAAGGAGAGACTGTAATGTAGTTGCACAAAACTGGCGCCTTGCTTCATACAGGATTTGACAGCTTTGAGGATGTTGATGGATAATTCTTTAGGAAACAACACGAATGGAATTGCAGAAATAACGGCATCGATGCTCTCAATCTGAAGATTTTTCAGATATGCTTCGATGTGTTCTGCGGAGTCTTCAATAATGGTGATTCTGGAATCCGGTAGTTTTCTCAATTCCTCGCAAAATGCAGCGTTCACTTCAAAGATCAAAAGTTTGGCATCAGGATGCAGCCTTTTTAAAAGATGCTCTGTTATGGCGCCATCACCGGCCCCTAACTCAACAACTACCCTGGCAAGGTTAAAGTCCACAGCGTCCAGCATGGTCTTGCTGACAAAGCCGGAAGACCTGCTCACAGAACCAATGGTCCGCATGTTTTTTATTCCCTGCCGTAGAAAATCCAGTTTGGCCACTTTATCTGTTATTGATTTTTGTTGTATTCGTTTATCAGTAAAATCAGATCATCGTATTTATCCACAAAATTAATCAGCTCATTTCTTTCCAGTTTTTTACCATCGACAAAGGCACGGATGTTACTACTTTTTTCACTGGTATTCTGGTTTAGGAAGTTTTTAGCCTCCCGGAAAGTTCTGAACAATCCACAATAGTAACTTATCTTTTCGTTCCTAGGGTTTCTTTCTGCAAAAAACTGTTCATTCCCCTTTTGTAAAACAGGGTGATTGAGCACTTGTGCGGATTCTCCAAGCAGGATCGAATAGAACAATCCGGTCTGAAACAGCGCTCTGGTTTCCTGGTTGTTCTCCAGCAGGCTTTCGTTGATCCCTGGAATGTTATAACCTACAAGCAGGTCCGTAGTCTCTGTGCCCAGCAATTGCAGCTCTACACGTTTGTTGATTTTTTGTGAAGCAGGATAAGGGATTCCGTTGATTTCTGTTTTGACAATAGGAAAGGATCGACCTGCTGATCTTAATTCTAATCTGTTTTGTGGGATGTTCTTGCTGATGAGATAATCATTAACCTGGCGGGCTTTTTTCATGGAAAAATACAAATTCAGCGCTTCGGGACTTTCTTCGAAGGAATGTCCCGTAATCCTCAGACGAAGTCCGGGATATTTTTGTAGAAGTTCCACCAGCTTTGCAAGCGTATTGCGGTTGCGCTCGTCTTTGAGAAAATCGTCTCCCTGATCCACAATAGCATCCAGCTTAATTTCCGTTTTAATTGGAAGTGATTTCTCAGGTGTTTCCGTGAATTCCTGGGTCTGTTTGTTTTTTCTCAAAGGTTCGTTAAATTGAAACCATTGAGTGACTGCACTTCCATTGGGTGGATAATATTGCTCTTCGAGATCTTCTTTAAAGTAGGCAATGTAGATATCTCTTTTACCCTGATTGTCTTCTTTGCGGTCAGAGCTAAACACTCCTGCAATCCCATCCGAGGTCAATTTAAAATGCAAATCATCACCGGCGCTGTTGATGGGCACCCCCAGATTTTTAGGTGTCTGCCATTTACCTTCTTCCGCACCAAATCTTGTTCTGTAAATATCAAAGCCACCCATGCTGCCGGAATGATTGGAAGAGAAATACAGGGTCAGGCCATCATTGGCTAAAAATGGGGTGGTTTCATTGTAGTAAGTATTTATGTCCGGACCGAGATTGCTGGCTTGTGACCAATTGCCTTTTCTGAAGACACTAATGTATAAGTCATACCCACCATAACCTCCCGTCCGGGCACTGCTGAAAATCATTATGGAATCCTGAAAGACGCACAAACTGTTGTCCCCAATCTCAGGGTTAAAGATGGATTCGAATTTAGAGAATTTGTATTTGCGGTTGCTGCCGGTAAAGGTGTCTACACTCGCAGTTCCTTTTATTTCATCCCATCCCTGGAAGAAAATCATCACCTCACCGTGTTTCGCAAAATCAAGTATTACGTCATGCTTACTGCTGTTGAGGAGTGGGTTCAGATCTTTCATCGAGGACCAGTTTCCCCTGGCTTCTTCAATCACAAAAAGATCTGCACGAAAACGACCTTTGGTTTTATCCAATACCCCTTCTTCATTTCTTTTCCCCCCTTCATTGTTTTCTTTGACTGCGCTGAAATAGTATTTGCCGGGATAATTTACGCTGGGGAATGCGGCAAACTCATCTTCGTGTGTATTGATTTCGGGGCCGATGGATTCTACAATGGCAAGTGGTTCTTTTTTATGGATTGCGAGTCCTTTTGTGCAGTGTTCAATCTGGGCATAAATCTTTGGTCGCTCATGATTATCCCGGTCCAGTAAGCTCAAATATCTTTTGTGGTAAAAAATAGCCTGCCGAAAATTTCTTTGATACTGATGAATCTGAGCCAGATAACGAAAGGATTCTTTGCGGTATTTTTTGGATTTGCTCAGCAGGTTAAATCCTTCTGCGGCGCGATCCAAACGGTTGCTTTCGTAAAAACATTTGGAAGCAATCAACAAGTCGCTTTTGTCTTTTTTTACTTTGTTGAATAATTGCTCAAATAAGATACCGGCATGGTAATAATCCTCCTGTGCGTAATATTTTTTTGCAGTCCGGATGGATTCTGATTGCGCTTGCATCCTTACCAAAAGCAAGGACAACAGAGCGCAAAAAAACATCCGGCTCATAAGCGTGCTCAGATATTTTGGTTGATGTCAAATTGCTCCAGGTAGTCGCCTACTCTACGAAGGAATTTGCCACCCAAAGATCCGTCCACTACCCTGTGGTCGTAGGAGAGGGACAGGAACATCATGTGACGGATACCAATGGTATCACCTGTTGGTGTCTCTATTACGGCAGGTTTTTTCTTGATGGCACCGGTAGCCAAAATAGCCACCTGGGGCTGATTAATGATGGGTGTACCCATGATGTTGCCGAAACCACCCACGTTGGTGATGGTAAAGGTTCCCTCCTGAATTTCTTCAGGCTTAAGTTTGTTTTGCCTGGCGCGGTCTGCAAGATCGTTTACGGCATAAGTTAAACCAACCAGATTCAAACGATCGGCATTTTTAATGACCGGGACAATCAAATTTCCGGAAGGAAGTGCGGCCGCCATCCCGATGTTGATGTCATTCTTTTTGATGATCCGGGTTCCGTCCACTGAGATGTTGATCATAGGGAAATCCTTGATGGCTTTGGCAACCGCTTCTACAAAAATGGGCGTGAAGGTAATTTTCTGCCCATATTTTTTCTGAAAACTGTCCTTTACTCTGTCACGCCACAAAACGGCCGGGGTCATGTCGATCTCCACAAATGAAGTTACATGCGGTGAGACAGATTTACTCATTACCATGTGATCGGCAATGAGTTTGCGCATGCGATCCATCTCAATGATTTCTACATTGCCACCAATGGATATGGCCGGTGCCTGAGGTTTGGCAGCCGGTGCTTCCACGGGTGAAGAAACTGCGGGTGCTTGTGAGGCTGTAGAGGGTTTACCCTGACTGATAAATTCCAGAATATCTCGTTTTGTCACGCGACCTCCCAGTCCGGAACCTGTGATTTGGTCCAACTGACTTTGGGAAATATTTTCTTCTTTGGCAATACTTCTGACTAGGGGAGAATAAAACCTGTCTTCTCCGGATTTAATGGGTTCTGAAGCAACTACAAGCGTGCTTACGACTGAAGAAGGTGCAGCTGATGTTGCCGGAGCTTCGTTAGCGACAGCAGGAGCAGGAGCTGCTGCAGGAGCAGGGCTTATAGCCACGTCAGATGCATCTGTTTCTATATAGGCGATGACGGTACCGATGGGAACTACATCATTTTCTTTGAAAAGGATCTTACCAATCACGCCGGCGGACGGGGATGGAATCTCACTGTCCACCTTATCCGTGGCTATTTCCAGGATGGTTTCATCCAGTCCAACGGCATCTCCTTCTTTTTTTACCCACTTCAATATGGTGGCTTCCATAATGCTTTCCCCCATTTTGGGCATAATCAGTTCGACTCGAGCCATATGTGATTTATTTTTGTATGAATGTTTAGGTGGTTTAAGTTCCAATTCAGAATCCCCGACCAACGACAAAGGTAAGCAAAATGGCGGCGTTCACAAGTGCTTTTGGTAGTTAGGCAGATGGTTTTTAAGGATAAGTTTCAAATCAGAACCAAAGTAATTTACCTAAGCAAAACCAAAGGCATTCAGATGAATTTACCCCTTACTTTGGGGAAAGTATCCACTCTCTTGCAAGCAAAAGGCCATAGATGCTTGCGGTTTCTATATTTCTGCTTCGGTCTTTCCCCAATTTGAGTTTTCGGGTAAATATTTTATCGGAGTTTCCAGCTGCAATAAAAATGGTCCCAACGGGCAACTCATCCGTTCCGCCTTCGGGTCCCGCAATGCCACTTACCGCAACTGCAAGATCCACACCCAATGCCGCACAGCATCCGACTACCATCTCGCGGACAGTCTCTTCGCTTACCGCACCATGAAACTCCAGAGTGTGGGCGGATACATGCAGCAAACTGTTTTTTACTGAATTGGTATAACTTACAATACCCCCTTTGAAGTAGACCGAACTACCCGCAATTCCGGTAATTTTGTGGGCTATGTTGCCTCCGGTACAACTTTCCGCAGTGCCGATACTCAGGCCTTTTTCCATCAATAATGTGCCTATTGCTTTTTCAAGTGAGCTGTCCCCGGCAGCAAAAACTTTTTCCCCCAAACTGGTGACCATTTGGCCAATATATTCATCGATTTGATTTTTCAACAAATCTGCATTTTCATGATTTCCGGTAAGCCTTACCCGCACTGTCCCCAAGGCCGGGAGATAAGCCAGACTTATGTATTCAGGGAGTGGATCCAGAAGTGGTTCGATGATGGCTGCAATCTCGGTTTCTCCCATCCCCCCCACATGGATGGTCTGATGATACATGTTGGAAGAATAGGATTTGGCGATTAATCCGGGTAGGACACCATGGGTCATAATATAATCCATTTCGTAAGGAACACCCGGCATAGCGACGTAAATCTTTCCGCCATTTTCCATCCACATGCCCATCGCAGTCCCCATTTTATTCTCCAGGAGTGTGGCATTGGCAGGCATGTAACATTGTTGGCGGTGAACCTCGCGGATAGGCACGTTTCTGGGTTCCAGCAAGTTTTTCAGATGGCTATAATTTTCTTCGCTAAAAACCAATCCGACGCCAAAGTATTCTGCCAATACTGTCTTGGTAACATCGTCTCTGGTAGGCCCAAGTCCGCCGGTGATCAGGATAATTTCAGAGGTTTCACTTGCTTCGGTGAGGGCATATTTTATTTCATTCGCATCATCCCCCACACACCATTTCCGGTGCACGCTTAAGCCAAGAGGTGCGAGAAACTGCCCTATTCTGGCTGAATTACTGTCTATCACCTGACCAAGGAGCAATTCATCTCCAATATTGATGACTCCTATCCTGGTTACTTTCATGCGCTAAGATTTTGTTTTGCAAACCTAACACCCTTCGTTGGAATATGCATGGTCTTGCAATGTTAGGACCTTAAACTTCAGATTGTCCGTCTGAATATTAACTTTGTGTAAACTTATGATTAAATTTTATAACCGAAAGCAATTACATTTTACCCAAAATGAACTTATTGCTTAAGAATCTATATGCAAGAATTTTTATCACTCTACGCAAATATTGAGAATCCAACCCTGGAAATGGTGTTGTTTACTTTTTTGCTTTCTTTTTGCCTTGCCTGTCTGGTAGCCATCACCTATCAAAACACCTCCAACATTACCATCAAGTCTTCCAATTACATTCAATCCCTCATCCTGTCATCTCTGGTGGCTACCACCATCATGCAAGCCATAGGTGATAATGTTGCAGTAGGTCTTGGTATGCTGGGTGCACTTTCTATCATACAATTCAGAACTTCTTTCAGAGACCCCAGAGACATTATTTTTATGTTTGCTGCATTGGGAACAGGTATTGCCTGTGGGGTTTATGGATTTTACGTGGCCATCCTGGGTACAATACTTTTTTGTGTAGTTGCGGTTATTTTGCGGTTTACACCATTTCACAACGGACGTAATGTCGTGTGGGAACTCAGGGTAAGATCGGACAGTGGAATTTTTATGGAGGATTTTCATCTTATCATGGATCAATATTGTATTCGTTATGATTTGGATAATTTGCGCATCGATGCAGAGAAAGGTAAAGAACCTTATCGGGAGTTGGATTACAAGTTGATCTTAAAGCATGAATCAGATTATGAGGAATTGATTAAGAACCTGCACGACAAATCCTATCAGGTAAAAAAGATGTCTCGTCAGGGAGAAGAACAAATCGATAATACATAGGCCCATGAAATTTAATCTCATTTATATTTTTTGGGTGTTGGCGATGATTGGTTTGTATTTTATCAAACAACACATCACCAGTCAAAGTCTGGTAAGTTTTTTTGGCAGCACGGAATCAGAATCAGTGGGTGTTCAGTCTGAACTCGACGGCCAAATTAGTCGTATCCTGATCAGGCCCGGAAGCTATGTGCAAAAAGGTGATACACTCTTTATTCTTCAGGCATTAGAACTTAATAAAAAATTAAAGGAGCAATTATTGCAAATAGATCAATTGAAGAGCGTTGATCGTTTTGATCGTGTATTACTGGAACAGGAAGAGCGCATTACAACGGTTCAGTATGACAGCAAACTGACTGAATTAAAAACAGAATTGAAAGAACTGGAAGGCAAACAAAGTTTTCAGGATAAATTAAAAGAAAGTTTGCTGGGGGCAGGACATCAGCAAGCTGGAGACCTTCAAATCCAAATTGAGGGACTTAGAAAACAAATTGAAAAAATTGAATTGGAAAAATCTGAGAAGTTAAATATTCTGGGAGGAGAGTTGTCAAAAAAGTTTGGACTCAATCAGGGACTGGTACAACAACATCAATCCGAACTGGATTATCTGAATGAGAAAACCGGATTACTTTTTGTGCGTGCCACGTTGAGTGGTTTTGTGGAAGATTTTAAATTACAAGCAGGTGATTTTATTTCTTCCAAATCCAATTTAGTAACCATCACACCAAAAAAACCGCTGAAGGTAAGAGGCTTTATTCCGGAAAGTTCAGAATTGGAATTTGAACCCGGAAGCACGGTGAGACTGGTGTCTTCCTTGCGACCGACCGTTACTGACAGCGGAAGAATTATTTACTGCAATCCACGAGTAGTGGAGCTTCCTACCAGACTTAGAAAAAATCCCGAAATCAAAGCCTGGGGTCGTGAAATATACATAGACCTTTCCGTAGAAAATCCTTTTTTCATTGGGGAGAAAATCAGAATTGAGTTAAATCCTCAGCAATCAAAATAAAATGGGCCTCCACCTGATCATTTATTTTTTTGCAGCAACCATTTTTTATGCGGGTGATCCGGTCATTAAAAAAAATTCGACACAGGTACTGTCCAGTTATAAGTCTGATCCTGTGTTGAACAGCAGACTCTTGCTTTCTGACGCTGCTGCCGGTCAAAAATTTCGTTTACCACTCATCAAAGAACTGGAACTCAGGGCAGGAAACAGGGATCTTTATTTCAACGATCTATTTTATGGGGTTAGGGTCTCTACCAATAATTTTACTGAGCGCAGACAACTAGAGAAACTACCTGCATTGAATGCAGATCTCTATCATTCAGAATACCAGCTTTTGCTGAAGGAAAGTTTGATGGACCGATATGAACTTGTGCTGAAGTATCTGGAGGCACAACAAATGAAATTCTGGATGGATTCTTTATTGTACTGGAATCAAATGAAGAGTGAGATACTTGTTGAGGCAATGGACCACGGAGAGAAAATTGAAATCAAAGATCTCACGAATGCCAGAGAAAATATTTATGCATTGACCAAGGACCTTCATGATTGGAATACCGTTATGGACAATGTCCTCCAAAAGCTGAAGGTGCAATACAAAATTCCTGATTTGGATACGCTTGTAGAAAATGAGCTGGTGCAAATACGGGAATTGGAAAACCGGATGCCATCCAAACTGCAAAATGAAGTTGTGTCACTTACAGAACTCAACAGACAGTCGGAACTGAATTTGTTGCAGCAGGAAATTTTACTGGAAAAAGCAAAGAATCAAAACTGGGGCACTTTTCTTCAATTGAATTATGAAGACAACACCGACCCATTTGTTTACCAGGAAAGATTTGCAGGGCGTGTAGGAGTCAGCATTCCAATTCGTGGCAACTCCAACCGGAAACTCAACGAACTGCAATTGCAGAAAATGGAACTCGAACAAAAAATAGCCGTGAGCCGTGAAATCACCCGGACGAATTATCAACTGAAGACGATTTCTTTGAGAAATGAAATTCGCAATTTTGTGATGGAGGAAGAAAACTTGAGCAATAATATTTTTGTCAGATTTTTAAATTCACCATCGTTGGTGGCAACGATTCAAGCAACTGAGATTATAGAACTCAAGATCGGTCTGATCAAAGAAAAAATTCATTTGGAAAAAAGCAAATGGGCCATTCTTGGATCTTTTACAGAATTTCTTTACGAGTCAGATTTAATTTCTGCAAGCCCTTTGGTTAACCATTTACACAGATCGTCTGTTACCCTTGACTAAATCCTAATTTTGAAGTATTTTATTCTTTTGTTTTGTAGTTGGTGGACCTTGTCGTCCTTTGCGCAAACCGGTCCGATGATTCAGGGCCGGATTTTGGATGAACAGGGTCAGGCTTTACCTGGTGCGAATGTATCTATACTCCGGATCACAGACAGTGTGGTGATGAGAAGCATGCAGACCGAAATGGATGGGAAGTTTAGTTTGCCCTTGCGCAAGGTAGGTACTGTTTTGTTGAAATTCAGTTATGTGGGTTATGAAGATCTGCTGCAAAGAGTGGAAGTCGCAGATGGGACAATGGATATGGGAGACATTCCTTTAAAAAACGAAAGCAGGACGCTGAAAGAAGTCGAGATCAAAGCCCGTGCAGTCAGCGTTGAAAATAAAGGCGATACCACAGAATTTAATGCCCGCGCGTACAAAACCAATCCCGATGCAAATGCAGAAGATCTGGTAACCAAATTACCGGGCGTTGTAGTCACCGATGGAAAAGTACAGGCACAGGGAGAAGATGTCAAACAAGTGTTGGTGGATGGCAGACCATTTTTTGGAGAAGATGCAAATGCCGCTTTACGCAATATGCCGGCGGAAGTCATAGACCGTATTCAGATTTTTGACCGGCGCACGGATCAGAGTTTGTTTACCGGATTTGACGATGGAAACGCTTCTAAAACCATCAACATCACGACAAAACCGGAATTCAGAAATGGTACATTTGGGAGAGCCTGGGCTGGATATGGCAGCGATGAAAGGTGGAAAACAGGTGCTTCGATTAATTTTTTTAAAGACAAAAGAAGAATCACTCTTTTAGGCAATCTCAACAACATCAATGAGCAAAATTTTTCTTCAGAAGACCTCGCAGGTGTGCTCAGTGGAAGCCAGGGAGGTAATCGCGGAGGATCTGGCAGAGGAGGGCCGGGTGGAGGAGGCAGAGGACCCGGACAAGGAGGCCGCGGAGGAGGACCGGGAGGATCCGGAGACCAGTTTCTGGTGGATCAGCGGACCGGAATTGTAACCACAAAAGCTTTTGGCCTAAACTATTCTGATAAGTGGGGATCTGCAGAAGTCAGTGGCTCCTATTTCTTTAACCAAAGCAACAATATTGCAGAAAATGATTTGATCAGAGTTTTTACCAGTCCGGAGAATCTTGGCTTGGTCTATAACGAGATTGGTAACAACCAACTGGACAACGCCAACCACCGGGCGAATTTTAGGGTGGAGTGGAAGATAGACAGCGCTAATGCATTAATCTTTACGCCAAGATTCAGTCTCCAAAATTCAAAAACCATTCAATCAGTAGTTTCTTCCAATGATTTTAATTTATCTCTGCTGAATACAAACAACTACACAAATAATCTGCAGACAGAGTATTATAACTTTTCATTGCCGGTATTGTACCGTCATAATTTTAAATTACCCAGGAGGACTATGTCCGCTCAATTCAATCCTTCCCGGAACAATGGACTCAACAACAATCTTCTTTTTTCTGTATTGGAGGACAGGCTGTTTATGACTACCGATACACTCGATCAATTACAAGATACAGAACGCAAGGGTACTAACTTAAACAGCAATCTAAGTTATACCGAACCCGTAGGAGATAAGAGCATGATGATGTTAAGTTATACGCATGTGCTGAACAACAATGATGCAGATCAAAAAACTTTTCTTTCCACAGGACAAAATGAAATTTACACCTTGGTGGATACTTCTTTATCCAATGTTTTTAATGCAGATTATCAAAGTCACAATGTAAATCTGAGTTATCGTTATCAGTACAAGGCTATTAATTTTAATGTAGGAACTGCGTATCAATTTGCAGAATTGAAGAATGCTCAATTTTTTCCGGCAGAATACAATTTAAATCGTCGGTTTCAAAATATCTTACCGGATGCTTCGCTGCAATGGAAATTTTCAAGCAGCAAGAATTTAAGATTTAATTACCGCACATCCACCAACCAACCATCCATACAGCAATTGCAGGAAGTGGCCTCCATTGCCAACAGTCTTTCCGTGAGCAGTGGGAATCCTGAGTTGTTGCAGGATTTTCGCCACAATATTTTTATGCGATATCAGCAGTCAGATTACATGAAAGGAAATAATTTATTTGCTCTGTTGTCTGTCAGTTTCGCGGATCAATACATTGCAAATGAATATATAATTCCTTCTGCGGACACCGTAATTCTAGGGGATGTGTTCTTAAGTCGGGGAGGGCAATGGGTGCGTCCGGTGAATCTGGATGGCTATCTATCTTTGCGATCATTTGCAACCTATGGTTTTCCGATTACCGCTGTAAAATGTAATTTAAATTTGAATGGAGGTATCAGTTATGTCATCAGTCCTTCCAAAGTAAATGAAACCATCAACGAAAATAAAAATCTGAGCTCCAACCTTGGATTTGTTTTATCCAGTAACATCAGCAAAACCCTTGACTTTACGCTTTCTGCATCCGTCCTGTTAAACGACTTTAAGAATTCTACATCCCCTGATCAAAATACCACCAACTATACACAAAATACCGGATTCAAAATTCAATGGCAGATATGGAAGGGTTTGGTTGTTCAGACGGATTTGAATTCGCAAATCAACAGTGGACTGTCTGATGATCTGAATCAGAATTTTGTCTTATGGAATGCCGCACTTGCCTATAAATTTTTACCTAAGCAGGCGGGAGATCTCAGGTTGAGTGTTTTTGATTTGTTGAATCAAAATGTCAGTTTGGTGCGCAATGTAAGAGAAGCCTATTACGAGGATGTTAAAACCAATGTCCTGCAACAATACGTCATGTTGAGCTTTACTTATAATTTGAAGAGATTCACCGAAAATAAGTCGATGCCCGGCGGTCAGGGGATGCAAAGACATCAGTAAATTCATTTAAGTTACAGGTGGTTGAAAAAGCTTTTTCTTCATACCAAGGTAAGTTATCAGAGTCGGTGAAAATTTTAATGGCAACAGTTACAGCAATCTGATTATTTTTAAGTCTAAATATTGCTGTATGCTAAAAAATTATCGTTTTTATGCTTTTGCGGCTGTAGTGTGCCAATTACTTACCGCGTTTTTACATTCACTGAGTTTTTTCAAAGGTCCTGTAGCTTCCAACGATCAGGAAAAACAGATGCTTGATCTGATGATGAATTATAAAATGGATATGGGTATGGGGATGATGCGATCAATGTATTCACTGTTTAATTCATTAAGTGCTTGCATGACTCTGATTTGTTTTTTGGGTGGGTTGGTAAATTTATTTTTGCTTAGATCCATGGTTGCATCACCTGTGATTAAAGGAGTCATGGGAATCAATGCATTCATTTTTGGTGTAGGTACCATCATCATGATCGTTTTTGCATTTATGCCACCCATTGTGTGTTTTGCATTGATTTTTCTATTTAGTTTTCTGGCCTTTTTGATGGTGCCAAAAACTAAGGTGGGTAATTGAGTTTGAAAATGAATAATCCTTATTTATTTTTTGTGTAATAAATTGAAAACATGCTTTATACAGAATTGGGAGAATTGCCAAAATATTTTGATCGCTACATTAAATTGGTACCGGAGGACATGCATCTTATGGATGCATTGCATAAATATGGTCCGGAATATTACAGGGCAGATCTAAATATCCTAAATGAAATTGGAGACAGAGTATATGCTGCCGACAAGTGGTCCATCAAAGACATTCTTCAACATTTATTTGATGCGGAAAGGGTCTTTACTTATCGTGCAATGTGTTTCAGCAGAGCTGAGAAAATTCAGCTTCCCAGCTTTGATGAAGACGTTTATGCCAAGGAAGCCAGAGCCACACATCGGCATCTGGAGGATTTATTTGACGAAATGCATTTGTTGCGTCAATCTACCATTGCACTTTTTTCATCATTTGACACGCATCATTTACAAAGCAGTGGACAAACCGTTAGTGCAAGCATCTCTGTTCCTGCCATTGGCTTTACCTTGGCAGGACATTTCATTCATCATAAAAATGTATTGGTGGAGCGTTATTACCCGATCATAAATAAAATTTAACCGGGTCAGGTAAATTTTATGGGGATTAAGTAGAAATAAAGTAGTGTAATAATCTTAGTCATTAAATAAAATTCCATCCTCCTGATCTCATTAATCCCACGCATCATAAAAATCATGGTTCAGACAGATTACGGAATATTGTCTGAACTGGGATTTATGGGATTGTTTGGATTTGTGGGAAGGAATATTGTCTGAACTGGGATTTATGGGATTGTTGGGAGTTGTAGGAATGAAATCATTGTTTATTTTGAAGTGATAGCAGAGGTAATATTTTTAGTCATGAAATAAAATTTCATCCTCCTGATCTCATTAATCCCATGCATCCCAAAAATCATGGTTCAGACAGTTGCGGGGATTGATGGGAGTTGTGGGTTTTAAATCAATGTTTCTTTTAAAGTGATAGCAGATGTGACATCAAACTACAATTTCAAGAGTGTTGTAGTATCAAGCAAAATATTGCTCAAGTAACAATCATCCATGCATCTAGCCTTTGTAATGTGGACTGGAATGCATATATTTGTTTAAAATAGTTTTTTTTTAAATGCCAACAAATAACTTGAGCCTATGAGAAAGGAAAGGAATCGGATCAGCATCCTGCAACAGATTTGGGAAGTAAAAGAC
>Ga0268298_10001698_pt1 | contig 25293 bp, 19 predicted proteins | sample WWTPWeurt_MetaG_FD_194462 | JGI IMG/M metagenome (GOLD analysis project Ga0268298, IMG submission 194462) | Activated sludge microbial communities from WWTP in Nijmegen, Gelderland, Netherland - WWTP Weurt | ecosystem: Engineered > WWTP > Aerobic digester > Activated sludge | place...
GCCCTTGCCCCGCTCGCTGGCGTGGTCACCCTGCGACGGGCCGTGCGGCTTGCCGGCTCTCGAAGAGACATGAAAATGCCCTCGATCCTGTGAAGGATCAAGGGCTTGGCGTCCTGGTGGCAAGGGCTCACTCGAAAGAACGCCCGTAGGCGGCTTGGAGAGCCGATCTGAAGTGGACTAGGCTACTTAGCACTCCAAGCCTTACTCCTGCCCAGAAATTAGGCAATGGTTCGATTCAGGCACTGCCTCATTCTGCAGCACTGAGTCACAGACCGTTGCCACTTCAGGATGCCCCGAAAGGATCGACGAAGTTCATTCGTCGTGCGAAGTGGGCCTCGTCATGAGGTAGATCACCTGACGGCCACTAACCCAACGATCGAGCCGCCGGCACGCGGCCTCTACGGAATCACGTGAAAGGTCGCCTAGTGGGTGAGCGAAGCAGTATCGCGGACAGGCTGCTGCCCCCCGTTGTGTGCCACGCGTCGCGGCCGGAGGAGGCCGAGGCTGATCGTCTTTCCTTCCACGTAGGTACCTCCGGGTTTCGCACGATGCTCATCGAGCGGTCGCCTTCGGCTGGCGCTCAGCCTGGCAGAATGACAACGCTCGCGATGGAGTGCGTGGGCGCGTGTCTTGTCGTCGCGTTGGCACAGAACAAATGCAAACTGGAAGAAGAGCGATACCGGTCATAGACCTCTTTGCTGGACCTGGTGGACTTTGCGAGGGTTTCTCGTCCGTTGTCGACTCGACGGGCGAGCGCCGTTTCGCAGTCAAGATTTCCATCGAGAAGGATCCCATTGCTCACCGGACCCTGCTTCTGCGCGCGATCTTCCGCAAGTTCCCCAAGGGCAAGGTGCCTAACTGCTACTACGACTACGTCCGTGGCAAGCTAAGCCGCGAGCAGTTCCTCGCGCACCCTGATATCAAGGCTGCCGCGGAGCACGCTGCGAAGGAAGCACGCTGCGCGGAGCTGGGTGTCACTCCGGCCAAGGAGGTCGACGGCTGGATCCGCGACGCGCTGGGCGGCAGGACCGATTGGGTGCTCATTGGCGGCCCGCCTTGCCAAGCCTACTCGTTGGCCGGTCGATCGCGGCTGCGCGGCAAGGACGTGAAGAAGTTCGAGTCCGACGCCAAGCACTTCTTGTACATCGAATACCTGCGGATCATTCAGCAGTTTGCCCCGGCAGTCTTCGTGATGGAGAACGTCAAGGGGATGCTCAACTCCACCAACTCCGGCAAGCGCATCTTCGAGAAGATCCTCGCCGACCTGAAGGCGCCAAAGCCCGGCCTGAGCTACGAGGTCCGCTCGCTTGTGGTCCACAAGACGGAGGGCGAACTCGACCCCAACGACTATGTGATTGAGGCCGACAACCACGGCGTGCCGCAAAGCCGACATCGGGTGATCCTCTTTGGCATCCGCTCGGACGTGGCGGCGGCGACCCCGGCGCTCAGGGAGCGCCCAGAGTCTTTCCTGCTTCACAAGCAGACCAAGAAGGTCGGTGTGAGCGCCGCCTTGGCGGGCCTGCCTGAGTTGCGTAGCCGCCTGTCCAAGGAGCCTGACTCGCAGGAAGCCTGGATCAAGGCCGTGAAGGAGTCTCCGAGCGCGTTGGCGGGCTGGAAGGTGCCGCTGCGCGCCGTCATTGAGACGGCTATGGAGAAGTTCATCAAGCGAGCCGAGAAGCAGAAATCGTTCGGCGGTCCCTTCATTGAGGCCGTCGTTGAACCGGGCACCTACATGCCCAACGATCTACAGAAGTGGTATCTGGATCCGAGGCTCGGCGGCGTCTTGCATCACGAGACGCGTAGCCACATGCGCTCGGATCTGCACCGCTACATGTTCGCCTCCTGCTTCGCTGCGACGCAGAAATACGCCCCGGACCTGCGCAACTTCCCGCCCAAGCTACTACCCGACCATGTAAACGTGGACGAGGAGACGATTCCCTTCAAGGACCGTTTCCGAGTGCAGTTGGGCAAGCATCCGTCGTCGACGGTGGTCGCCCACATCAAGAAGGATGGGCACTACTACATTCACCCCGATCCGGGTCAATGCCGGAGCCTGACCGCGCGCGAGGCTGCCCGCTTGCAGACCTTCCCTGACAACTACTTCTTTGAGGGCAACCGGACAGAGCAATACGGCCAGATTGGCAACGCTGTCCCGCCGCTGCTGGCCAAACAGATTGGCCAGATCATCCTCAACCTGATGACCTCACCTCGAAAGCGCTAAGGCTTTGCGAGCCTTCGGTCAGCAGGCGGCTCACATGCGCGTCGGTGAGGTAGGCATGCGATCCTGAGCTGAACTCGCGGGCGATGGACTCTCGATGGGTGGTTGTTTGGTGGCGCATTGGACCCGGGGCGGATGGTGCGCTACGGCGCACCGTCGGGCTCTGGTCGTGCGGCCGCCCTCAAGCTCTGAGCGCTGATCTCGCCCGAAGGAGCGTCGCTGTCGATCCAGGCCTGCAGGGCTTCAGGCAGGCCAGAGGCGACCGCTGGGTCGCGCGTGGAACACTCCCAGACGTTCAGCACCCGCCAAGCCATCTCTGCGAGCTCTGCGGCGGCGCGACGGTCGCGATCGACATTGCTTTTCAGCTTGGCCGCCCAGAACTCAGTCCGCGTCGCGGGCGTCTTGGCGTACTTGCATCCCTGGTGCGCGTGCCAGAAGCAGCCGTGGACAAAGATTGCGATCCTGCGGCCCGGCATCGCGATGTCGGGTGTGCCAGGCAGATCGCGCCGATGCAGCCGGAAGCGATGGCCCATCGCGAACAGCGCCTTGCGCACCAGCATCTCGGGCAGGGAATTCTTGCCCTTGATGCCGGACATCATCTGGCTGCGCTTGGCGGGGCTGACGACATCGGCCATGGTGGACCACCATACGCTAGACAGCTCGGCCGTCGCTCAAGCGACCTTGACCTCCGGAATACCATCAGCCGGCTCCGAATAGCTCGCACCCATCACCGCGTCCTTGCACTCCGGACGCTTTGCCCACTCGGACACCATGCGCCCGCCCGAGGTGGAGTGCAGCGTGTCGTTGACCTCCTTGGCCCAGGTGGAGATCTGCTCCATGAGCTCCGGCGAAACTGCCTGCTTGGCCCAGATGCGGTCGAGGTCGATGCGCGCGCCGAGCTTCTCGGAGAGGACGGAGATCGTGTAGGCCGTGACGTTGGCTTGGAAGGCCTGGAACATCGGCCGGAGCAGCCTTTGCGCGTCGCGGTAGAGCTTGGCCTTGGCCATCATGGCCTTGAAGTCAGTCACGGTGGGCAGCGGCGCCTCCTGTCCCTCCCCAGGCGAAAGCGCGGCCATGAAACGATCGAAATTCTTCTGCGATCCCATGCTCACGATGTCGGGTTTGCGGTCCCAAGCGTTCAGGTACTTGGCCAGGTCGGTCTTGGTGACACGCCGAGCGGTCGGGATGGCTTCCTTCAAGGCCTTGAGGCGGGCCGGCGTGTTCCCCTCACGCGAAAGCAGCGTGTTGTAGCTGCCGGCAGCGCGCTCGTAGAACCATTGGCCGACGCCATCCGGGCAGTAGACAGAGCGCGACAGCTTCTCGATCTCAACGTGGAAGGGCTTGTTCGCCGACAGGTCCGATTGGCGGACGGCGTTCTGGCTGTTCGCATAGCGTGAGATGTCCGACACCAAGGCTTCTTCCTTGGTGGAGTCCTGCGTCTTCATGACGATGATCTTCGCTGGCACGCGGACTCGGCTCAGATCGGTGTCAGGATACTTCTTCTTGGTGAAGTAGAGCGAGGCCGTGGTCTGGCCGCCGTTGACAATCTGCAAGCCCTTGAGCCACGCGATGCCTTGCTCGCCCTGCGAGGTCTTGCCCAGGACCATCTCGTCGGCCACGACAACGATTCCGTTGTTGTAGGCCATGAAGCGTTCAGGGGCGGCGCGAAGTGTCGACTGGATTCCCGCGTTGACGCCCTTGCCTTTGACACTCAGGAACGATCGGACGTTGGCCTCCAGGAGGCGCGCGCCGAACTTCTCGTAGAGCAGTCGCAGTGCTTCGCCGGGGACCGCCGTCATGGCGTAGTCGTAGTCGTCGTTTTCGCCCGGCACGTAGACGCAGGGCAAGGGTGAGCCAGACACCTCATTGAAATCAACCACAAGTTCGTCGCGCGGCTTGCCCTCGGACGTGTGCCGATGCAGCCGCTCGATGTCCATCACTTCCAGGCGCACCGCCTTGCCGCCGATGTCGCGCGTCTTGAAGCTCTTGGACTTGGCGACCCGGTCGGTGATGACATAGACACGGACCTGTTCGAGGTCGTTGTAGATGGCTTGCAGTGTCTCGGCCAGCGAGCGCACGTCGCTGGACGGATCTAGCCGCTGCGCCATCTTCCCTTCGGCGCACAGCGTCAGGAATCGCAGACAGCGCTCGGCGGCCACCTTCGTCTCAGAGTCGGGGATGGGCGTGGGTTCATCCACGCCCGCATACAGACTCACGAACAGGTCAAGCTGGTCGCTGTCGTCGGAGATCGAGTAGCCGCTCAGTCGCAGGATGGCGCTTCCCACAGTGCCTTCAAAGTGGCACTCAACGGGCTCAAAGGTCATGCCGATCTCGGACATGTGCGCCATCACGATGCCGGCGAATACAAGTTCCTCGTATAGCGCGCCTTCGCGCATCTGGGATTTCACTTCGGACTGCGTCTCGCGCAGGAAGTCCGGCAGGGATGAACTCATATCACTCCCAACTTCTTCAGTGCCTCGGCGGCGGGGATGCTCGGTCCGGCAGCCTTGTCCAGATCGATCTCATAGGTGGCCCCAACGACGCCCAGCGGGACGCTACCTGGCGTGAGGCGCGGGAATCCGTCCTTCACTTCAACAACTCGGGTATCAGCCTGCGTGAAGCGGCGGACATACCGGTCCGCGTGGGCTTCGAAATAGCCCGCAGCGATCAGCCGCTCGCTGAGCAGGCGCACGGCCTCGGGTTCGCCCGCGGCGACATCGCGCATCTCGGCCACGAGCGCCGGCAGGCTCTGTCCGGTCTCGCTTTGGCGCAGGCGAACGCCGGCCAAGAAGAGCGGTTGGCGCACGGAGTCGTCGAGCTGCTCGAGCGAGCCGATCCTGGCGGGGAAGCCCGCAGCCGAGAGGGTGGCCTTGACCTCCACCGAGCCGGTGCCCAGTTCGAAGTCCCGCGGGCCGTCGAGCGGTCCCACCCAGGCTTCTATGGCAGAGGCCAACGGAACACCCGCGTCGATGATTGAACGCAGAAGCGTCAGCTCGCCCACCAAGCCGATCTCGGCTTCGGGACTCAGCGTTTGCGAGCCCTTGCGCATGAACTCCTGCCATGCGCCAACCCGGCCAAGGAACACCTGCAGCAGCTTCGGCTCGGCCGCTCCCGCCGAGGCGGCCTCGTCCAGCGCGCCAACCACATCGCATGCCATGGCCGCGAAGAGGTCGGCGCTGCCGGCCGCTCGCCGCGTCAGCGCCAAGCGTAGCTGGCGCGCGTCATCGGAGTCGGCGCGCTCGACGCTGAAGCCCTGGCCTTCGGGCAGCTTCTCGGCGGGTGCCAGCCGAGCCGAAGGGAAGCCAAGCAGGATCGCTTCGGCGTTGTCGGGCGAGCGTCGGCCTGCCTGAATGTCTACGGGGCCGGCTGGCGGTAGCGCGATGGCTTGCCAGCTTGGCGTGGAGTCGTGCGCGGACAGCGACGACCAGGCCAGCAGGAACTCTTCACTCGGACGGGCCATATTCCTGCAACCAGTAGAGGTAGTTGACTTCGTATTCCACGCTGATCGCTTTGTCACTGGCGGGGAAGGCGATGGCGAAGGCCATGATGGGCTTGTCCCACCCGGGGACGATGAGACGTTGGGGCGTCTTGCTCTTGTCCTTGTAGAAGTAGGGCGTGAGCGGATAGAGCAGCAACAGCCCGCGGTCCGCATCTCCCCCAAGCTTTCCTCGCGCTGCTCGAATGCCCTTTCCGCTCGGGAAGGTGGGCGGATTGGTGGGTTCGCGCTTGGACGCGGCTCTGGTGAGAGCCAACGCCTCTCGCCAGGCGGCATCGTCAAGGTCAATGCCCTCATCCTTCGGGTCGATGAGGACGCCGATAGCGAAAAGCTTCGGATCGACTCGCTCCTCCTCATCCGGGTCCTCGGTCTTGCGAATCGAGTAGGCCGTCGAGGGTCTTCCGCCGGGGAAAGTGTGTGGCACGCCTGCGCCCAGGCCGCCGCCGAGCAAGGCGACGCTCCACTTGGTGAGTTGCCCAATGCCGATCATCTTGACGATGTATTCCGAAAGCAGCGCGGCTTTGGCGCTGCTGGCGTTCGGATGCGTCGCGTAGGCGCCAAGAAATGCAAGCACCTTGGATGCGTCCACGTCCTTCCAAAGGCGCGCTCCGGGCCAAGAGTCTGGGTCGCCGTCTCGGCTGTACTTCGGATCCTCTTGCCAGTTGTCGCCGAGGGTGGCGATAAAGGCGTCGGTCGCGTCAAGGTTCCGCCTCTGGATCTCTGCATCCCGATGGAAGAGGATGGTCTGCGGGCGAGTGCCGCTGTAGCTCAGCGAGAGCGTCTGAGCGTTCCTCATCTTGAGCGGGGAGGTGACGGTAAGTACCTCGTGCGACATGACCTTGAGGCCGTATTGCTCTGGAGTCAGCTTGGCGTCGGCCATGAAGTCAAACTCTTCCCGCAGTTCCTCCGATGCGTCGGCGATGTGGGCGAGCCACCTCACCAGGTCGGGCGACGTGTAGAGACGGCACAGGTCGAGGTAACCCGGGCGATATCCGAACCACCGGCCCATCTGCATGAGGGTGTCATACATCTTCGTTGTGCGGACGAAGTAGCTCACGCACAGTCCTTCGAGCGTCAAGCCTCGAGCCAGCTTGTCGCCGCCGACCGCGATCACTTTGAGAGCCGCTCCTGGTGTGGCGTAGTCGAGGGCGTCCTTGGCCGTGCCGTTGATCGATCGGACCTCGATGTCGTCCAGCACGTCGGGCAGAGCGCCGAGGACTTCGTCCCAACCGGGCATAACTGGCGGGCGTTCTTCGGGAGGCGAGAGCTCGGCGACCCGGTCCCGGGTGGGAAGGAAGTCCTGCTCCCAGAGCGTACGCAACTGCTGTAGCAGCGCGTCGGCATCGATGCCGCGGGTGAGCTTCTGCCGCATGCGCCGGACAGCCTCCTCGACCTGCTCGCGCACATGGGTCTGCACATCAACGAAGCGCGTGACGTGGATCAGCATCGAGCTGTGCTGGTCCCCTTGGCCGCGGAGGTCTCGAACCGCGCAGGCGAGGACGAACGCGCAGATCGCCTCGCGCAGCGACGGCGGGATGGTCTCCTGACCGTTGCATGTCGGGACATGCGTCTTCTTATGCTTGGGTGGCATCCAGCCCGCATCAGCCACGGGGTCGTAGTTGTCCGCGATGTTCCTTGAGAGCGGCAACGCTCCCACACGCCCTTCCTTGGTCATCCTGCCGAACATGCGGGCCGGTCCCACGTAGTTGGACGGCGCGGCAAGGTTGATGATGAAGGCCCGCGGAAACAGATCAGGGCCCTCCTTGGTGGTCGCGCCCTTGTGGTGAATGAATATGTTGGCGAACGGGGTGGCGGTGTAGCCGACATAGGCCTTGCGAGTGAAGGCATGCAGCACCTGCCGGATCAGACTATTGATGGTCTTCGGCTGATGCTCTTCGTCCGGCGTCCCGTCGTCGTTGAACATCTGTTCGCCCGTGTCAACCGACGCATGGTCCGCCTCGTCGTCGATCACCAGAAGCGGCAGCTTGGTCACGAGCTTGCGACCGTCAACAGAGTCGGTGCTGTCGGCCACCCGTGTCCGGATCCAGCTCAGCAACTCTGTGAGTACAGTCTTCTGCTTCTTGACCACGAACAGCCAGGGCCGCTCTTCAGGCGAGATGCCGTGGAAGTGTCTGGCGATGGCCTTGCTGAAGTCGCCGTTCTCAGCGCGGGTTGTCGCGGAATTGGTCTTCAAGTCCTCGCCGAACTCGGCCACGCCGATGGGTATGCCGGGGTCCCGATCGATCGTCGTCTCATAGCCCAAGAAGCTCTCTTCAAGCCGCATCTGGGTCTGCGAGCGCAGGTTGTTGTGCATGCCTGCGAGCACGATGATGATCTTGTAGCCCGCGTCGGCGGCCTTGCAGATGAGCCCAGAGTAGTTGCTGGTCTTGCCTGACTGCACATGCCCGACGACGAGTCCGCGGCGATCCCAGTCGTCGGAGCGTTGCGGGTCTTCCAGCAAGCTGAGGATTTCGTCGGTGGCTCCATTGAGCTCTTCGACCACCGTGTCGGAGAGCTTGGCTTCGAGGAAGTCCCGGTAGCGCCGCCAGTAGTGCCAATCGCGCTTGCGAGCCGCCGACAGCCATTCGAAATGGTTCGTGGTGTCCTTCAGGGTGGTGGACTTGCCGATCCGGTGGCTGAATCGCTGGATCAGTACGACGACGGCCCTGTCCTGGTCCACGGCATGCGGCGAATCGCCGGCAAACATCGTCGCGGCGAGTTGGACCTTCTCGGCGATGAAGGCTGGCGTAATCTTCGATGGGTCCTTCTCCGCCTTCACCAGTCGTTGCGCGGTGGCGATGACGTTCTCCAGCAACTCCGCTTGGGCTGCTGCCTCTTCTGCTGCGGTCATTGGTTCCTCCCCAATGTTGCGACCAGCGTTGGGTACTTCTGGAATGGTTCAGTCCTGAGCAGCGACTTTCGGGCTTCTTCTTCGCTGAGGCACTTGCGTTCGATCAGGTCATTGAAGAGAACGGTGGCGACCTCGATGACGGCAGCGGGCGGCTCGCCCTCGAAGCCCGTCCGCGGCGTTTCCTTGTTCTCCGCGGTGTCGAGCCAGATGCGTTGGACCGGCACGGTTTCTTCGATCACGCGCAGCATCGCCTTCACAAGCGGCTGCAGGTCTCCCGCACGCGCCAACACCGCGGCGACCGAAGGATGCGAGTCGTCTATACGGTAGCGCATGCCAGCCTTGAGCCGATCGACCCGCCAGGCCTGTTCGATCGGCTGATTGCCCGCTACCGGGGCTGGCGACCCTCGAAAGGCGAAGACTCGGCGCGCCCGATCCCGCGTGTTCTCGGCCAGAGCCATCAACCATGGGCGCAAGGAGACTGGCGGCCGCGCCGTCGACTTGCGGACATCAATCTTCCAATCAGCATCTGCCGTGTTTGGGATATCCAGTCGGATCCGCGCCAAGCGATGTACTTCCTCGCGGTTCCATGCTTTCGGCTTGCCAAGCCCGAGCCATCCGCCGGCCAGCAGCAGACGCTCGTTTCTGTAGACGTAGAAGCCTTGCTGAGCGGTCCAGCCGGCCGGTCCGGCGTTCTCCTCGAACTCCTCGGCGCTCAACTTGTCTCTATGAGGCAGGACATGGCACTGAGCAAACACCAAGCCACTGTCGGTCCGCTGCTGAGCTAGGGGCGAAGACCAAGGCTTCGCCGGGTGCCCCGTCATGAACGGATCCCAGGGCTCGATGGGGCGATTGTTGATCAGCAATCTGATTCGAGCGCGCGGGCCTTGGATGAGGCGATGAAAGACCATCGCCAAGTGTGATTGCACAGTGTCGATGAGGTCGCCAAAGTTGTCCGCTGTGTAGCCGGCGGTGACGATGCGGTCGAGCTTCTCCCAAAGCACCAGCGTGCCGGCCTCCTTGCCCTCGAGGCTGATCAGATGTCCATCGGAGCCCTCGGCCGGGCCCTCGAAGAGCAGCCAATCGCTTTGCGGATCGGCCGCCAGCTCGTCGAGATCCCAGCGCAGGCAGCTTAGCTTGCCTCCTTTGGCGCTGGCGACAGTCAGACGCCGGCACTGCGAGAGCGACGCCGTCTTCAGGCCCATTCCGAACCGCCCGAGGTCATGCGCGTCGCGCTCGGCCAGCGGATTCTTGTCTCCGAGCCGCATGGCGCCTTCGAGCTCCGGGTCGCTCATGCCGCGCCCGTCGTCCAGGATCAGCAAGCGGCTGTCGGGGCCGTCCCATTGGAAGTCGATTCGGATCTCGCTCGCCCCAGCAGAGATGCTGTTGTCGACGATGTCGGCCAGGGCCGCCGCCGTCGAGTAGCCCAGGCCCCGGAGGGATTCGAGCATCGCCATAGCGCGCGGCGGGGCCTTGCGGGTCTTCGAAGTCATCTCCAATAGCCTTTCCCTGGCCAGAACGAGAAGCCAAACTCCAGCAGCCGGCGCACCAGCCTACGATGCCTGTTGTCGCGGGCTTCAATGATCTCCACCCAGATGCGCCCGGAGCCCAGCCGGTCATCGTCGACTCGAATGCCAATCTCAGCCGCTTGCGTGAGGATTCGGTCGAGCTCCGAAGGCTTCGGGGAGCCAGCCGACTGAACTGACTCGCGGGGAGGCCGGGGAGCCGCGGACCGCTTTGGCGCTGCCAGAGGCGCCGCTACTTCCGACTCGTCAGATCCATCATCGACGGCGGTCCCGTGCGCGCCAGGGGCGAGCGGGTTCTCCTCGGGCTCCAGGCCGAGCACCATTCGGGCGAAGGGCTCGGATCGAACAGGATGCCTGAGCTTCTTGAGCGCCTTGGCCTCGATCTGCCGAATCCGCTCCCGGGTCACCTCGAATTGCGTCCCGATCTCGTCGAGCGTCAGCGCTTCATCGACACCAATGCCGAAGCGCAATCGCAGGATGCGTTCTTCCTTTCGGTCCTTTGTCGATAGCGACGAGATGTAGTGGTCCACCGCCCGATTCAGTTGAATCTCGTTGACCACGTCGGCGGGATCGGGGGACACATGGGCATCGCGGGCGTCTCCGGCGATCATGCCGTCAACGGTTGCCTCGTCGATGGTCGAGAGCTCGGCTCCAGTGCGCAGAAGAGCCGCGAGCCTTTCGCGCGGCATCTCGACGCGCGCTGCCAACTCGTCCAGTGTCGGCTCGCGACCGATAGCCGTTTCGAGGACCTGAGCCATGCGCTCGACCCGCTGGAGCTTCTCGTGGATATGAACGGGCAACCGGATGGTCCTAACCTTGTCTGCGACATGGCGGCTGATCTGCTGGCGGATCCACCAAGTGGCGTATGTCGAGAAACGAAAGCCGCGGCGCCAGTCGTAGCGATCGACGGCCTTGAGCAAGCCAATGTTGGCCTCCTGCGCCAAGTCGTCCAGCGGCTCCCCGCTGTATAGGTACTTCTTGGCGTGGAAGAAGGCCAGCTTCAGATTCGCCGTCGCCATATGGTCACGGGCTTTGCGGAAGTCGGCCATGGCGCGTCGGAACCCGGGGCAGCCTGCCGGCCCATTCGCGGCATCGACCAGCTCCAGCAGGAAGCGGCGGTTGAGGCGCAGTCTTGCAAGGGCTTGGCGGATCTCCTGGGCTGCGCCCCTCGGGCCGTCTTCACTGGCAACCAACGCCGCCAACTGGTCGATCGCGTCGCCGAAGGTGGCGTCGGCTGCGTCCGCAGGCGCTTCAACTTCGGGCTCGCCATCCTCATCGGTGTCTTCACCTTGGATGGGCTCCGCGCGATCATCGGTATCCAGGTTCTCGGCCGAGGCAGGCTCCGGGTCGGGCTCGCCGCCGGCCCAGATGGAGGAGAGCTGTCGTGAGCCTGCGATGGCGTTCGCGCCTGCGGCCAGCGTCCGCTCGAGGCCATCAGACCAGGTCGCTAGTGCGTCGATCGCCGCGTCGAGTGCGGTTTCCATCGCCTTCGCGAGGTGGATCTCTTCATCGGCGGTGAGCAGGCGCAGGCGCTGGAACTCGCGCTGGTATATCCGCAGTGGCTCGTGTCGGTGCGACGCTGTCCGATCGATCGCGACGAGTGCCTCGTCGAGGACCGCCTCTTCTTCGGGGGTCTCCTCCGGATCGACGAACACCTCGAAGCTCTCGTCGGCGTCGGCGTACTCAAAGCGCTCGTCGACCTCAGCGCCAAGGTCGTTGATGACCATGGTCAAGTAGGCCTCGGCTTCGGGGTTGGCCGAGCGATCCTCGTTGGTGGACAGGGCTTGGACATCCAGTGCGGGGACGCTGCCCTCGCGGAGCGCCCGCAGCAGCAGGCGTCTGAGCCTCGCTCGTCCCTCCGCATCGTCCGCCCTTGCCAGCGGCAAGGCTGCCTCGGGAAGGTAGGCGTCGATGTCGTCCCACTCGGCCGATGAATCGACAGGCTGGTGGGCGGTGATCCCGATCTGGACTGCACTGGCCGAATCCACGACCGTCAAGTCAGCTTCGGGTCGCGTCGGCTCCTCTTCCGCCTCCCAGCCCGAGAGTTCGAACTCTCCGTCACTCATCTCGTCGACAACAGCCGCCGGCGGCAGGGTTGGCTCCTGCGCAAGCGGCTGGGTCGGAGTTTCGGGCTCAGTGGGCACAACGGCCGCCTCGGACTCGACCGTCACACTTGAATCGGCGACAGTCACGGAGGGCTCGGCAGCTGGTTGCGGCCCGGGATCGATTGCTATCTCGGACGGCGGCAAGGAGGGAGTCGGCGCTCGCACCTCTTCGAGGATCGCGGCAGTAGCTTCTGACCCGCACGCGATCGCGATTTCGAGGGCGGTTCTCCCCAAGGGATCGAGCAGGCAATGGTCGGCTCCAGCGCTCAGCAGCAGCCTGCAGATCACCGGCTTGTTTCGGGCAGCGGAAAGCATGAGGGGCGTCATGCCGCTGGAGTCGCGAGCGTTGAGATCGTCACCGCGGTCGATATGGACTTGAACGGCGTTCTCGACTCCTGCCATCACGGCCATTCGCAGGAACTGGCTCAAGGCCTTGGCGCCGGCAACGTTCGCCTCGTTCACCGGGTCGCGCCTCTGCCGCCCGGCCGATCCTCGGGCTCCGTCGGTCTTTCACTTGGCGCGCTGTCACGCTCCATGGTAAGGCGCTGATCTTGGCCAAGCACTCGCTTCCCCTCGCGGCGGATTCGGCCATTCTGTGCCCTCTAGACACTACATACTCTAGAGCTTGGCGGCCAAATGCTGGCGCGCAGCCTATCCTGCAATCAACCTATTGAATAACGGTCTAGCACCCTGGTTTGATTTCTTCAGACCCGGCGGATCAATGGGTCGGACAGTCCGACCCTTCCTACAACTTCTCTCATCGACCTTTGTGCCCTCTTCAGGACCTGACACTCCGTCTTGCCGTCTCCTGACCTCAAGCCGCCCAACCCGCCCGTGCGCCGCTCAAGGTCTGGCGAGACGTGAAGCCTGGTTAGGGGCTTGGCCGTGTGATGCCGGCGAAGCCGCACTTGGAGAGTGACACGTCCGCATCGTTGAAAGACACTGGGGACATTACTGCAGATGCACCGCTGGCGGCGGCGGGAACGGGCAGCGGAAGGGGGAAAGACGTGAGCGACTGGGACTTTCTGCATGAGATGCACGACCGAGGCTATAGCGCCGAGGACATCGCCGACGCCGCCGCCGTTGGATATGCGCCCTGGGATGAGCCCTACCTGAGCAAGGAGTGGATCGACGCTGAGCTCGAGGGGCAGTCACCGGAGGATGCCAGTTCGCTAAAGTGCAAGGAGCAGTTCCGTAGCAGGGAGGGCTTCCCGTACTCGGTTCCCAAACAGCTCGAGATCCTGGAGGACCTGGTGGACTGCGCACAGCGCCATTACAGAAACACAGGCAGGTACCTGCAGGTCTGGGGTGAACTCGGCGAGATCTATGGTGAGATTAAGTTCGGGCTGCGCCGACACGGGAGCCATCAGGCTGGGTCCGACGGCACCATCGCCGGCAAGCTGGTCGAGGTGAAGACCATTTCCCCCGAGAAGAGCAACGACCACGTGCTCGTCAAGCGTCAAGGCGATTTCGAGCAGTTGCTCATCGTTCGAATCGACAAGGAGTTCCAGTTCACTGGCAAGTTGATTGACCGGAGCAGGCTGGCGGAAGGCGAGGGGAAGTTTCTTCGAGTACGACTGCGAGACCCGGACGATCGCCGTTGAGCGTTCCGCTGACACACAGAGTCTTGCCTCTTCGACGCCCTAAGCCGTGATCGATCAGCGTTCGATCCCCATGATGGCCAGTTGCTTTGCACCGGCTTCGGGTTTTCGCGCCTGACGGCCGTACGGCCACTAAGCGCCCACGATGCGGCGCAAGCGGTACGGCATCGACCTTCTAGGCGCTTGGGAGAATGCCCGGTGGCGAACAGATTGCGAAACCTAGGCCGGGGACGCGAGAATGCGTGCCACCTTGAGGAGGACGAACGCGGTGGCCAACGAATCGCAGATTAGCTCTGAAGTGACCCGCATCAACGAGAAGTGGGACAACCCTCAGGCACGCGACGGGCTATTCGGGAACATTCTGAAGTCCGTGACTATCAACCGAGTTCGTGACCTTACGGCAAAGATCGAATTCTCTTGGCCAATCACTGCTATCGCGGGTACAAACGGCAGCGGGAAGACTACGGTTCTGCAATTGTGCTCAGCGGCTTACATCGGGCAGCAAGGCGGCCGAATCTACAAGATTGGTGATTGGGTACGCAGCGCTCTTGGGGATGAGACGCCCGCATTCAGCGATGACTCCTCAGTGACGTTCAGCTTTTGGAACGACCACCCTACGCTCGCGATCCCGTATCAAAAGGACCGCACTCGCTGGGGCTATCCCCGACATGGGAATCCGGCAAGAAATGTCGAGTTCTTTGGGATTACCACCTTTGCACCGCGCATCGAACGCAAGGATCGCCTGCATGTATTTCGATCTAAGCTTGAGGTGACGGGTAGCACCAAGTTCACTCCCGCCCTTCTTGAGAGCATTTCGGCGGTTCTTGGAGTTCCGTATCCCGATGGCAGCATGCACAAGGTAGGGCTGCCGAAGGGGACCTGGACTGACTCCTTGCCACAGATCAAGCGAGGTGCAAACACCTACGGTGAGCCGCACATGGGTGCCGGCGAGCAGAAGGTGATTCGCCTGATACAAGCACTTGAGGCGCTGCCCCAGCGTTCCCTAGTGCTGCTTGAGGAGCCGGAAATAACCCTTCATCCGGACGCACAGCGCGGCTTGGCGTGGTACTTGATGTCTCTTTCTCGGCGGAAGGGGCATCAGATTTTGGTTGCTACTCACTCTGCCGCTCTGTTCGAGACGCTCCCCCCAGAGGGCCGCGTACTCTTGGCGCGGACGAAGCAAGGTGTCACGGTGATCCCGAGAGCGCCGGCCATCGCAGCCGCTCGAGCACTCTCCGGAGTCGCCAAGACCAACAAGGATCTAGTCTTGGTCGAAGACGCGGTCGGGCAGAACTTCCTATGCGAAATACTTCGTCGACACGCACGCGATCTTCTCGACAACTGTTCTGTTGTGCCGGTTGGCAATACAGACGACGTTTACAGGATGGTTAGTCGCTTTCGAGCTGAAGGCGTACGTGCCGTCGGCGTGCGGGACCCTGACATCGGAGACGCTCCTGCTGACGGAATCTTTTCGCTACCCGGCGACGTTGCCCCCGAGACACTACTGCTTAGACAGGAGAACGTCGAAGCAGCTGAGACCTTTTTGAACGGCATTACAGATGCGTTTGAGAAGGCGAAGCTGGTTGGCCTGCAATTGACGGGCAGTCGATGGGCAAAGCAGGTCTTCCCCGCGCTTGCTCAGGAGATGCAGGTGCCGCTGGGAATGCTGAGTGACAGGCTCACGCTTGCATGGCTGGCCAAGAACGACGGCGACGCCAAGAAGCTTGTTGATGCAATGGGCGCTGCGCTGCAATAGGGGCCAGTCGATATGTCCCCAGCCAGTGTTCAGTTCGAGGAACTTGTACGTCGCATTCTCGAGGCCAAGAACTTCGTGATCCGCAATCCGTCTTTGCCAAGCGCCGACGCTGGCATTGATTTCATCGCCACACTCCGTGACGAAGCTTGGGCGATTGAGGTGAAGTACTACCGAACAGTACGCCCTCAGGTCTCGCTGCTTGACGCGGCCGCTGCGAGACTCACTTCCCGAGCACCTAGCTATCAAGCCAAGAAAGGGATGCTCGTTGTCTCTTGCCTCGTGCCACCGGAACTACGCTCGCGCCTGGAGGACAGGTTCAGCCTCACATTGATTGATCGCGGAGATCTACTAACTTGGACGACGGGGCTGCCAGATCTGCTTGACGCTCTGAGCGCGCTCTTGGATGCCACTACGGCCGAACTTGAGTTTCCTTCGGCGCGCTCGGACTCAAGCATCGCCGACGCGAAGTATCTTCCTCCCGCGACGACGCCGGAGGATACCCACGGCACTGAACTTTGCCATCGCCTGCATGAACTCAAGCGAGGCAAGACCACGTGGCCTGCGTACGAGCAACTTTGCGATGAGATCCTCAAGTACCTCTTTCCCAACGACCTGCAGGGTTGGCACAAGCAGAAGACTACCGACGACGGTCTGAACAGATACGACTATGTGTGCCGCATTCGGCCAACCACGGAGTTTTGGGGCTTCTTGGTTCAACACTTGAACAGTCGCTACGCCGTGTTCGAGTTCAAGAACTACTCTGAGAAGATCAAGCAAGGTCAGGTGCTTACTACCGAGAAGTATCTGTTGGAGCGTGGCCTCCGCCGTGTTGCCATTATCTTCAGCCGCCTTGGCGCCGACACAAACGCGACGAAGATGACTCGCGGCGCGATGCGAGAACACGGAAAGCTGATACTGGTTCTAAGCGATGACGACGTCTGCACGATGCTTCACATGAAGGAACGCGGAGAAGATCCGTCTGACTTTCTGTTCGAGGCCACAGACAACTTCATGTTGGAGCTTGGGCGCTGAGATTCCTAGCCCTTCGCTTGGGCGCGGACGCACTCGCGAAGTCCTAACGACCGGATTCAGAGAGCGCGGTCACTCGACAGTCGATCTTGAATGACCTCAACCAGTCTTCACTGTGCAGCCGGCCGTGAATCGTTGGCGGCTACTCTCAGCCGGCTCCGCCGGAGACATGTCCTCTTGAGCGGACATCCCGGCCCGCGCATCGCGTGGATCGACCGGCCGGCGATCTTCTGCGCAGGACAATCGGGGTTCGAAGGGTTCGAAGGGTTCGAAGGGTTCGATCATGCTGCGTCGCGGCCTGAACGTAGGGCTGGAGCCGCCAACCGACGATGTCGCTGACGGCAAGTGCACACGATGCCGGTCATGTGACCCGCTTGCTGGATTCAGCCTGCCAATGGGCTTTCGAAGCGAGTGCTGTCAGCCGCCGCGAGCCTGGGGGGACGACCTGGCCGCGGACCAAGGTCTGGCTACGCACCCACTCGCAGCGCCAACTGCTCGACACGTGCGCGCAATTCCGGCGATACCGCCGGCTTGGCCAAGACGCCATCGGCGCCCGCAGCTTCAGCGCGTGTCTGAACCTCCACAGACGGGTGCGACGTGATCATCAACGCCGGGACTTCGTGTCCGCGACGATGGATCATCTCGAGAAGTTCAATTCCGTCCATGCGCGGCATCGACACATCCAGCAGCATGAAATCGACATGGCTGTCGAACTTGGCCAGCGCGTCCCAGCCGTCAACCGCGGTCCTGACAGTGAAACCGGCGTCGCGCATGTACGTCGACAACACGTACAGATCGGTCGCGGAATCATCCACGATGAGGACCGTGCCACGCGTTCCGGTTTCACTCTCCTGCCAACCGGTCGGTCCGATCCGGTCCAGACCGTCGGCTTCCATCGCCGCACTCGACTCCACGCGCATCAGCGCGCCCGGTTCGCTAGGGTAGTACGAGGGACCCTCGTGGCCAAGACTCTGATCGGCGTCGCGCCACTGCCGCTCGATGCTGTCGAAATAGGCCAGACGCGCGGGCGTGCTCTCCAGCACCCGCGCGAGGACGTCCCTTGCACGTGCTTCGAATTCCGGATCCTGTGGATCAATCTTCACTTGGAGGGCGTCATCCAGCGCCCGGGAGATCATCTCGGGCGGCAGGGTAGGAATGGCCAAGTCCATCATTGCACTTTACCTCCGCTGCGCCTCACCGTCGCGCGTCATAGGTCGCACTGTAGGCTCCTGCCTCGACATCGTTGAAAAGAAAGTATTCCGCAGGGTTTGCGCGCCGAAACACGGGCGTGATCGGGCCATGGGTCGCGGGCAACTGCGTCATCTTGCAGTCGTCCCTGTAGAACCTGACCAGCTTGTCACCCCCGTTGGGGTCAGCATGCAGCAGATGCGTTCCGTCCGATCCGGAGTCAAGTGTTGCCTGGATACTACAGTCGATGAGGGCCGCAGCCACCCCCCTGACGGGCGCAGTCCGGAGGATCCGCTGGTAGGCCTCGTACGGCGCATCGGAGAGGTACCAGCCGAATCCGCGATCGCGTTGGACACCATGCACGGTGGTGGGCAGCTGGGGAACCATCGTGAGCATCCCGATCGGAAACGGAGGGGCGCTGGAAGGCTGGACTGTCATGCAGATTGCTCGGGCCGGGCTCAGGAACCAGCTCTGCGCGGACGCCAGTGCGTAGATGCTGCGCCAGTTCCAGCCGACATCGGCGCGAACAGCCCGGGGCGGGAGTCCCGGGGCGTGGTGCTGATAGTTCGCGTCGACCAGCGGCTGGACCACGCTGGCCCACTGCGAAACCAGCCTTCGCGTCATCGGCACGATCGATATGGCAACTTGCACGACGTTGCCACTCGCATCCCTGCTCGGCAGGCTCCTGATCGGCCGGTTCAACATGCGACCCACTCCCTCTTCTGCCCGGGCGGCGATGAATATAGCCCGTACCGCGCCGGCCTTGCACTCCTCTGAATGGCCGGGGGACAGTCTGGAGGCGCCCTTCGCCTGCCTGGCCGCCACGGAGCAGAAACAGATGCTCGCCCCGCGACTAGCGCTTCGCCCCGGCCCAGCTGTCATTTATCGGTCAGCTGCGGCACATAAGCGAAAGTGCGCACGCGGGCGGGTCAAGGGCGGGCGCAGCCCGGCGCAGCGCACCCTTGACTCGGTCGCGGGCGGAAAACGCTGGGCACGCGGGCCGGAGGCCACGGCGTCCGGCCCCGAGCCTGTCCGGCGGCGAGGACGGCCCCGCCCCGGGGCGGGGAGCGGGGTGGGGATCAACGCTCCATGCCGCGATCAGACTGCGCGCGCTGCATCGGCTCTGGCTGGGGCATTGGGCGGTTGCGATCACGCGGAACGACGTCACGCTGAGGGTTTCGTGCAAGCTGGCGCGCATAGGTCAAGTCCTGCAGAAAGCGCGCGATGCCTGAGGCCAAAGCTCGGTCCTCTTGGCGGTCGGACTTGCGCAGCGCATCAAAGATGTTGGCCCAGGCCACCAATGCATTGCTGCGGCTCTTCGCGTAGGCATCGCCGCCCTTCGGCGCTGGTACCTGGTTCGACAGCCTGCCGTCTTCCTTCGCCTTCAGCCGCCACAGCTCCTGTGATCGACGTCCTTCGCCGCGCGTAGCCTGGCGGCTGGCCTCCGCCTCGATGCCCAGTTCTCGGAGTCGCTCGGCGAAAGTCTCGCGCCACCGATGCAGGTCGGTCTTGCGAGGATTCAACCTCTTCCCGTCCATGCCCGTGGCCCGGACGCTCAGGTGCACGTGCGGATTGGCCTGATGGTCATGCAGCACCATGACGTACCGGTGGCCGGCCAGTTCGATCTTCGCGAATGCACGCGCTGCCTGCTGCACAGCCATCGGGCTGGTGCCGTGCGGCATCGACAGCATGATGTTGAAGGCTTCGCGCCGGGGGCCCTCTTCGGGAATCCGCGCGCCGCCAAGGCGCCATTGCTCGACCAGGTCGTGCATCGACTCCTTGCCGCGGTACGTCAACTCGCGGTCGTCCTCGATCTGCAGCCGACCGTTCTTGCTGATGTAGCGGAAGTGCGCTGCGATGGCGTTCATGCCGCGTCCGCCACCGGTAACCTTGACCATCACCTGCGGCGCGCGCCGGACCACCGTGGCAACGATGCGCCCGCGGATCACTGCAGCCTTGCGGCGCGTCAGCGTTTCGAGCCGTGGCGTGGACGGTGTCTTGATGATGCGGTTCGACGGGTAGAAGAGACGCTCGCCCCACTGGACCAGCACACCGTCGACGGTCTGTGCACCGTTCATGGCCGTTTCGCACGTGGCACTCGTGGTGCGCGGCGCGCCGGTGCCGCCTGTTGAAGATCGTTGAGCAACTGCGAAGCCTGGTCGAGGTGTTGCTGTACGCGGGTGGACAGCGAGCGGACGCCGGCGCGATAGGGCTCGAGCCGCTCATCGGGCACCCGACCCAGCAGCCGCATGAAGCCGTTGAGATCCATACTCAGCATGGCCAACTGATCGGTCGAGCGGGACAGCGCAGCAATCGCTTCGCGGCGGTCGGGCGATGCTGCCGGCAGGGCGCGACCCTCGAGCAGCGAAGCGACGTAGATCCCTTGCGACACTTCGGCTCGTCGCGACCGGCTTGCCAGCAAGAGTGCGTGTGCAGACGGCAAACGCAGCGTCACCTTCACGAGCGCTCCATCCTCTGTCCGATCGACGCTGGCAGGGCCGGCAGCCTCCGCCTCGGGGGACTCGGCCAAGACGACCACGGCGCGGCGCACGAGCGCGGCAACGGTGAGGCCTTGCGCGGCGGCGCGCTGTTGAATCATCGGTCCTGCGCCTCGCAGGTCGACGGTGACGCGGTCGCGGCCGTCCATTGCCATGTGACCTGCCACTGAACGTCTAACCGCTCTAGGGCGCGAGCAGCACGTCGAGCTGCCTGAGGCGACCGCGGAGCGCCTCGAGTTGCTCCGCTGGTAATTGATCGAGCCCGGCGCTCCTCAGCTGTGAGCAGGCGGCCGCCAGTTGGGTACACAGCCGCTCGGCACGTTCAGCGATCTGCACGTTCGCTGGCGCTTCGCGTCGCTTCTTCGGCACCGCTGGGCGCTTCGCAGCGGGCTTCGACGCGCGGGCTGGTCTTCGCAGCGCAGCGACCGCCTCCCGTGTGATCGGCATGTCGCCCTGCAGCAGCTCGACCACGGCCTTGGGGCGGTCGGCGTGCACCTTTGCCAGCTCGTACAACGTCCGCGGTGCAGCACATCGGCCGGACTTCAAGGCGGCTGCCAGGGGTGCGGGCAAGTCGAGCAGCGCCAGGTGATGGGCCACCGTCGTCAGGTCCATGCCGAGTCGCTTGGCGATCGTCGCGTTGGAATCGCCGAGGGCGACGCGTCCGCGGATGAAGCGCGCCAGGTCCAGCGGGGTCAGCCCGTGGCGCTTCTGGTTCTCGGCGACCTGCGCATACGGGTCGGCCGCGGTCGGCCTCACCGTGACGGGCACCTTCTCCAAGCCTGCGAGACCTGCAGCGCGGTAGCGCTTGGCCCCGAAGTGGATGCGGTAGCACCCGTCGGCATCGACAGGCTGCACGACGATCGGCTGCAGGATGCCGTGCTGGCGGATGTCCTCGGCCAGCTCTTGAAGCTCGGCAGACGGGAACTCGGTGCGCGGGTTGTCCGGGTCCTCGCAGAGCGCGGACAACGGCACAAGCAGCGGCTCACCGATGGGCTGCTGCGAGGGTTCGGAAATGGGCACGGATGGCACCTCCTTCGGCAGCGCTGCTGCATGGACCATCGGCGCCTTTGACGGCGACTCGACGCTGAGCGTCGGCTGCTCAGTGGCGAGCAGGTCGAGCTGCGACGGCTTGGAACGGTCCCATGGCAAGCGCATGTGCCGATCGTGCTCGCGGGCTCGCGATCCTCCAAGCGCTCGCGCCACCGGGTCCTTCGGTCCCGGCTCGTATCCAATGCGCTCAGGAGCGCCCTCAAGATTCCGAGAGAGCTGCGATTCGGTCACGCATCGTTTCAACTTCGAAGTCAGACGGAGTTTCGGAGGCAGCACTGTGGGCCGCACCTTCTTCGCACAACTTCCAGGCTATGTTGTCTGGTTATTTGCCCTGGCCGGTAAGTTCAGCGCACTTGCTGTAGCTTGTTTGTTGCACATACAGGCTTTGGCTTATAAGATGTGCCATGGCCGCTGTCTTCCCCGTCCGCTTCCCTGATCAGCTTCGCCAGCATCTGCGGGCGTTGAGGAAGCGGCATGGCCTGACCCAAGCCCAGCTCGGCGCACTCATCGGTGTCAGCCAGGCGCGGATCGCGGAGATCGAGGCGAACCCAGGTCTCGTCAACTTCGAGCAGTTGATGAAGCTGCTGTCCGTACTGGGGGTCTCGCTGACCCTGCAGGAGGAAGCGGCCGCGCCGGCCGCCACCCGCGTCCCGGCGCCCAAGGCCTCGAAGCCGAGGGCCATCAAGCCACAGCCCAAGCCATCCAGCAGACCGCCTGAGGCCAAGCCCGCATCCCGTCGAACCCTCGTGGCCCGCCCCAAGAAGGGCTCGTGGTGACCCAGTCGCTCAACGCCTGGATGAACGGCGAGCGGGTTGGCACCTGGCTCGTCTACCGGAACTCGCACGCATTCCGCTACGACCCGTCCTGGCTAAAGTCGCCCCGCCGGCGATCGCTGTCGCTTTCCCTGCTCATCAGCGGCTCGCTGGAGATTCAAGGCCAGCAGGTCCGCAACTATTTCGACAACCTCCTGCCGGACAACGAGAGGATCCGCTCACGGCTGCGAAGGCGCTTCGGTCTGCGCTCAGGCGAGATCTTCGACCTGCTGGAAGCCATCGGCCGGGACTGCGTCGGTGCCGTGCAGCTCCTGCCCGAGGGCGTCACCCCGGAGGGTTGGGATCGGATCGACTGCGAGCCGCTGACCGAGGCGCAGATCGTCGATCTGCTGCAGGCGGTGCCGTCGGACACCGATCCTGGCTCGATCCACGACGACGACCTGTTCCGAATCTCCATCGCCGGCGCGCAGGAGAAGACCGCGCTCACCCGGTGGAAGGGCAAATGGTGCCGGCCGCATGGCGCCACGCCCACCACTCACATCATCAAGCTGCCGCTGGGTCTCATCGGTGGCTCGAAGCGGGTCGATGCGTCGGACTCGGTCCAGAACGAGTGGCTGTGCGCGCAGATCGTCGCGGAGCTCGGGCTGCCGGTCGCTTCCACGTCGATGGAGACCTTCGGCGAACAGATCGTGCTTGTCGTCGAGCGATTCGACCGGGAGTGGATGGACAAGGGGAAGTGGATCGCACGCCTACCCCAGGAAGACTTCTGCCAGGCGCTCGGCGTCGGGCCGGACCAGAAGTACGAGCAAGGCGGCGGCCCCGGCATGCAGAAGTGCATGCAGCTGCTGCAGGGCAGTGCAGACCGTGAGGACACGACCCTCTTCCTGCTCACGCAGCTGGCGTTCCTGCTGATGGCGGCCACCGACGGCCACGCCAAGAACTTCTCGATCTATCTCAATCGCGGCGATGCCTATCGGATGACGCCGCTCTACGACGTCCTGTCGATGTGGCCCTACTACGGTGACGGCGCCAACCAGTTCAGGCCACGCAAGGCGGGCCTGGCGATGGCCGTGCGCTCGAAGAACGCACACTACCTGTTCCACACGATCCAGGCACGCCACTGGCAGCAACTGGCGTCTAGGCACGGTGGCGGCGCAGTGTGGGCCGCGATGATCGAGCTTGTCAGCAGCGTCGAGGACGCGCTCGCGCGAGTGGAGCAACGGCTGCCCAAGGACTTCCCGGCCCACACCTGGGAGAGCATCTCGACTGGCATGAGAAGCGAGGCCAATCGATTCCTGAGAGAGGCTGGATTGCTCTAGTGCGACACCTGCGGTCGTTCGGCCGTCCAGTGGTCAACGTCGCTTCGCCGCCAACCTACGGCGCGCACCGACAGCTGGACCGGCGACGGAAACTGCCCGGCCGCCAGCAGCCGGTAGATCGTCGATCGACCGAGCCCGGTCAGGCGCATGACTTCCGGCAGGCGGAGGATCGCCGGTGGAGTGACTTCCGTCGCGAATCGCACGTGCTGCATACGGCATCCCTCGGTGATGTGCCTCGGGAAACTCTAGGCGCATGCGGCAAGTCATGAGCCGCAAGATTTCGCCGCAGATTCATCGCTTCGAGCCTGCACTGTCGGTCGGCACCTTGCGAAGCTTGTCCAGATAGTCTGCCCAGGCCTGCATCATCTTCCGCCGCTGCTCGAAGAACTCGGTGCGGTTGTACGCACGGCCGAGTGCGTCCTGCACCGAGTGCGCGAGCTGCGCCTCGATCACGTGGGGATCGAAGCCGAGCCGCTCATGCAGCATCGTCCGCGCGGTGGCGCGGAACCCGTGGCCCGTCACCTCATCGGTCGAGAAGCCCATGGCACGCATCGCAGCGTTGATGGTGTTGTCGCTCATCGGCCGATCGTGGTGGCGCTCGCCGCGAAAGACGAGCGGTCCATTGCCGGTCAGCGGCTGCAGGTCGCGCAGAACCGCGACCGCCTGGCGCGACAGCGGCACCAGGTGCGGCGCGCCGTGCAGCTTCTGACGCAGTTCCCGCTTCATGCGCATCGACGGCACGGTCCACAGCGCGCCGTCCAGATCGATCTCCGTCCACTCGGCGAAGCGCAGTTCGCCGGGGCGCAGCAGCAGCATCGGCGCGAGCCGCAGCGCGGCGCGGACGACAGGCGTTGCGGCGTAGTGGTCGATCGCACGCAGCAGCTCGCCGAAGCGGGCCGGCTCGGTGATCGCCGGGAAGTGCTTCGTCATTGGCCGGCGCAGCGCACCCTTCAGATCCCGGGCCGGGTTGCTCGACGCCTTGCCGGTGACCACCGCGTAGCGAAGCGCCTGACTGCAGTCCTGCAGCGCGCGGTGCGCCGTCTCGACCACGCCGCGCGCCTCGATGCGGCGGATCACCTCGAGCAGTTGGGGCGCCGTCAGCTCGGCCACCGGCACCTTGCCGATCCACGGGAAAACGTCGTTCTCGAAGCGGGCGATGATCTTGTCGCCGTAGCTCCTCGCCCAGCCGTCCTTGCGCACCGCGTACCACTCGCGGGCGACTTCCTCGAACGAACCGCGCGGCGGCAGCCCGTCGGCCACCCGCTTCTTGTCCTCGTATGCCTCGACCTGCGCCTGCCGCTCGGCCTTGCGCTGCTGGCTGGGGTCGAAGCCCTCGGCCAAGAGTCGCCGCGCCGCGTCGGCCTTGCGGCGCGCGATGGCCAGCGTCGTGTCCGGGTAGTTGCCGAACGACAGCATGTTGCGCCGGCCGGCGAAGCGGTAGTCGAAGCGCCAGCCGTGCTCGCCGGGCTTCACGAAGAGCAAGAGGACGAGCCCGTCGCCATCGCTGATCCGCTTGCGCGGATCGCCCGGCTTGATGGCCTTGAGGAAGGTGTCCGAGGGGATGAGATAACGAGCCATGGAGTAAACACCCTGTTTTCGGCCCTACTCCAGGCCGCTACTCCAGAACGTACTCCTCGAACCTCGGGAACGTCAGGGTCGGCTTGCAACCGTGTGAGACAACAAAAAAGCCCTAGAGCGTTGATTCTCTAGGGCTTTCTGGACTTCGTGGGATCGTATGGGACGTCCCGAAATCGATGTCTGGTGGCCAAGGGCGGAATCGAACCACCGACACGCGGATTTTCAATCCGCTGCTCTACCAACTGAGCTACTTGGCCGCGAGAACCGCAGATTATAGCCGAGGCTGGCGGCCCGGCCGGCTCAGAGCG
>Ga0268298_10001699_pt1 | contig 25293 bp, 16 predicted proteins | sample WWTPWeurt_MetaG_FD_194462 | JGI IMG/M metagenome (GOLD analysis project Ga0268298, IMG submission 194462) | Activated sludge microbial communities from WWTP in Nijmegen, Gelderland, Netherland - WWTP Weurt | ecosystem: Engineered > WWTP > Aerobic digester > Activated sludge | place...
CTCGTAGGGTGGCAAGCCTTTGCCGCCGATTGAGTTGCCTTGGGTGTCGGCATGGGATACCGACCTACTCCCTGACGCAGACTCGTAGGGCGGCAAGCCTTTGCCGCCGATCGAGTGACGCTTTACGTCACTTATTTACTGTCTGCGTCTATGTTCCGTCGGCAAAACGGACGCCAGGAAGACGAACCCGGCTCGGCCTTCCTGAGAGGAATTTTATTACAAATAAAATCAGTGAGATAATAAATGCCGCCGAGTTGTTTCGTCTTTGGGGCCATCTGGCACGGAACCTGCCCTTTTATTGACGACACACTCAACCAGTGTCCAGATTTTCAATCACTAATAGCAACTGAGGAGTCACTCTCATGAGAAAGCAAAGCGGTTTCACCCTGATCGAACTGATGATCGTGGTCGCCATCATCGGTATCCTGGCCGCCATCGCCGTGCCCGCCTACCAGGACTACACCACCCGCGCCAAGGTCTCTGAAGCCATCAGCCTGGCGGACGGCGCCCGTACCTCCATCGCCGAATATCGGCAGACCAACAATGCCTTCCCGACCGACAACTCGACGGCTGGCCTGGCTGCCACCATTACCAGTAAGTATGTTAGCGGCCTGACCTCAAACGGTGGTTTGATCTCCGTCACCCTCAACGCTACCAGTGTTGGTGCAAGCGGTGCCTTGCAGCTCAGCCCCTACGGTGGTGGCGCGGTTCCGGTTGACTGGACCTGCAAGAAGGGCACTGTTTCACAGCAATACGTGCCTTCATCCTGCCGCGCCCTCTAAACTGGTCAGCGCTCATCGCGAGCGAAAGAACCCCGGCTTGCCGGGGTTTTTATTTTTCCGGCCAGGTTGCGTTCGAGTGGTCAAGTAATCAAGACAATGGATTAACGGGAGCCTCGGCCCAATGCATGTCTCCTTCGCCCGGCATTGGCGGTTTTTGCTTATAGTTTGGTTTTATCTTCTCTTAGTCCTGGTTGTCTTCATCTACTGGCCAGGTCTTTCCGGCCCCCTCCTACTCGACGACGCCGAAAATCTGCTCGTCCTGTCCGATTACCACCGTAGCGCCACCACTTGGCAGCAGGTGGTGTTCGAAAACGTCTCGAGCCGCATCGGACGCCCAGTGTCCATGCTCTCCTTTCTCTTCGACGTCATCACCCGCGGCACCCTCTATTTCAATTTCAAGTATCACAACCTGATGCTGCATCTGCTCGCGGGCTCCTTGGTGTTCTGGCTCGCCGGGCGCCTATCCAGCATTCATTTGCCACCGCCCAGGGCCTGGACCATGGCTCTGCTGGCCGCCAGTCTCTGGCTGCTTTCACCCTTACAGGTGAGTACGGTGCTCTATGTGGTGCAGCGGATGACCTCGCTGTCCAGTCTCCTGGTGTTGATCGGTCTGCTGTGCTACACCATTGGCCGGCAAGGGGTCATGACGCGCCCCGGCCCTGGCTGGAGCCTCATTCTCTCCAGTTATTTCGTCTGGACCCCGCTGGCCATATTGGCGAAAGAAACCGGAGCCCTGCTGCCGCTGCTCTGCCTGATCTTGGAATTGTTTGTGTTTCGGTTCTCTGGCTCAACCGAGATGCGCCGCCAATTGTTCCGACTCCATTTCCTACTCGGCCTTCTGCCCCTCTTGGCAGGGATTGGGTTGCTGTTTTGGCCGAAACTCGGGCTGCTGAACTATCAGGGTCGTGACTTCAGTCTGTTGGAACGCCTGCTCACCCAACCCCGGGTGCTCTGGGACTATGCCTGGCGTTTCTTTCTGCCTTTATCCCGGGGCTTGGGTGTGTTTCATGACGACTATGAAACTTCCACCAATCTGATCTCACCGCTTACCACGCTGCCCGCGCTCCTGGGCTTGGTGCCCGCCTTCTTCCTGGCCTGGAAACTGCGGTCGGGGTCTTGGTTTGCCCTCGGATTCGGTATCGCCTTCTTTTTCGCCGGGCACGCCATGGAGTCCAGTTTTCTCCCGCTCGAACTCTATTTTGAGCACCGTAACTATCTCCCCAGCCTTGGGCTCGCCTTCGGTGCTGGATACATCTTCGTAGAGGGGTGGCGTCGATCGAATCACCGGGTTCTCGTCACGGCACTACTGGTTCTGTATTTGGGCGGGATGGCGATCGCCACCAGCAATATGACGATCATCTGGTCGGATACGGGTACAATCCTCCGCACCAGTGAAATCCATCATCCAAAATCCCCACGAGTTATGGGCGGTTTGGCACAGTATTACGCCGTCCAGGGCGATATAGAACAGGCCTTGCGGTATCTGCATCTTACCATCGAGTTGGACGACCGCCTGAAGGCAACGGCTGCCTTGCAGGCCATCACCCTCTATTGCTTGGCGGGAAAACCCATTCCTGATACGGCCTATGAACACATCGCTCAGGTAATGGATAATCGACGGGAAAACGCCACCATCGCCGGTATCAAACGCATCGCCCTGCTCATGGATATTGGGCGTTGTCCCCAATTGAACCTGGCGGTTTATGCCCAGGCCCTCGAAGGTGGGGCGGAACGTCTCCCTCTCCATCAGGCAACTAATCTGCGTTGGTTTGCCCTGACCTATGCGGGTGATGCCTATATCAGTGCTGGCCAGTCGGAACCAGGACTCCGGGCATTATCAAGGGCCGAATCCATGTTCCCTGGTCGTCTGGATCCCGGCTTGATCCGTCTGAGACTCCTGTTGTCTCGTTGCGAACTCGATGCTGCCCGCATACTGTCGAAACGGTTGCGTGCAACCGAGCCCAAATGGCGCAAAGATTACCTTGTCGCACTAGATTATGTCGATAAAGATATCCTAGCAATTGAGCGAACAAAGCTGTGTATCGAGTGACAGCATGTTGCCCTTGAAAGCCAAGCCAGCCGTGCCTCATGGTTTCGGTTTACAGACACTTCATGATCAGGATGTGCGGCACTCAGGAATCAGCCGCAGTTATCCCGAAGGCAGGATCAAGACTATCTGGAGTCAGATGATATGCAAACCGAAATGAAGAGATTGATTCACTTAGCAGTTGTGATGCTGGTTATTGCCGGGCTGCTTTCTACTACTGAAGCCATGGACTCGCCATTCAAACAGTTTTATGACGCCTTTAATGGCAGCTTCATGCTGATTTTTCTGGCGGCGATACTAATGAATATGCTCGTTCTCTTATTTATTATGAATCTAAGTAAATATGAGATTGGAGCTATCCTTGGAGTTGGTATCGCCTTGAGTATCGGGTTGTTCTTGATTGTACCCATTGCAGACAGCTCCAATCGCTACCTATGGAACCTGTTATCCGTCCCGGTTTTTGGGATCGGGGTAGCAGGAATCACCTTTGCCATCGTTTATATATTGAGGGGAGATGGCGGGAAACGGGCCAAGGCGCAACAAGCCTTTGGGGCTTTCATTCTCCTCACTTTGCTCGGTTTCGCCTCCGTGTCCTACCTCAGCCTCACCGTAGGTCTACATCCCCTCACTTACGATGCCGTAGCCTACCGCTTCGATGCTACCCTCGGATTACAAGCCAGTGCCGTCTTGGCGCAACTCATAAGGCTGGTGCCCGGCAGTCCTGATGTCATTAAATTCGCATACGCCATCTTGCCCTTTTTCTGCGTGATCTTTTATGCGGCCCAACAGCGTAACTTAAAGCCCAACAAGACTGATTATCTCGTGGTGTGGCTTATTAGCACCGCTATCGCCTATGTGACTTATCATCTGTGTCCAGTGGCAGGTCCGATCTATTTTCTTGGAAGCGATTTCCCCAACGCAATACCTGCTGTAGCCGATATTCCTCAGGGACTATCACTGGTTCAACCTGCTCCCCGTAACGGCGTACCATCTATGCATCTCGGTTGGGCGCTCGCCATGTGGCTCACGGCCCGGCTGATGGATTCACGAATCCTGAGATGGTTCTCCATGGCGGTGCTGGCCATAACCATTTTAGCGACATTGGCGCTCGGCGAACATTATCTCGTTGATTTGGTGATAGCCGTCCCCTTTGTAATGGCCGTTCAGGCGGCTTGTATTCGGGAAATCCAGCAACACAATCCTGCCCGATGGCGAGTGGTTGGCGTTGGCACCTTACTTTTTGTAGCCTGGATTATTATATTACGTTTTGGAGTGAACCTATTCGAGGCTATTCCGGGACTTACTTGGCTGGCATTCGGCGCGACTCTTGCCGTAATGATCAGAGTCTATCGACCATTAGAGCAAGCCGTTTTAGCGTCAGATCACAAGGAAATGGTTGTCAAAATAGACTCAGGATCCACCCCAGTATCCCGCACCTCACAGGAGCTGGTCTATGTCGCGATCATGTTTGTGCTTTCCGGCTGTGTCGGACTCATCTACGAGGTCTTGTTTTCCAAGTCGCTCGCCTTGACTTTTGGCAGCACCTCCATGGCGGCTTATACAGTGTTGGCCACCTACATGGGAGGGATGGCGATCGGCTATTGGATCGGTGGCCGCATGCCGACGGATAAGGGCAACGCCCTGAGATACTACGCCTTCTGCGAACTTGGGATCGGTTTGTATTGCCTGGCGACACCAGTCATTTTCGATCTCGTTAGACTAATTTATGTTATCGCGGCCTCGGGTATAGCCCCTGAAGCACCCCAGTTAACCCTATTCCGCATGTTGCTCGGCGGGTTCGCCTTGCTACCCCCAACCATACTCATGGGTATGACGTTGCCCATTCTTGCCCGATTCTTCAAAGAGCGGGAAGAGTCTCTTGGTCAATCCGTCGCCGCCCTCTATGGGGCCAATACTCTAGGTGCGGCCATGGGGGCTCTGATGGCGGGTTACTGGATCATCCCCTCTCTCGGCATTTTCAGAACTACACTTGTAGCCGCGCTTGTAAATATTCTAGTGGCTGCCGTTGCTTTGTATCTGAGTCAACAACTCAAGCCGCTCGAGAAAACCCCACCTACCGCATCGATGCAAGGATTAATAGCGAGCTTCGGGGTGCGAACCGATAACAAGCGCCTCGGACTTTTTGCCCTTACCCTGCTGGCAATCGGCGGTTTCATAACACTGGCTTTGGAGGTGTTATATATCCACCTACTGGCCGTTGTCGCCGGCAACAGTACTTATGCCTTCTCACTGATGTTGTTCACTTTTCTCATCGGCCTCGGTCTCGGTGCCGCGGGGATAGGTTATGTGATGCGTTGGTATCGGGATCCTCCAACCCTCCTGGCCTGGCTGGAAATCGGGCTGGCTGTTTCCGTTCTCCTGGGGATCTTCCAATGGAGCGAACTTCCGGATTATTTCGCCAGCTTTGCCGACTATCCTTTGGCGAAAAGTTTCGGTGCCAGAGAGGTAGTAAGAGGTGCTGTCTGTTTTGTCGCCATGTTGCCTCCAGCGCTTTTCACTGGGGCGATCTATCCGGTGGCAATGGAATGTATCGGTCAGGCCTACCCGGGCACACAAGTACAAAAGCTGGGACTGGCGGCTGCGGTGAACACGCTTGGCAATATCGCCGGTGTCTTGATAGCCGGTTTCATTTTATTGCCTAGGCTAGGGACGATGCAGTCACTACAGCTCCTCGCCGCTCTTTCTCTTTTCCTCAGCGTGATGGCCATCTTCATGTTTTCTCAAGCGCCCCGCCTGTTCAGATGGGTCCCGGTGTTTCTGGTTTTACCGGTATTCGCCCTACAACCCGACTCTTTCGATTACGACAAGTTATCCTCCGGCGCCAATGTCTATTTCATGCCGCAAGGTTTCGGTAGAGTGGTGGACCGTGCGGAAAGCGCGGATGGCGGGTTGACATCCGTGACACTACGGGATCCGCAACAGGATGGCGTAACTGTACTGACTCTGCTTACCAACGGAAAATTCCAGGGGAACAATGCCCTGGGAGGAGAAATGATGGCACAGGCCGGCTTTGCGCTGACGCCGCTTCTCCATACTTCTTCTCGCGAGCGTGCCTTGGTGATCGGGCTTGGCACCGGCGTCAGCGCGAGGACGCTTCACGATGCAGGCTTTACCTCGTTGGATATTGTTGATCTGAGCGCTGATATCGTGCACATGGCAACCAAGCACTTTGGTCGTGTCAACCTCGGCGTAACTCAGAAAAAAGGAGTAGCAACGCATATAACGGATGGAAGAAATTTCCTGATGCTGCAGCCAGACAAATACGACGTTATCTCAATGGAAGTCAGCTCTATCTGGTTTGCCGGTGCGGCATCGCTCTATAATCAAGAGTTTTACCGCCTTGCCAAGCAGCGGCTTGTCGATAGAGGTGTATTGCAACAATGGATTCAGCTCCATCATATAACTCCAGTTGATATAATGTATATTCTCGGCTCGGTTCGGGCTGAGTTCAGGTATATTTGGTTATATGTGATCGGTGGGCAGGGTATGATCATTGCATCTAATACACCGGATGCCGCTCCATCTGTTGCCAATACCCAGTTGCTGGAACAAACCGAATCGCTTGATGAGCTTCTTAAGCTGTTCGAGAAACGCACTGAAAGTCTGCTTGATGCCCTTGTACTCAGTCCCGATACAACGGACGCCTTCCTTGGAAGTTTTAAGGTCAGTCCATCGTTCTGGATCTCCACCGATGACAATCTTTTTCTGGAGTACAGCACACCAAAGGGTAATGTGCTGGATTCTGTGGCGTCTTACACCAGGAACCTGGAATTTATCAAAAATAAACGTTAGACAGGCATGACATTTGAAGTGGACCCCATTGCCTAGACAAAAATCCGTCATTTTTAGGTAAGACTTGTGGGCCCATTTTCAGTCTTGCACACCTCAGATTGGGTTCTATAGCACAAGCTGAGGTGTGGATGTTTGTGGTTGTAGAACCTGAAGCAGGCGGCCCACCCCTTCATCAATTCCCCCACGGAGGCGTACTCCTTCAGAGACACGTCCTCGTACTTCACCATCCGCCGCAGTCGCACGGTAAACACGTTGGCCAGGGCGCGTCCCCGCCCATCCAGGCGGATTCCGAATCCAGCCGGCTCCAATCGGCCTGTGAACTCCTGACTGGTGAATTGGTGTCCCCTGGGCACAGTTGAAAATCTCGGGTTTGCACTCATTCAGAGCCTCTTCCAAGGCCTCCAGGCAAAAATCTGTATCCAGTGTATGGCAACTTTCCACGCCAGTGCGGAGCCTCCCAAGTTCGACACCATCAATGAGGCAACAACTATTCTGACGTGGGGGGGATACGCAGCCCACTGGATCTACTCTAGCCGGGTGCCGGTTGGCCCGAGTCCCGGTACAATCTCCAACCGCTACGGTCGCTGGTGTTGGGCCCCCGCGACCGGCTGCTTTCCAAGGCTCATGGCTCTAGATTTCGAGTTCAGATGATCGTTCTGGGGATAGCCGGGGCCGTCAGTCACGACCCCTCGGCCGCATTGTTCATCGACGGGCGGCTGGTAGCGGCCGCGGAGGAGGAACGCTTTCTCCGCGACAAGCACGCCAAGGGGAAATTTCCTTACGAGGCCGCCCGTTTCTGTCTGGAATTCGCCGGCATCGGCCCGCACGAAGTCGATCTGGTCGCCTTTCCCTATGCCAAGATCGGCTTGGGTTCCGCCGCCCGTTGGCACTATGCCCGACGTCACTGGTACGCCCCGGAGCGGGCGCTGCTCGCCTTGTTCAACGGCAATCGACGCTACCGGCGCAACATGCAGCAGCTTGACGCCCTGATCCGGGCGTTGGACATCGGCCAGGGCCGGCCCCGCATCATGGCGGTGGAGCACCATCTGGCCCATGCCAGCAGCGCTTATCATCTGAGCGGTTTCCAGGAAAAGACCGCCATCCTCAGTATCGACGGCAAGGGCGAGTACGCCACCACCTTCTTCGGCTACGGCGAGGGGGGAAAGATCTACAAACTGAAGGAGTTCTTCGATCCCGACTCCCTCGGCGGCTTTTACGGCGCCATGACCGAGTATCTCGGCTTCGAGATGCTGGACGGGGAGTTCAAGGTGATGGGCATGGCGCCTTATGGGGACCCCAAGCGTCACGACCTTTCCCGGTTACTGCATTACGACCCCGAGCAGATCCGCATCAACACCGAGCTGGTGAACGTGGTCGGGGTGCGCCGCTACAAGGAAAACGGCAAAGGCTATTACTTCAGCCCCAAGCTGGTGGACTGGCTGGGTCCGCGCCGGGTTGGGGACGAGATCGACGATCCTTACGTCGATTACGCGGCCAGCGTCCAGGCCATGCTCGAAGAGGCCGCACTGGGGCTGGTGGATCATTATCTGGGAGAGATCCTGCGCGAGAGCGGCAAACTCTGCTTCGCCGGCGGCGTGGCCTTGAACGTCAAGCTCAATCAGCGCCTCATCGCCCGTCCGGACGTGAAGGAGCTTTTCGTGCAACCCGCCGCGAGCGATGCCGGCACCGCCATCGGCGCCGCCTCCTATGCGGCCAACATCCTTGGGGATCAGGTGCAACCCCTCGAACACGTCTACCTCGGCCCCGCCTACAGCACCGAGGACTGCATCGACGCCTGTCGGGTCCACCCCGGAAACCCATCCTGGCGACGTCTGGAGCAGGTGGAGGTCACCGGCGCCGAGATCCTGGCCGCCGGCCATCCCCTCGCCTGGTTCCAGGGACGCATGGAGTTCGGCCCGCGGGCGCTGGGCAATCGCTCCATCCTCGGGGTTCCCAACATCCCGGGCATCGCCGACCGCATCAATGAACAGATCAAATACCGGGAACGTTGGCGGCCCTTCTGCCCGAGTATGCTGGATCGGGTGGCGCCCGAGATCCTCCAGACCCGGCACCCGGCCCCCTACATGACCTTCACCTTCGATGTCGCGCCCGCCTGGCGCTCGCGGATCCCGGAGGTAGTGCACGAGGACGGTACCGCCCGCGCCCAGGTGGTGGACCCCAAAACCAACCCCAGGTATTACCGCCTGATCGAGGAGGTGGAGAAGCGCACCGGCAACGCCGTGGTGCTCAATACTTCCCTCAACCGTCGTGGCGAGCCCATGGTGTGCCGCCCCACCGACGCCCTGGAGATGTTCTTCGGCTCGGATCTGCCGTATCTGATCATGGAAGACATCCTGGTGACCAAGGGAAACTCATACTAACCCCTGCTACCTTGATCCCGCCCGTAGACGTGGGCTGGCCCGCGCGGATCCTTCCCGCGACCCGAGCGCCGACAATCCCCGGTTCCAGTCCGAGGAGGCGCCAACCCACGCCCTCGCTCCCGGGCATGGGCTCCGTGGCTCGACTCTTCGTTCTCACCAGGAGAACAATATCGTTTTTTATAGTGCTATTGTTCTCATTAGAAGAACGAAAAATGGCCTTTTCCGGTCGATGCCCGGAACAACCGATCGCTCTTCTTTACTCTCGGCGGCGGATTCGGTGTCGGCGCCCGAGCCCGATCAATCGAAAGCCTGAAATGTATTCGGAAAGAGTATTACAGCTCCTGCTCCAACAGAACTCCATGCGTCTGCAACCAAGCCTTCGCCTTTTCCATGGCCGGCATCTGCGCCCTTACGATGTTCCAAAAGCGCAGTGTGTGGTTTGGCTCGATCAGGTGCGCGAGTTCATGCACCACTACGTAGTCGATCACGAACATGGGTGCCTTGATCAGGCGCCAATTGATGATCACATTGTCACAGGGGGTGCATGAACCCCAGCGGTATTTGCCCGCGCCAATTTTGGCTTCTTTATATGTCACGCCGAGATTCTTCGCGTGTGTTGCCACACGCGGAAGTATCTTTTCCTCGGCTCTAGCCATGAACCACTCGCGGAACGCCCGCGATTTCTCCGCCAGCGCGCGGGGCACAAGAAATTTCTGCTCGAACTGAATCGCCCCATCGCCATCCACCAGCTCGATACGGTAATAGCGCCCGAGGTAGGGCATGGACTCGCCCGCAACCAGCTCCTTTCCAGGCGGATGCGGCAACGGATTGTATTTCTGCGCGTGCCGGGTTTTTTCATACAGCCATAGCTTGCGCGATTCCACCACCTGGCGGATTTTCTCTAGCGAGGTGCCCTCGGGTGCGGTCACGACCACGGAGCGATCCCGCTCCACCGTGATGGTCAGCGTCTTGCGTTTGGCAAAGACAACCTTGTAATCCAGTTCCATATCAGGCCGCGTACAGAATCCGGTCGTTGTTCTTCTCGGCGATTTCCATCACCCGCGAAATGATCTGGTTGCGGTTGGCCCACACATTCGGCAACGCAATGAACGCCGCCGACAGCAGAATCTGCTGAATTTCGGCCTTCAGACGATTCCGGGCCGGTACGCTCTCCCAGAAGCTGGTCAGCTTCAACTCGCGCTCCACCACCAGAAAGACTTGCTGGGTCAAATTCACCAACTGGCCGACCTGGTCGTCGCCAAGCTCCGCCGTGCCGAACACCTCGGTCTTGAACATGCGGAAGAACGGCATCTGCTTCTTCTTGTGCAGGCCATAGGTCGGCTCGTTGGCCGCCTCGATGATGCGTTGGCGCAGCTTCTCCAGCTCTTCGTAAATCTGCTGCCAGTTGTCCTTGAATGCTTGCAGGATGGCCGCCATCGCCGCCGAGAACGAGGCTTGCAGTTCCGGGTCGTCGTCCAGTTCCACGTCCAGATGGTGGCGGATGGCGTGCTCCACCTCGGCGGCCTTGGTCTTGGTGCGCTTGCGCTTTGCGACCTTGCGCTCGAAATCCTCGTCGAGAATCGAGATCGGCTTCACCTTCTGGTCGATGCCCTTCGAGGCCAGATACTGGTCCGTCAGCGCCCGCAGCTTGGGCGGAATGCCCTTCATGCTCAGACGCTGGTCGTTGAGATGCCGCCCGGCCAGCACGTTGATTTCCGTCAGGGCGTTGTAGGTCTTCAGGTAATCCAGGGCTTCCCTGGCGGGCAACACCAAATCCAGGCTGCGCGTCAGTTTCTTGAACGCCAGCATGAACTCGAAACGGATGTCCTCGTCGTAGAACAGATCGAAAAAGGCGTCGGTGTCGTCCAGATCGGTCAGACCATGCTGCTCCAGCAGCGCCATGAGCGCCTTGTAGTCCGCCTGCAATGCCCGCAACTCGTCCTCGGGGAAACTCAGCGTGTCGAGCACTTCCTTCTGCTCGCGCTCGTCGTAGTTGTCGATGGCCTGCTTGAGGTGGTGGCCGATGCCGACGTAGTCGACGATGAAGCCCTTTTCCTTCGCCGCGCCCCCCACCCGGTTGACGCGGGCGATGGCCTGCAACAGGTTATGGGCAACGATCACCTTGTCCAGATACATCACCTGCTCGATGGGCGCGTCGAAGCCGGTCAGCAGCATGTTGTTGACGATCACGATGCCGATCTCGCCGCTCACGCCTTCGTCATTACCATCGAAGGGCAGCTTGAAGCTTTTGATGCTGCGGGCATGCCGGCCGCTGTCGGTGTATTCCTTGAGGTGCGGCAGATCGTTGTGATTGCCGGAAATCACCACGTCGGTCTTCAGCGCCTTGAGTCGAGCGAGATCCAGGTTCAGCGGGTTGGCCTGTTCCAGCTTCTGAATGGCTTCACTCAGCGCCCCATCCAGCGCCGCCTTGTAGCGCACCGCCGCCTCGCGCGAGGTCGCCACCACCTGGGCCTTGAAGCCGTTGGGGAATACATGCGCCAGATAGTGGGCCACCATGTCGCGCGCCTTGGCCTGGATGGTGGGCTCGGCTTCGAGATAGGCATCTCGCGAGCCATAGCCCAGGATTTCCAGTCGCTGTTGCAGGTTGTAGTCGCTGAAGACATCGGCAAACGCGGTGTCCATGCCGGACTGGTCCGGCACCTCGGCGTTATGGGTGCGGCCTTCGTAGACGATTTCCAGCGTCACGCCGTCCTCGATGGCCTGGCGCATGGTGTATTTGTCGATGTAATCGCCGAAGACCTTTTCGGTCTTGTCTATGGGCGTGCCGGTGTAGCCGATGCGCGCCGAGTTGGGGATAGCCTTATCCAGGTTCGCCCCCAGCAGCGCATATTGACCCCGGTGCGCCTCGTCGGTCAGCACCAGAATGTTCGGGCTCTTGTTCAGCTCTGGAAACGTCTCCTCCAAATCCCGTTCCTGAAATTTTTGGATCATCGCCATCACCAGATCCGAGGAATCGCTGCGTAGCAACTCCTTGAGTCGGGCGATGCTGTCCGCCGCCTTCACGGTAAAGCCGATGCTGCCGCCGGTTTCACCGAGTTGCTGTTCCAGTTGGGTGCGGTCGGTGACGAACACCACCTTCCACTTCGAAAGCGTGGCGTGGCGGTACATCTCGCGCACCATGAACATCATGGTCAGCGACTTGCCCGAGCCCTGGGTGTGCCAGACGATGCCGCTGCGGGCGCGGGGCGTGGTGCCGGTGAGCAGGCGCTGCACCGCCAGTTTCACGGCGCGGAACTGCTGATAGCGGCCGACGATCTTGATCCGCTCGCCCTTGTCCGACTCCGAGAAGATCGTGAAGGTTCGGATGATGTCCAGCAGGTTTTGCCGGTCCAGCATGCCCGCCACCAGCCGCTGCTGGTCGTTGGGGCCGCCGGCGCCGTGGGCCAGGTTCTCCACCGTGCGCGGGTAGGGGTCGGACCAGCGATAGAAATGCTTTTCGATGTGGGTGGTGATGGTGCCGAACTTGGCCTCGTTGCGGCAGGTGGCGACGATGAACTGGTTGAAATGGAACAGCGGCGCGCTGCCCTCGCCCTTGGCCCCGCGCTGTTCGCTGTAGCGCAGCATCTGGTCAATCGCCTCAGGGATGGGTTCCTTCAGCTTGGGCGACTTGCACTCGATCACCACCACCGGCAGGCCGTTCAGGAACAGCACGATGTCCGGGATGATGTGGTGCTCCGTGCCCAGGATGCGCACCTTGAACTGGCACAGGGCGATGAAGCGGTTATTGGCCAGGTGCGTGAAGTCGATGTAGCGCACCGTCGGGCTTTTCTCGCCGGTCTTGCGATTCTCGGCCACGCTGGTGTTTTCCAGCAGCAGGTTCAGCACATGGCGGTTGTTCTCCAGCAGATTGGTGCTCGGGAAGCTGGCGGTGAGGCGCTTCGCCACCTCTTCCACTTGATCGTCTTCCAGCCAGGGGTTGATCACCCGGAGCTGGTCGCGCAGCACCGGGAGCATCACCACCTCGGTGAAACTCTCGCGGAAGCTCTGCCTCGGCGTCTGGGTTTGCTCCAGGTCGATGACCTCCCAGTCCAATGCTTGCAACTGATCGAGCAGCGGCTTCTCGACGTGGTGGCGTTCGTCGAGGCGGATGTGTGGGGGTGCCTGATGTCCCATCATAGTGTCCCGACCAAACTGGATTCCAAGCTAAACCGAACCAACGGCGATCGGCTGTTCCTGCTAAATATCAATAAGATACAAACGAGTCCAAGCTAAAACACGCCAACCGCCAAACTAAACCCAAGCTTACGGTCATGGATGTCGGGCCAGCCGCGCCTTACGATGAAAGGGGTCGTGGGAGCGGCTTGCAGCGGCGATTAGCAGCTCGTCATGCAATGCACTCATCGCGCCTATAGGGCGCTCCCACGGTCATTCGAACTTTCACGGTAATCGTTCAATACCCAGAGTGCATGGTTACCGCGCCCGCGGGCATTGCGCACCGTCGCGTCCTTCTTCGCCATCTCTTGCAGTAGATTTCTGATCTTGTTCTTTTTTTGCGTCGCATCCAGCACCTCCGGCAGCTTGTCGAGCAGCAGCTCATCCAACTGCACCGGCGTCGCCTGCCGATACTTCCGCAAAAAGGCGAGCACCAGCCCCTTGTAGTGCGCCTTGTCCAGGCCCCGATTGCGAATGTAGGCCGCCTGCTGGCCCACCGCCTTGGCGACGCTGGCCGCCACGAACAGGTTGGGGCGCCTTCCCTCGATCAGCTTCCGGCGCTTGAGCAGGGCGAACTGCTCATCCGTCAACGGCTGGCGCTTCTGCACCCGGTCCAGCGCCATCACCTCGTGTAGCGTCAGGTCCGCATGGCGCATCAGGGCGCGGCTGTAGTTCTCGTCCAGCACCTTGCCCAGCAGCCGCACCTTCACCCGTTGCGGGTCGCTCAGGTCGTAATCCGGCAGAGGGAAGAAGCGGTCGCGCTGGGTGCGGAACACCCGCTTCACCCCGCTGCCCATCGTGTCGATCATGTTCAGGTTCACCATCGCCTGGGCCAGGAAGGGGTTGCGGTACTGATCCGGCGGCGAATCGGCCTCGATCACCCACTCCACCGAGGGCGGGATGAAGTGGCCGAGGTTGGTGAAGAGCAGGCTCTCCTCCTGCTCCACCAGATTGATGCGGCCATTCAGCCGATAATCCTGGTGGGCGATGCAGTTGTGCAGCAGCTCGCGCATCACCCAGGGGTCGTACTGCGCCACCTCGGTGGGGAACAGGCTGCCGTCCGGCAGGTGGCGATAGGTGAGGTTGCGCACCCGCGCGAACAGTGCCTGGGTGGTGAGCAGAAAGGGCGGGGCGAAGTGGTGGTAATCCCGCTCGATGCCGTCGCGGTCCTTGAGCACCCAGGTCATCTGCGCCTGGGCCGGGCTGAGAAAGTGGGTGGACTCGGGCCGCCCCAGCAGAAGCAGCGCGGCGCGGGTCACCCGGCCGCCGATGGCGAGCTTGGCCTTGTTCAGAAAGACCGGATCGGACCACTCCGCCACCTCGCCGGCCCAGGGCTCGTTGCGGTTCTTGTCGCGGAACCTCAGCCGCGCCTGGGCCAGCGCATCCGGGTCGAGATCAGCCAGGGTCGCCCCCTCCACCACGGCGGCGGACCAGTCGGGCTGATTGCGGGCGCGGATGCGGTCCAGCTCCGCCAGGCTCAGCGGGGCCAGCGACTCCCCCTCGCGGCCGTAGCTGTGCCCCTCCCACTGGGTCGGCACGCCGGGCAGCGCGGCGGGAATCTCGAACAGCACCACCCGCCCCTGGGGGTGCATCACCTCATGGATTTCGACGAAGCTCAGGCGGTTGTTGGTCTTGTCCGCCACCTCCTTCTTCAGCCCGTCGAGCCGGGGGCGCTGTGGTCGGTACTGGCTGCCCACCACCTCGCGCCGGTTGTTCACGCCGAAGACCAGCCAACCCCGATCCCGCCCCGCCAACGCCGCCTCGTTGCTGAGGGCCGAGAAGTACCGGCCCAGCTTGTCGAACGAATAGTCGGCCTTCGCCTCCTTGAACTCGACCCACTCGTTTTCGGCGGGCAGGGCGAGGAGGGTTTCCAGTCGTTCGAGCGGATTGGTGAGACTCATGGCGGCCTATCCGTGCGCGGCCTTGTCGGTGAGCAGGGCGGTGACGCGGCGTTTGCCGGTCAGGAGGTCGTGCATGAGGCCGCGCTTGAGAGATGTGAGCTTTTCTAGTGCTTGTCTGCTTTTGTTAATTGTTCCATCAACACGATCAAGTTGATTGTTGATCTGCTTTTGTTCAATCGGACCGGGCCAAGCAAAAAGGAGGGCTGAGAGAATTGCTGTATTGACCACCTCGCGGCCCGATGCGTTTGAAAAGATTCTGAGTTGATCTCGTGTAATCGGATTAAAAACAATTGCGCGATACAAGAACGATGGAAGTACATCAGCTTCATTCAGTGATATGCGCATGAAGTTTGACGAAATAATCCATCCATCTTGTTCGGCGGTTATGACGAGAGCCCTCCCAATGTCAGCAACACGAGAGAAGACAATGTCACCCGATATTACACGGTATGGACTCAATACTTGCGCCGTTGACTCGCTCACATAAAGCAACTCCTGCTTCAGAAAGCCACTATCCCCCAAGGAGCCAATCGTAATTACCGGCACCCCATCTTCCACCCAATGTTTGGTATTCAGGGACGACCCAAACGGACCAGTCTTGATATAAGGTCGTCCTGGCAATTGGAAAGCAGACATTGGAGCCACTTCCCACTCCACCGGAATCCGCCCCAGGGGGGAATCCTTGAAGGCGTGGGTGGCTTCGGAGCGGATGTTGCCGTACTCGTCTATGCCCTTGGTGAGCAAGTCCTGCATCAGGCCGGTCTTGATGCGCTGCTGCTTGACGATGAGCGCCTCGGTCTGCTCGATGGCACGATCAATAGTCGAAAGAACCCTCGCGATTTTGGTTTGTTCAACCTCCGACTCAGGATAATCAAACTCGATTTTCTTCAGTTTGTCTTTATTGAGCGTCGCGCCTTTGATTGCTTGATCGACATTTTGAAGCAAATTCCATTGCTGGAGACCGTAGAAAAGAAACTCTGGCGTAAGTTCTTCTGAATGCAGGCCAGCAATCGCTTCATTGGTGTATAGATCGCACCCCGCGAAGGCGACTCTCCCAATTGAAAGCTTGAAACTCAGAAGAACGGTGCCTTTGGGTTGTTGTTTCACATTTGAATTACGCACACCAAGGTCTGTAATTTGTTCGGCGGTTTCACAAATGATTCGCCGATTTAGGTCCCGAATTGAAACCCAGCGGTTACTTGTATCTTTGGCTGAGTCCCAGTACTCGGGGTTGCTCCGCGACGGCGTACCACCTATTTCGATGCTACAGAGTCCCCCAAGAGTGCCATTTGTCCAGCCATTCATTGCGCTTGTCCCAAGTAGCCCAGGCCGGCGAGAAAACCATTTAGCGCAGCCAATGTGCTCGCCTGCTCCGCCTCCAGCGCCTGGCGCGACACGGCGTACTTGTCCCACAGGTTCTCGATGATGGTGAGCAGCGCCCGTCTAGTAATGGTGTCGTTTGTCGGCCTTCTCATGGGGCCGGCTCTCTGCATTCGCCAATGACATGCAAAACTGTCGGCTTTTCGGTGGCAATGACGCTGTCAGGCAGATGTTTATGATGGGGAAAGCTGGGTAGCTCTGGAAAATGAGGCGTGTTGTCGTAGCGGAATATCAGCCGGTTTTGCGCATCCTGACAATGGTAGCGGTAACCCAGCCAGACCAGCACCCCGGATTCGACCACGACAGCCTCGTTGATCTCCAGCAGGCCGCCATCGACAAGACGGATGCGAATACACAGGTTGGCGCGCTCCGGCGCGAGAATTTCTTCCGTGTAATGCTCGACATAGACCTTGGTCATCTGCGACACGGCCGGCTCAACGGCCGCAAGATAATCTGCCAAGAGTTTATGCCGCACGGCGTAGCCGCTCCTCTATCTCCTGGCGCAGAGCCAAATAATGGCGGTAATCGTTGCTCCATTCGATATAACCGATATCATCGGATAACAGCCCCTTGCTGTATTGGTCGAAAAACACCTCCGATACCATCCCGTAACGGCTTTCATAAGCCTGCAAGCGCTTGACCAACTCAATAACCGCATCCAGGGGTGAGGTGTATTCAATCGTTTGTTTGCGCACTATGTCACTCCCCAAAAAGGTTAATCAGTAAAATTAGGCAGATATTTCAAGCGGCGCAAAAACCCGTTTAACTCTGCCAATGTTGCTGCGCGCTCCGTCTCCAGAGTCTGACTCGACACCGCATATTTGTCCCACAGATTCTCGACGATGGCGAGCAGGGCGCGCTTCTCGGCGTTGAGGTAGCGCAGCATTTCTCTGTTGGCGATGTCGTGGAGCTTTTTCAGGATCAGGCGCTTGGCGTCCTGCTCGCTGATCTGGCCGCCGATCTCGTTTAACAGGCCATCGATGCGGGCGAGGCGTTGCGCCAGCGCGGCCTGGTCTCTTTCCAGCGCGGTGAGTTTTCTCTTGTCTTCCTTCATCGCCGAGTCGAGCCTGGCCATGTCGGCGGTGTTCTGGGCGATCAACTCGTTGGTCTCGGCCGTGTACTCATCGCCGCCGAGGCGCTTGAACCGCAGTTTCAGCGCCAGCTCGTCCTGCTTGTGTTTGAGCCTGTCCTTATGGTCCTTGATGCGCTGTTCGATGGCGGCGATACCATCGCGCAGGTCTTCATAGTTTTTGCGCTCTTTCTTGGCGGAGTCGGTCTTGGCGTCGGCGAGGTCGTCGATCAGCGTCTTGAGGTATCTCTTGATGACGGCGGCGGTGAGCTTGGCCTCGCCTTCCTCACCTTCGGCCTCTTCCGGCTCGTAGCTCGCGCTTTCGGCGGCGGCCTCGACGACCTCGGCGAGTTCGCCCTGGGTCTCGTTGATCTTGCCTTCCAGCGCCTCGATCTCGTCCGCCTCTTGCTGGAAATATTCGGCGATGAGGTAGCTGTCCGGGATCAGGCTGTGGTGCCAGCCGGTGGAGATGATGGTCTTGAGGTCGTAGCGAATGGCCTGCCACCAGTTGACGAACACGCCCGCGCTCTTGAATTCGTCCAGCACGCCCAGGGGCTGGAGTTTCTGTTTAAGGGTGGTGAGCAGTTCGCTACGTACTTCGGGCAGCTTGCGGCCTGCGCGCAGTTGGGCGAAGTCGTGCTGCGCCACCTGCCACCAGTGTTCCAGCGTGCCGTGGTGGGCGGTGATCCTGGCTTGCAGACTGGCATCGGCTTCCAGCCCGGTTTTGATGGCGGGCTTGGCGTCGATGGTGGCACGGAAGGCGAGGTAATCGGGGCGCAGCGGCTCGAAGAAGATCTTTGGCTGTACCTCGAACTTGGCGAACTCGCTCTGCTTGGCGCTGACCTCGATCTCGGGAATGCCGCCGATGAGGTGGGCCTGCACGTCTTCCGGCTCGGGCGCGGGGGTGTTGTCCACGTAGCGGCGGATGTTGAGGTTGTAGTCGTGCTGCTGGACGATCTCGTCCTTCTCCACCAGGCGGCTATATTTGTCGATGCCGAGCTTGTGGGTGAAACAAAAGTCGATCTTTTCGATGTCCTCGGGGCGCAGCTTGTTCTGGGCCTTGCCTTCGGCAAATTCCCGGTCGGCATTGATGAACAGCACCTTGTTCCTGAGCGCATCGGGCTTGCTCTTGTTGACCACCAGCACGCAGGCCGGGATGCCGGTGCCGTAGAACAGGCCGGGCGGCAGGCCGATGATGGCCTCTAGATGGTCGTCGTTGATCAACAGCTCGCGGATAAGCTTTTCCTTGCCGCCGCGAAACAATACCCCGTGGGGCATGATGGTGGCCATGTGGCCCCTGGGCCTGAGGCTGGCGATCATGTGCTGGACGAACATGAGGTCGGCCTTTTTGCCGGTTTCGGGGCAGAACTCGCGGAAGCGGCTGGTGAAGCTCATGCCTGCGCGGCTGTAGTTCTGCGAGAAGGGCGGGTTGGCGAGCACGCGGTCGAACTTGCGCGGCTGGCCGTTTTCCAGGATCAGCGGGTCCTCCAGGGTGTCCCCGTTCTCGATGGTGAAGCGGGTGATGTTGTGGAGGATCATGTTCATGTTGCAGATGGACCAGACCGTGCCGTTCGAGTCTTGTCCGTAGAGGGCGAGGTCGTTGGGGTCCTGGCCCTGCTCTTCGACGTATTGGTGCGCCTGGATCAGGAAGCCGCCGGACCCGGCGGTGGGGTCGTAGACGGTGTTGCCGGCCTGGGGCTTGGTGAGCTGGACGAGCAGCCGCACCACCTCGGCGGGGGTGTAGAACTCGCCCCCCTTCTTGCCGGCGCTGTCGGCGAAGTATTTGATCAGGTATTCGTAGGCCGCGCCGAGCAGGTCGGGGAACTCGAAGTTGTCGTTGACCAGCACGAACTGGGGCTGGTTGAAGTGGTCGAGCAGGTCCTTCCACTTCAGATCGGGGATCTTGGTCTTGCCCTTGACGGCGTTGAAGTCGATGTTGTTCTTGAGCACCCCAGCCAGGGCGTCGTTCTCGTCCTCGATGGCGGCGATGGCCTTGTTGAGCATGTTGCCGATGTCGTGCTTGAGGTGCTTGAGCGGCGGCACCTCGTTGCCCTCGGCGTCAGTCCACCCCTCATGCCAGCGGGCGCGAGTCGGCACATAGAACGTGTCGCCGTAGGATGTCTTGTCGTTGAGTAGCTCTTGCAGCAACTCGGGCTGGTCTTTCAAGTGCGCAAAGGTGGTGTTGCGCAACACCGCGCGCTTGCGGTCGAATTCGTCCGACAGGCGCTTGATAAAGAGCATGCCGAAGATGAATTCCTTGAACTCGCTGGCGTCCATCTTGCCGCGCAGGATGCCGGCGGCTCTGAACAGGAAGCCTTCGAGCTGGGAGGGGGTGATTTTTTCTTGATTCATAATACCAATTCCTATTAGGTTGTCCTTAATCGGCGGGTGAAGGGGTTGGCGCCTGAACCCTCCCGAGCCGGCGGAATCAGAGCCGGCATGCTGAAGGGATGGATAGACTGGCGAAGCGAATCCCCGCCGGTCGTCTCCATCGAGAAGCTGGGTTGCGGCGTCGAGCGCCTCGACACCAGCTACTTTGATCCTGCCCGTAAGCGTGGGCTGGCCCGCGCTGGTGCTTCCCGCGACCCGAGCGCCGACAATCCCCGGTTTCCAGTCCGAGGAGGCGCCAACCCACGCCCTCACTCCCGGGCATGGGCTCCGTGGCTCGACTCTTTGTTCTCACCAGGAGAACAATATCGTTTTTTACAGTGCTATTGTTCTCATAAGAAGAACGAAAAATGGCCTTTTCCGGTCGATGCCCGGAACAACCGAGCGCCCAGGCTACTTTCCGATCGCTCTTCTTTACTCTCGGCGGCGGATTCGGTGTCGGCGCCCGAGCCGATCAGGCTCAATGGGGGACGCGGAAAATCCTCACCCCGTCTTGGCGTCGATTGGCGAAGTTCGCCACCGGCTCCAAGGGCTGTGGCCCGACCAGGGTCTCCCAACCTGCGGGGAAACGCCCCCTGGACTGCTCGATCGCCACATAGTCATAGGCCGCCAAGGGCTGGGGGGGGGAGAGGTTATAGCGCTCGCGGGCGAGCCAGGCGATCTCCCTGTCGGCGTAGTATTCCACCAGCGGCTGGTTGGTGTAGAGCCGGGCCTGGGCGGGGGCCTGGTGTTTGATCCAGAGCCCGGCCTCCTTGATATAGGCCTTGGAGGGGGCGATCCGCACCAGGCCGTCGAGGGTCAGGGCGAGCAGAAAAATCGGTACCGCCAGATACAGCCAGCGGCTTTTCGACCCCGATGCCCTGGATCTTCGCCAACGCTCGTAGAGATCCGCCAGCGCGAAGGGCACCAGGATCAGCAGCGCGAGGGCGAGGGCCATGACGAAACGCTTCGACAGGTAAAAGGTCTGCACCACATAGGTGCCGAGAATCGCCAGATTGATGCCGACCACGGCGATCAGGAGACGCCATCCTTCCCGACCGGGCCGCATCCGGGCGCTCAGCCGCGGGAGCAGCAGAACCAGGCCGTAGAGCGGATTGAGCAGCTTCACCAGCTTGACCAGGACCAGTCCCACCAGGCCCGAGACCAATAAAGTCATGGCATTGTCTTCGGCCAGGGCGGCATAGGGTCCCAGTTGGGGAGCCAAGACCGCCGACTGCATGAGTTCGGCCTTGACCGCCAGGCCGCCACTCAGTTGCAGCCAAGCCTCCTTGAGATGTTGCAGGGGTTCGAGCAGCCGCCCACCGTACTGGAGCGCGAGCGGCTGGGTGCTGAACAGGACGCCCAGGATCAGGAGCCCAAGGAGACCAAGGAGGCTGATGGTGTTGAGTTGTAGGAATCGCCAGCCGCGTTCTCGCAGGCGCCAGCCGGATTCGATGAGCATGAGCCAGGGCAGCCCCAGCAGAAACCCCAGTCCCTCGATGCGGAACAGCGCCGAGGCCAGGGTCAACCCTCCCCAGCCGAGCGCCCGACCCCAGGAGGGAGCGCGGTAAAAGCGCAACATGAACCAGAACCCCAGCATAGAGCAACCCCAATAGCCGAAATCGCGGACGATCTCGGCCCGATTATCGTTGAGGTAGGGAAAGCTCAGGATGACGAAGGCGGCGATGACCAGGGTCGAGCGATCCGCGCCGAAGTCGCGGACCAGGGCGATAAAGCTCCAGACCAGGATCGCCAGCAGGAGTCCGCAGAGCAGATAGGCGGACGGTTCCAAGGGCAGCCCCGTCAAGCGGCTGGTGAGGGCGATCAGGGCGGGGAACAATGGCCAGGAGTAGAGTTGGTAGGCCCCATTCCAGTCTCCGGCCAACAGGCGTTGAGCGGTCTGGACATAGAGGGCGCCATCCGGATTGATCTTGCCGCTGTTCCAGATAATCCACAGGGAGAGCAGGCCGTTCAGGATCAGGGCCAGGATTTGGATATCCCAAGTCCGGGGACGGGAAACCGTTTCGGATAGAGGCTCAAGGGCGGCCGCTGTCATTGATCCTGAGGTGGGGTGTTCCATCTGTTGTTCCCAAGGCTGTAGGGCATGATGTCGGGGCTCGGTTTGGGTTGCGGACCAGCTGCCGGAGTATGGCCGGTGGCCGACCCAGCGGGCGGCGAGGGGAGATATTATGCGTGAAGCCGATGATCTCCAGATACTGGAAGACTCACCGCCTTCTCTCCCCCTATCGAGGGAGAAAGCCGTCTCATGATTGGGAAGATAGGCGTTTTGCCCATCTCTCATCGGTTTGGCAATCCTCTATACTGGCGCCATTTGAATCCGGAAGCGGGCAGGCGGGTGCATGGCGATCTCATTGGATACAGAGGGCACGGTGCGCGTTCTTTCGCGTCTCGCCGGCAGGAAACTGACGCTGGAGGCCGTACTCGCTGAGTTGCTCGGCGACGGCCTGCTGCAAGCCACGGATCGCGAAGAGGTCCTCGTCCGCACCGGACCCAAGGAGGCCGCGGAGCGACATCCGCTGGACATCATCGCCGGCCACAAAATCAAACAGGCGAAGTCACCCTACAAGATCCTCACCCTGGAGGAGCTGACCCAGTGGCTGGCCGATAAGGCTGGTCTGTCCTACCTGCGTATCGATCCGCTGAAGACCGACATGGCCCGGGTCACCGAGGCGGTTTCCTATGCCTATGCCGCCCGCCACGGCATCCTGCCGGTGGAGATGAGCCCCACCGAAGTGGCCTTCGCCACCGCGGAACCCTTCCTGAGCGGCTGGATGGACGAGCTGACACGCATCCTGCACCGCAAGATCAGGCTGGTGGTTTCCAATCCGCTCGACGTGGAGCGGTTTCGCGTCGAATTCTACGGCGTCTCCCGTTCCGTCAAGCGCGCCAGCGAAGGATCCAAGGAAGCGCGCTTCCTGGGCACGGGCAATTTCGAGCAACTGGTCGAACTCGGTCGGGCTGGCAAGCTCGACGCCAATGACCGCCACATCGTCCACATCGTCGACTGGCTGCTGCAATACGCCTTCGATCAGCGGGCCAGCGATATCCATCTCGAACCACGGCGGGATGTCGGCAACATCCGCTTCCGCATCGATGGGGTACTGCATCAGGTCTATCAGGTCCCCTCTCAGGTGATGGCGGCGGTGACCAATCGCGTCAAAACCCTGGGCCGCATGGACGTGGCGGAGAAACGCCGTCCCCAGGATGGGCGGGTCAAGACCCTGACGCCGGACAGCAAGGAGATCGAGATGCGCCTCTCCACCATGCCGACCGCCTTCGGCGAGAAGCTGGTGATGCGTATCTTCGATCCGGACGTGCTGGTGCGCAGCTTTCGCGATCTGGGTTTCTCGGAGGAGGATGAGCGCCGCTGGGACGCCATGGTCTCCCAGCCCAACGGCATCATCCTGGTCACCGGGCCCACGGGTTCCGGCAAGACCACCACCCTCTATTCGACCCTCAAGCAGTTGGCGCGACCCGAGGTCAACGTCTGCACCGTCGAGGACCCGATCGAGATGGTGGAGAACAGCTTCAACCAGATGCAGGTGCAGCACAACATCGAACTGAATTTCGCCACCGGCATCCGCACCCTGATGCGTCAGGACCCGGACATCATCATGGTGGGGGAGATCCGCGATCTGGAGACCGCCGAGATGGCCATCCAGGCCTCGCTCACCGGACACCTGGTCCTCTCCACCCTGCATACCAACGATGCCGCCTCCGCCGTGACCCGTCTGCTGGATCTGGGCGTCCCCTACTATCTGGTCAAGGCGACGCTCCTCGGTGTAGTGGCCCAACGCCTGATCCGCACCCTTTGTCCGCATTGCAAGAGTCCGGCGCCGGTGGACGACGAACTCTGGACCCTGCTCACCCAGCCCTGGCGCCTCGCCAAACCGACCACCACCTCGATGCGGGCGGTGGGTTGTCTCGAATGCCGCAACACCGGCTATCTGGGGCGTGTCGGTCTCTACGAGATCATGACCATGACCGACGGCTTGCGCGACCTGATCCGGGACCAGGTCGACGAATCCGCCTTGCGGGCGCGGGCGATCAAGGAAGGCATGCGCGTGCTCAAGATCAGCGGCGCCCGGAAGATCGCCTTGGGTTTGACCACCCCGGACGAGGTGCTGAAGGTGGTGCCGACGCGAATCGACTGAGGGTGTCCGGAATAGAGAGGAGGATTGGCCATCTGACCGACAAGCCCCTTCACCTGTTGAGGCCCCCGGGAATCGGCATTTGTTCTATTTTTAAGAACAATATCGTCTTTTTATGCCACATTGTTCTCGAAAAAAGAACAAAAGTAGGCATTTTCAGGCCATGCCCGGAACCATTGAGCGGCGTAGGTTGGGTTGACACCGTCAACCCAACATTCCAAACAACACCGGCGATGAATGTTGGGTTGCTCAATTGGTGGTTGTAAAAACATGCGTGCGATTACGCTACGCTAATCGCACCTACGGCCCTAGCGATAGTTAGGCGGCGCGATAAAGCCGCGCAGGTCCGGTGGAATGATTGGTTAGCGCGCATTGTTGATACTCTCGACCAATGCCGCCATTTCCATGGCATCTGAGCCCCCGCTGGCACGCAGCCCACGAATAACCCCCTCCTGATTCTGGGTGGGCTGATTTTGACTGGTCTTCCACTTCCCGACCAAACGGGTGATGACGATCTCGATACCTACCACGGCACCAATCAGCTTTTCTATGAAGTCGGGTGGTGCGTCGTCAAGCTGCCATGGCTCAGAAAATGCCGCCTCGTTGTGGGCTGTGAGTTCCTCAAGGTGACCACGTAACCAAGTGGGGTCATCAACGACACGGAGTGTGCCGTAGGCATGGGCCACCGCGTAGTTCCAGGTGGGCACGACCTTTCTTGTTTCTGCCTTGGTGGGATACCACGACGGCGTAACGTAAGCATCAGGGCCGTGGAAAATAGCCAAGGCTTCAACGTCGTTGGTGATACCGCTCCAGATTGGGTTGGCTCGGGCGACATGACCGCGCAATGTGCCGAAAGAACTTGATTCCAGAGAAAGATGAAGCGGAATGTGATTGGCGTTGAGGCCGCTCGATGAAAGCGTGACTAGGGTAGAGAGCGGACGGCTCCGAATGAGCTGATGCAAGACATCAACTCTCGGCTCGGCAAAGTGCTTGGGAATGTACATGGCTATGCGCGCTAACATGCAATCGACGACACCGCCGTCGTATCTAAAATATCTACATTTAGATACAAGTATCTAAATGAGCGGCGTAGGTTGGGTTGACACCGTCAACCCAACATTCCAAACAACACCGGCGATGAATGTTGGGTTGCTCAATTGGTGGTTGTAAAAACATGCGTGCGATTACGCTACGCTAATCGCACCTAC
>Ga0268298_10001700_pt1 | contig 25278 bp, 22 predicted proteins | sample WWTPWeurt_MetaG_FD_194462 | JGI IMG/M metagenome (GOLD analysis project Ga0268298, IMG submission 194462) | Activated sludge microbial communities from WWTP in Nijmegen, Gelderland, Netherland - WWTP Weurt | ecosystem: Engineered > WWTP > Aerobic digester > Activated sludge | place...
CCTGGGAGGAAGCCCCCCGCCCGCGAGCGGCGATTGTGGATGTTCACGGGCGGTCGTTGACGGGGCCGGATCCCGCGCCGGCGCCTCCTCTCCCCCCGAAGGAGGACGTGGAATCCTTCGCCCAGCGTCTCCAACCGTTGAGTTTTAAATTCAAAGCCGGGATCCCCTGGGACACGACCGTGACTTACACGGCCGCCGAGGGGTGGCGGTCGGAATACCTGCCTTAACCTGTTACTCTCGGTTGAGCGCAAGCCATTTCAAGTTAACATCCCCCGAGTGGAAGGAGCATCGACCGTGGAAGAACTGACCTGCTTAATTGTGAAACCCGACGGCGTGGGCAAGGCCGTGGTGGGGAAAATCATCGATCGGTTGGAGAGCGAAGGTTTTCGATTGACCGCGATGCGCCTGGTCCGCCCAACGGCGGAACGCATGGGGGAGTTTTACGCGGAGCACCAAGGGAAGCCCTTTTACGAGGGGTTGCTCAAGTTCATCACCTCGGGACCCGCCGTGGTCATGGCCTGGCGGGGGGAGGATGTCGTGCGGCGCGCGCGCGCGCTCATCGGCGCCACCAACCCCAAGGCGGCGGCCCCCGGCACCCTGCGCGCCCAATGGGGCACCGACAACCGGCGGAACCTCATCCATGGGTCCGATTCCCCGGCCAGCGGCGCGCGGGAAACGGCCTTTTTCTTTTCGGCGGAGGATTTGGCGCCCTACGACCCGCAACGCTGGGCCGCCCCCGACATGGCCCCGTCGGCGTAGGGGGAATTAAACCGAAACGACTTGGATTTTGGGGTCGACCATCCGCTGGAGCAGGTTTTGGATGGCGAAGAGGGTGCCGGCGCTGGCGCTGGGGCAGCCGCCGCAGGCGCCTTGGTAGTGGACCGAGAGGATGTTGTCCGAGAAGTCGACGACCTGAAGCCCTCCGCCGTCCCCGGCGAGCGCGGGCCGGACGTTTTCATCGATCACCGCGTTGATGCGCGCCAGGATGTCCTCGCCGCCGGCGGCGGTTTCGGACGCCGCGGGCGCCGCCGGTTGGGCCTGCGCCTCCAGGACGGCGCGGATCTTGGGTTCGAGCGCGGCCCAGTCCCCGTTGGGGAATTTGGTCACCGTGACAAAGCGGTCCAGGAGGAACACCGAGGCGACCGGGCCCGCGGCGAAGAGCGCCTCGGCCAGGGGGTGCCCCTGGGCGGCGGCCGCGTCCTCGTAGGATTTGGCGCCGCGATCAACGAGCCGCGCGTCGGCGATGAACTTGAGCGCGTCCGGATTGGGTGTGGCCTGCACTTCGATGATTTTGATCATAGTCCGCCCTGGTTTTGTTTCCTTCTATTATAGAAAAAACAGAACGGGGCTTGACAGGGCGCGTGGCGCGTGTATAATGACGGCGTTTCCTCCTCGGTTGTCCAAAATCGCCGTTCGCCGCGCTCCCCGCTGAAACACCCGGACCGACGCAGAACGCCCACCGAGGGCAAACACACAGACTCAACTTGGATCAATCAAACCCCACACCCCGACCGCGAAGGGATTTTCGTTCGGCGCGTTTTGCGCGAAACGAGCGGCGGCATTACAACGGACCCCCCCGTCCTCCGAAGGAGACCTCCATGGAAAATCACCCCTCGAATCCCCACCCCGCCCCCGGCACCGCCGCGGGCATCCCCGGCGGCGCGCCCGCGGGCGGCAACGTCCCGTCGCGCCACCTCAAAGCCGCGGTGCTGTCCCGCGCGCCCATGGGCGAATTGATGAAACTCGCCGAGGATTTGAAGGTCTCCGTGGCGGGCATGCGCCGTCAAGAAGTCATCGCCCGCCTTTTGGAAGCCCAGGCGCGCGAATCGGGCGAGTTGGTCCGCCAGGGGGTCTTGGAGGTCCTGCAAGACGGGTTCGGCTTTTTGCGAAGCCCGGATTACAACTATTTGCCGGGGCCCGACGACATCTACATCAGCCCCAGCCAAATCAAAAAGTTTGCCCTGCGCAAGGGCGACACCGTCGCCGGCCAGGTGCGACCGCCCAAGGACCAGGAACGATTTTTCGCCCTGCTCCAGGTGCACTCCATCAACGGCGACCCGGTCGAGAAGGCCATGCACCGTCCGCTCTTCGACAACCTGACCCCGCTCTACCCCCAGACCCGCTTGAACCTCGAAACAAAAAAAGAAGAAACGAACACCCGGGTTCTGAACCTCGTGGCCCCCATCGGCAAGGGCCAGCGTGGGTTGATCGTCGCGGCCCCGCGCACGGGCAAAACAATCTTCCTTCAAAAAATCGCCAACGCCATCACGGAGAACCACCCCGAGGTGTCCCTCATCGTGCTCCTGATCGACGAGCGCCCCGAAGAGGTCACGGACATGCAGCGCTCGGTCAAGGGCGAGGTCATCAGCTCGACATTCGACGAGCCCGCCGACCGGCACGTGCAGGTCGCCGAGATGGTCATTGAAAAGGCCAAGCGCCAAGTGGAGTGCGGCAAGGACGTGGTGATCCTGTTGGACTCCATCACGCGCCTGGCGCGCGGCTACAACACGGTGACCCCGTCGTCGGGCCGCGTGCTGTCGGGCGGTTTGGATTCGAACGCCCTGCAGCGCCCCAAACGCTTTTTCGGCGCCGCCCGCAACATCGAGGAGGGCGGCAGCCTCACCATCGTGGCCACGGCGCTGGTCGAAACCGGCAGCCGCATGGACGACGTGATCTTCGAAGAATTCAAAGGCACCGGCAACATGGAGGTCTACCTCGACCGCAAGCTCGCCGACCGCCGCGTGTTCCCCGCCATCGACATGCACCGCTCCGGGACCCGCAAAGAGGAGCTGTTGCTCAGCCCCGACGAGCTCAACAAGGTCTGGATCCTGCGCAAGGTGCTCTCGACCATGACCCCCGTCGACGCCATGGAGCTGTTGATCGAAAAGATCTCCGCCACCAAATCCAACAAAGACTTCCTGCGTTCCATGGAAGTCTCGAGCATGGATAAATAAGCTTGAAATCGGCGCGTCGGCGGCTTATCCTTAAAGGGATGAAGAGACCGACGGACCTGTTGTACGGCGCCGTGTTGCTCGCGGCCGCGCTGGTGGCCTTCCTGGCCACCGGGGGCGGCGCGTCGTTCCCGGTCAGCGCGGGCCCGACGGCGTCGTTTTCGGACGCCCTGCTTTTGACGTCCGCGCCCTCGCTGCCCGGCCCCACCGCCGACACCTTCGCCGCCCTGGGCAAGTTGGGCCGCGTGGTCGTCGGGCAATACGAGGTGCGGGACACGGACACGCTGTCCTCGGTCGCCAAGACCTTCGGCTCGGGTCCGGACTATCTGCGCAGCACCAACCGTCTCGCCTCGGTCAACCTCCCCCCCGGCAAAACCCTCCTGGTGCACAACGGGCTCGGCATGCTTTACCAGGTGCGGGAGAAGAACGGCCGGCCCGAGTCCCTCCAGGACATCGCCAAGCGCTACAACCTCAAGCCCGAGTCCGTCGCGCGGGCCAACGGGCTCTCCGGCGTGTCGCTCTTGTCCGGGGCGTGGCTGGAGGCCGGCAGCGTGTTGTTCCTCCCCACGGTGAGGCTCCGGTTTTCCGATTACATTTTGCCGGTGGCCTGGTCCCGCGGCCAACGGATGATTTCCTCGGGCTACGGCATGCGGCGCCACCCCATTTCCCGGACGCGGCGGTTCCATCAGGGGCTCGACATGCCCCGGCCGGCCGGGTCGCCCGTGCGCAGCGCCCGGGAAGGCCGCGTCATTTTCGCCGGCTGGCGCGGGGCCTACGGGCGGTTGATCATTTTGAAGCACGCCAACGGAATTTGCACCTGGTACGGCCACCTTTCCACCATCGATGTGCAAGCGGGCGACAAAATCAAACAGGGGCAGTTCATCGGCCGGGTGGGCAGTTCCGGCCAGGCCACCGGCCCCCACCTCCATTTCGAGGTGCGCGACCGCTACGGCAACACGATGAACCCCAAAAAGTATCTGTTTTAGCGGCGATTTTAAGCTATAATACCGCCTTCGGTTTCCCCGAACCCTTCCGGGCCCGGGGTTTTTCTTTTTGAATCAATCACAGCGAGGTTGAAATGAAAGACGGCATCCACCCCAACTATCAACAGGTCACCGTGTCCTGCGCCTGCGGCAGCACCTTCGTGACCCGCTCGACGGCGAAACAGGTTCGCCTGGAAATTTGTTCCCAGTGCCACCCGTTCTACACGGGCCGGCAGAAGCTCTTGGACACCGCGGGGCGCGTGGAACGCTTTGAAAAGCGCTACGCCTCCACCGGTGGAAAAACCGTCGCCCGCAAGCCCGTCGCCCGCAAGGCGACGGCCCCCGCCAAAGCCGGGGCCAAAAAGGCGGAAAAAGTGTTGCGCAGCACCCCCAAGCCGGGCCTCAAAGTCAAAACCGGCAAAGTGGAAAAACCAAAGGCGGCCAAAGCGCCGGCCAAGGCCGGTTAGCCCATCCGGTTTCCTGAACGCCCCCGGCGACGGGGGCGTTTCTTTTTCGTGCGGACCGCATGAACCCGAAATTCCTTCAATTGGAGGAGCGACACCGGACCCTCCAGGACCGTTTGGCGGAATCCGCGGGCCGCAACGCCGCCGACTTCCTAACCCTCGGGCGGGAATTCAAGCGCCTCGAATCCGCCGTGGCAAAAATCGGCGCCCTGCGCCGCGTGGAAGCGGATCTGGCCCAGGCGGCGACCCTCCTCCAATCCTCCGAAGCCGACCTCCGCGCCCTGGCGGAAGAGGAGACCCGCGCCCTGGAAGACCGTCGATCCGTCTTGGAAAAACAGTTGGAGGAATTCCTGATCCCCCGGGACCCCCGCGACGACCGCGACGGCATCGTCGAGATCCGCGCCGGCACGGGGGGGGACGAGGCGGCGATCTTCGTGGGCGACCTCTACCGCATGTACGCCCGTTACGCCCAGGACCGCGGCTTCGCCCTGGAGCCCTATTCCTCCAGCCCGACGGGCCTGGGGGGCTACAAAGACATCACTTTCGGCATCAAAGGCGACGGCGCCTACGGCGTGTTCAAATTTGAAAGCGGCGTTCACCGGGTCCAGCGGGTGCCCGCGACCGAAGCGTCCGGGCGGGTGCACACCTCCACCGCCACGGTGGCCGTGTTGCCCGAAGCGGACGAAGTGGACGTCTCCATCAACCCCGTCGACCTGCGCATCGACGTGTACCGGGCGTCCGGCGCCGGCGGCCAGCACGTCAACAAAACCGAGTCGGCCGTTCGCATCACCCACTTGCCGACGGGGGTGGTGGTGGCCTGCCAGGACGAGCGCAGCCAGATGAAAAACCGCGCCAAGGCCTTAACCATGCTCCGAGCGAAGCTCTACCAGGCGGAGCAGGAACGCCTGGAAGCGGAACGCCGCCACCTGCGCCGCGCGCAGGTGGGGACGGGCGAGCGCCACGAAAAAATCCGCACCTACAATTTTCCCCAGGACCGCATCACCGACCACCGCATCAACGAGAACTTTCACAATCTGCCCCGTATCCTGGAGGGGCACATGCAAGACATTCACGGCGCCCTCGCGAAAGCGGAGAAAGCGGAACGGCTGGCCCAGTTGGATCTGGCGTGACCCCCGCCGTCCTCGACCGCCGGGACGTGGCCGGCGTGTTCGAAGAAACCGCCCGATCCCTGGCGGCCGCGGGGGTGTCGAACGCCCGGGGGGAAGCCCGTGAAATCGTGGCCCGCGCCGGCCGGTTTTCCCGCGCCGCGATCGACGCCCGGGGCGCCGACCTCTGGCCGGCGGAAGCCGAGGCCGCGCGCGCCGCGTTGGCGGCGCAGCGGGCGGCGGGTTGGCCCCTGGCGTACCTGCTGGGGGAATGGGATTTTCGCGACACGACCCTCACGGTGACGCCGGACGTGCTCATCCCCCGGCCGGAAACCGAGGAACTCTTCGACCGCGTGGAGCGCGCCCTCGGGGCGCGGCCGCCGCGGCGGGCGGCCGACATCGGCACGGGGGCGGGCGGCTTGGCCATCGCCTTGGCGCGTCGGTGGCCCGCGTCGCAAGTGACCGCGGTGGATGTCTCGGTGGCGGCCCTCGCGGTGGCCCGCTGGAACGCCCGGCGCTGGGGCGTGGAGGACCGCGTGGATTTTCTTCGGGGGGATCTGGCGGCGGGTATGCCGCCGGCGTCCTTCGACGCGATCGTGGCCAATTTGCCGTACGTCGCGGTGGGGGAATGGGCGGGTTTGAGTCGCGAAGTCCGTCGGGAGCCGCCGTTGGCTCTCCTCGCGGGGGCGGACGGGCTGGCGTTGTTTCGGCGTTTCGCGCCGCAGGCCGCGGCCGCCCTGGTTCCGGGCGGGCGCGTGTTCTTGGAGACGGGTCGCGGTCAAACCGCGGCCGTGGCGGGGCTGTTGGCGGCGGCGGGGTTTCGGGATGTTTGGACGGAAAACGATTTTGCCGGGGTGGACCGGTTCGTGGGAGGCGCGCGATGATTCGTTTGGACGGGTTTGTCATCAAGGGCGGACGGCGGCTGAAGGGCACCGTCCGGGTGTCGGGGTCCAAGAACGCGGCGTTGCCGTGCCTGTTCGCCGCGTTGTTGACGGACGAGGAGGTCGTGCTGGACAACGTGCCCGACCTGCAGGACATCCGCACCGCCGTCAAGCTTTTGGAGAAACTCGGGAAAGCCGTCGTCTGGACCGGCGACCGCGTCGAAATCCGCAAGCGCGGCGCGCTGCGCGCCCAGGCCCCCTACGATCTGGTCCGGCGGATGCGGGCCAGCGTTGTTGTCATGGGCCCGTTGCTGGCCCGTCTGGGACGCGCCGACGTGTCGTTGCCCGGCGGTTGCGCCATCGGCGCCCGGCCCGTGAATTTCCACCTCAAAGCCTTCGAAGCCCTCGGCGCCGAGGTCACGGTCAAAGAGGGATACATTTCCGCCCGGGGCCGATTGACCGGCCGGCGGGTGCGTCTGCCGTTCCCCAGTGTGGGCGCGACGGAAAATGTCCTCATGGCCGCCGCCCTGGCGCGCGGCCGCACCGTCATCGAGAACGCGGCCCGGGAGCCGGAAATCGGCGACCTCGCGGCCATGTTGACCGCCATGGGCGCCCGGATTGAGGGCGTGGACACGGACCGTTTGACCGTCGCCGGTGTGGAGCGCCTCGGGGGGTGCCGCCACCGGGTGATCCCCGACCGGATCGAGGCGGGCACGTTCCTGGTGGCCGCCGCCCTCACCAAGGGCCGGGTGACCCTCACCCGCGTCGCGCCGTCCCATCTGGACGCCGTGATCAAAGCCCTTCAGCGGGCGGGGCTGCGCATCGAAACCGCCGGGGATCGCCTCACCGCCCAATGGGTCAAACCCCTCAAGCCGGTGTCGATTCGCACCCGGGTCTACCCCGGTTTCCCAACGGACATGCAGGCCCAGTGGATGGCGCTCATGACGCTCACCCGCGGCCGCAGCGTCATCGAAGAGGATATTTTTGAAAACCGGTTTTTGCACGCCCAGGAGCTCACGCGCATGAGCGCCCGCATCGACATCCGCGGACACCGCGCCGTGGTGGAGGGCGTGCCGGCCCTGTCCGGCTGCCCTTTGATGGTTTCCGACCTGCGCGCCGGTGCCGCCCTCGTGTTGGCGGGGTTGGCGGCCCGGGGCACGACGAAAATCCTTCGCGTTTATCATCTGGATCGGGGCTACGAGCGGCTCGAAAAAAAGTTGCGCGCCCTGGGGGCGAACGTGCGGCGGGTGCCGCAATGAGGTTCCTTTTGGTTTTGGCGGTGATCGGGACGCCCGGGTTTCTGCGGGCGCAAGAGGACTTGGCGGGGCCGATGGTTTCGACGTCGCCTTACTCGGACGTGGAGGGCGCCGCTCTCGAGGGGCCCAACGAGGACGTGGTTATCGTGGCCGCGCCGCCGCCGCGGCCCGCCTGGATGAGCAAAGCGGAGGGCCTGATGGCCGAGGGCGCGGCGGCCCAGGCGGAAGGGGACCCGCGCGCCGCGCGGCGGGCCTACGCCCGCGCCCTTAAATTGTTCGCCGACAAGGCGGACGACGCCTCCGTGCTGGACGCGCGACACCGCATCGCGTCCCTTTGGGCGATTCCCAACCCGGATTCCGCCGCGGGGGCGGACGCCGCCGCGGAACCCACGACGACCATCGTCCCGACCTTTCTCGGCGGGCCCGGGCCGGAGGGCGGCCCCCACAATTACCAGTTCGTGGTCTCCCCCGAAGACCCCTTGGTCCAAAAGTACGTGGCGTTGTACACCGGTCCGCTCAAGGAGCGCACCCAGGCCGCCCTCGATCGCATGGCGGTCCACCAGGAAATGATTCTCAAGACCCTGCGGGCGGAGGGCCTTCCTGAGGAGCTTTTGTACTTGCCCATCGTCGAGAGCGAATACCAACCCTTCGCGGTGTCCCGCGCGGGCGCGGTGGGAATGTGGCAGTTCATGCCGACGACGGCCCGTTACGCGGGTCTCAAAGTGAACTATTGGATCGACGAGCGCCGCGACCCCGTCAAATCCACGCGGGCGGCCGTCAAGGTTTTGAAAAGCTTGTTCGAGTGGTTCGACGCCTGGTCCCTGGCCCTGGCCGCCTACAACCGGGGCATGTACGGCATCCAGCGGGATTTGGAGTTCACCCGATCGACCGATTTCAACGCGTTGTCGAAGCGTCAGGGCCTGCCCAAAGAAACGGAACACTATGTTCCCAAAATGATGGCGATGGCGATCATCGCGCGGGATTTCGCCTCCCACGGTTTTCGCCCCCCCGACCCCCGCCGCCGGCCGGCGCCCGACGAAGTCATTTTGGAAAAGCCGTTGGACCTGAAAGTGGCGGCGGGCGCGGCCAAGACCACCGAAGACATTCTGCGGGAATTGAACCCGTCGGTGCGCCTCTGGTGCACGCCCCAGAACGAGAGCGAATTTGTTTTCCGCGTGCCCGCCGGGACCAAGGGCCGTTTCTTGGAGGCGCTCGCCCAAATCAAAGACTGGACCCCGTCCCCGGGCGTCGTGCGGTACAAAGTGCAGAGGGGGGACGTGCTCGGGCGCATCGCCCTCAAATACCGCACCACCGCCTCCGCCATCCAACGCGACAACAAGATCACGAACCCCAACCGGGTCCGCCCCGGGCAGGTGCTGGTCATCCGCCCCGGCCGCGGGTTCAAGGGCGATTGATGGACGAGATCCGGTTCGGCACCGACGGTTGGCGCGGCCGAATCGCGTCGGAGTTCTCCTTCCGCAACGTCCGCCGCGCGGCCGACGCCTTGGCGCGGGTGTTGCCGCCGCGGTCGCGCGTGGCCCTGGGGGGGGACCATCGCTTTTTGTCGGAGGAGTTCGCCCTTTCGGCGGCGAATGTGTTGGCGGCCCGGGGACACCGTCCCATCCTGGCGGACGGGCCCACCACGAGCCCCGCGCTCTCCTTTGCCTTGAAGGGATTGCGGGCCGCCGCGGGGGTGATGATCACCGCGAGTCACAACCCGCCCGTGGACAACGGGTTTAAAATCAAAATTCCGCCGGGCCGATCCGCCCCGCCGGAATGGACCGCGCGCCTGGAAAACGCTTTGACCCCCGAGGACCCGATCGCCCCCCCGGGGCCCATTGAGCGGTTTCCCATCCTGGACGCCTACGCCACGGGACTTCTGGCCCGCCGCGACCCGACGTTGTGGAGGGGGAAAAAATTTCCCGTGGTGGTGGACGCCATGCACGGCTCGGGCGGGCGGGTGTGGGCGCGTCTGTTCGCGGCGATGCGGTGGCCGGGGACCCTCTTGCGGGACAACCGGGATCCGCTCTTCGGCGGAACGCCGCCGGAACCGATTGAAAAGAACTTGGCCCCCCTCATCGAGGCCGTGCGCGCGCGCAAGGCGGCCCTGGGTCTCGCTCTTGACGGGGACGCCGACCGGTTGGGGGTGGTCGACGAGACGGGGACGTATTTGCCCCCGCACACGGTGTTCCCTTTGCTCCTTCAGCATTTGACCGAAAACCGCCGGCTCAAGGGCGCCGTTGTCCAGGCGGTGTCGTTGGGGTACGTTTCCGAACGCCTCGCCCGGGCGAAAGGCTTGCCCTGGGGGGAGGTGCCCGTCGGGTTCAAGCACGTGGCCGACGTCATGGGAAAAAAGCGGGTCCTGTTGGGCGGCGAAGAATCCGGGGGCTACGGCGTGGGCCTCTGGACCCCCGAGCGGGATGGGGTTTTGATGGGACTCCTGCTGATGGAATTGGTCGCCGCCGCCGGACGCCCCCTTTCGGTGTTGGTGCGCGAACTGGCCGCCGCCCACGGCGCATCGTCCTTTCAGCGCGCGGACACGCCGCTGCGCGCGCCGGTCGCCGACAAGAACCTTTGGACGGAGGCGGTGTCCAAGCGCGTGCCGGAGAAATTCGCGGGCCGTGTCGTGAAAGAGCGACGGACTTTGGACGGGTTGAAAGTCGTCTTCGACGACGCGTCCTGGGTTTTGTTGCGGCCCAGCGGCACGGAGCCCCTGTTGCGCGTTTACGCCGAGACCCCGGATTCCGCCCGGACCGCCCAGTTGGTGGCCAAGGCCCAGGAGTGGGCCGCGGTGCGCGCGTGAGGCTTCGACGGAAATTCGACAGAAACGGCCGATTTGATGCAAGCGAACACCGCGTTTTTCTGACGTGGAAAGGCTTGCTTATTAAAGGTTTCAGCTTATACTAATAGAAGATGCGGACGGACCGCGACCGTTGGGAGGACGGCCGCGCGGGCCCCTTGACCGAGGAGAAGGTTCAATGAATCATCGAGCGGGAAAGAAAGGGAGGACGCGGTGTCCCTAGTGGAACCCCAACCTCTCTTTTTGTCGTCTTCGGGCCGGGGTCGCGGGGCCCACGCTCTGGCCATTCTCGCCGGGCCGGCCGGCCTTCCGCTGTTCTCCATCCTGCTTTTGTGGGCGATGATCCGGTCGCCTTTCCCCGCCGTGCACCTCTACCCGTTGTTCGTCGTGTTGTCGCTCGGCCTCTACCTGCTCGCCGGTCTCGGTTGGGCTTTCGGGGCGACGCTCGTGGCCACGGCTGTCGGGTTCGTGGGCTTCTTTTTTTCATCGGAAACGTGGGCCCGACCGATGTACGCCCTGGGCGCGGGCCTCGTGTGGGGGATTTTCTGGGTGCTCGCCCGGTTCGACCGCAAGCGGCACCTGTCGTGGAACCGGTTCCACGAAGAATGGGACGGGTTGGAACTGGAATTGTCCCGGTTGAACGCCGACCTGGAATCCTCCCGTTCAATCATCGAGGACAACCGCGCCCGGATCAACGCCTTCGACCGGCTTCAACTGTTCACCGATGATCTCATCGGTCCTTACCACCGCGACGAGTTGTTGCAGCGCGCCCAGGCGGGGCTGGGCACCATGTTCCCCAAAGGCCGCGTCACCCTGCACCTTTTTCCCAAGCCCGACGCGCCCGACCCGTCCGACGATTGGGGGATGAAGGTGTTGCAGTGGGGCCAACCCCGTCTGCTGGCCTCGCGGACGTCGACCACCCCGAGTTGGGAACCCGGTCTTTTCATCTGCCTGCCGGTCAAGGGGCGGGAGAGTTTCCTGGGGTGGATCGGGATTGAATCCAAATCGACGGAAACCCCCCTGCGCATTCACGACCTGCGGCTGGCGTCCATCGCGGCCGACCTGATCTCGCTCGCCCTCGGGAACACGGAAAAATACAGCCAGACCGAGGCCCTCGCCATTTCCGACGAGCTCACCGGCATCTACACCCGGGGGTATTTCAACGAGCGCCTGCAGGAGGAATTCGGCAAGGCGCGCCACAACAGCCGGCCCTTCGCCCTGGTGCTCCTGGACATCGACCACTTCAAAAAAGTCAACGACGCGCACGGCCACCACATGGGCGACGAGGTCCTGCGCTGGCTGGCGCGGCTGGTGACGGCGCAGGCCCGGGAAACCGATTTCGTCGCCCGCTACGGGGGCGAGGAGTTCGTCATCATCATGCCCGCGGCCCGGGGCACCGACGCCCTGCGGTTCACCCAACGCCTCATCAAGACCATCGCCGGCACGCCCTTCCGATGGGGGCAGAAGAAAATCAAGATCACCGTGTCGGCCGGGGTGTCGAGTTTGAAAGACGAAGTGCCCTCGGAAGAGGAATTGCTGCGACGGGCCGACGAGGCCCTCTACGCCGCCAAGAACGCGGGCCGCAACCGGGTGTGCGCCTATGCGGATTGACATCGGGTTGACGCACGCGTTGTTGTTCTGGGGCACGGTGCCCGTGCTGTGGGGGTGCGTGCTGTACCGGGACGCGCGGTGTTTTTTCGTCGCCGGGGTGTTCAGCTTTTTGGCCGTGATGCACGCCTCGCTGGGCGGCGGGGGCGCGGTGGACCTGGCGATCCATTTGGCGGCCTACGGGGCGGGCGTGCTGGTCCCCCTCTTTTTCCGCCGGGCGCAGACCCAAATCGAACGCGAGTTTTCCCGTCGGCGCACGGCCCTCCTGGACCAGCGCGCCAAGGCCGCGCAACGGCACGAAGCCGTGCTGAAAGAAAAGAACGCCCTGCAGGACGACTTGGAGCGGTTGCAGAACCGCTTTGCCCTGGTTCAAGTGATGGCCACCAAGCTCGAAGCGGGGGAAATCCTGCAAACGCTGGGCCACATGTGGAAGAAACGGACCGGGGTGAAGGGCTGCCTCATCCTGCGCAAGCAGCTCAACGGCAATTGGAGCACCGCGTTCACCGACGGGCATTTCAACGCGCAGGACTGGGTGCGGGTGCTCGCCTCTTACCCGTCGATCGCCCGTTCGCGCAACATCCGGCGCTACACCGGCTCCAGCCGCCAGCTGGTGCTCCCCGGGCAGCCGTTCGGATCGACGTGCCTGCTCGTGCCGTTCAACTGGGACAAGGACATCCTCGCCATGGGCATCGTGGAGGTGGAGCCGCAGCGCCTCCAGGACTCGACGGAAGGATTCAACATCGAGCGGAAATTGGTGTCGATCGGCTTGCGCCGGGCCGATCTTTACGATTTAATGACGGAGCGCAGCCGCTTCGACGCCCTGACGGGGGCTTTCCTCCGGCGGAGCCTCACGGAGCGGCTGGAAGACGCCCTGCGCAAGAGCCACCGGTACAACACGCCGATGTTCTTCGCGCTCATGGACATCGACCACTTTAAAACCCTGAACGATCGCTGGGGCCATCTGGTGGGGGACAAGGTATTGATCCACCTGGCCCACGTCATTCGACGGCTCGCGCACCCGGGCATCACGCTGGGGCGCTTCGGCGGCGACGAGTTCGCTTTGATCTTGGAAATGGAGACCGTGACGGAAGTGTTCACCTGGTTCGAACGTTTGCGGCAGGCGGTGGCCGAATCCCCCCTGCGCGATCGGGAAGCGATGATTCGGTACACCCTGAGCGCGGGGGTCAGCGCCTACATGCCCGACCGGCCCCCGCTGTCGGAGCTGATGGCCCAGGCGGACCACGCCCTCTACCAAGCCAAGAAAATGGGCCGCGACCGGGTGGTGCTGTGGAAAGCGCCGGGCAGTCCCTCGTCCAGCCGGAAAACCGTGAGCGTCTGATCCCATGTCCCGCGTCGTCCTTCAAAACGTGTCGAAGTGGTACGGCCTCGTTCCCGCGCTCGAAAACGTGAGCCTCGAGGTGGAGGACCGGGAGTTGTTCGTGCTCGTCGGTCCCTCCGGGTGCGGCAAGACGTCCTTGTTGCGCCTCATCGCGGGCCTCGACGACGTGACCGAGGGAAAAATCCAGATCGATAAACGCGTCGTCAACCACGACCCGCCCAAGGCGCGGAACGTGGCCATGGTTTTCCAAAACTACGCCCTTTACCCGCACATGACCGTCCTGGACAACATGGCCTTCGGTCTGCGCATGCGGGGTTACTCCGAGGAGGAGATCCAGACGCGCGTCCGCCAGGCGGCGAAAATGCTGGAGCTCCTGCCCCTCCTCAACCGCAAGCCCAACGAAATTTCCGGCGGCCAGCGCCAGCGGGTGGCCGTGGGGCGCGCCATCGTGCGCAAGCCGCGGGTGTTCCTCTTCGACGAGCCTTTCAGCAACCTGGACGCCAAAATGCGCGTGGAAACGCGCGGGGAACTTTTGCGGCTCCACCAGCGGCTGCAGACCACCATGATCTACGTGACCCACGACCAAGTGGAGGCCATGACCCTGGGCGACCGCATCGCCGTCCTCAAGGACGGCGCAATCCAGCAGGTGGGAAAGCCGCTGGAACTTTATCGGCGGCCGAAGAACCGGTTCGTCGCCGAGTTCATCGGCAGCCCCTCCATGAATTTTTTCAACGTGACGATCCTCGACCGGGGGGACAGCCTGTGGTTGGACCAGGGCCATTTTCAATTGAAGTTGCCGCCGCGGTTTCGACGGGCGGGCGGTTTGAAGGACGGCATGGAGGCCCTGCTGGGCGTGCGTCCGGAGGACATCCACGACCGGCTTTTCCAAACCGGGGCCGTGACCGAGGGAAACACGGTCATCGCCATCGTCCAGTTGGTCGAGCCGGTGGGCGCGGAGACCCACGTCCACCTGGAGGCCGGTGGAACGCGCTTCTTGGCGCGGGTCCACGCGGACAACCCCCTCGAAATGAACCAGCCCATGGAACTCGTTTTCGACCTCGACAAAATCCACATCTTCACGCGCAACGGCAAGGAACGCCTCGCCCCCGAACCATGAAGAGACGGGTCTTTGCCGTGGCCGCGTGGAACACGGCGCGGATTCGGTTCTTGGCGGTCGCCGGCCTTCTCTTGTTTGAATGCGCGCTCCCCCGCACCGTCGCCGCCGCGACAAAGCCCCGCGTTTGGGCGCGTGTCCCCGAAGGCATGGTGGAATACAACAAAGAAGAAATTTTCGTTCCCGCGTTCTCCATCGCGACCGACGCGTGGGTGGAGAATCCCGACGACCCCCCCTGCCCGGTCCCGACCGTTGCCCAATACCTCCGGGCCGCCCGGCATGCGGCCATTCGGCCGAGCGACGCTTTTGAATTCCTTCAAACGCCCCCCGAAGACGCGTGCACCTGGAACCGGGAGGTGTTGGAGGCCGAGGGGATCGACGGACACGTTTATTTCGCGGGCCTGGGCGCCCACCGACCCCGGGAACTGGAGTTTACCGCCGGGGGGGCGGCGGCCCGGGACTCCGTTTCCAAAATCCATTCAAACATCTACAGTTTCTGGGGCGAAGAGTACAAGCCGTCACCGCGGAAACGGCGTTGCGTGGACAACGGGACCGGCGCGTTTATCCCTGCGGTTGTCACCGGGGACGGCGCCGAGCTGAAAACCCGGCGGGACGACGCCTCCCGAACAAAAATGACGATCCCCCCGGGTTCCCAAGTCGGCGTCATCCACAGGGAGGGGGAATGGGTTTTCATCGAGGCCGCCGGGGTCCACCCCTGCCAACCCGACCCGGCGTGGACGACGTTCAAAGATTTCGGTTGGATTCATCGGGCCCTTTTGAAATAGGACCCGGCGGGGCTCGCCGACCCCCGAAAGGCCGGGCAAGGGAGAGGTGAAGTTGACCGGGGCCGTCGAAAAAAGCGATAATTGTGTTTCAGCCGGGGTGGCGAAATTGGCAGACGCGCGAGACTCAAAATCTCGAGTGGCTTAGGCTACGTGGGGGTTCAAGTCCCCCCTCCGGCAGATTTGAAGACTCTTTCCCCGATGGCGAGGGGGAGGGACTTGAACGGCAATCCGCGCCGAGCGAAGAGCGAGGAAAAGGGCCCGCCGGGCGGGCCCGGCAGCGGATCGACAGGCCTGGAGGGACCGCGGCGGGCGGGGGAAAGCCGCGGACCCGGAAGGCAAGTCCCCCCTCCGGCAGATTTGAAGACTCTTTCCCCGATGGCGAGGGGGAGGGACTTGAACGGCGATCCGCGTTGACCCGCACAACACCGTGTTTTTGACCATGACCGACCCTTCACCCACCGACGGCCACCGTGCCCGGCTTCGCGATCGCTGGCATCGCGCCGGGTCCAAAGGCTTTGCCGATCACGAGTTGCTTGAACTGTTGCTCACCTATGTGTTCCGACGCACCGATACCAAACCGCTGGCCAAACGCCTGCTGGAGCGCTTTCACGGCCTCAAGGGCGTTTTGGACGCCACCCCCGAGCAAATTGAAGAGGTGGCGGGCGCGGGGCCGCGCGCGGCCGAGTTCGTGTCCCTGCTTCGGGGTGCGATGGAGCGTTATTTCGAAACGGACGTGCGCCGCACGGATCTTTTGAACACCCCCGAGGCGGTGGTCGCCTACTGCCGGGCCGCCCTGGAAGGCCTTCCCCACGAGGTCTTCGACGTGATTTACCTGACCGCCAAAAACCGGGTCTTGAGCCGGGAACGCCTGGCTGAAGGCACTATCGACCAGGCGGCCGTGTACCCGCGTAAAGTCGTCACCCGCGCCCTCGCGGCCAACGCGGCCGGGTTGGTGTTCGTGCACAACCACCCCTCCGGCGATCCCGAGCCCTCGCCGGACGACCGCCGGTTGACGCAACGCCTGAGGGACGCCGCCCAATTGGTCGGCATTCCCGTCCTGGATCACATCATCGTCGGCAACGGACGCCACGTGAGTTTCCGCGAGAAGGGCCTGCTCTGACCCCCCGCGCCCGCTGGTGGGGCGCCGTGGCGTTGTGGTGCGCCCTCATCTTCTCCCTTTCCTCCGTTCCCGACCGCCGCACCGAGGCGGCGCCTCTGCCCGAAACTCTGTCCCGCAAGGCCGCGCATCTGGTGGAATACGGCGTGCTGGCTTTCCTCGTCTTGCGGGCCCTGGCCGCCGGCGGCGCGGGGCGAAAAAAAGCCCTCCTGGGGGCGTTCCTCTTCGCCGTCGTTTTCGCCGCGTCCGACGAATGGCACCAGACCTTTGTGCCCGGCCGCTACGGCAAAGTCCGCGACGTCGCGCTGGACGCCCTGGGCGCCGCCTTGGCCCTTTCCGTTTATGCCCGACGGTCGTCCTTGTTCCCCCGGGAGGGAAAGTGAAAGCGTTCACCGATTACCTGTGGTTCAACACCGAAAAAAGAACCGACGTCGTCAACATCACCGAGGATCTCGCCGCGCGGGTGGAGAAAAGCGGCGTGCGGGAGGGGTTCTGTCTCGTGTCGGCCATGCACATCACCGCGGCCATTTGGGTCAACGACGAGGAAGCGGGATTGAAAAAAGACGTGATGGTCTGGTTGGAAAAGCTCGCGCCCCGGGGGGACTACCTTCACCACCAAACGGGGGAAGACAACGCGGACGCCCATTTGAAGAGGACCCTGGTCGGGCATCAAGCCCTGCTCCCCATCACCGGGGGCCGGCTCGACCTGGGCCCCTGGGAACAGGTGTTTTACATGGAGTTCGACGGCCAACGGCGCAAGCGCGTGGTCGTCAAAGTGATGGGGGAATGACCCCCGTTCGCCCCCCGGCCCGGCGGTTTTCCGTCGGAAATGGTACAATGCGACCATGAACGACCGGCCGGAAGACGCTTTCAAACGGATCAATTTCCAGAAGCCCTGGGAGGAAAAGGACTGGGAGCGGTACTTCGACGCCCAGGACCGCCTCGCCCGGGGCCGTCGCGTCGACGCGGGCCCCGCCCGCGCGGGGATCGACCCGTCCCTGGCCTTCGGCCGGGTCCTGCGCCGTTTCGGCATGGATCCGGACAACCCCGACGTGCCGCCCCAACCCTTCGCCTACAGTCGGCTGGAACCTTCCGAAGAACCCTTGAACCTGCCGGGCATCAAATTCTGGCAACCCGGGGCCGACCAAGAGACCCTGCCCATCTATTGCCAGGCGAAATGCTACGCCTGGCGCGCCGCCTGGTTGGTGGAAAGCCGGTTCCCCGGCCTGTTTCACCGCGTTTACCGAAGCCCGTCGCACCGGTCCTTCCAGAAAGCGATGGAAAACTTTTTGCGGGAAGTCCCCGACGTGCCCCGGCAGATCGCCGCGGGCCACCGCCTGGGTTACGACCCCCACGGGGTGAAGGGCAACATCGTGCGCTGCCGCCGGGCTCTCGAAACGGCGGACCGGTTGGTGGGAATCCTGTCGCGCGTGTCCCGGCGACGCCTGCCGACGGCCGAATACGAAAAAATTTGGCGGGACACGACCCGGTTGCGGACCGCCCTGATCGATTGGATCGACCTCCTGCGCGCGCGCTTCGCCGGGCCGGGCGGACGGCGCGCGTGACCCCCGCCCTGGCCGCCGCGGTCGGCGCCTTGGCCGCGGCCTTGGTCGCGGTCGCGGTCTGGGCGCTGTGGGCCCGTCGCGGCGACCCGCCGGCCCTGGCGCTGCTGCGACAGCAAATCGACCTGCTCCGTCAACAATCCAGCGAAGCCGACCAGCACCACGCCCGCACCCTGGGCGAAACGCTGTCGCGCCTCGGGTCCGAGGTGAACCGCCAATTGGAGGCCGTTTCGCGGCAGGTCTTGGAAAGCCAAAAAACGGTCGGCGACCGTTTGGACAACGCGGCCCGGGTGGTGGGGGACGTGCAAAAAAATCTCGGGGCCTTGAGCGAGGCCAGCGAAAAGATTTTCGAAGTGGGCAAAGACATCGCCGGGCTCCAAAACATCCTGCGCGCGCCCAAATTGCGCGGGGGGTTGGGGGAATTTTTCCTGGCCGATTTGTTGGGCCAGATCCTGCCCCCCGAGCACGTGTCGTTCCAACACGCCTTCCGCTCCCGGGAAACCGTCGACGCCGTGGTCCGCGTCGGCGGGCGCCTGGTGCCGGTGGACGCGAAGTTCCCCCTGGAGAATTTCCGTAAAATGCTGGAGGCTTCCTCGGACGACGAGCGGGCGGCCCAGCGCCGCAAATTCGGCCAGGACGTGCGCAAGCACATCGACGCCATCGCCACCAAATACATTCTCCCCGACGAAGGCACCTACGACTTCGCCCTGATGTACATCCCGGCCGAAAACGTCTATTACGAAAGCATCATCAAGGACGACGCCGACGGCGCCTTGCTTGAATACGCCCTGAAGCGCCGGGTGGTGCCGGTTTCCCCCGGGAGCTTCTACGCTTACCTGCAGGCCATCGTCCTCGGCCTGCGCGGCTTCCAGATCGAGGAAAACGCCCGCCGCATCATGGAAGACCTGGCCCGCCTGCGCGGGGATTTTGCCCGGTTCGCCGAGGATTTCGACACCCTCGGCAAGCATTTGGCCAACGCCAAAACCAAGCACGACGACGCCGGCCGGCGGTTGGAACGTTTTCAAGACAAACTGGAAAACGTCCACGAACCGGCCGCGGACCCCCTCCTCCCCCCAAAAACCGCTGTATAACCCCGTTGGTCATTTTGATGCAACCTCTTTACTAAAAGGCGTTGACCCGCTTTCCAACTTGGGGCAGACTTAACAAAAGGGGTCAATGACCCGTTCGTCCGTTGTTAGGGGGGCACCATGTTCGAAATGAATCGCCGCGCCAAAACATCGTTTTTTATTTTGTTGTCGGTTCTCGTGGCCGGGGCCGCGGGAGCCCTGGAATCGGCGGGGCACGGGTTGGGATTGCGCCCCCCGACTCCCGAGCAACGGGATTGGGAAAAGAAGAACATGATCGTGGCCCGTTCCGTTCGATTGAACGCTCGGGGCCTGGCCCGCGTGAACGCCCACCGCGCGGCGATGGGGCTCTCGACCCTGGGCGCCGCCGCGGCGAATATGGCCCCCCTGGGGGAAGAGGTCACGGGGGTTGTGGAGGAGGATTGGACCGGGGATTCCGTGGTTTCGGCCGCCGCGTCGGCCGCCGCCCTGCCGCGCTCCGTCGACAACAGCACCCTCAAATATTTCCCGCCGATCCGCAGCCAGGGCGGCATCGGGTCCTGCGCCCAATGGGCGGGGATGTATTATTGCTTCACCCACATGGCGGCCATGTTGCGCGACCAGGACGCGAAGGCCGGCGGCGACACGCTCCGCTTTTCCCCCAAGTACACCTACAATTTGGTGAACGGCGGCTCCGATTCGGGGTCCTGGTACACCGACGGATGGAACGTCGCCAAAAAGCACGGGGCCGCCACCTGGGCCGCGTGGCCTTACGATTCCAACTTCCGCGCCTGGCCGCTGACCGCGGCGATCTGGCGCAACGCCCTCGCCCACAAAACCGACACGACGGGCTGGGTGAGCGCCATCGACACAACCGCCGGGCTGGACCAGTTGAAAACGATGTTGGTCAACGGCTACGTCTTGGCGTTGGCGACCTACGTGAACTCCTGGCAATTTAAGACGGCGGGCGACGACCCCGCCACGACGGCCGACAACGCTTTTGTCGGCAAGGCCGTGGCCCACTGGGTGAACGGCACGGCGGGCGCCCACGCCATGACCATCGTCGGTTACAACGACGACATCTGGGTCGACATCAACAGCAACGGCACCGTCGAGGCCGGGGAAAAAGGCGCCCTGCGCATCGCCAACTCCTGGGGCACCGGATACCGGGAAGCGGGTTTCACGTGGCTGGCCTACGATTCGTTGAAAACCGTGTCGGGAGTGACGGGGGCGCCCTCGGCGGGGCGCCGGCAATCCATTTGGAGCGCCCAGGTGGCCTGGGTCCTGCCCAAGGCCAGTTACACGCCCAAAGCCCTGGCCCAATTCACCCTCAACAGCGCCACGCGCAACCAACTGTACGTGAGCCTGGGGATTTCGGACACCGGCCAGACCGCCCCGACGACTCTTTGGACGCCGAACACGCTCCTGTATTTCGCGGGCGGGCCGTACGCCTTCGACGGCACGACGACGGCGGTCGACGGAACGTTTGTCCTTGATTTCACCGACTTGGCGCCGGCCTACGGCGTGCCCAAACGGTACTACCTGCGCGTCAGCGACAGCACGACGGGCGGGCCCGTGAACGTCAACGCCTTCAAATGGATCAACGCCCCGGACAACGCCGAGGTGGTCCGCGCCGGCCTGCCGGCGGCGCTGGACGGTCAAACGGGGACCTACGACGTCATCGCGACGGTTTCCACCGGCGGCGGGGGCACGCCCCCGACCGTGTCCGACATCACCGACCGCTCGATCGCCGAGGACGGCACCACCGGGGCCCTCTCCTTCACGGTGGGAGACGCCGAAAGCCCGGCTTCCGATTTGTCCGTGACCGCGGCGTCCAACAACGCGACGCTTTTGCCGGCCGGGTCTCTGGCGGTGGGCGGCACGGGCGCCGCGCGGACATTGACGGTGACGCCGGCCGCGAACCAATTCGGGACGGCGACGATCACCGTCACCGTGACGGACCCCTCGGCCCGAACCGCCCAGGACACCTTCGTCCTCACGGTCAATGCCGTCAACGACCGGCCGGTGGCGAGCCCGCAGTCTCTGGTCGCCACGCAAGGGGTCGGCAAGGCCTTCGTTTTGAGCGGCACGGACGTGGAGAACTCGCCCCTGTCCTACGCCGTCACGGGGGGGCCCGCCCAGGGGACGCTGACGGGCGCCGCGCCCAATTTGACGTACACGCCGGGCGCGGCTTACACCGGGGCGGACGCGGTTTACTTCACCGTCTCGGACGGCGCCTTGACGAGCGCCGTTTCGACGGTGTCGTTCACGGTCATTCCGCCGGACGCCACGCCCCCCTCGGTGTCCTTCACCGCCCCGGCCGACGGGGCCACCGTCAGCGGGACCGTCGCCGTCACGGCGACGGCCGCGGACGCCAACGGCGTGAGCCGGGTGGTCTTCTTTGTGAACGGGGTGTCGGCGTCCACGGACACCACGGCCCCTTATCGGTTCGATTGGGACACCACACGCGATCCCGTCGGCCTGACCGCTTTGGGAGCCTTGGCTTTTGATTTGGCGGGCAACTCGGCCCTCGCCACCCGCCAAGTCACGGTGGGGGAAGGCGGCGGCGGTTTCTTTGTGACGCCGACGGCGCTGTCTTTTGAAGGGGTTCAAGGATCGACCAATCCGCCGCCGTCGCCCGTGTCGGTGTCGGTGACGGGCGGCCAACCGATCGGCGGCGGCGGGTGGACGGCATCCCCCTCGGTGACCTGGCTGGCCGTGAGCCCGTCCTCCGGCACGGGGTCGGGGGTCTTTTCCGTTTCCGCCAACCTCGGGGGGTTGGGGGTGGGCACCCACAACGGGTCGGTGATTGTTTCCGACGGGATGACCGGCGGCCAGTCCGTGGCCGTGACGCTGATCGTGATCGCCTCCAACGACGTGACGCCGCCCACGGTGCCCACCGGTTTGTCCGGCGTGTTGACCGGGACAACCACCGTCGCCCTGTCCTGGAACGCTTCCACCGACATCGGCGGGACGGGCCTCTTCGGTTATCGCGTTTACCGCAACGACGCTTTGTTGGCGGAGCCCACCGGACGCACCCTTTCGGACACGGCGGTCGTCCGGGGCGGCCGCTACCGCTACCAGGTGTCGGCCTTGGACCGGGCGGGGAACGAGTCCGCCCGGAGCGCGGCCGTCGTCGTCGATGTGCCGGCGGCGCCCGTGGTGGAAGTTTTCGGGTTTCCGAACCCGGCGGTGGACGGGGTCGCTCCCACGATCCGGGCCGTCCTGGGAACGGTGGACTCATTTGAAATCGCCGTCTACGACACCGCGGGCCGCCTGGTCCACACCGACCGCCGCGCCGGTCCTCCCAACGGTCAGGTCGGGGGTCTGGCCTTTTACGATTACGTCTGGTCGGGGGACATCCCCAGCGGCCTCTACCGCGTGGTGGTCACGGGCCACGGCGCCGGGGGGACCGTGCGGGTCAAAACCCAGGTGACGATCGTTCGATGAGACTCTGGCCCGCGGCGCTTCTCTCGAGCCTCTCGGTGGGGCTCGCGGCCGTCGAGCCGGGGGCGCCGTTTTTGGCGGTGCCCCCCTCCGCCCGGGTGGAGGCCACGGGAGGCCTTTGGGCGTTCGCCGGGGGGATGGAAACCCTGTCCGTCAACCCCGCCCTTTTGGGCGTGGACAAAAGTCCCTGGCAATTTTATTCCAGCGCCGGGCAATGGGGCGAGGACGTGCAAACGGCCCACGCGGCGCTCGGGCGCGCGCACGCGCGAAGGCCCTGGGGCGTGGCGGTGACGCACCTGCGCAGCGACGGCGGCGGGGCGCGGGACGCCCTGGGCGGCGGGTCCGGCGCTTCCGTGGGCGTCCAGGACACGGCCTTGAGCGTGGGCGCAGCGCGCTCGCCGAACGGCCGCTTCGCCTTCGGGGCGGCGGCCAAGGTGTTTCAATCCAAATTGGGTTCCTACCGAAGCGACCCCGGGTGGGCGGTGGATCTGGGGGCGGCCTGGCGGGGCGACGCCGTGACGGCCGGCTTCGCCTGGCGAAACGCCGGGCCCGGCGTGCGTTTCGTCCGCCAGCGGGACCCCCTGCCCCAAACCGTCGACGCGCAACTCGCGTGGCGGCGCGGTCCCGTGACGTTGGCCGCGGGCGGACAATGGGACGTGCCGCGTCGAGAATCCCGGATTTTGGCCGGCGGGGAGGCCCAGCTCGGCGCGCTCTCTTTTCGCGGCGGCTACGCGGTCTTGGAAGGGGATTCGTCCGACACGGAAGGTTTTGAGCGGGCCTCCCTCGGGTTCGGCCTGGCTTTGCCCAACCGGCTTCAGTTGGATTACGCCCTGCGCCCCGGGGGGGACGCTTTCGGCGCGTTCCACCGCCTGGCGCTGACCTGGACCTGGGGGGAGAAGAAGCCCAAGAAACCGACGGCGCCGGCGGCCCGTCCGTCCAGCGTTTTCAAAAAAGCGCCGGTCAAACAGGCCCCTAAAACCGTTCCGACGCCACCGAAGGTCGCCCCAAAAGCCGCTCCTGAAAAAAAGGCAAAGCCCGCGGCCAAGGAAAAGCCGGTCGCGCCCGAAAAGCCCAAACGCCCCCGCATCGGCGAGGGCGGGTACCGATTGGGCGGTTGAGAGTGGCGCCGAATCGATTCCACCGCCCGCGCACATCCCTGACCCCGAGGACGACACCATGAGCCTTCCTTCCGAGTTGATGAACGAAATGACCGCGGCGCTGGGCCCCGACAACGCGGTCTGGGCGCCCGCCGCCGTTGAAGAGCGCACGCGTTCCTGCCTGCCCCAGAGCCACATTCCCGACGGGGTGGTGACCCCCCACACGCTGGAGGAGGTGCGCGCGGTTTTGGCCGCGGCGCGCAAACACAACGTGCCGGTCTGGACCATCAGCACGGGAAAAAACTGGGGCTACGGAGAAAAGGCGGCCCCCTACGCCGGCGGCCTGACAATGGAATTGTCGCGCATGAACCGAATTTTGGAGGTGAACGAAAGGTTGGGGTACGCCGTGATCGAGCCCGGCGTGACCTACGCGCAGTTGCACGACCATCTGCGGGTCCACGCGCCCTCGCTGTGGACGGATTCGTCGGGAAGCACCAAGGACGCGAGCGTGATCGGCAACGCGCTGGACAAGGGCCGGGGGTTGACGCCCTACGCCGACCACTTCGGCGCGCTCTGCGGCCTGGAGGTGGTGTTGGCCGATGGGCGCGTGGTGCGCACGGGCGGCGGGCCCGACAACAACCGGTGTTGGAACCTGTACAAATGGGGCGTGGGCCCCTACCTGGACGGCCTCTTCGCCCAATCCAACCTGGGGGTGGTGGTGAAGGCCGGGGTGTGGCTCATGCCGGCCCCCGAGCGCTACGATTTCATGGCCTTCGAGTACACCGCGGGGGCGGACCGTTTTCCGGCGTTCATCGAGGATTTCCGGTCGCTGATCTTCCAGAACGCCATCCGCTCGCGGCCGCACCTGGCCAACGATTTCGCGATGCTGTGCATCGTGTCCCAATACCCGCACGACTTGGCCGCGGGGCAACGCACGCTGTCCCCGGAGGCCATGGCGGCCTGGCGGAAAAAGTTCGGGGTGTCCGCCTGGACGTTCGGCTGCGGGGTTTACGGGAGCCGCGGGGAGGTCGCCCACCAGAAAAAACGCATTAAGAAAACCTTCGCCCGCTACGGGGTGACGCGTTTCATCGGGTCCTACGTGAATCAAGGCCGGTGGGGGCGCCTTTACCGATGGGCGGTGCACACGGGCATGCGCTGGATGGGAAAATCCCCCGAATTGATTGAGGCGATCTGGCCGGCGATCAACCTGTTTCGTGGCGTTCCCACGGACCAATACGCCAAGCAGGTGTATTTCAAGCATTACGACCGGAAGCCGACGGACACCATCGACCCGGCGCGGGACGGGTGCGGTTTCATTTGGATCGGCCCCGTGGTGCCCTTCACGGGGGAAGACGCGGCCCGGGCCATGGACCTCGCCCGCCCGGTCTTTGCGAAGCACGGGTTCGACGTGTTCATCGAACTGATCGTGGAAAGCCCCCGGGCGTTGATCGCGCTGTTTGGCGTTTTTTACGACAAGAAAAGCGCGGAGGAACGCGCGCGCGGCGCGGCCTGGTACAAGGACATGCGGGAGGCCTTTTTGGACGCGGGGTACCCGCCCTACCGCGTGGGCACCGGCAGCCAGCCCGGCGCCTTCGACCGGTCGCCGGTGTTGCGGGACGTCGTCCATCGAATTAAAAAGAGCCTCGACCCCGAGAACATCCTGGCCCCCGGCCGGTACGGCACACCCCCGCGCTGAATGGGCGG
>Ga0268298_10001701_pt1 | contig 25273 bp, 36 predicted proteins | sample WWTPWeurt_MetaG_FD_194462 | JGI IMG/M metagenome (GOLD analysis project Ga0268298, IMG submission 194462) | Activated sludge microbial communities from WWTP in Nijmegen, Gelderland, Netherland - WWTP Weurt | ecosystem: Engineered > WWTP > Aerobic digester > Activated sludge | place...
CTCTATGATGTATCCACACATCACCAGTGCAGTAATCGGAAACCCTAAAATCAACGACGATGGCAAAGCGGTTTACAACATCAATCCAAGCATCGGCGAAAGGGGATAAAACAAAGGGGCGCTCACATCAACGTTGCTGACTTAACAATGCGGCCTATTCCATTGGAATAAGCCGCATTTTTCTTTGTTCTAATCATGAAACACGTTCGATCAACAAATATGGTTCTGCCAAACGGCGAAGAAGTAACCGTCAAATACCGATGGTATCGAGGCTTCCCTGGATCACGTTACGAGCCGTCAGAACCTGCAGAAGCCACCATTCTTAGCGTTCAAAACGTCATAGGAAAAGAGGTGCCTGACGAGCTATTCGAGACATACGAAGAGCAAATCATGGAGCATTGCGCCAAAGACTACGAAACATCAAAGCCCGATCCTTATGAAAGCCGCTAAAACGACCATAAACACTTCACTTTTCAACGAAAACGAGTGGACAATCAAAGATTCGTCAACAGGAGAAAACCTGGGTATCGTAGTCAAAAAAGACGCCAAAGAATTTGAGGCAAAAAGCATCTATGGATACAGTGCTTCGTTTCTCAGCTTTGACATGGCAGAAAGCTTTATTCAACGCTGTAAGCCAAAAACCAAAAAGGCAACTCGTTCAAACCCAAAACAAAAAACATTGACCGACATGTTTTAATTGTCGTCAGCAACAACTAAATTTGACACATGAGAAAACCAAGAGAATACCAGGATCACGCAGTCAAAACGGTAATCGAAAAACTGAATGCCGGCATCAACAAGCAGCTTGTTGTATTGGCTACGGGTCTTGGCAAGACATACATTGGCGGACTTATAGCCAACATGCCTCAGTTTAAGAGGACGCTTTGGCTTACTCACACAGAAGAACTGATCGATCAATCCGCGGCATCTGTTTTAGGCGAAATGACCGATCACGTTTGGACGAACGTACTGAGCAAAAAAGGAGCTATCAATACGTTGCGTAAAATCCGTTCCGAAGGATTGTTTGTATCTCTTCCTGCAGACAAAGAGGACCGCTCCCTGACTGAAATGTTAGGCATCGTCAAGCAAGATCTGTTCAACATCGAACCGAGACTTGTCGTAGCAAGCATTCAAACCCTGTTTCGTCGCCGGGAGAAAATTGCACCGGATCATTTCGATCTGATCATCGTAGACGAAGCTCACTATGCCATGGCAAAAACCTGGCAGGAGACCTTAGAGTACTTTACCCCAAAGCTTCGGCTTGGCTTAACAGCTACACCGGAACGATTGGACGGGTTATCTCTTGGCAACCTGTTTGACGACATCGTAGTGGAGTATGGCATTGACTACGGCATCAAAGAAGGGTACCTGGTAGAGCTTGAAGGCGTTCGCGTTAAAACCGAATTCAGCCTTGATACAGTACGGACTACCGGAGGCGAACTAAACAGCGGCGATCTTGGTAAAGTCATCAACAATGAAAAACGGAACAGGCTGATCGTACAAGAATGGAAAGCACGAGCCGCCGGACAACCCACCCTGGCATTTTGTGTCGATGTTCAGCATGCACAGGATCTTGCTGTAATGTTCTGTAATCACGGTGTGCCAGCTACATTTATTGTAGGCGATACGCAAATATGCCCGGATCGAGAAGATCGCATACGCGATTTTAAGAACGGGAAATACACAGTGGTTACTAATGTCATGGTATTGACTGCAGGTTTCGATCATCCGCCAGTTGCATGTATCATCAATGCTCGTCCTACGAAGAGCAAGACCGTGTTTCTTCAACAAGTAGGAAGAGGCACCAGGCCAGTATGCAACGTCAATTTTGACTCGACAGAAGAGCGTATTGCTGCTATTATGGCAAGCTCAAAATCCAAGTGTACAATTTTAGACATTACTGATAATACCAAAAAGCACAGTCTTGTCAACACTTACACATTGGATCAAGACAAGCCCGTTGAAGAACGCATCTTCAAAACGCGAAAGCAGAAAGAAGAATTGTTGTTCAAAATCAAGCAGCACAGAAAGCTGAATCATACTCAGGAAAAGACAGAAGTTGTAAGCCTTCTGAAGCTTCCAAAAGTAAAGACTATTCGAAGCGCAAAAATGCTGGAACCCGCAACTCCAAAGCAACTTGCTTGGCTGGCAACACTTGGTTATGATGTTGTTAATAACGAATACACAAAAAGAGACTGCAGTGAAATAATAAGTGGAAGTCCAGCTAAACCATTCCAAGTAGAGCAGCTTAAAAAGCTAGGATATGATGTAAGCAAAGGAGTAACAATTGGCGAATACCAGGCAGTGATTGAAAAAAAATCTGTTGAACGAAACAATATCAATTCAATTGAAAAAGCTGCTACTGGAAGCAAATTGCCATTTCATGATATTGCATAAATAAAATTGCCGTGTACGAGATTGTAATAACTACTAAACACTAACAGCTATGGGAGAAATTGCAGATGCAATTATTAACGGAGAGCTTGACTACGAAACTGGTGAATACATTGGCTCTCCTGTCGGTTATCCGAGGCGTGCTATAGATCATAATCCGGTGGCCGGAGTAACAAAGTTTCTGATAAAATACGGTTACGATACCAAGGCAAAACGCATGGGTGTAATTATGGAGTATTGCAAGGGTGTATTCCAGCCACAGCATTTGCCACATACCGACAAATGGACCATGTGCATGGCCATTAGTGACAACTGGGGAGATTTTGTGAAATGGTTTAAGTCATACAGATCGAAATAACAACAGGCCGGGTGGTTTAGCGGAAGTATCGACAGAGGCAGGGAACGGTATCCCAAAGAGGTAGTGTAGTTCAAGCCTATGTAGGCGCAGGTTCGACTCCTGCCCCGGCCACGAAAGTAAAAGACGAACACCATGACACGAAAAATGAAAGCTGATTTAAGGAAGGCGGGGAATATGATTGCGAATGGACAATGCAACAACTTGTTGTCCGCGCTGCTGGCAACACGGGTAGATGCGTTCTATGTGATGGAGTCACCTGAGTATAAAATTACCTCGATGGGTGAGTTTAAAACACTTGTGCCACTTGGATTACGAACGAAATCACAGGTACGAAACTACTGGCTCACCCGTATCGCCATGATGGTGACAATGCCGGAGGATATGATTGACCCTAATCTGTAAGCCAATGAAATCAGTCCTCCTATTCGGCCTGCTGCTCTTGGCAATCGCCTGCTCCATCCCCCGCCGGGCTGAACTGGTGGATGGGTCAACGATCCGTGTACGCTACAAGTGGACTAAGGCAGGCCCGGTATGTAAGGATTCTACCGGGGCAATCGTACAGCCTTATACTATTAACAATATAAAGAGGTAATACAATGAGTGACACCAAAGACAACACGAAAGAGCAGCAGGCGGGAAAGCGGCCTGTTAGCCGCCAATTACCGAATGATATAAATCTGTTGGAGCTTAAAGAGCTATTAATGTTTTCCGATAGATATGAAATTTCTATTCAGTTTTGGCCTGACCAAATAGCCGTTTATATCGCAAAGGGAGGGGTTGATTTAAAGGACTTCGGCGGTGACTTTGATTTTGCTGTCACAAAAGCCATCGAATACCTTGTTAGAATAACCGGAAGCAATCCCGATGCCCCGTCACCATACCGTCAATGTTCAGATTGTGGTACAAGGTTCAGCGGCAATGAAAGATGTCCAGAGTGTAACCCAATGGGTTAGAATCAATCAAATCCTGTCTTGACCTTTAATAAATTAACACCCCATGACCAAAGACACCACCCGCCCGATGACGGCGAAAGAGTATTACGATGCTATTGAGGTCTTTGAATTTGAAAGGCCGGATATCGTTATTAAGCCAAAATACATATTTGAATTTGCTAGAGTGTACGCCAATTACCGCCTTCGGTTCGAGCAGGAACAGAAAGCACAACCCCTCGACCCCTTTGAAGGTGCGCCCGAATGGGCTGAATGGAGGGCGGCGGATGATGATGGCAAAGAGTGGTGGCATGAATGCAAACCAAGTAGAGCCGGCCTTATTGCGACATTCGATAATGATGGTCGGCTGATGAAATGCCCCGACCGCCGACTGACCTATTCCGACTGGGAGCGGTCGCCGGTGAAACGTCAACGGTAAAGAACGCAGACATGAGCAAGAATCAACGGACTTGGGTATGGTGCAAATGTGGAAATGAAATGGTAGGTGATGATGATGGTCAAAAAAACTTATCGTTTGTGAGAGATGTATATGTTGATAACAGAAATGTAGTTCACTACAAATGCAGTAAATGTGGAAAGGAAAGTTTTTTTGATTTTGACCACCCAGTTCCAATTTCATTACCGTTTGCGGAGAATGATGATATTATTGAGCGATACAGGTTAGCTTATTACGGCTAACATTCCGCTTGGCGCAACTCACCAACACGAAATATTAACCATGACGATCCAAACCCTCCTCATCCTCCTATCCATCGCCCTACCCGGCGACACCGTGACGGTGACGGGTACAATCAATGCTACCGGATACACCATAACCGTTCCGGAAGGTGTGACGCTGTACAGCACATCGAGGGCGTTAATCTATTCAACGTCCTTTACCCCAGTCTCCGGCGGCGCACCGCTTATTCAGACCGGCGGGAAGAACGTCACCATCTCAGGACTACGGCTCAGGGGTGCAACGGGCGAAATAACCGACTTCGACTACCGGCGGGGAGTGAGCAAGGGCATTCACGGCAACCACCCTGGATTAAAGGTAGTCGGTTGTGAGCTCTACTGGTTCGATATGTGGGCGGTGTACCTATACTCACCTGACGGGGCTATCATCGAAGGCAACTACATCCACAACTGCCGTAACGCAGGATACGGTTACGGGGTATGGGTGGGCGGTTCCGGTACTAAGTTCGAGGGTACGGCCACTATTCGCCGTAACATCTTCGACGCCTGCCGGTCGGCGGTGGACGGATCAGGGCATTACAGCAACATGATCATCGAGTACAACACGTTCCTGCCTGAACAGCATTACACCGTCATCTCTCGGCACGGACAAGCCAACGGGTGCCGGGGCGGTAACTCTTCAATCGTTACGGGCAACATTGTAACGGCTGACCAGCGAGCGTTCACTTTCCCTGAACCAGCTACCGATACCGGGCTGGTGGTGTTTAGTGGCAACCGGGTTCGTAATAACGTCCGGTCTGTTGTGGGGTGTTCGGGTCAGGTTCCGGAGGCGGTGGGGTTTGTGATGGCGTTTGAGGTGGTGGTGAAGTGATAATGTCTATAGCGGTTCGGGCTTCTCCGCTTTTGGAAGTCCACAAATTAATAACAAAGAAAATGAAAGCATTAACAGACAAAATCATTGATTTAATGATTGCTTACAAAGAGGAACATCACAATGTAATTGTAAAAAGTTCAGTTGAAAGTTTAATTGAAAAAGTAAAAGAGTTGGAGGAAGAAGCGGAATTTGAAGAGGTTGCAAGGGTGTTGATTAAACACTTAAATAACCCAATAAAATATCATCCACACCATACGGCAGTTGTAAATTCAACTTTTGCTGAATTATCAGAAGGCAAACAATCAACTGGTCAAATTATGGATTATGTGGTCGATTAGCCTGACCGCTAAGACAGACATTAACCAACAATCTCTAACCTAACTGGCCGATGGCTGGTTGTAAAATGGAAGGAAATGGAACACGAAACATCAACTACAGATGAATTAAGTATTAAAGCCCACATAGCGGCTAAAACAGATGTAAAGAACAATATGGAACGACTATGGACAAGTATTGTTGTTTTGAATGAAACGGTGGGCTTATCAGAAAGCACAATGAAAGAATTGCAGGCTAAGATTAGCAGTAAGATTGCTCAATGTGATAGGTCAATTCAAGACCACCAAAAGTTGTTGTCGGCTTAATTGCTGACAACACAGTCATTAACCCAACCAACTAACCCCACCACGATGGAAAAGAAAGCAAGAGAAGAACAGAAACAAGAGTTGCGGAGAACATTTATTAGGCGTAGTTTTTTGCGGTGGGTAGGTGAACTTAAACCCGACTTAGTTAGCCGTAAGGTTCTGGGAATATTGACAGAAAAATACGCCAATGAAGATGTAAATGCGTTGTTTAGCAAGATGAAGCAACTGGAAAACCATGAACACTATCGGCTATGCACGATATTCAAAAGTATGTTTGATAGCATGAAAATTAATGATGAATACTTGCGTTGGCTAAAAAATAACGCCTAACATCAATCTTTCCGCAACGCCAAACCCTATGAAACTCTTCCCCCTTCTCCTCCTCCTAACCACCGCCCAACCAGTCAGGGTCGGAACACCGATAACCCTATCAGCTACCGGAGCAGACACATACTGGTGGCGGTTCGGTGACGGGCTGATTGACCAGGGCCAGCGAGCAGGCAAGTCAGTTACCTATACCTACCGCTCACCGGGCGTGTACGTTGTGACCTGCATTGGCTGGCGTGACCTGGAGCCGTCCATCACTTACTACCCGGTCACCGTGCTACCCGATAGCGGGGTATGGATATCGGCATGGGTAAAGGATAGTTACATCGGTTCGCTCACCGGGCGGTTCGTAAAGACACTATACGTCAACGGACGTGCCATGTGGTCGGACGATGTGGCCGGTTACGAAGGCTGGCAGCGAATCAGCTTCCGGTGTGATACGGTGAAGACGCTGGCTTTTGAACTACGTTCGCCGAGCGGGTGCAAGCAGTCTGAGATAGCAGAACTGTTCTGCTGGTGGGATGCTATCAGCGTGGTGTCACCGTCCGGTGTGCTGCTCCACGACAGCTTCGAGGACAAGGTGAACTGGACTATTAAGACCTCGCCCGCAGGAACCGGCGTATCCACACAGACCCCAGTAGGTGAACGCCGTGACGGTGAGCGGTCGTATCTCTTCCGGTACGCCATGGGTGCGGATGCAGGGAAGGGGTGGGGGGTGATGCTAACTAAAACTATCCAATGATCTACAACGTTCGACGCGTTAAAAAATCATAAAAAAATAAATGAAAAATGGATAAAAAGACTGAATCTGAAGCAGCAGAAAATTATTTAGCTGCACATCAAGGAGAATTGAAATTTATGCTTGCCTTGAACAAAGAGAACAAGCTTGATATTCTGTATGACGAAAAAACGATTGAAAAGATCATCGGTGCGACTGCATTTGTCAGGCAAATATTCGTCGAGCAATTCAACAATGAAGTGCATCTGAGAGAAAAGTTCGTCAAAAAGCATAACGTCAAAGTATCTCAAAAATCATTGCGTAACGCCAAAGGCAAGCTAAGCTATACTGCCTTGAAAAAGACAGGCATCTGCATTGAGATGATGAGCCAAATTTTAGATGCTTTGTCCGAGCAATACAAGCAGCATCTAATCGTGCAAGCAAAGAAAAGTGAAGAAGAACCTGCAGAAGAACAAGGTCCCACGCAAACTGAATGACAAGATTTTCTTTAAAGCAATCATACATGGAAACATTCATCACCGAAAAGGGATCTGCCATAAAAGTAAAAGGGTCGACAATCATCGATCACAGGATCCAGGCAAAATTGGGGATAAGCCTGCTCGAGTATGTCTTGATTGATTTTGCTATCAACAATCTCGACAATCAAACCAGCAGCAGGCTTTTGGACACGAAAGGCCTGTATCTTCCTCAAGGAGAGCTTGAGCTTAACTTGGAACACCTGGTTGACCAAAACATCCTTGTGCTGGACGGACACATCTACAAGGCCGGCAAGCGATGGAACGAGCACTTTGCCAACGAAACAGACTTTGACTGCAAGGACCCCAACAACCCAGGTTTTTGGCAAATCATGAAACAACGCGGCAATAAAGAAAAAGGTCGCCAGGCTTACATGAATGCAAGAAAAGTCGTAGACAAAGAAACGTTACATTCTGCTGCTATTCGTTACGTTGCAAGCAAAGACGATCCTGCATTCATTATGCACGTTTCGACATACTGCAATCCCAAATATCGACATTGGGAAGATCAGATTATCAATCCTACAAAACATGGCAAACAAGACACTGCAGGTAAGATCAACGAACTTGCCCGAGAAATTGTCTCCCGAAGACAAGATTCAAAAGACGACGATTTCTGAAGGCAACAAAATTGCAGCACTGTTTGAATATCACAGTTATGCGGAATTGTGGGGAAGAACAGAGTCGGAAAACGTCATCACGGAAATAAAGCTTACACTACTGGCTATGATAAAGAAGCTTGGTATTACCAATCTTCCCGACCAGAGCGCCATGAACGAGTTGGCAAAATACGTGATGAAGTATTATGCTGACTTTAACAGCAAAGAAATGCTTTACGCCTTTGAATTGTATTCGACTCAAAGGCTTAACATTCCTGATTTCAAGTCATCGTTCAATTCGTTTAACACAATCCTGATTTCACTGGTACTGAACGGCTACAGAGACATTCGAAACAAAAAGATTCGGGAAAAAGCAAAGAAAGAAGAACAAGAAAAGGAGGAGAAGATGAATAACATGACCCCCGAACAAGTCGATGCTTACGCAGCAAAAATGTATCAGATTGTGTTGGATTATATCAACGAATACAAGAAGATGCCTATCACAGCGAACTGGCTGGCTTGCTACCATCACATGAAGAAAAACGGCATGCTGAAAGTACTTGATGCCGCCGAACAAAAGGCTTACATCAATAGAGCATTCGAAGAAGCAAAAAACAGGGACATCCAGAAAATTGCCAATGGAATGCCTTTTGAAGGAGACGAAGAAGTGAGTCTTAAAAACAACGAACACAAGCTTCACGATGCATGCCGAACATTGCGCGTAAAAGACCATTTCAAAGACCTAATTTTCTATAACAATAACAATTCCAATGAAAGAAAAACAAACACCCAGCACGCCTCTGATGACGATTTCTGATTCTCTTATCGACCAGAACAAGGCTAAAGCTTTGTTCAAGTTTGATACGATCAAAAGCAACATTGACAGCTATGCTCAACTTTGCCAAGAAGTCGAAATCGTTGATGATGTCACGCATAGCAAAGCTGTTGAGATGCTTTCTGATCTAAATGCTTTGGTCAAAAACATCGACGAGAAAAGAAAGAAGATCAAAGAACGGCCATTGCAAGAATGCAAAACGATCGACAGCATTGCTAAGATGCTCACAGAACTTGCTGAAAAGACGATTGCAGACGGCCGGAAACGAATCTCGGCATACGTTGTAGAGAAAGAAGAAAGAGAGCGCAAGGAAAAAGAAGCTTTGCTTCAACAAGCTGCCAGGCAAGCCGAAGAAGTCGCTGAAGAAGTCGATGTTGCTCAAACGCAACAACTTGACCAGATCGAAGAACTTACCGTGTTGATGGAAACGGCATCTGCAGAACTTCTTCTGATCAAAGACATGAATCAGCTGAAAGATTGGCACGCCAAATACAGTACAGCTAATGGAGCAACAGTTTTGAAGCCGGAGATAGCTCCCGATTTTGCTAACTTGTTTTCCGTGGCTAAACAAGTTTGCTTGACTATGAAGGATCTTTGGAAAGACAAACTTTCCGGAAAGAATCCAGAAGTCAAACAAGTAGACGTGAAAAACGCTCTTACAGCTTTCGAACAAGAGAAGGAAGAAACAAAAGCTGTTTTGGCTGAAACTAGTCAGAATGCAATATCCCAAGCTTCAGTAGAAGTGCAAGCCGCTGCGATCGAAGTCGCTTTGCCTACAAAGAAGACTCCTTCCAAGTGGGACTACGAGCTGGTAGACTTTTCCCAGGTTCCAGATGAATTCAAATGCGTTGACTCCAACGCTGTAAACGAATACATCAAGAAAAACAAGGAAAACCTTGTTCACGATGAGGTTCGTTTCGGCTTGAAGTTTACGCGGCAGGCCATTACTCGTTTGTCATGACACATCCTCAACGAAGCAAAAAGGCACAAGCAAATCTGCCTGGATACGAAGACCATTGGACTGCTGTCCGCCTGATTGCCGAGAAGTATAAGATGGACCCGAAGGAAGTGGACGCTATCGTCCGCTTCTTCTTTCGGGCCGGCTTCCGCAGGGCCATCATACATCGCTGGACGCTGAGAATCACCAACTTTTGTACGCTTCGTCCTGCAGGGAATGTGCTTCGTATGATGCGTCATAGACTTAAAAAGGAAGCCAAAATCAGAATTGTCAACAAAAAGAACCGGCTAAATTAGTTTGTCGCAAACAACAATTACTATATTTACGTCCTATCTATAACACCATGAAAGGTACAACAAAAGGGGGCAACCGGCCGCAACCGGAAGAAGGGAGCTACGGCGCACGCTGCATCGGGATCGTAGACATTGGTACGCAAGATATCATGTACCAAGGCCAGGCAAAAAGCGTTCGCCAAGTAATGCTTTTCTTTGAACTGATTGGCACCAAAGCAGTGTTTGACCAGAACAAAGGAGAACAGCCTTTCGTCATGCACCAGAAATTTACGCTGTCGTTCAACGAGAAAGCAAACCTGCGTAAATTCCTGAAAAGCTGGCGGAACAAAGACATGACCGAGCAGGAAGCAGAAGATCCGCTCTTCATGAAAAACCTGCTGGGCAAGCCTTTGTATCTGTCCGTTTCCATCAGCGAGAAAGACGGGAAGAGCTACAGAAACATCGGCTCGATTATGAAGTACCCGGCAAACATGCCCAAACTTGCCGCCCCGGAAAACGAGACGTTCTACTTTGACATGGATACGGAAGTGCCCGGTAACAATCCAATGGAAGCGTTTCCCAAGCTCTATCCATGGGTGCAAGACATGATCGTCAAGTCGCCGGAATACCATGAGCTTTTTGGTAACGTCCAGGGTAGCCCAGAGAACGGCAACCTTGCCGGAGACATCGACGCTGACTTCTGATCATGAAAGCCAAATGGACTCGATCCCGGCAGGAAATATTGCTTCCTGTCGGGGTCCATCTGGCCAGCATTGCCAGCATCAACTTTGGCCGAAATGCCAAAGGCGAATTGGTCATGCAACAAGACTACCCTATCATCGAAATAACGTTCATTTCTTCAGGCATCAAATTCACAGAAAGGATCTCAACACATCCGAATAGTCAATGGATCTGGGATAACCTTGCTCGTGCATTAAGCATTGACAACCATAAAAGCAGCATTTCAGCAGCAGAGGCAAAAGGCAAGCTGCTTTACATTATCATTGCTGCAGAGCTTGAAATAGATGCAGATGGAACGATTAAGACAAACGATGATGGAAGCTTGTACTACCAGAAGAAGATGAGAATGGAGTTCTTCCCTTACTACGAGGGAGGAACAACGCCGGCATTTGCAGGCCATCCCGACAAAAACAATGGAATACCGTCAGGAAAATTTCTCATAAACAAAAACATGACGGTCAAGGCTACCGCAAAAGTAAACACCGCGGACGATGATTTCTGACCTGATACAAAGGCATTTTGGTCGAGTGATCAAAGGTGAGCTCAAGTTCTACAAACCCGAAAGTTTTGCTCAGATTCTAAAGCAGCTTGAAGGAAAAGAGTTTGAGCTCACCATTATGCCAAAACGAGAAGAGCATTCTGTTGAGCAACGAGGATATATTCACGCGTTATGCCGTTGGCTTGTGGCTCAAACAGAAATTTTTGGAGGATGGGAAGAAGATGAAGTATATAGGTTCATCATGGAACGTTTTGGTGGATCTTATCAAGTCGTAAACCGAGTTCTCCAAAACAAGCAGAAAGAAAAAGTTCGTGTTACGATGACGAGAAGCATCAAAGACATGAGCAAAAAAGAAGTCAGCGAGTTAATCGAAAAATTGCTTCAATGGCTTGCTGAACAAGGCGTATATCCGCCGTCAGCAGAGGAAGCCAAATGGAGCAAATACAGCAAAAAATCACGATGATTGAAGAGTTAAGAAACAAAGCCCGGTTGGCCATCCTGGAAAGGATGCAAGATCTGTTTCTGACCCAATCGAAGATCATTCAAGATGCCGAAGAAAAGGGAGTCAAAATAAGCTCGGCTTCCTTTTCTCGGTTTCTCAACAACAACGAAAAGCATCGATACAGCACGCTGACCAATGATCAGATCGAATGGCTCTGCAGCCGGTGGTGCATCGACATTACATTGAATGTTGAATTGGGTCACTACAACCTTAAATATTCAGAAGAAAAACTACTTGCTTATGCGAATAAACGGATGGTGCAAAATAGAAAAGCTTCACCTGTTGGGGGCTCCAAGGCAGACAAGAAGAGATCGTTGGGCAAAAAGAAAGAGCGTTGAGAATTACCACACCTGGAAAGATGCTTTGCGTATTTTCAAAAAAAGGATACCTGACATCAGTACAATTCTGTCAGTGTATTACTTATGCGAAATGCCTGAATCTTGGAGCGACAAAAAGAAAGCCGAACACTTTGGCACTTTCCATCGAGTCAAACCCGACATTGACAATGGCCTGAAAGCAATCATGGACGCGCTACTGAAACAAGATCAGTCCGTAGCAGTGGTACTTGCAGTCAAAATATACAGCTATGAAAACGCGATATTCTTTTTTGGATACGAACAACCCGCTGATTTGCGAGGCCGACTGGATATTCACCTTCAACAAATGCCAGGAGTATCTGATTGTGAAGAAGGTCGTGACGTTATTGATCCCGGTGCGATACTATATGATGAGTTGCAGGTCCATCAACAGCGTTATATCGAAAGCAAAGCTCGGGTCAAAAATGGAAAAAGACCTCGATTTGAACCCAAAAACGAAGTGCCCAATCATTCATGATATCGTTTTTGTAAAAGTCGTAGGCAAGTCAGAACAAAGTTTCTCAACAGTCTTCAACCAAATATACCATGAGTATAACAACACTATTGCCCGACAAATGGGATGATATTGTCCAGGAATGGAGCAATACGACCAAAGCAGAGCAGCTTCGGGAATTTGTAAAAGATGAACGATCCAAATTCAAAATATGGCCGGAACAGAAAAACGTGTTTCGGGCGTTTCGTCTCACGCCTCCCAATAAAGTCAAGGTTATCATCATCGGACAGGATCCGTACCACACGCCAAACGTTGCTGACGGGCTTGCATTCAGTTCTGGACTACCAAACTACGTTCCGCCTTCAGTACGCGTTATCTTTGAGGAAGTGTGTGCTCAATTCCAGCATCACGTCAAGGAGTTTAAAAACGCAGACCTTTCATCCTGGGCTGAACAAGGAGTATTGCTTATCAATACCGCGTTGACAGTTCGACAAGGATCAGCCAACTCGCACAAAAACAAAGGATGGGAGATTTTAGTCGAAAATGCAATAAGCCTACTGGCCAAAGATTCAGTTCGTCCTAAAGTCTACATGCTTTGGGGTACGGAAGCAAAGAAATACAAACGCCTTATCTTGTCCCAATGCAAAGAGCATTCTCAAATCCTGATTCTGGAAGCAGCGCATCCCGCCGCAGAACTACACAAGCCAACCGGTCCTACATTCCGACATCAAAATCATTTCACAAAATGCAACGAATTCCTCAAAAGTCGCGGCGTAGAACCTATCAACTGGTTGTCAGTTATATCCGCTTGATACCGGCAAGAATATGTGTATGGCTCTTCGGCAAGAGCATTGCTGAGTACTTGGTGTTGAGCAAGAAAGTAAATGTCCGTTATAGCATTTCAAAAGTAGATGCCATTTACAGCGAATACATCAAGAATAAAAAAGAATTCAGGATGTCCGGCATTTCGATTATCGGCGCTTCCATGATTAAACAAACACCAGATCCAGTCACGATAATTGCAAAAGACCAGCAAGAAAAACTAGATGGTGTTCTCGTAAAAAAGGATCGCATTCATTCGTTTTACCACATCTTGTATCACGTCAGACCAGAAGAAAACAGTTTCTTTGCACCATTATTTGACAGCGTAACCTCCAACATCAAAAACAATAAGTATGAACACAATTCAAAACATCCACGAAATCCCTGAATGGGTACAAATGCAACTTACCCAAAAAGAATTGAACAATATTGATGTTGACAATGCAGAAAATGCGATGAAACTGCTCCATGCGCTTCGCATGCCCTTCAAAGCCCTGCATACAACATCTGGCCGGGTAGTCGCAAAAGTCTTGGAAATAAAGCAAGCAACAGTTTCCGGGATTGACGTGAATTTTAACTTGGATCCTTCGAACCGGTACCGGTTTGCCCAGGTGGCGAGTGTTGCCGGCGAAATTTCCAAAGACATCAGCCCTGGTGATATCATCGTCACTACTGACATGACTGGCTTTGCTTTCTTGCCGGTGAAAGCGGTGCCGAGCAATCCTGCAGAGCCGCTGTACATTTTGGATGCATTCAACGTAAATGCAGTAATGCTGGTGCACCCTCAGCTTTACATCGAAAACCTGATGGAAACTGAATCAACTCTTCGAAAAGAAGAAAAGCCCGTTGATCTCCACAAAAAAATACTCTTTTAAGCAAAACCCCGGCGCAAGTCGGGGTTTTCTTTTTTTAAAACAGAATGGAAACAAAAATTAAAGAAAAAAAGGAAAAAATATGGGTCCCAAAAAGGGCGATGGTACAAGCGCATCGCAGGAAAAAAGGATTTTTTCGTTGCTACGGTGTAATTTACATTGACAGTATTGAACCGAAAATAAATAGCAGGGAAATAATAGAACTACGGCTTTATGAGTCTCCAAGCCGTATTTATGCATGCGCCTGGATTCGAATGTACGAACATAAGTTGAAGAACCCTTTTGGCGAAAATGAGCTTACGTCCGTAGCTGCAAATGGAAGCGGATACGCCGGCGGTGGAGGATATGACCTATCTGCAGCCGCGATAGTGGAAGCTTTACACAAATGCGGCATTCCATACGAAGTGCTTCGGCCAATTGATAGTGGTATTAATCAAGTTCCTTCATTTTTAGTAGAGCTCGCAGGAATGTTTGGATTCGATCGGAATAAGATTATTGTTTACCAAAACTATGAATGAGAAAAGCCCCCTATTAAGGGGGCTTTTTGTCAATCTGCCGTATCTCTTGGTCGTCGTGGATGCTTGCGTTTGAAAACCGGAACTTGGATCCCGGCTACCCAGGTATTCGAATTGAGCGACTTCTGCAACAGGTAAGAAGTCCCTTTTTGGGATCGATATGTGACGGACGAGCCATACTCCGGGATGCCTTCCTTGTTAGCCAGCACCCACCCGCCGAGGTATAACCAGGGATCCGGGGACTCGACCACCCGGGTGGTATTAATCACGTCCAGCTTCCGGTAAAGCCGCTGCAGCCGGTTGTTTTGTACGGCTACGGAAAGGCTCTCTACCGCATTGGAGTCGGCCAGGACCGTATCGTACTGCCGGTAGGTCGAATGTTCGGCATACAGCCTCCGGTGCTGTTCCAGGAGGTCTACAAGCATGGTTCGCAGGGTGGCGCTATCAAGGCCGTTGACATTGATTTGCGGCCCCTGGGCCGGGCCCGGGATCTGAATCGTGGGCTGCGGCATGGTGATCACTACTGCCGGCGTCCTGGAAGTATCCCGGTACACCGTGGTAACCGAAGGCGGCGCCGGCCGCATCCAGATAAGATAGGCTAAAATCGCCAATCCAATCAGGATCAGTATCGTATTGGCGTTGATCTTCATGCAGCACGGACCTGAAAATAGTTCCATTCGGCGGCATCCCGCGTAATGGTGATGAACATTTTCTCCTTCTTCAGCACCGACTCAATCCAAGGAAACAGCTTTTTATTGAAAAAATCGCGGGATTGGGTCACTGAATCAACCCCCTTGACCAGCCCCGGCAACAGGCACCCTTCAGTATGCTCCGGGAAAGAGCCGTTGTGAATCCGGATGCCGGCATATCCAGGCACGTCCAAGAGCAGGGGCAGGGGTCGCTTGAACCGGTTCGAAAAGCTGATGATGATTTCGTACCGGCCAGCAGGGATGGCGGTCTGTGCATGCACCTTTTTCGAAACGATTTCAGATAAGGTCATGGAAGCACTGAGCCCGCGGTCCCGGTCTTCCAGCATGTAAATGGGTTTGGCGGACGCGGCGATAAGTAATCGACCATCGAGATCCGTGAGGTTCCCGATGGTCGATTTCGTGGTAAAGGTATTGCGGGTAAGCAGGAGCTCCATTACGCGGCGAGTTTGTGCTTCCGAATAAAGGAATCGGGGATCACATATTTTGCCTTGATCTTGTCCGAGAGCACGGGCAAGCCCCTGGGAGACATAGGGTCAGGCAATAGCGTGTGCTCGAGCTTCAACACCGCGACCTTGTTGCTGAGATTTACGCCGTTAATGTACTGCCAAAACGAAAGCAACCCCGTGGTGATGGTAATGATCTTGCCAACAAGTTCCGGGTTGATGTTGAACAATGTCGTCCCCAGGAACAGTTGCCCAAGAGTAACGACCAAGCCCAGGCCGGTGGAAACCCAGTAAAACAGCGTTTGCCCTTTGGTCAGGATGCCAGTGGGAGCAATGGCCTTTAAGGTCGCCAGCGCCAACAAGCAACCAAAATCAACATAGGGCATCAACGACGCCGGAAGCAAATTCAGGTACAGCCCGGAATGGTACAGTCCCAGAATGAAGAACACGATCTGAGTCTTGTTTGCCAGGCCCTCCAGATACTTGATGAAGTCTTTCATGATAGTGTGTGATTTTGAGGTTTAAGATTTAGTGATCCAAGGTAATAATTCGGCCCATAAAGCCATAAAATTCATCGTCAACATCCAGATTTCGAAACATTGGCTGCCAGTAATGAGCAACTTTTACAAGAGACCCGTCTCTCCGCTGGACCATGTACTGGAGGTCGAATTTGCGCCGATCTTTCACCCCCTCATCAATGAGTCCGCGAATTTCGGATTGCTCGGGTTCATAAATGGCTGAAATGAACCCCCACCCCAGGAGGTCTTCTCGTGGTCGGCCGGTGATCTCGCAGTACGCTGTACTGACAAACTTATACCGGCCATCACGACCAGTTTCAAAGCCGCCATGTTCAGAGCTATCCCATGTAATTTTGCTGGCAATCAGGATTCGATCCAACTTGTCGCTGATACTGTGCTCTCCACCATTGGGCAGGGTCTCTTTTGCCACCCGCTGAAGCAACTGGTCCTGTTTTGACAACACCGAAAGCATTTCTGCATACCGTTTGTCGTGTTCTTCGCGCTGAGCCAACAAGGCATTGTTGATGTACGAAAACCCCTCGGATATAGTCTTATGAAGCTCCATTGGATCCAGTTTGATCACATGCTTGATGAGGTATTCGCGAAGCCGGCGGTTAAACGCCTTGCCAGTGTTCGATACCTGTTTTTTAACCCATTGATATAGTTGCCGAATTCGTTTGTACCAGATCAACAACGCCATGCCAATTCCTGCATAGACGGCATAATGATCCTCTACGGACTTGATCACTCCGGAAACATACTTTACGAATCCGACCGCTACATGAACGGTATCGACGGGCAAGGGGTCCAACAGCATAATTCATTTATGGTTTCGCTTTTCTGGCCCATTTTGAGGCAAACATGGCCATGTCGGTGATGATGATCGTATTTTGAGTCACCGCGGAGGCGTTGGCCTGGTAATATGCCAAGAACTCTTGCAGTGGTCGTGTCCACGGATTCGTCTGGAAATAGGTGTAGGCAAACTCGTCCGGCTGCGTGTTGTCCTCGCAGCTGAACAGGATCGATACCTTGACCGGGCGCCCCAGGCTTTGGCCGGCAGCGGCAATAGAATCCAAGCGGTTGTGTCCGCTGGAGTCTTTGTTGACGTACTTGTACATCATCTCCGCGGTCATGGCCGACGACTTCAGGTAGCAGTGCAGCAAAATCTCATCGGTGTTGCGGACGATCACCGGCCAAAACGACTTCATCGGCCAGCCCTGATAGGCCATGTGATAAACGCCAGCAGCGCGCAGCAACGGGGAGTTTCGTTCCAACAATGCCTGATAATAGGCGTAGCCGTCCACGTTCCTGTAAGGCTCATATTCAGTTGTGGCCAAGCGCAGCAAGGCCCGGGTATCGACCTGGTTGCGATTATAGGCCAGCAAGCCGTCAACCTCGCTGTTGGCAGTATAGGCGATGCCCGAAATGATCTTTCGCCGGTACAGGTTAATGACATGGTCTCGAAACAAAGATCGACCAATGCCGGAAGCACCGGTGCCGATGTAGTGAGACACCCCGGTCCAGTCCTTGCTGAACTTGTTTCGACCGTGCCAATCCGCAAGCTGCAAGAGCCCGCTTTGGCTGCCAAGAACATCCCTGGCGCTGTTGTCGTAAATCAGGTTCATTCTCCGCTCAGTTGTTTTTCGGTTGCATAAGCAAACAACATGTCCGCAGGGTTGTCAAATATCTGGATATTGCCTTTACGGGCATTATCCAGCTTTGAGCCGATACCTGATGACCACGTGTTTTCTTCGGCGCCTTCAGGCAATTTAGCAATGCGCTGAATTCCGCTGTCGGCAACATGATAAACAGCATTGGTTTCTGTGTTGGTGACAAAGAAGTGTTCTTCATTTCCAACGACTTTGCTGTAAACTTTAAATGCTTTGTACATGAGAACTTGTTTTTAATTGTTAGCCTGACTGATATAGTTGAGTCATGATCCAGATACCGGGCCCTGCATCTGGCATAAATTGAAATTCTATGAAGTCGCCATACACTGACAATGGCGAGGTCACTAAAGCAATTGGTGCTTTTGGGCCGTGCAAGCTCCCAAACACAGCGTCTGCTTCTTTTATCAAGTTCCATGTTACGTTTTCGCTTGACCCAGGAATTATTCGAAAACGTATGGGACGACGCGCAATGTTTGAGCCTAAAAATTGAATATTATCGACTGTTGTGCCAGCGGCAACGTTCATCAATACCAGCTCTCCGGCATGGGCTACGCTATCCGGAATTGAAATTGTGCCAGATGAAAACGCATCGTCCATGTCAATGCCCTCTTCAAAATTACTGGAATGAGCAGTGCATATCCTTCCGGTGCTGCCAATTTCTACAACAACCCGATTGACCATATTGGGATCGCTGTATTCGCAATTAGTCACTTCTGAAAACTCGACGATTGCTACAATCATCCCTTCGATTCTGTTTGAATGAACGTGCATTAACGAAAGGGATACGTCCAGTTGTCCGTTTTGCGTTACATAATTGTTAGTTACTTCATCGCCGGCTGAATTGTCTTGGCCAAACAAGGTTGCAGATCCTGAAACATAATTTCCGCTTACGACTGAAAAAGCTGCGCCGCCAAAATTAAACTCAGAATTGTTTTCTACTCGATTGTTTCTGCACTCTATTATTGTTGTGTTTGAATCAAACAGCCAAGTTGAAGACTTGTCGCAGTAGTTATTGGTGCACCATGCCACGTTAAACGGAAAAGCGCCTATGGAAGCGGATCCGGATATGTCATTCCCGTAATAATCAACGTACCGAGTAATTTCAGGATTTATGGTCCCTCCGGAATTTAAATTCCAGTTTACTTCACCATAAGTCATAGCGTCTGTAAAACCCTCGTGACGAATTATTACAAGCGAAGCCGGAAGAATTATGCAGCTTGGATCTGGGACCAAAGGATTTGGATGTGTCTGGTATGACTTGAATGCAGTGAAATAGATTTCTTTGAACAAGAATCCGCTCAGGTCGGTGATTGGGCAGTCGCGCACAACGTATGTCTGTCCATTTACAAGTGTTTGGTCATAAACAGCTTGAAATACGTCAAGCCAACCAATTTCAATAGGGCTGGCCGGACCCGATGGAGGCAAAGCAGCAATCGCATCTGCAATTAGCTGATTAACCTGATCTAATGGAACTGCATCATCATTTCGAACAGCCTGAGCAACACTACCTAAAGGAATTCGAAAGCCCTCAGAAATCAATCGCAGGCGATCATTAAAAACGCCTTCAATTAAAGTAGGGTAAGGAAATCGTAATTGCGTATTAACAGTCGGCGCAGCCATTACAGTATTGTTCTAACAAGGTTTTGATGTGAGCTACTTCTTCTTCACTCAAACAATTCGTTTCATCTGCATCATAATTCTCGCAGTATGCTTCAAACAGGGCTTTTGCTTGAACCGCCTTATCGTACAAACATTGGTAATCCGTTCCACCAACGTTTTCCAAAAACGCAGCTTTTGCCATCATAGATGCAATGCAACACCCTACTCGATACTGCCAAATTTCTTCTGCAGTTTCATCGTCTTTTTTCGTTGCCAGCAAAACAAATGTCCGCTGGTATTGACAACCTCCAAATCTGTCAGTTACCGTAACAGTAAACGATCCAGGTCCAAGACCAGAAATAACTGCTGTAGTTTTTACAGGCGTAGTATTCCATGAATAGTTAAAATAACCACTGCCGCCAGAAACTATTGCTCTGATCCATCCATCGTTTACACCCAATGCTGTTGGCTGATGAGCATACCCGGTAATAATTGCCGGTTGAATGTTGTTGATGACAAACGATTGAGTCCGGGAACAGCCATTGCTATCGGTAATGGTAACCGAATAGCTTCCATAGTTAAGGTTTACAGAAGATGCCGTATCTCCGTTGCTCCAAACGATGTTGTAAGGCGCAGAACCTCCACTCGGGCTTACCGTAGCCGTGCCGGGCTGTCCGCCACAAGTAGGCTGAACAACAACCAAGTTGGGTTCTACTCGAGTGTTTTCAGTAACAGTGAACGACTGGCTGACAATACAGCCGCCAGAATCGCTTACCTGCACCGTATAAACACCTGGTGCCAGGCCAGTAATATCCTTGCTGGTACTGGTAAACCCATTTGGGCCGGTCCACTGATAATTGAAAGGAGCTATGCCGTCAGTAATTGTCAATGCAATGGCGCCATCATTTGCTCCATAACACAGCACGTTGGTTACGGATCCTGATATAGAAGGAGGCGTTCCGGCACTGACAATCTCATTGTCGCTCCGGTAAGTACATACGCCAAGATCCCCATAGCAATAAACCGTCAGAGGGAAGTCGCCTGGAGTAAGAGTTTTTGTAATAGAATTGCCGCCAGATCCATCGTACCACAAAATGCCGTCAAAACTTGCAGCATTAGATACCGAGAAAGTAAGAACAGAATTGCCACAAGCATTGACAGTACCGCTTACGACAATCAGTGGTTTTAACCCAACCGTTTTAGGCGATATAGTTACGACATGGGTATCCGTTCCTTGACAACCGTTGCTGTCAGTAACAATACACGTTACTGTTACAGATGAACCACCATGCGGGGGAACAACAACAATGCTTTGCGTCGTATCTCCTGTACTCCATGCATAAGTGTAGCCGGCACCCGATCCACCCGATGCCGTTGCCGTCAAGTTAAATTCTTCATCCTCGCATACATCTGTATCGCCTGATATGACAACAGTAGGAGGATTGGTAGTATTCACTACCACCGTTGCAGGAGCGCTTACACATCCACTTCCATCGCGGACACGAACTTGATATGATCCAGCAGCAAGTCCGTTAAAAGTAGACGATCCAGACCAAGAAACACCATTGTTGATGCTGTATTGATATCCTGAACCACTGCCACCAGCAGGAGTAACTATGGTGATGCTTCCATTGCTTGTGCCGCAGGAAGAGTCAGTCTTTGTCGTATTAAAGGTAACTGCAGTTGGCTGATTGATGGTAAAGTTGAATACCGAGGATTGACAACTAGAAATGCCATCTATGATTTGGACTGTATAACTATCCGCATAAAGCCCAGACAACGTATATGAACTGCCAGCAAGAACAGGAAATATGCCAAGAAGTGTACTTGAACTATTCCATACTTGAATTAGATAGTAGTCGTTTGTTCCCCCGCTTGGCGTAATATCTACTGAACCATCGCTTCCACCATTACATGTGACTTGTACATAATTGTCAAAGCCTGCAAGTACAGGAGGATTAGAAGTGATGTCGTAAAACTCATACGTTGTTCTTCCAAAATTGTCTATTGCAATCAGCTCATATCTTCCTGCAGACAATCCTGTAAAAGAAAATGCACCATGACTTGTCAACTTAAGTTGTGAACTAACAAAAACACGATTAAGATTGACATCTACAGAATACAAAAAGTACTCAACGTTTGTTGATCCTCCAAAGATAGAAGGAGCAAACGCTATTGATATTAAACCATTTCCAGTTCCGCAAGTATCAGCATGTGCAGCTACAAATAAAGTGAGATCTTCTGCACCATAAACAACGTCATTAAAAGCAAGCTGACGAAGAAGATGCTGATCAAATACTATTTGACCGACAAGATTGATATTGTCTTGTACATCAACGTCTGTTTCATCTTCAAATGTAGGAGCTACTGCTGCATTGCCGGCAGAATCAACATATCCACTTACAGAAACAAGACCATATAGCTCACCCTGGTTTACAGCAGGAAATCCAGTAGGAACACCGCCGCTTGTCTTTCCTTCAAGCCAATTGCCTGAAAAGTCTCTTGATGCATCAGGCGTACAAGACCCAATGGTTCCGCACTCTTCAGGAAACTGGATGCTTTCTGCTGAATAAATCCACATGACGTCCACATAGACGCCAAACTGATCAGCAGAAAGAGGTACAGTAAAAGGAGCGTTGACAGTAAAAGAAAGATCCGAAGAAATACCAGTAACGGTCCGAATCTCACCGTTTGCTTTGATTCTACATCCTACTGCAAGCTCAGTTAAAGCGAGGGTTCCAACACCGGTGACAGTAGTGCCAGAAGAGCTGATCGTACCTGTGCAATAATCTGCAATTGCCCGGATTCGGTCTCGAACATTGATTGCATACGTCGGCTTATACCGATAAGCATGCAACATCACCCGATCAAAGTAAGGTCGAAGCTGCTTAAGCTCATTTGGATCTGCAAATCCGAAATAACCTTCAAGCTTTAATCCGTTGGCACGGAGATAAGCAGAAACCGCTTTTCCTCTGTGTAAAAAAGTTGCAAAGTCAACAAAGTACGTTTTGCTGCCACCACTTATTTGCCAGCCATAATCCCATGTAAAGCCAGAACCTGATGAACTAAAAGGGCGATCCACACGCAAAAGCGTAGCACTCACCACTTCTGCAATTTGTCTGAATTCACCGTTGACTTTAATCCAGCCGCCTATCTGAGTTCCATCGGGATCAATGCCAGCCAATGCATTGAAATTTGTTCCCGAGCCGGTTACATCACGAGATGCATTGCTGATTGTCAGTGTGCCCGGTTGAGCTAAATTGATTTCAGCGTCATCCCAATTCCAGAACTCTGTTTCAACGTTGCAATATTGCACATGTTCTTTGGCATCTACACGCGTATTGTTGTAGTCTGCCCATCGACGATATTCAATCGTACCGTCATATCGCGTAGCATTGACGCGCCAGAAGTTTCCAACCGGCGATATTTCGAGCATTCCATAGTCACGGCGGGCCTTGACTACAAAAGCACTCATGTAATTTTTCCCTGCAGCATTCAGCGTCTCATCATTCCGGGAATTTACAAGGCCTTCATTGCCCAATGTCATATTGCCTACACGACCAGTATCGTATAAGGACAAATGACGTATGCCGTTGACTTTGCAAAACTGCAAAAGCTGATCGCAACGTCCGCCAACAGTAAATACGTCAATAAGAATGTTGTCGAGCGCAGCAGGTGTTCCTGGATGCGCGCCGATAAACTTATCGACGTAGATACCTTGTATCTGAGCGTAGTACGATACGGCCATTATGTTGCTTGAAAGAAACAATTAGGTTCTACACTAAGCGTTGCTCCAGATCCAAAAGACTCTACAAGACGCAATTCAAGAAACACCTTGTCATCAACATTCAAATTATGATTCTGCACATAAAGAGTATTAAAAGTGTATTCTTGGTCATTAATCATGCTTTTTAAGTTTTTGTCAACAAGTGTATTTGAGCAAACTTCACTTGTCGCGATGTCAGTTAAAACACCAGAAACATCTTTTACTATAGCCAAAACAGTGGTAGTTGTACCAAAAGCCTGATAAGCACCACCAGTAATTTTGATTTTCAGGTTTTCAACCACAAAAGTTCTTGCTCCTGATTCTTGTGAAATATAGACATCTGAAAACCAAGAATTTGAATTGTCGTATTTGCCATTTCCAGCATCATGCGCATCATCAAAAGAAATACGAACTGTTCGATTCCCGCCACCATCAACTTGAATGTTTTGAGCCGATGTTTTTTCTGCGCGAAAAGCATACGTTTTATTTTGTGTATTTGTAGCCATGGAACAGATTTTTTCGAGGATTGCTTCAATGAACGGATTGAGTTGTGTAATGCCGCCAAGCTCCGTAGCAAGGCAAGACGGTATGGTAATGCCGGCAACGGTAATTCCGGATGTAGAAGTACCAGGGCCTGTTGGGCCTTGCGGTATGCCAAGATCCAAACGATACGTGGTACCTGAAACAAGCACCAGGTTTGCCGTGGCTGACGAACCGGAAGCCAAGGTTGTTACCGTACCCATAACCAAGGTCGGCGTTGTGCCATTAGCCCCTGCACTGCCATTACAAACATAGGAGATGACCAGGTTAGTATCCGGAAGGCCGTCATTGTTTGTATCGTCCCCAGTGGTAATCTTGAAGCCTCCGTTGGCGCAATTTACGCCAGGCGCTTCGTTTTCTACCCGGATAGCACGGCTGGTGCCGGGAGCACCGTTACAAACAAAGAATGTTTGTTTGATGGAATCGGGAAGACCGTCAAGATCCTGATCGGGTCCGCCTTCGATTTTCCAGCCTCCGTAAGTACAATTTGCTCCGGCTGGTTCAGCAGTAGCGCGTATCACCCACGGCGTTCCCGGTTCCCCTGGTTCCGCTGGCGGGCAATTACAGTTGCACTTCGTATTGGCGTCTTTACATCCGCAGCTCATAGTTTAACAAGTTGTGCAGCCCGAAGACTGGCAGTGAAGTTGAAGTTGAGCCAAGATCTCGTCAGCCTTGACAAAATTGCAGCACTCTTTGGCGAGATATTCCAGTTGGGTGAGATAGTTGTATCCCTTGAGGAATGCTTTGTTTTCTGTGCTGGAACAGCAATCTTCCGCGACTTTAATTGCCGCGCCAAGCTTTTGTACGCAACAGCGGCTTTTAGCTGTGATATACAACAAAAATTTACCTTGAATGGTAAAAGGAGTTCCGCTGGATGTGCCTGTTGCGACAACGGTAACTTCAGCTAAGCCATCGACTAATTCACCACCAATTTCTGCATCTGTCAGAAGAATAGATCCACCGGTAACCGAAGGAAATACACTTGCTTGGTAAATATTAATACCAGAATACGTTACCCCGTTTGACATCTTGATGCTCATCGTACAAGCGGTAATGTCGCTGGCGTTGTAATTGGGAGATCCGTATCCTCCCAAATTTACACCGCTATACGCATAGCTGAAGTCATAAA
>Ga0268298_10001702_pt1 | contig 25262 bp, 28 predicted proteins | sample WWTPWeurt_MetaG_FD_194462 | JGI IMG/M metagenome (GOLD analysis project Ga0268298, IMG submission 194462) | Activated sludge microbial communities from WWTP in Nijmegen, Gelderland, Netherland - WWTP Weurt | ecosystem: Engineered > WWTP > Aerobic digester > Activated sludge | place...
AAGAATACGGTATAACAAAGTAGAATAGATTTTGTTGTTATGAAAGTATTATTTGTTTCGGGCGAACTAATTGGATCAGGACTTTGTCAGAAATTAATCAAAGAAGGTAATGAGGTTAAATTATATATTCACAAACCTGACTGGAAACATTGCTACTCAGGAATTGTAGAAAAAATTAATGACTGGAAGGAACACCTAGATTGGGTAGGGAAGAATGGTCTCATAATTTTTGATGATGTCATCTTTGGAAGTGAACAAGACGAACTTCGCACCCAAGGATATACTGTCATCGGAAGTAGTAAGGGCGGCGACGAGCTTGAGTTACAGCGAAAACTATTTCACGATGTTGCAAGGAGCTTAAATCTAGACATCCTTGACTCCTACGACTTTGAAACCGCTGTCGATGCCATCAATTTTATTAAAAGCGCACCTGATCGCTGGGTTCTCAAACAAAGTTCACACCTCAGCTTCCTCAATTTCATTGGCACTGCCGCTGATGGCTCAGACATCATTGAAAAACTTCAACAATACCAAGATCGAGGGATTACCCCAATCCATTTGCAAAAGTACGCAAATGGTATCGAAATCGGTGTTGCGCGATATTTTAACGGAACCGATTGGGTTGGACCGATTGAAATTAATCACGAACACAAGAAACTCAAGAATGGTGACATTGGACCACTGACGCCTGAAATGGGTACTGTCATGTGGTACACAGAGAATGAGGATTTACCACTCTACAAAGAGACTCTCGCTAAATTCAAACCCTATTTACAACAAATAGCTTTTCATGGTGATTTTGATATTAATCTCATTGTTGATGAAAATAATCTCTGGCCCCTTGAGGCTACCCCCCGTTTCGGCACCCCTTCAACCCAACTACAAGTTCAACTACATAACTCCCCTTGGTCTGAATTTCTGGAATCAGTTGGAAAAGGGCTCCCCTATAACTTGGAATATAAAAATGGGTACGGGGTGGTTGTTTCCATTGTAGTAGACCCTTTTCCCTATGAGCCCAATCGATCTTTTTCTGAAACACAAAACGATTTTACCAAAAAAAGAATTTCATTTTCAGAGGCACTCACCCCCGAAGAATTCAACCACATTCACTTTGAAGAGGTATCCAAAGATGAAAATGGCTTTTATTGGTCGGGCAATCATGGAACCGTACTCCACGTAACCGCACACGGCAGTACCATTGACATTGCTATAGATGCCGCTTACACGCTTATTAAAAAAATTCATATTGACGGAATGTACTATCGAACTGACATTGGCAAGCGGGTGGCAGAAATCGATTTACCAACTCTTAAAGAGTGGGGGTGGATTTAAAATGAATCTTTTTCTAAAAAATAATTCACTGTGGTGTGAGTATGCTCAGTATCTTTACTTGTAGCATGGTACTATTTAAAAGCGATGAAGCGAAAGAGTACATGGGTAATAATTAGCTTAGCGATTCTTACCGCCCTCTCCGTATCGAGTCTATTTTATCGAGCTTTTATTACGCAGGATTTTGAGCAAACATACTCTGGTGACGAGACGTTAAACAGTTAAGGCATGAACGAACTTGTACTTTGTATTGACGGTGAACCAAATTTCTTACGCTTTTTTGATTTGTCTTTGGCGCCAAATTTACTTTACTACTCATACATTTCCATTATCGTAGTATCCTTACTACTTGGGGTGTTTGTGTTTGTAAAAGACAGGTTTTCAAAACTGAGTGCAATCTTATTTTCTATCACCCTCTTTTTTTCAATATTCATTCTTAACGAATTGATCTTATGGATTGTCATGCCTGCCGGAATAGTTTTTTTTCTACATGCTCTCTCACTGCTGCTACAACTTCTAATCCTAGTAGCAACTATTTATTTCGTATATGTTTTTATTGAGAGAAAAAATCCTCCTTTTATTGCTACTACAGTAGTAGCCATACTGGCGCTCCCGATTATCATATTTTTACCGACCAATCTAAACTTATCTGGTGTCGAACTTGACACCTGTTCAGGACTCATCGGTCCACTTTGGAACTACTTCTACCTACTCGAACTATTAACCATTATTGCCTTTCTCATTTGGTCCATAGTTGTGTATCGAAAATACCGCACCGCGCTAATAGAACGACCCCTTTCTTCATTATTCTTATTATTAGGAAGTGCTGGCTTTCTGACAATATTTTTAGCATCATTCTTCTTTGCTGATCAGACAGGAATTTATGAAATAAATCTCATTGGACCACTAGGGATGCTCATTTTTATTGGAACACTTTCTTTCCTCATTGTTAATTATAAAATTTTCCGGAACGTCAAAGTAGTAGCGGCTCAAATTCTTGTATTTATTCTTTGGCTTCTCCTGTCTTCACTCGTATTAATTGTAAAGGAGCCAACACCACTACTGGTCATTTTTATAACTCTGGTCATCACCGCTTTCGTTGGCTATTTTCTGGTCCGCTCAGTAAAGAAAGAAGTCAAACTCCGAGAGGAAATTCAACAGTTGGCACAATCTCTCGCCCAAGCCAACGACCGGCTAAAGGCACTCGATAAGCAAAAATCTGAATTCGTTTCAATCGCCTCACATCAACTCCGTAGTCCACTTACGGCGGTTCGTGGCTATGCATCACTATTGTTAGAAGGTAATTACGGAAAAGTAACCTCACAGATGAAGGAACCTCTGAAACGCATTGAAGAATCTTCTCGTCTCATGTCCTACGCTGTCGAAGATTACCTTAACGTCTCACGTATTGAATCAGGGAACATGAAATATACATTCACTGATTTTAATCTGTGCGATCAGGTGGAACGACTCTGTGATGATTTGCGTAGCGACGCTATTAAACGCGGTCTCATTCTTTTGTTTCGCACCGACCTACGAAGCCGTGGCGTGATTCACGCTGATTTAGGAAAAACTGTCCAAATCATCCAGAATCTCATCAACAACGCCATCAAGTATACCGAGAAGGGAAGTATCAAGGTATTAGTTCGAGATGACGTAGTCAGGAAAATACTCTATGTGGACATTATTGATACAGGTATTGGCATGAACGAAAAAGCACTTGCGAATATTTTTCAAAAATTTGGTCGCGCTGATAACGCAAAAACCATTGACATTCACGGTACAGGTTTAGGTCTATATGTAGCACTAATGATGGCTCACGCAATGGGTGGAAACATCACCGTACACTCCGAAGGAGAAGGAAAAGGAAGCTGCTTTACCGCTTCATTCCCGCTCGCTTTATAGTCGTCTTCTTCTCAATTTTTACACTTTTTTGGAGTGTGCTAGTATGAGTACTATGAATACTGAACGAAAACGACTCCTTACAGGACTACAGCCATCGGGAAATCTCCATATTGGAAACTATTTTGGTGCTTTAAAACCTTTTCTCGATATTTACCACGAATACGAAAGTTTCTTAATGGTGGCTGATTATCACGCCCTCACTAGCCTTAAAGATCCTGCCGCACTGCGAATAAACACGCTCTCAATTGTACGTGACTATCTGGCCACCGGTGTAGACCCAGAAAAAGTGGTTATCTTTCGCCAGTCTGACAACCAAGACCACACCGAGCTTGGATGGGTCATGAACTGCATGGTAACCGTGCCATTTCTTATGCAGGCTCATTCCTACAAAGACAAAGTTGCCAAAGGCATTGAGCCAAACGCCGGACTCTTTACCTACCCCATGCTGCAAGCGGCTGACATCGCCCTTTATAATGTCGACGTAGTTCCAGTAGGAGAAGACCAACGACAGCATTTAGAATACACACGTGAAGCTATTGGAAAATTCAATCGAGCCTACGGAGAAATTTTGAAAGAACCAACAGAAATGATTCTTGAAGGAGTGGGAGTGGTACCCGGCACCGATGGGCTGAAAATGAGCAAGAGCTACGGCAACACCATACCACTTTTTGGGACCTCGGAAGAAATTGAAAAAGCGGTCATGAGTATCGTCACCGACTCTTCAGGAACTCGTCCAGAGAATGTTTATGCGATACATAAACTCCTTAAACCCGCCACAGAACTCGACCCACTCTACGAGTCACACCAAGGTCGCTACGGTGATTTAAAAAAACTATTAGCTGCGGATTTAGACGCGTTTATCGCACCAATGCGGGAACGACGCGCCACAATTAGTGATGACATGGTGCATGAAGTTCTGGCTGAGGGAGTTAAAAAAGCCAAGAAGGTTTCAAATCTCACCCTACTAAAGGTTAGAAAAGCTATTGGTATTAATTGACACAGAATCATAAAAGTTGTATAATTATAAGTGGTTCACATAGGAGACCAAAATGAAAAAGCAGGCTTTTTTCCCTCCATGGTTTGATTTTATCATCGAGGTGGCTGGAAAGTTTGGCTACTGTATCGACCTCGCCACGCTGGAGTACAACGAGACAAACGGTCGAGCAACATTTCAACCGACCCACGCATTCTCGAACGTCGGCCCCTGCTTTAAAGAAGTACAAGGCTTTGCGGAGCTTCTGAATGCAGAGAAGGCAGCGGCCGGTTTCGCATCGCTCTCAATTGGAGTGGAAAGTCAAAAAGTTCCCTCCATGGAATTTGGCGAGGATGCCATCGAAAACATCGTTTATTCGATAGTTATCCTCTGAAGCAAGAAAGCCCACACCAACTACAATTGCGGTGTGGGCTGTTTTTATTACAAAGGCAACGAGCCGAGTTTTTTGCTATACTTGGCAACATGACAAAAATTATCGCTACACCTAAATCTTATTCAGATATTGCAACAAAATACTGCCAGATTGTACTTACTGAAGATAAAACATCATGGCATCGTTTGGTAGAAAAAGCCGACGGAACAATAGAATACCGCATGGGAGCCGGTAAGTGGGCAGCGCTCACTCCACGCCAATACCGCACCTTGATACGTTCAATTGTGCAAGCTGCAAAACAGCATCAACTGACACACATCGCCCTTCAGGTGGCATTATCTGACTTTCCGAAACTTACAGAAATGGGGAGCGAATGGTTTTTACGCACCTTGGGAGAAAATCTTGAACTAGCGCAGTATGAATTTCGACGTTACAAAACCAAACGAGATGAGAAAAATGAACTTCAAGAAATTTTAGTATGTGGAATAAGTTCGCCGGTCGAAAAGCAAAGCTTTTCGACCGGCATCACCGTTGGTAAGGCAGCTAATCTCACTCGTGACATTGCCAACACCTGCGGCGAAGACATGACTCCAAACAAACTCGCTGTCGCTACAAAATCGCTCTTAAAGGGAACTACCGCTGTAGTAAAAATCCTTGATAAAGCTGCCATCAAGAAAGAAAAAATGGGTCTCCTTGAAGTAGTAGGAAAGGGAGCCAGCGATGGTCCAAGCCTGATTGTTATTGAATATTGGGGAGCAGGGAAACCAACTAAAAATAAGCAATCCGAAGCCCCAATTGCACTCATCGGAAAAGGGATTACTTACGATAGTGGCGGACTTAACGTCAAACCAGCCGGATTCATGCATGAGATGCACATGGACATGTCTGGTGGAGCTGCCATGATTGGCGCAATGCAAGCCATTGCTACTCTTGGTATCAAAAAGAACGTTGTTGCCATTATTCCTGCAGCTGAAAACGCTATTTCCAGTGAGAGTATGCGCGCTGGAGACATAGCCACCAGTATGTCTGGGAAAACAGTAGAAATCTTGCATACTGACGCCGAAGGACGATTAGTGCTCGCTGATGCGATGACGTACGCCACAACACACTACAAGCCACGGGTAATAATTGACGCCGCCACCCTCACTGGCGCGTCGCTCGTAGCATTAGGGTCATTTGCGAGCGTAGTAATGACTACCGACGATACGCTCCGCGACACGCTGATGCGTCTTGGTGAAAAATCGGGTGATTTGCTTTGGCCACTGCCACTTTGGGATGAGTATAAGCAATCGCTAAAAAGTACTCGGGCTGATATTTCCAACATTGCGACAAATTTCTCACGCGAAGCAGGCTGCATTGAAGGTGGTATTTTCCTCTCACATTTTGCCCCTAAAAAAACTCCATGGGCACATCTAGATATCGCTCCACGAATGAACAGTGTGGTGCAAGATAAACTGAGCAAAGGCGCAACAGGGGAACCAGTACGATTGCTGGTGCGCTTTGTTGAAGAATATTAATGCTTCAACAATTTACAAACTTACCTTACGGCACAAGCCTCATGGTATGATTACAGTATGAACCCCACAGTTGTTTTAGCAATTAAAACTGAAACTTTTGAAGGTCCCCTCGAGCTTCTGATTGAGCTTGTTGAAAGGCGACGACTACTCATCAATGATATCTCACTGGCTCAGGTAACTGACGAATATATTCAAACTGTCAGCGCCATGCAAGAGCTCTCCTTACCCAACACTGCTCAATTCATCACTTTAGCCGCCACCCTGCTGCTTATTAAATCGAAATCATTACTCCCTACACTCGATCTCTCTACTGAAGAGGAAGCAAGCATTGACGGCTTAGAACAGCGACTAAAACAATACCAATTGTATCGTGATGCCGGAACTGTTCTACAAGGAATTTTTGGTAGACAGCGTATGTACGAACCGGAATATATTCCGCCACGACAACCAGTGTTCACCCCTGACCAGTTTTGTACCAAGGATGAACTCACTGCTGCTATGTACCGTGTAATTGCTAGCCTGCCCAAGTTTGAAACAAAACCAGTTGCCAAAGTACGACAAACAATTTCTCTTGAGGAGATGATGGATAAATTACGACGTAGAATCGAGCAACAAATGCACACCAAATTCTCAGAGTTATGTGCCACTGAACGAGACCATAAAAATGTAATCGTCAGCTTTTTGGCTATATTAGAGCTTTTCAAGCAAGGAAATATCATTATTACTCAAGCCAACCGTTTTGACGACATCCACATGGAACTCGAACGAACTGAGACTCCTCGGTATTATTAGCTATTAGCGGGCGGGGGCTTCGCCCCCGCCCGCTTTCACCAATATCTCGACATCATCGACTCAAAAACTACTCCATCATATGTTATGATAAAACTATGACCTTAGATGTACTCATCGAGGCGCTGCTTTTTTATAAAGCAGCGCCTCAAAATAAGCAGCGTCTTATTACACTCTTTGCCGTACCGGAAGCGGAGTTTTCTGCTGCCCTCACCACACTACAAAACCGTCTAGTTCAAGGGGCCACCCGACTTGTGGAAACTGAAACCGAAATCCAGCTTGTAACAGCCCCAGAATTAAGCTCTTTTATTGAGCAGTTGCGCAAGCAAGATATTTCTGGTGATATCGGAAAGGCAGGATCAGAAACACTAGCCATCATTCTTTACCGTGAGCCAATATCCCGCACCGAAATTGACCGTATCCGTGGAGTAAATTCGTCATTTATACTCCGAAATTTGCTCACTCGGGGTCTTATTACCCGCGAGTCAATTACCGGCAATGGCTATCAGTTCCGCATCAGCCCAGCGCTACTGCAGCAACTTGGTGTTACCCATAAGCATGCGCTTCCGAAATTTTCTGAGTTTATGGATGCCATTGATGCATTTGATATTCACAAATCATGAAAGAAGAATTTTCACCTATCATTCCAGACTCTACGCAAACGCCAGTTAGACGCTTTCCAATTGTCATGCAATTAGGTGTTTTGGCAGTAATCTTGTTTTTTATATTCGGTGCTCTCATGCTCCCAGAGAAAAATGCCACCCTAACCACTTCTTCCGAACTGCCACCAACATCACCAACAGAAACAACACTCTCTCCACAAAAATTTGACGATATTTCACTAACCGCCAAAGCGGCGTATGTCTGGGACATTCGTGCACAACGAGCGCTGTTTTCCAAAAACGCTGACGAATCACTCCCGTTGGCATCGATTACAAAATTGATGACCGCTTTACTTGCCTACGAACTGGTCGCTGACGATACAAAAGCTACAATTTCAGCAGCAGCAGTACAGCAGGAGGGAAGTAGCGGTCTTTCGGAGGGCGAACGACTCAGCATTGAACAGCTTCGCGAGCTGACTCTGATTTCTTCTTCAAACGACGCTGCCTTCGCCCTCGCCGCGAGCGTAGGTGCGCTCCTTGGTGATCAAGACCCTACCGCACAATTTATTCGTGGCATGAACATTAGAGCAGAAGAACTTAATTTACATTCACTCGAATTCTGGAACACAACTGGACTAGACCTATCTCCGACAAAACCGGGTGCTGTTGGTAGTGCGCGAGATGTTTCATTTCTCATGGAATACATCATCACCCACCACCCTGAAGTTATTGCTCCCACTCAAGAAACCAGTACTCGCGTGTATAACACCGCAGGCTCTTATCACGAAGTGAGCAACACCAATCAAGCCGCTACCCAAATTCCGAATATGATTGGCTCAAAAACTGGATTCACGGACCTTGCCGGTGGCAACCTCACAGTTGCTTTTGACGCCGGCTTCGACAGACCAATTGTCATCACCGTATTAGGCTCCACCCGCGACGATCGCTTTACCGACGTACTAACCTTGGTACAAGCCGTGCAACGTTCAATGAATCATAACGAATAAAAATGTATGGATTCTCTACTTTTAAGCGTCTTATTGCCAGCCCTACTTTCATTCACGATCGGTATTCTCATTACACCAATCATTACGCATTTCCTGTACAAACATAAAATCTGGAAAAAACACGGAGGCAAGACGGCTATCGGTGGGCATGCAGCGGCAGAATTTAATCGCCTTAAAGGTGACAATGAAACAAAAACCCCACGCATGGGAGGTATCGTCATCTGGGGAAGTGTCCTCATCACTCTTGGAGGAACATACCTCCTCGCTCGAATATTTCCACACTCTTTCTTCTCTGATCTTGATTTTCTGAATCAAGAACAAACGCTCATTCCTGCTGCCACGCTCCTCGTCGGAGCCCTCATCGGCTTTTTGAATGATTTTTATGACGTTATCCACGGCGGAAAGGGGTTACGTCTATCAATTCGTCTTCTATTAATCACGTTTCTTGCCGCTTTTTTGGGTTGGTGGTTCTATCACAAGCTCGGAGTATCCACCATCAGTATTCCTTTCGATGGGGACCTTTATCTTGGATTTTTCATTATTCCGTTTTTTGTTTTACTCACTTTAATGCTGTATGCGAGTGGTGTCATAGATGGTATCGACGGTCTTTCTGGTGGGGTTTTTGCTTCAATTTTTGCAGCCTATACCGGAATTGCGGTTATTCAATCACAATTTAGCCTTGCCGTATTTTGCGCCACTGTGGTGGGTGCGATTCTGGCGTTTCTTTGGTTTAACATTCCACCAGCTCGATTTTGGATGACCGAAACAGGCTCAATGGCACTCACTCTCTCACTGGCAACCGTAGTGTTTATGACCGACACCTTAGGGGAAGGGAACGGGATCTCCTTATTACTTATCGTCGGACTCCCTCTTATTGCCACAGTAGCATCAAACGTTCTTCAACTACTCTATCGAAGAGTCACGGGTAAAAAACTATTTCGCATTGCTCCGCTCCATCATCATTTTGAAGCCATCGGCTGGCCATCTTATAAGGTGACTATGCGCTACTGGATTATTAGCATTATCTGCGCTGTGGTGGGGGTAATTATTGCAATGGTGGCATGAATCTACCAAAGCCAAAATCAGTAGACACCCTCATGCTCACGCTGATCATCTTAATGGTCGCGGGTGGATTTTTGATATTTTCTTCTGCTTCACTGGGGCTTATGGCGCGAAATGGTGCGACGTTTGGCTCAGTAGCATTCAGCCAATTCGTATTTGGAGTACTTGGTGGCGGTACGGCACTTTTCATCATGAGTAATGTGTACTACCGCAACTGGCGAAAATATGCTTTTTACTTCTTTATTCTTTCCTTACTCGCTACTGCCGCCGTTTTCTTGCCGAAGATTGGCATGACTCATGCTGGCGCCACTCGCTGGCTTGATTTAGGGTTTATCACCGTTCAACCTTCTGAGTTTCTTAAATTGGGTTTTGTGATTTATCTTGCCACATGGCTATCGGGAGTGCATGACAAAATTGAACAGTGGCGGTATGGGCTAGTTCCATTCATCACCATTCTTGGTCTCGTCGGCGCAGTAATGCTCGCCCAACCTGACACTGACACTTTTATGATTATGGCAGTATCAGGAATGGCAATGTATTTGGCTGCTGGTGCTAGATGGCGAGAGATTGCACTCATACTCCTTAGTGGGCTACTGCTGCTGACAATTATCGCGTTTACAAGACCTTACATCATGGACCGTCTTACCACTTTTCTCCATCCAGAGGCCGACCCCCTTGGAAGTGGCTATCAGTTACAGCAATCACTAATCGCTGTTGGTTCAGGCGGTATCACTGGGCGTGGCTTTGGGCAGAGTATTCAAAAATTTGAATACCTCCCAGAACCAATCGGCGACTCAGTGTTCGCCGTCTACGCTGAAGAATTTGGATTCATCGGCACTACTGTCTTAATTTTTGTATTTGTATTCCTCACATTGCGAGGCTATAAAACCGCCACCGAGGCGAGCGATATTTTTGGTACCTTACTCGTAATCGGTCTTATGACACTCATCGTGGCACAGGCTTTTTTGAACATTGGAGCCATGATCGGCGTTGCTCCACTCTCAGGACTACCACTTCCATTTGTGAGTCATGGGGGAACAGCTCTCATGGCAACACTCGCCGCACTTGGCATTGTTCTTAATGTGTCAAAATATCGAAGTTTTCGAAAAGCGGCATGATACACTACTAACGTATGAGAATTGGATTTGTTGGAGGAGGAACAGGTGGTCATTTTTATCCCCTTATCGCCGTAGCCGAGAAATTAACGACACACCAATACAAACCGGAAATGTATTATTTTGGACCCTCTCCTTATGACAAGGAGCTCCTCACAAAATACGACATCACCTTCGTTTCGTGTCCTGCAGGAAAGCTACGCAATTATTTTTCAATTCAAAACTTTTTTGATATTTTTCGTAATTTTTTTGGATTTTTTATCGCCATCTGGAAACTTTACATTATCTATCCTGATGTCATCTTTAGTAAGGGAGGCTACACCAGTGTCCCGATTCTGTTGGCTGCGCGGTTTTTACGCATTCCAGTAGTAATCCACGAATCAGACGCTGTACCAGGAAGAGCAAACAAACTAGCAACCAAACAAGCACGATACATCGCCATTTCTTATGATGATGCCGCACAATATTTTCCCGCTGAAAAAACTGCCCTTACCGGCATCCCCCTTCGGTCTGAAACAAAACACATCCCTGCCGACCCATTTGCCATATTGGGAATTCCAAACGATAAACCACTCATCTATGTGACCGGCGGATCCTCTGGAGCAACAAGACTCAATGATGCCATTCTTCAATCGCTCGCGAAGCTTCTGCCTCATTATCGTATCTTTCATCAAACTGGAAGTGAGCACCTCAATGAAGTCCGACTTTCCGCACAAGGACTCCTCGGTGAATCACCACTTCGTGAACATTATTTCGTGGAAGGTACAATTAGCGCCCCGCTAGTGAGCACTCTGATGAGTGCCGCGTCACTCATCATCACCCGTGCAGGAAGTACCACACTTTTTGAAATTGCTTATCATGGCAAGCCGTCAATTATTATCCCTATTCCAGAAGACATCAGTCGCGATCAGCGAACCAACGCCTACGCCTTTGCACGCAGTGGCGCTGCCAGTGTTATAGAAGAACGAAACCTCACGGTGAATCTTCTCGCACAGGAAATTCAATCTATTTTGAACGACCAAAATCGCTATCAGTCAATGTCCGCAGCGACAAAAAAGATGTATATTGACGGCGCTGAAGGCAAAATAGCAGAAATTTTAGTCTCTATTGGAATCGAACATGGATCATAAAACTCCAACTGCCGTAGTTACCCGTTTTGCACCATCGCCAACTGGATTTATGCATATTGGTGGCGCCCGCACAGCGCTCTACGCCTACCTTTTTGCCCGTAAGCACAATGGGAAGTTTATTCTTCGGATCGAAGACACCGACAAGAATAGGGAAGTCGAAGGTGCCATAAAGCACATCCAAGAGTCTCTCCGCTGGCTTGGTATTTCTTGGGATTATGGTCCAGACACCAACAATCCTTTTGGTTCCTGCATTCAATCAGAGCGACTCGACAGTTACAAGAAATTCGCGCAGCAACTAGTCGACAAAGGGCTGGCATACCCTGACCCTTTTACTGAAGAAGAGGTTGCCGTCTTCCGCAGTCAAGCTGAAGCTGAAAAACGACCATTTCTGTTCCGTGACCATCGTCCCGAAACTTTCGAACCATGGGATGGCAGTAAGCCACTTCGCTTTAAAGTACCAGTGATTAAGCGCTACGAGTGGCATGACGCTGTCCGAGGGAAACTCACTGCCGGAGAAGAGATGCTTGATGATTTTATTTTGATTAAAGCCGATGGGTTTCCCACCTACAACTTTGCACACATTATTGATGACTTTGAAATGGGAGTTACTCATGTTATGCGTGGTGAAGAATTTATTTCTAGCACCCCAAGATTTTTAAGCTTATACGACGCGCTCGAAATACCATATCCAGTATTTGCCACTCTTCCGCCAATCATGGGTCCAGATGGCAAGAAAAAGCTCAGCAAACGTGACGGTGCCAAGGATTTGATGGATTACGCCAAGGACGGCTATCTCCCAGAAGCTATGCGTAATTTCCTTGCACTTATTGGTTGGAATCCAGGCGGTAATGACGAGATATTTCCAAGTAACGAATCCGATCAAACACTCATTGAAAAATTTAGTCTCGAAAAAATTCAACGCTCTGGTGGAGCATTCAATGAAGAGAAACTTCGCTGGATGAATAAAGAATACCTTGCCAAGCAATCAATTGAATTTCAATATACCTATCTAAAGGAGGCATTGCCTGAAAAAATATTCTCACTTCCACAATACTCTGACGATCGTCTGAAACGACTTGTGCCCGTTGTGTTCGAACGCATCCATAATAAAGTCGATATTCGTTCAGCCGCAGCGGCAGGGGAGTATGACTTTGCATTTTCCACCAATCCGTACGAAACCTCACTTTTGCGCTGGAAAAATGATGTCGATGTAACCGTAGCGTTTACTCGCCTTACTCACGTCGCCACTCTCCTTGAACAAGCAGATTTTTCAACCCCAGCAACTATTAAAGAAGCACTTTGGTCATACGCAGAAGAGACAGGGAAGGGAGAAGTACTCTGGCCACTGCGAGTGGCGCTTTCCGCTGCTGAACGTTCTCCAGATCCATTTTTGATTGCTCATATACTTGGACGTGCTGAAACTCTCTCCCGAATCAGAACAGCTTGTGATAAAATAAACGGGTGATACGCCACCGTTTGTTTGTAAGTTTTTTGCTAGGAATTGTACTTCCATCGTTGTTATTGGCTTCGGTACCAAATGTTTTTGCTGAATCAGAAATTGACAAGCTCAAAAACGAAATCAACACTCGCAGTAATCGACTTGCCGAAATTGAAGCGGAAATTAAGAAATTTGAATCCCAACTCAAAGAAGTTGGTGCTGAAAAGAAGACCCTACAAAGCGCTATCAACCAACTGGAGTTGGAGCGAAAGAAGGTAAATGCTGAAATTTCTAAAACCGAGAACCTAATTACCTCAACCGATCTAGAAATTAACAAATTAGTACTAGAAATCTCAAGAACCGAAGAAGACATAAAAAAAACTGAAACCGCCATCGGGTCAATCATCCGCGCTGAATATAAATCAGGCGAAGACACGCTCATCGAAATCCTACTCAGTCACGAGCGACTTTCTGAATTTTGGGGAACCTTTGAGGCGCATGAGAGTGTCCGCAAGGTCATGTCTGAAAAAGTCTCTGAACTGAGTTCATTTAAGCTACTCCTTGAAGAACAACGAAACACGAACCAAAATAAGCGTACTGAATTAAGCACGTTAAAGAATCAGTACGTCGACCAAAATTTTGTTCTCGCCAGCAATAAGCAAGAACAATCAAAACTCCTTGAAGTTACCAAAAATGAAGAAAAGAACTACCAGCAATTACTTGCCAGCAAGGAAGCTGCCCGAGAGCAGATTATCAAGGAGATGCGTGATTTTGAATCAAAACTGCAATTTATCCTCGACCCAAACACCGTTCCAACTCCAGGTACTCGGGTGTTTGACTGGCCTCTAAAAAGCATCATCATCACCCAACTCTTTGGCGGTACCGAATTTGCAGCCCGTAACGCCAGCGTCTACGGTGGGAGAGCATATCATCCAGGAGTAGACTTCGGAGTTCCGCGTGGTACACCAATCTACGCACCACTAACGGGAACCGTGCGTGCTACAGGAAACACCGATGCTGTCCCTGGTTGTTACTCATGGGGCAAGTGGACACTCATTGACCATGCCAACGGACTATCGACTCTCTATGCCCACCAAGACGTCATTTCGGTTACTCCAGGACAAAAGGTTACTACTGGTGAAATTATTGGCTATACAGGCAACACTGGCTATTCAACTGGTCCGCACCTACATTTTACTGTCTATGCCAAAGACGGAGTAAGCGTTCGAAAATTTAATGAAATCAAAACTGTCACCAGCTGTGGGGCAGCAACCACTCCTGTAGCAGCGAGCGATGCGTACATTGACCCAATGCTCTATCTCCCTCCGCGCTAGCTTTTATTTAGTTGCCAAGGCAATAAGTTACGATATTTATTCTGTTATTTTTCATACAAGTATTTAACTGAAGTAACGAATGTCGCACAATTTTTTAGTATGTAATAGGGCAGTAGGCGAGGTAAGGATAGGGAGCTTTAGTTCCGTTTAACATTGGGACAACGTACACTAACTCAACATGATGAGTTATATAGTGCGAGACTATGAATCCACTCTATGAAGGACGCACCCTTATACAAGGTCGTTAAATATTTTAAATTTATTTGCAGCGCAATTTGATTGCTGGAATCAATTAAAGCAGAAAGAATTATATTGCAACTGTAAGTATATGGGTATCGCAAGCATAAATAGCATAATCACTCTGGGCTACGTGACTTATATGTCACGTAGCCCAATTGAAATGCCTTACAATCGATTATAGAGCTTCGTAGGAGAAACCCTCTCTTCAATTCAATGTGCAAGAGAAGCGCTATTTTGGTATATAACTGAGTATTAGAGATATTATACTCAGTTATGTACACATGAATCGAAGCGTTCCCTGTCTAATTGTTGTATGCTAAATAAGCAAGAAGTTATTTTGTTATCATCTTCTCTAGAAGCAGCTCCCTTATCCTCGCATATGCCACACTATGTCTAACAATCACCCCTCAACTGATCACCTACCACAACTCGATGATTTTTTACTACACATTCAAGCCAATAACTATTCTGGCGAGACGCTATACAATTACGAGCGTGACCTCGAAACCTTTTCAAATTTTTTAACACACGATCTCTCTTCCCTCTCATTTGACGACATTAGCAAGCGCACTATTGAACAATACAAGGCGTATCTAAACTCGCACGACCGACGCACTGCCAATGATGGTGAGCCAGAAAAGAAACTTTCCAGTGGTACCATCAACCGGCACCTCACCTCGCTTCGTCGCTACCTAACCTACCTCATTGACATGGATTATAAAGTGCCAGTTGACCCTAGCGCGATAAAACTCTTGCGTCGAGAAAAGCGCCATCCACAGATCTCTGAACTGGAGGAACTAGTGAAATTAATTGAGTCACCTATGCAATTCGAATCAAATCGTTTCGTAGCACTCCGCAATCGAGCGATGCTCGAGACACTATTCGCTAGTGGAATGCGTATATCAGAACTCATTAACCTTCGCCGCAACCAACTCGATCATTCGGGAAGAATTTTTATTGAAGGAAAAGGGAAAAAGCAGCGCTTCATTTATCTCACCGACCGAGCACAAAAGCATATACACAGTTACCTCACTGAACGAGATGACGAATCACCATATCTATTCGTAGCGCTTCGTGGCGCTAACGCTAGTAATAAGGCAAAACATATCTCACCAAATTATCTTCAAGCAAAAATCAAAAAGTATCGTGAACTACTTGGGATCAATGTTCCTACCAGTGCGCACTCACTCCGACATGGTTTTGCTACATATCTTGCCGAGCAAGGCGCCAACCCTGCCGCGATTCAAATACTACTTGGTCACGAATCACTCGACACCACCACCCGCTACGTTCATGCTTCCGATCGATACGCGGAAGATACGCACCATAAATTTCACCCCCTCAAAGAGTAAGAATCCTACTCTGGCGAAAGAAACACTCCGCCCAAAAACTGTCCGATTAACTGATCATAATCGGGTCGATGAGCAGTAAGATGAATAGTGCGCTCCCCTGCCCTTGATAACGTTGTAGAAATTTCTTGATGCTTTTCTAAATACTGCCGCAGTTTTTCTGGAATAATTTCGTCCTGTGACAAGATGCGTTTTTTATTTGCAAAGTGAGTACGTAGCGGTGTCTTAATTTGTGTATAGTGAGTACACCCCAACACCACCACCTCGCACTTTGCTGCCTCAGTTTCAATTCGCACAATCGCCTGCTGTGCTGCGGCTTCAAGCTCATTCATTTCAATTAATGGCACAAGTTCTGGTGTCGCGATTTGTGTCAGTCGCGTGTTGCCGTTTCCTTTATGATCGAGCTCAAGCTGATACTTACCGGATTCGATCGTTCGCTTTGTTCCAATCAAGACAACGTCGGTCAGCGACTCAAATTGTAACGCTTCCACGGTTGGAACAATAATTCCAAGAATTTTTCGATTAGGATATTCCGCCGGCAAAAACTCGCGTTGTAGTCTTCGAGCGGTTTCGGCAGAGGCAGTATTACAAGCAATAACAACGACTGCTGCACCGGCGTCAAACAAGTAACGCATCCCCACTTTTGTTAATTCATAAATCTCTGTTTCAGTTTTATCGCCGTAGGGAAGATGTGCCGTATCACCATAAAAAACATAATCATACTCTGGCAGCAATTTTGTAACCGATCGCAAAATCGTTAGTCCTCCAAGTCCAGAATCAAACAATCCAATTTTCATACAGAATTAGCAAGGGTAGTGATGTAATCATATTCGGTCTTTGTCAGCTTCATTATCGACAATCGATTTCCACGCTTCAAAAGCGGCATTCCCGCGAGTCTTTTCTTTTGCTTTAAGAGTGATAATGGAATCAGTCGAGGGAATGCTTTTTCAAAAGCGACATCAACCGCTACCCAACGAGGGTTCTCAGGGCTTGATTTTGGATCAAAATATTTATGGTGTATTTGAAATTGCGTAGGGTCGGGATATGCTGCATTAGCAATAGTCATCTCACCTACCACACCCGTTTCACCGCCAGCATTTGAATGATAAAAGAGCGCGCGATCACCAACTCGCATTTCATCACGAAGCATATTACGAGCCTGATAATTTCGAACACCATCCCACAATGCTTTTCCTTTACGCTGTAAATCATGTATTGAAAATTCTTGCGGTTCGCTTTTCATGAGCCAGTATTGCATGTTGGTATTATACGATAGTTTACTTAATATATTTAAAAAAGCCGCGCCCGAAGGGCGCGGCTTTTTTAAATATTTGCCGCGAGGGTATTTCCCCAACATGGCATTGATGCATTCCATGGTCTGGTGCCCTGCTTCTCATAGAGATGCCGTGCATATGCCAGATTACCATAAATATCATCAAGATTGATTTGCATTGCAGTCGCTGTTGCTTCGTGGTAACGCTTATTGATTTGCATTACTCCGGTATCAGCTGGATCGACACGACCTATAAGGATCGTACCGTCAGTCAGTTGGTGACGAAAATCAGATTCGCACCGTGCCACCTCAATCATAATCGGAATATCCGAAAAATATGATCGAACAATAGCTTCAGTGTTCATGGCGAGGTTATTTGTGGTAACCTCCGCCTCGATTTCCGCTTCGTTCTGACTTGCAATGTGTCCATACGCTGTTTCCTGTACCTCAACAGTCGAAGCGGTAACAGCCATTAACAGCGTGAGAATCACAGTCGATAAAATAAGCCAAAGGTCTTATCTTTTAAATATCGGTGTGACAGTAGACGCACTACATGAGTACTTCCCTATTCTGACTGTTTTCACAGCCGTCATAGCAGATCGTATTGGTGGAGATTCTAACGAATCAATACACCGCTGCGACACCGATAACCGCACAACTATAGCATAATTTACGGATTTTTATTATTATAACATATATACTAAATATAGTCAATATATGTCAGTCTGTTACCCCATAGATGAGGGTGCCTACTTTAATTTCATCTTTTCAACCGTGCTCGCTCCTAACCATTCCTGTGCCCCCTCAAACGCTCGCAATACTTCAATCGGCGTTGCAAATACGACAGTATTTGATTGATCTGACGAAAGATCATTGAGAGTCTGTAGAGTGCGTAAATGTAATGCTCCAGGAGCGGTCGAGAGAATGTGAGCCGCTTTGGAGATATTTTCCGCTGCTGCCACTTCTCCTTCTGCTTTAATGATAACCGCTCGACGCTCTCGCTCAGCTTCCGCCTGCTTCGCAATAGTACGTTCCATTTCCTCTGGTAAGAAGAAATCTTTCAGCTCAACATTATCAACTTTAATCCCCCACTGGTCAGACTCCAAATCAATTACGGTTCTAATTTGTTCAGATAATTTATCCCGTTCAGCAAGCACTGCATCTAATTCTGCACTACCGACAATATTTCTCATTGTTGTCTGTGCGAGTTGTGATACGGCGTAACGGAAATCTTCAACTTCAAAGACTGCCTTTGCCGCATCTGATACTTTGTAATAAATCACCGCATTAATACTTGCCGAAACATTATCGCGTGTAATGACTTTTTGATCCGGAACATCAACCGCTTTGACGCGAAGATCGACTTTTTCCATCGTCTGAAATACGGGAATAATGATACTCCATCCAGGGTTTCGTAGACCGGTGAATTTTCCCATGGTCAGCACTACCCCTCGTTCATACTGCTTTACTTCTTGTATCAACACCACCAATAGCCCAATTACTATCAATAGAAAGAAAATGACATCCATACTATTTAGTTATCTGCCTATAAATACTTTTTTAGTATACGCTTATTGCTGTTGCTTGAGAATAGCCATGGCACCATACAACCCTGCTTGATCGCCAAGCTTCGCAGCAGTAATGAAAGGAGTAGGAACAAATCCACCAAGCGCCTCGACCGTGTATTTCCTAATAGCGTCAATTGAAATATGTGGGTCACCCAATATCATTGAGCCTCCTAAAATAATCGCATCAGGTGACCAGTACAGAGTAGTATTCCGTAGTCCCTGCGCTAAATACTCAGCTAACTCATCCCACAATACATCAGTTTGGGGGATTTCATATGGCTCAACTCCAAAGCGGGTCCTCACCGCTGCGCCAGAAACCAAATTTTCAAGAGTTGGTGTAATTTCATCACCGAGAATAGTCCGGTCGATGTCGACAATCTGGTGCCCTGGTTCAAATCCCACACTCGCAAGATCAACCGCACCATTTTCAATTTTAACACCGCCAACACCCGTACTGATGGAATGGTAAGCAATTAATTCAAGTCCCTTACCAGCGCCGTAAAGCGCTTCGCCGAGTCCTGCCACTGCCGTATCATTTTCAAGATACGTTGGGACAGCAAACTGCTTTTGCAGTGCCGCTATCACTGATTTTCCAACCCAATCGTGTAATACCGCATCGTTTTGAATACCACTCTTATCCTCCAGTAGTAACCCACGAATACCACCTGCCATGGAGCTAGGCGCTTTTTTTGAAAGCTTTTTAATAGTCGCACATAACTTCTTTATTCCCTCCTCAAAATGTAGTGGCGTTTTAAATGTTTCAACGGCAGTGAGCGTTTCCAAATCCTCGCTCGTTGCCACACTGGTTTTCGTACCACCGATATCAAACAAAATGTATGTCATGTAGATACGATTTTATCACGAAAAAGCTGCCACGTCCGAACGAATTCTGGAGTAAATAAGTGGGCATCTACTGCAAGCAACTTGTCAATTTCATTTGGAAAATACCATTGTACCGACTCAATCTCATCATCATTGATTTTTAGTGCTACTTCCCTACGTAACACAACTTTGTAGAGCGTACTAAAAAAATCATGGGCTCGAAATGAACGTACTATCGGTAAAAGCAAGACTTCGGTGATACCGAGTTCTTCAGCCAATTCTCGTAGTGCCGCCACTTCATATGATTCCCCTTCATCAACATGTCCCGCTGCCGAAAAATCATACAAACGAGGTCGAAAGACATGCGCACTACGCTTTTGAATAAGCATTCTTCCAGAAGAATCAAAAACACACACGCGGCAGCTACGACGAAGCAATCTCTTTTCAATTGCCTCAAATAACGGAGCGGCACCAATGATTTCATCTCGATCGTTAACAATGGCAATATTTCGAAAATTGGTCATGGGTTACATTCCAAGAATTTCTCGCGTCTTATGTTTGTACAATTCGACGTTCGGCTGGTCGAAGGCATTCAGATTCATCAATTCTGCGACGTACATAGTTTCAAGCATACGCATTGCCATGAAAAGCCCGAGTGAATAGGTCAGATTTTCATCAAAAATAGTTGAACGATAGGGTGATTGACGCTCTTGGTACGCAGCGACCACTCCACCATATATCGCAGCACCAACTTCTTGCACGGTAAACCTTCCATACTGCTTCCCTACTCCCTTTTTTTGGACTGGGTAATCGACAGTATCATCGTCAAAAGTAACAAAATCAGTATACACGTGCGCGAAGCCGCTCAAATATAATTGCCCGACCGAATGAAGTTCCACAGGAGTGGAAATGGTTGGGAGAAATCCCTTTGTCAGTGGTTTTCCAGCTCGATCAGTTTCCTTTCCAATACTCTCGGCAAACAGTTGTCGATACCACGCACCAAGGGTGTAGAGTCGAGGTTCAAACGCAAAGAAATTATAATGACGGTACGTCTTATTAAGATATAACTGCATTCGTGCTGCATTCTCAGCGACGACAGATTCCAATTCTTCATTTGTCGCATCAAGTACTCCTGAAATAAAGGCGTCGGTATCATGTCCAAGAAGTGCCAGCGGAACGAGTCCTACTTCAGTAGCTACGGAAAAGCGACCTCCAACAATTGTCGGCATAGTAATAGTAAGCACACCAAGGCGCTTGCCGACTTTCATAAAATCGGTAGCGGTATCACCGATAAAAATCGTTTGATTATATACAGCAGCACCGAATCGAATTTCCAGCGCTTGCAATAGTACATTGGCATTCACCAAAGTTTCTGCCGTATTTCCAGATTTACTAATTACACAAACGACAATTTTTTTGACTGACTTCACCCCCTGCAAAGTTTGAAGTAGCTGCTCAATAGCATGCGCCGAAACTGTATCAAGCGTATGGAGCGTCACTGCGCCAGTATCAAGCACTGAGTGCACTGCCTCGGTGCCAAGATTTGAACCTCCGATACCAACAAGCACAAGATGTTTTATTCCTGCATACCGCTTCTTAACCATCTCAATAGTATCGTGCACTGCTGGATTCTGAACGTATCCCAGAGAAAATTCTGGCTGTGTGGCATCGTTTGTTTTTATAACCGTTTGTACTTTCTCCCTATAGGAAGAAAGTTTGGTAATCGCACTTTTTAGGCTCTTATCAGTCACAAAATCGGCATCAAAATAGGAAAAGTACATACGGAATTTCAGTTAAATTTGTCTAACACTTTTAATGTTCTTGGTTTGTTTGAGAATGTACGTATAGGCTTCATCGACGCTATCAACCACGTGGAAAATCTCTAAATCCTCTGAACTGATTGTTTTGTATTTTTGCAGCATGTCATTCTCGAAAAATGCAATGAGCGGACTCCAATAGTCTTTTCCATAAAGCAGCACAGGGATTGGTTCAATCTTCTTTGTCTGAATCAGTGTGATAATCTCAAAAAACTCATCAAGGGTACCAAACCCACCAGGGAAATATACATACGCCTCAGAAGCAAAGGTGAGCATTACTTTTCGTGAAAAGAAAAAATCAAAGTTCAGTGATTCAGTGGTGTACGGATTGAGTTTTTGCTCAAACGGCAATTGAATATTGAGCCCGACTGACTTCCCTCCCACCTTAAACGCACCAACATTGGATGCTTCCATAATGCCTGGACCACCCCCAGAGATAATCGAGAACCCTTTCTTCGCGAGTCGAGCCGCTAATTCTTCGGCAGCCTTGTAGTAAGGGTCATCAGGAGTAGTTCTGGCACTTCCCCAAAACGTTGCCGCGAGTCCATGTTCACGGAGCAATTCAAATCCCTGCACAAATTCTGCCATGATGCGAAAAACGCGCCACGACTGTACAGCGTCACCATCGACACCACTAGGATCAAGGAGTTCAGTCACTACACGACAAGGCTTTTCTTTCTTAACTGCTTTATTTCGTTTATTATTTCCAAACATGGTCATATCATACCATTTTAGAATTACAGCGTTTGTAGTAGTGCACAAACACTACGTCAGCCACGGAATTTCAAATTCGGAAAATTCAGGAAGGAGCTTTTTGTCGTATAACAGGCGAGAAATTACTTCTGCGTGTGATTTAGCTCCCGTGAGCGCATTGTGCGGCTCTGGCTCGGCGGGAATACCACAATAGTTGAGAACAGCATCAAGATTGAGCGCGCTTCGGTGGTGTTCGGCATCAAATGGTGGTTGTAATCCTGCTTTTACCATATGCATAAAGCAAAGCGAGTGCGTATCAATGGTGCGATATGCAAAATTCCACTCAAATCCAGCACGCATAGTTGCTGCCTTGAGCATATCGCGATCTGCCGATACATTCTGCCCTGCCAGCGTCCGGTCATTCACCGAAACGCTCCAACCGATAAAATTTCGCACTAACTCTGCTTCGGTCATTTTATTTTTGTCAGTCACCTCTGCTTCAGAAAAACCATTAACCGCGAGGCCGTCCGGGTCAATATGTGCCCCGTCCCAAATTCGACATTCAGCATAAAATTGGTTTGTAGGATTCTCAAGATCCAAGGCTCCGAGCGAAACCAATGAATGTTTTTCATAATGTAACCCAGAAAATTCACCGTCAACAACTAACATAAATATTGTGCACTAAACTGTAACCCTTCTATGGTAACACAAAACTACTGCAATCCTGGACAATTGGCGGCTGGCGAATAGCCAGCCGCCTTCGCAGCGACGATTGTCTCAAATACAATTTTATTTTCATCCTTAATCTGTGCCGCTCCAGGGCAGGTTGGCAAATGATATTTTGTTCCTGAACGGGAACCAACCACCTGTACAGCCTTTTCATTTTCGAGAATCGCCTGCGTCGTAGAAGAAACGGCATCAATATACACTCCTGTAGTTTGCGTGGATGAACTGCCTGCCGACAGCAGTACTGGAATTGAAGCCTCAGTTCTGACTGATTCTCTTCCTAATCCAAACGAAACGACCGCTACTAATACAAGCAAAATAGCCATAAAAATAGCATCATTTGCCAATAGAGACTTGAATTTTTCGAACATGTATCGTATACTCTACCAGTTAAATTGTAACCATTATACAGTAATCGTATGGCAACCAAAAAAGCCGCGGGTACCGCGAAAAACCTGAAAGATTCACAGCCAAAATATCTTGGTGTGAAGCGCACCGACGGACAAGCCGTCAAAGTTGGCGAGATTATTATTCGTCAACGTGGCACCAAAATCGAAGCCGGAAAGGGTGTGAAGGTCGGAAAAGACCATACGCTTTTTGCAGTAGTTAACGGTGTCGTATCGTTTCGAAATGTTCGCAAGACCTGTTTCGATGGAAAAACTGTTACCAAAAAGGCAGTTGAAGTTTTGCCAGTAGCGTAAGTAAATAATAAAAAAGCCGCGCCCTTCGGGCGCGGCTTTTTTATTATTTACTGCGGTAAGCGGATTTCTACCGACTCCACAACAACATCTTCCAGTGGAAGATCAACCTGATTAGTACTCACCTTTGCGATTCCATCAACTACCTCCATTCCAGAAATAACTCGTCCAAACACTGGATGCTTGGAAGTTAGTGGCGGTTTATCAAAATCAAGATTGGTATTATCAATTAGATTGATGAAAAACTGACTACCTCCAGAGTTTGGACCACTATTCGCCATTGAGATAGTGCCACGCACATTGCTCAAAAGATCATGTTTAATGTGTTCATCAGGAATGGTGTAATCTGGACCGCCAGTACCATAGCGCAACACTTCTGCTGTTTTAGTAAGTGGGTCGCCACCCTGGATCATAAACCCGTCAATAACGCGATGGAATTTTGTTCCATTGTAAAATCCTTCTTGGGCTAATTTTTTGAAATTACCCGCCGTAATTGGCATAAGGTGTTCGTACAATTCAATTTCAATAGTTCCTTTATTGGTCTTTAAAACAGCAATTGGATTCATATCATTTACTATAGCTACATCATAAGCTTCTAATGCTTCAGGGGTAAGTGGTGCCGGAAGTGTACTGTCGTTCGTCAGTGATGCCTGTTCAGACTTTTGCGACACACCACCATTCATGAACCACGCGATGGCAGCAATCAATACCGCACATACTAAAAATAATAGCAGCATGGGCTTAATTCGTTGAGTTAATTCATTCATAATAATTGAATTATTATTTTTTTACGACAGTAATTATGAAAGGGTGTTTTTTACTTCCTCCAACTAATTCAACGGTATGGTCACCTACGGATTTAATGGGTGAAGAAATTTTAACCATAGAACGATCGATACTCACTCCGACAACTGCAGCCGCAGTAACAATGTCATCTTCATGAATAGCTTTAAATAAATGACCTTGCTCATTTGCCTCAACTGTCACTGTTGGGGTTTTTTCATGAAGTGCCGCAACCGCAGCATCGAAGCGACCTTCGTCCGCCAGTTTGCCAGCGACGATAGTTGCTTGATACTTCTCAATTCGCTTTAAATTAATCGGCGTCGCTGGTTCGGCTAGTTTTTTAGGGATGAGCTGATTAAGGGCGTATCCATCTGGAACAGAGACAATACTAAATCGTCGTCCGATTTTAGCGACATCCTGTAAAAGAATTACTTTCATAACATTTCATTAAATTCCATTAAACAACATGGCTATTCCATGCGGCATGGTTGGTATCATACCAAAACTAGTCACTATTCTCCAATTTTTTTAGTAGTGGTAGCAGAATCTGCAATCTGCTCAACAAATGACTCACTGACCACTTCTTCCCCACGCAAGAAGCGTAAAGCAGCATCCTTTTGTGGATCAATATCAGCCTGCCGATCGGCAATTGAGCGGCTAATCACGACATCAGGAGTAAGCCCACCATCAGAAATTGA
>Ga0268298_10001703_pt1 | contig 25235 bp, 23 predicted proteins | sample WWTPWeurt_MetaG_FD_194462 | JGI IMG/M metagenome (GOLD analysis project Ga0268298, IMG submission 194462) | Activated sludge microbial communities from WWTP in Nijmegen, Gelderland, Netherland - WWTP Weurt | ecosystem: Engineered > WWTP > Aerobic digester > Activated sludge | place...
CGAAGACGCCGTACACCACGTGGGCGCCAACCTCCTCGAGCTGGGCGGCCCAGCTGATGTTGGCTTCCTCGTCGAAACGGGCCATCAGTTCGAGCGCGACGGTGACTTCCTTGCCCTTCTGGGCTGCACGCACCAGGTGTTCCATCAGCACGGAGTCGGTGCCGGTGCGGTAAACCGTCATCTTGACGGCAACCACCTGCGGGTCGTCGGCGGCCGCCTTGAGCATTTCGATAACGGGTTCGAAGCTCTGGAAGGGGTGGTGGAGCAGGATGTCCTGGTGGCGGATGGCGGCGAAGATGTTCTCGCGTTTGTCGAGACCTTTCGGGCGTGCCGGCAGGTAAGGGCGGTATTTCAGGTCGGGGCGTTCGACCCAGTCCGGAACCTGGTTGAGGCGCACCGGATTGACCATGCCGGGCACGCGGTAGACGTCGGCCGGGCCGAGTCCGAACTGCTGCATCAGGAATTCGGCCATGGCTCCCGAGCAGTTATCGGCCAGCTCCAGGCGCACGGCGTTGCCGAAGTGGCGCTGCTGCAGTTCGCCCTTGAGGGTGGCGCGCAGATCTTTCACCTCTTCCTCGTCCACGAACATGTCGGAGTTGCGGGTGACGCGGAACTGGTAGCAGCCGAGCACGTTCATGCCTTCGAACAGCTCGCCCACATGGGCGTGGAGTAGCGAGGACAGGAACACGAAGCCGTAATCGACGCCGGTGAGCTCCTGCGGAAGGCGGATCACCCGTGGCAGGGCGCGCGGGGCCTGGACGATGGCGGCGCCGGAGTTGCGTCCGAAGGCATCGCGCCCTTCAAGTTCAACGGCGAAGTTGAGGCTCTTGTTGAGTACCCGCGGGAAGGGGTGGGCCGGATCGAGTCCGATCGGCGTGAGGATGGGCATCACCTCGCGCATGAAGTAGTCACGGGCCCAGGCGTGCTGGGCTTCGGTCCATACGCTGCGGCGCAGGAACACGATGCCTTCGTCGGCCAGGGCCGGCAGAATGGTGTTGTTGAGCAGGTTGTACTGCTCGGAAATGATGCCGTGGACTTCGCGGCTGATGCGTCCATGCAGCGCTGCCGGCGTGAGTCCGTCGGTGGTCAGGGCCTGGCTGCCGAGGAGTAGTTGCTCCTTGACGCCGGCCACGCGGACTTCGAAAAATTCGTCCAGGTTGCTCGACACGATGCACAGGAAACGCAGTCGTTCCAGCAGTGGCACCGTGGGGTCGGCGGCCTGGGCGAGCACCCGGCGCTGGAATTGCAGCAGTGACAGCTCGCGGTTGATGAAGTGATCGCTGCTGAAGTGGCGTTCGGTGGGGAGCGGTGGCATGGACTTTCCTGTCGAATTTCCCGATGGACCAATAATTATGTGACGTATTTGTTACCGTTGCATGACGCTGGTCATTGAGTTTGATCAAGCTCGGGTCGTCACCGGCGGGTGCTAGAATTCGCGGCTCCTGCGCCCTCCGGCGCCTTTTCCGCCGCATTCATGAATCGTGAGTTGATCGCCGCCATTGATCTGGGTTCCAACAGTTTTCGCCTGCAGATCGGGCGAATTGTTAATGACCAGATTTACCCCCTCGATGGCATCAAGGAGGCTGTGCGTCTGGCCGCCGGTTTGTCCCCTGACCGAATGCTCGATGCTGCGGCCCAGTTTCGCGGTATCAGCGCGCTGCGCTGCTTCAACGAGCGCATCCGCGACTATCCGCTCGATGCGGTGCGGGCCGTGGCCACCAACACCCTGCGCGTGGCCAAGAACGCGCCGCACTTCCTGGTGCAGGCGGAAGCCGCGCTGGGCTTCCCGATCGAAGTCATCGCCGGACGCGAAGAGGCGCGGCTGATCTACGTGGGCGTGGCGCACACCCTGCCCAACCCCCACAAGCAGCAGCTGGTCGTGGATATCGGCGGCGGTTCGACAGAGTTCGTGATCGGCAAGAGCTTCAAGCCCATCGCGCTGGAGTCGCTCTACATGGGCTGCGTCAGTTATTCGATGCGCTACTTCCCCGAAGGCCGCATCGACAAGCGCGGCCTGCGCGACGCCGAGCTGGCCGCCCAGAAGGAAATCCAGACCATCACCCACGCCTATCGCGAAGTGGGCTGGGACGAGGCGGTGGGCTCGAGCGGTTCGGCCAAGGCGCTGGTGGATATCCTTGAACTCAACGGTCTTTCCGACGGCGGCATTACCCGCAGTGGTCTCGAGCGCCTGCGTAACCTGATGCTCAAGGCCGGCAGCCTGGACAACCTGCACCTCGAAGGCCTGCGCCCCGATCGCCTGCCGGTGCTGACCGGCGGTTTTGCCATCATGTGGGCGGTTTTCCAGGAGTTCGGCCTCGAGCGCATGACCTTCTCGGAAGGCGCGCTGCGCCTCGGCGTGCTCTACGATCTGCTCGGCCGCTATCACCACCATGACCTGCGCGATGCCACGGTGTCGGCCTTCGTCGAGCGCTACGGTGTCGACCTCGCCCACGCCCGCGAAGTGGCCGAAACCGCGCGGGCATTTTTGCTGCAGCTCGAGCCCTCCGCGGCCGACGCCGAGAACACCGATCGCCGTTTTCTCGAATGGGCGGCAATGCTCCATGAAGTGGGCGTTTCGGTTGCCCATTCCAGTTACCACAAGCACAGCGCCTACATTCTGGGCAACGCCGACATGCCGGGCTTCTCGCGCATGGACCAGGGGCGTCTGGCGCGCATGGTGCTGGCTCACCGGGGCAAATTGTCGCGGCTCGGCCCCCTCGACCCCGAAAGCCAGGAATGGCGCTTGATCTTGTGCCTGCGCCTGTCGGCCGTCGTGCACCGGGCCCGGGACGGGCGGGGAGTTCCGCCGCTGCGCCTCAAGCGTGAAGGGCGCGGCTTCGTGATCGTGGCCGATGCCGAGTGGTTGCGAAACCTGCCGCTCACCGCCGCTGCGCTGGACGAGGAAGAGCGCCAGTGGCAGACGATCGGCCTGCCCGTGAAGATGCGGGTCGAGCGTTCCGCGCCGCGCAGCCCGGCCGGCATCTAGGCTTTCAGCCATGTCCACCCAGCTCAGGGGGGCCCGTCCGCAACCTGCGATAAACGTCGACGGGGCTGGGGCCAGGGTGGTGTTGTCCGGCGACTGGACGTTGAGCGTGTTGAATCCCCGTTGCGCCGACATCCGTCGGCAGCTCGACGCGGCGTCCGGCGCGCCGGCCTGGGATCTGGCAGGCGTGAGTCGCCTCGACAGTTTTGGCGCGCTGCTGCTGTGGCGTGCCTGGGGCCGCCGGCGACCGCCGCAGCTGGTGCTGCCCGAAGCACTGGAATCCGTCTTCAAGCGGCTGGCCGATCTCGGCGATGCCAGCCTGCCGGTCGAGCCGCCTTATCGCTTTCTGGATGCCACCGCCCATCTCGGCCGGCTGCTGCTCGGCCTGGTGCGCCATCTGGGGCATTTCGTGGTGCTCGTAGGCCAGTTGCTGCTCGATCTGCGCTACCTGCTGCGCAACCGGGAACACTGGCCCCTGCACGAAATGTCGGCCAATTTCTACAAGGTGGGCGTCAAGGCGATGCCGGTGACGGCGCTGGTCGGCTTCCTGATCGGCGTCGTGATGTCTTATTTGTCGGCCCTGCAGCTGCGGGCCTTCGGGGCAGATACCTTCATCGTCAATATCCTCGGACTCGGCATCATCCGCGAGCTCGGCCCGGTGCTGGTGTCGGTGCTGGTGGCCGGCCGCTCGGGCTCGGCAATGACCGCCCAGCTCGGCGTGATGCGGGTTACCGAGGAGATCGACGCGCTGACCACGATGGGCGTCTCGCGCTACGTGCGTCTGGTGCTGCCCAAGGTGGTGGCGCTCACGCTGGCGATGCCGCTGCTCACCCTGTGGGGTTCGTCGGTGGCGATCTTCGGCGGCATGGTGTCGGCCAACGTGCAGCTCGACATGAGCTTCGATTATTTTCTGAACGCGCTGCCCCGGGCCGTGCCGGCGGCCAACCTGGTCATCGGTCTGGCCAAGGGCGCCGTGTTCGGTTTGCTGATTGCGCTGGTGGCCTGCCACTTCGGCCTGCGCGTCAAGCCGAATACCGAAAGCCTGTCGGCCAACACCACAGCTTCGGTGGTCACGTCGATCACCGTGGTGATCCTGGTGGATGCGGTCTTCGCCATCCTTACCCGCACCATCGGGTTGCCTTACCGATGAACGCCGCGACGAACAAGCTTCCGGTCGAGCTGAAGGGCCTGTCGACCCGCTTTGGCTCCACCTGGGTTCATCGCAACATCGACCTGGCCGTGCCGGTTGGCGAAGTGGTGGCGCTGGTGGGCGGATCGGGCACCGGCAAGACCACGCTGCTGCGCCAGATGGTGGGCCTCCTGCAGCCGGCCGAGGGCGAGGTGCGTCTCTTCGGCGAGCCGCTGTTTGCCGGCAGCCGCGCCGAGCAACTGGCGCGGCGGCGGCGCTTTGGCATGCTCTTTCAGCAGGGCGCGCTGTTTTCGGCGCTCAATGTGTTTGCCAATGTGGCCTTTCCGCTGCGCGAATTCGGCGTGCGCGACGAAGCCATGCTGCGCGATCTCGTGCTGCTCAAGCTGGCCATGGTCGAGCTTGGGCCGGAGGTGGCCCTGCGCATGCCGGCCGAGCTTTCGGGCGGCATGATCAAGCGGGTGGCGCTGGCCCGTGCGCTGGCGCTGGAGCCCGAGCTGCTGCTGCTCGACGAACCGACCGCCGGCCTCGACCCCGACCGCAGCACCGGTTTCGTGCGCCTGATCCGCGCGCTGCAGAAGGCGCTCGGCCTGACGGTGATCCTCGTCACCCACGACCTCGACACCCTGGCTGCGCTGGCCACCCGCGTGGCCGTGCTATCCGAAGGGCGTATACTCGCCTTCGCTCCCCTTGACGAAATCATGACTTTGCAGGATCCCTTCATCGAACGCTTCTTTCACAGCGAACGCAGTCAGGCGGCGCTGGCCCGCGGTCGTTCCGAAGTCTGATGGAAAGCCGTTCCCACGCCCTCGCCGCAGGCCTTTTCGCGATTATCCTCAGCCTTGGCATCGCTCTCGCGCTGTGGTGGTTTTCCGACGGTCGCGAGACTACTCGCGAAGTGCTGCTGGTGAGTTCCGGCAGCGTGAATGGCCTCAATCCGCAGGCCACCGTGCGCTACCGCGGCATCATCGCCGGCAAGGTTTCGTCGATCGCCCTCGATCCGGCCAACCCCCGCGATCTGCTGGTCACCGCGCGCATCCGCACCGATCTGCCAATCACCAAAGGCACGCGGGCGCGGCTGGCCTCCCAGGGCGTGACCGGGTTGGCCTTCATCGCTCTCGACGACAGTGGCGACAATCCCGAGCCGCTGGCAGGCGAGGCGGGTGGCCCGCCGCGGCTGCGCCTGGCGCCGGGTATTGTGGATGAAGCGACCGAGGCCTCCCTGCAAACCCTCAAGCGGGTGCGCGAACTGGCCGAGCGGCTGGCGCTCCTGGCCGCGCCGGACAACCTGGCCCGTGTCGAGCGAATCCTCACCCATCTCGAATCGTCCAGCCAGGGCCTCGACCGCAGCCTGAAGGAAGTGCCGCAGACGCTGGCTGCCGTGCGCCAGGTTTTCAGCAAGGACAAGCTCGCGCGCATCGGCCGCACGCTGGACAACATCGAGCGCCTGAGCGCCGACGCCGTGCCGCTGGCCCGCGAAGGACGCAGCCTGATCGTCAAGCTGCAAACGGTCAGCGAGCGCATCGACAGCCTGGCCGGCACGACCGGCGAAAGTCTTGCCACCAATACCCTGCCACGCGTCAACGTGCTGCTGCAGGAACTCACCGTCACGTCGCGGCAGCTCTCCGATCTGCTCGACGAGATCGACAATTCCCCGCAACTCCTGCTCCTCGGCCGGCGCAAGCCACCTCCCGGGCCCGGCGAGACCGGCTTCCAGGCGGGCGAGGGCAGCCCCTGAGTTGCAGCCAATCCGGAAACCCCAGCCATGGTGCGAAAGCTCCTTTCCCGAACCCTGATGGCCGCGATCTGTGCGTTCGCCCTGGGCGCCTGCGGCAGCGTGCCCAGGGCCGCACCGGGCTATTCCGTCCATGATTTCGGCCCCCTCGGGGCCGCGCCGGCGCGGCCGCCGGCCTTGCCGATCCGCAACACCGAAGTGGTGTCCGCGCCCTGGCTCGCGTCCACCTCGATGCATTACCGGCTGATGTATGCCCAGCCGACCCGTCGCCAGGTTTTTGTCGAAAGCCGCTGGGCCGCCCAGCCGGGGCAACTGCTCGAGCTGGCCGTCAAGCGCACCCTGAAAGCCAACGACTCGACGCCGACGGCCAGTGGCTGCCGGCTGCGCGTCGAGCTTGACGAGTTTGCCCAGGTTTTTGCATCCGAGCGCGAGAGCAGCGGCGTCATCGAGGCCCGCGTGTTTTTGCTCGCGCCGCGCAGCGACCAGCTTGTCGCCTCGCGCAGCTTCAGCCTTGCCCGCCCGGCGCCGTCGGCCAATGCGGCGGGCGGCGTGGCGGCCCTGCGTGAAGACGTCGAACAGTTCAACCGCGAACTTCTCGGCTGGCTTGACGTTCTGGCTACCGAGGGTGCAGGCCCGCGCGGGCGCTGCGGCACCTGATTTTTACGACCGGCAGGCACTTGCCGGCGCTTTTATAACCAAGGAGGAAAACACAATGAATGCAGTCGTCGACACCCACATCGAACCCATGCTGCTGCGGGAGGATGCCAACGGCGTCGCCACGCTGACGCTCAACCGTCCGGGCCAGTTCAATTCGCTGTCCCAGTCCATGCTCGAGGTGCTGCTTGCCGAACTGGAAAGCATTGCCGCCGACACATCCGTGCGTGCCGTGGTGCTCGCCGGTGCCGGCAAGGCTTTCTGTGCCGGACATGATCTCAAGGAAATGCGCGGCAATCACACCAAGGCCTTCATGCAGGCGCTGTTCCGCCTGTGCGGCAAGGTGATGATGCAGATCGTGAACATGCCCCAGCCGGTGATCGCCCGCATCCACGGCATCGCCACCGCCGCAGGGTGTCAGCTAGTGTCCATGTGCGATCTGGCGGTGGCGTCCGACGTGGCGCGTTTTGCGGTGTCGGGCATCAATGTCGGCTTGTTCTGTGCAACGCCCAGCGTGGGTTTGTCGCGCAACATGGGCCGCAAGCAGGCCTTTGAGATGCTGGTCACCGGCGATTTCATCGACGCCGCCGAGGCCCAGCGCCGCGGGCTGGTGAATCGTGTTGTGCCGCTGGATGCGCTGGACGACGAAGTGGCGAAGCTTGCCGCGTCGATCTGCGCCAAGTCGCCGGCCGCCATCGCAATGGGCAAGCAGATGTTCTACTCGCAGCTCGAAATGGGCCTCGACGCCGCCTACCAGCACGCTGCCGAAGTCATGGCCTGCAACATGATGTGCGACGACGCCGCCGAAGGCATCGATGCCTTCATGGCCAAGCGCAAGCCGGTCTGGACCGGCAAGTAAGCCGCCGGCGCCATGCTGATCGACACCCACTGTCACCTGGACGCCGCCGAGTTTGACGGCGACCGGGACGCGGTGCTCGAGGCCGCGCGGGTGGCAGGTGTCGGTGGTTTTCTGGTTCCGGCGGTGTGTGCTGACAATTTCGATGCGGTGGCGGCCTTGAGTGCGTCCCGCAGATCGTGTCGCCATGCCCTCGGGATTCATCCGCTTTACGTGCAGCGGGCGCAGGAATCCGATCTCGAACTGCTGCGTGCCCGGCTGGCCGAGGGCGCGGCCGTGGCGGTGGGCGAGATCGGTCTCGATGGCTTTGTGGCCAATGGCGACATGCCGCTGCAGCGGCGTTATTTCGAGGCCCAGCTGAAAATCGCCAGGGATTTCGAGTTGCCGGTGGTGCTGCACATCCGACGGGCCCAGGACGAAATTCTCAAATACCTGCGCCGGATTGCGGTGCCGGGCGGCTTTGCCCATGCCTTCAACGGCAGCCGCCAGCAGGCCGAGGCCTTCATCAAGCTGGGTTTTCGGCTCGGCTTTGGCGGTGCGATGAGCTTTGAGGGCTCACGGCGTATCCGCGCACTGGCGGCTAGCCTGCCGCTATCGGCCATCGTGCTGGAAACCGACGCGCCCGACATGCCGCCGGCGTGGGCGGGCGGCCAGCGCAACGAACCGGCCAACCTGGTGCGCTATGCGCGGGTGCTGGCCGAACTGCGGGGGATGTCGGTCGAAGAGGTGATTGAGGCAACCGGCGCCAATGCGCTGGCGGCGGTTCCCGGGCTGGCGGCGCTCAGGCAGACGGAGGCTTGACCGGGTGCCTGCTGCGGGTGATGAGTTCGTTGATGTCGGCTTTGGTTGCCGCCAGGTCGCCTTCGAATTTCTCGCAGTTCATCATCGATACGCCGAACACGTAGGCGTAAAGCAGCACGCTGCGGGTGGACGCTTCGCCCAGAGGCACGCCGCAGGCTACAAACAGATCACGGGCGCAGCGCAGGCGCTCGGCATCCACCTCTTCGACGATCAGCGCCGCGGCCGGATCGCGGCGGGCCCACTCGCGCACGGCCAGCTCGATCAGGATGCCCTTGTTGTTGCGGCTGGCGCTGTAGATGTCGATGACGTGGAAAAGCTGGGCCTCCTCGTGACCGGCTTCCGGCCGGGTCTGCTTGACGATGTCGCGGATGCGGCCCACTTTCCAGGTTTCGAGAACCCCGTCGAGCAGATCCTGACGGTCCTTGAAATGCCAGTAGAAACTGCCTTTGGTGACGTGCAGGCGCCGGGCCAGGATTTCGACCCGAATGCCGCCCACGCCCTCTTCGGCAAGGGTATCGAAGGCTGCCTGGATCCATGCGGAACGGTCAAGCTGGGGGCGGGGTGTCTTTTGCATACGGGGTAGTATTGACGCTTATGTTTCCATACGCTACCGTACGGAAAGTGACAAAGCAAGGCTGGCTGTGAGAAGCTGCCTGTTGCTGATCCGAATCAGTTCTGGCTGCTGGCTGCGAGCCGACGCGGATCGTCGAGAAGAGGCTTGCCAGCGGGGGCCGCAAGGTGCCCGCGTTCAGGCGCAAGCCCGTGGAAAATGGTGGAGAACCCTTAAACCTAAGGAGCGCAGCATTGAAGATTCTGGTTCCCGTTAAACGCGTCGTCGACTACAACGTCAAAGTGCGTGTGAAAAGCGACGGTACTGGCGTAGATATCGCCAACGTCAAAATGTCCATGAACCCCTTCGACGAAATCGCCGTCGAAGAAGCCGTCCGCCTCAAGGAAGCCGGCGTGGCAACCGAAGTCGTGGCCGTGTCCTGCGGCGTCGGCGCGTGCCAGGAAACCCTGCGCACCGCGATGGCGATCGGCGCCGACCGCGGCATCCTCGTCGAAACCGACGTGGACCTGCAGCCGCTGGCCGTGGCCAAGCTGCTCAAGGCCCTGTGTGACAAGGAACAACCCCAGATCGTCATCTGCGGCAAGCAGGCCATCGATGACGACGCCAACCAGACCGGCCAGATGCTGTCGGCACTGATGGGCTGGCCGCAGGCTACCTTCGCCTCCAAGGTGGCGGTGGGCAGCGGCAAGGCAACCGTGACCCGCGAAATCGACGGTGGCCTCGAAACCCTCGAGATTTCCCTGCCGGCCGTGGTGACCACCGACCTGCGCCTCAACGAGCCGCGCTACGCGACTCTGCCGAACATCATGAAAGCCAAGAAGAAGCCGCTTGAAACCCTCAAGCCGGCCGATCTGGGCGTCGATGTGACGCCGCGCCTGACGACCCTCAAGGTCGTCGAGCCGGCCAAGCGCAGCGCGGGCGTGATGGTGGCTGACGTGGCTCAGCTGGTCGAAAAACTCAAGAACGAAGCGAAGGTGCTGTAATGACGATTCTGGTTATTGCCGAGCACGATAATGCGTCCCTGAAGGGCGCAACCCTCAACACCGTTTCTGCAGCGGCCAAGCTGGGTGGCGACATCGCGATCCTCGTGGCGGGTTCCGGTGCGGCAGCGGTTGCCGCGGCTGCCGCAAAGGTGGCTGGCGTGGCCAAGGTGCTGGTGGTTGATGCGGCTGCCTTCGCCGATCAGTCCGCCGAAAACCTGGCCGCTCAGGTGGTGGCCGTGGTCAAGGCTGCGGGCGGTGCGATCAGCCACGTGCTGGCGCCTGCCACCACCGCCGGCAAGAATGTGCTGCCTCGCGTGGCCGCCTTGCTCGATGTGGCGCAGATTTCGGAAATCGTCGCCATCGAATCCGCCGACACCTTCGTGCGTCCGATCTACGCCGGCAACGCGCTGGCCACGGTCAAGTCTGCCGATGCGGTCAAGGTCATCACCGTGCGCACCACCGCCTTCGAGGCGGCTGCTGCCGAGGGTGGTTCGGCCGCTGTCGAGCAGGTTGCTGAAGCCGGCGACCAGGGCCTTTCGAAGCTGGTTGGCCGCGAGCTGACCAAGTCGGCCCGCCCCGAACTGGGCGCTGCCAAGATCATCGTTTCCGGTGGTCGCGGCATGGGCAGCAGCGAGAACTACCATAGTGTCCTGGAGCCGCTGGCCGACAAGCTGGGTGCCGCACTGGGCGCCAGCCGCGCAGCCGTCGATGCCGGCTTCGTGCCCAACGACTACCAGGTTGGCCAGACCGGCAAGATCGTCGCCCCGCAGCTTTACCTTGCGGTGGGCATCTCCGGCGCCATCCAGCACCTGGCGGGCATGAAGGATTCCAAGGTGATCGTCGCGATCAACAAGGATCCCGAAGCCCCGATCTTCCAGGTGGCCGACTACGGTCTCGTGGCCGATCTGTTCGAAGCGGTTCCGCAACTGACGGCCGCCGTCTGAGGAAGCATTCCAGACGTGGGGCTGGCTGAATGAATCTTGCGCCCGATCTCTTTTCCTCAGCATGGCATTTTTTTGCCATCGCCTGCGGGATTGGGGTTGGAGCGTGGGTGGTTCTCACGGCCCCCTGGCGGCGCCTTCTCGACGGGCATCAGTTCAATGCCCTGCTCGGCGCCGCCGTCATCCTTACCCTGCTATGGAGCCTGAATGCCGGGGTTCATCCCGGTCTCAATCTCCATCTCGTGGGCGCCATGGCGACAAGCCTGATCTTCGGGCCGCAGCTTGCCCTGGTCGTCCTGGCACTGGCGCTGGCCGGCATCACCTTCAACGGAAGCACCGAATGGGCGGCCTATCCGCTCAACCTGCTGGTCATGGCGATCGTGCCGCTGGCCGTCAGTACGCTGTACTTCCGGATCGTCGAACGCTGGCTGCCCAAGCAATTCTTTGTTTATATTTTTGTGAACGCCTTCATCGGTGCGGCGCTGGTCGTTCTTGTCCAGGGTGTAGTTGCATCGTTGATGCTGGTTGCCGCCGGTGCTTACCCGGCGGATCTGCTGTTGTCCGAGTACCTTCCGTTCTTCCTGCTGCTGGGCTTTTCCGAAGCTTGGCTGACGGGCATGGCGCTGACCGTGCTGGTGATCTACCGCCCGGAATGGGTTGCGACCTTTGATGACCGCAGCTATCTGTTGAACAAGTAAGCCGGCCCGCAGGGTCGTCCAAACCTAAAACAATATTCAGTGGAGAAAAAACAATGAGCTCATACAACGCCCCCATTCGTGACATGCAATTCGTCATGCGCGAGCTGGCCGACCTTGACGCCGTGGCTGCGCTGCCCGGCTGCGAGGATGCCGCTGCCGACGTGGTCGATGCGATTCTCGAAGAAGCCGGCAAGTTTGCCGGCGGCGTGCTGGCGCCCCTCAACTGGACGGGCGACCAGGAAGGTGCCCGCTGGGACAACGGTGTTGTGCACACCGCCACCGGCTGGAAGGAAGCCTACAAACAGTTCGCCGAAGCCGGCTGGACCGCGCTTGCCGGTGACCCCGAGTTTGGCGGCCAGGGCCTGCCGAAGCTGGTGTCCACCGCCGTGATGGAAATGTGGAAGTCGGCCAACATGGCCTTCTCCCTGTGTCCGATGCTGACCACCGGCGCCATCGAATCCATCAAGCTGCGCGGCAGCGACGAGCAGAAGGCCGCCTTCCTGCCCAAGATGGTGAGCGGCGAATGGACCGGCACCATGAACCTGACCGAGCCGCAGGCCGGCTCCGACCTCGCCGCCGTGCGCACCCGCGCCGTGCCCGAGGGTGATGGCACTTACAAGATCTTCGGCCAGAAGATCTTCATCACCTACGGCGAGCACGACATGACCGACAACATCATCCACCTGGTGCTGGCGCGCCTGCCGGACGCACCGGAAGGGGTGAAGGGGATCTCCCTGTTCGTCGTGCCGAAGTTCCTGCTCAACGCCGATGGGACGCCGGGCGAGCGCAACGACGTGCATTGCGTCTCCATCGAGCACAAGCTGGGCATCCATGCCAGCCCGACGGCCGTGCTGGCATTCGGCGACAAGGGCGGCGCGATCGGCACCCTGATCGGCGAAGCCAACCGTGGTCTGGAGTACATGTTCATCATGATGAACGAGGCCCGTTTTGCGGTGGGCATGGAAGGCCTGGCGCTTTCCGAACGTGCCTATCAGCTTGCGCTGGCCTACGCCAAGGAACGCGTCCAGGGCACCGAAGCCGGTGTTCGCGGCGGGCCGAAGGTGAGCATCCTGCATCACTCCGACGTGCGTCGCCTGCTGATGAACATGAAGTCCACCACCGAGGCCATGCGTGCGCTGGCGTATGTGGTCGGCTCCGCCACCGACATGGCTCACCACCACCCGGATGAAGCGGTGCGCAGCCGCAACCAGGCTTTCGTCGATCTGATGATTCCGGTGGTCAAGGGCTGGTGCACCGAGAACTCCATCGCCGTGACCTCCGATGGCGTGCAGGTGCACGGCGGCATGGGCTTCATCGAGGAAACCGGCGCGGCCCAGCATTTCCGCGATTCGCGCATCACCTCGATCTACGAAGGCACGACGGCCATCCAGGCCAACGACCTGATCGGCCGCAAGATTGCCCGTGAAAACGGTCTTACCGTGCTGGCGCTGGTTGCCGAGATGCGCAAGGTCGAAGCCCAGCTGGCCGAGGCCGCCGGCGACGAATTCACCGCGATCCGCAAGTCACTGTCCGCCGGCATCACCGCGGTGGAAGAGGCCGTTGCCTACATCGTGGCCACCTACGGCAAGGACATCAAGGCCGCTTCGGTGGGCTCGGTGCCTTTCCTCAAGCTGCTCGGCATTGTTGCGGGTGGCTGGCAGATGGGCCGTGCGGCACTGGTTTCGGCCCGCCGTCTGGCCGAGGGCAGTGGCGACGCGTCCTTCTACAAGGCCAAGATCACCACGGCGCGTTTCTACGCCGACCATGTGTTGTCGCAGGCGCCGGGCATTGCCTACTCGGTGGTCAATGGTGCGGCCGGCGCGCTCGATCTGACGGAAGACCAGTTCTAAGATTTTTTTGCAGACGTTTGCAGCAAGGGAAAGGGGCCGCGAGGCCCCTTTCTTCGTTAACCTCGCCCAGTCAGTGCAGCTCCGGAAAACGCTGCAGCCACAGCCAGGCGACGACTATCTGGACGAGGATGGCCAGCGTGCAGGTTCCAGTGACATAGCAGCAGGCGGCTGGGAGCACGTGCTCAAACCACTCTTCGAACAGCATGCCGAGCGCGAAGAAAAGCAGGCTCAGCGTGACCCACTTGAGCATGAAGCCGGGCAGGTGGCTGCCCATTTTGCGGTTGTAGCGGTAGTTTTGCCGGCGTTCGAGAAGGCTGCCGCGGGTCACGTCGCGGAAGTAGCGAAAGGGCCACAGAAAGCGGTACAGGAGATGCCAGACGGCCTCCTGACTGGGCGGGGAAATCCTGTTCATGATGCGCTCCTTCCGTGGCGGCCGGACCGGTGAAGTCTGCACCGAGTCCGGGAAGGAGGGAAGGGGAGAAGGGGCGCTCATGCACCCGATATCCAGTTCTCGCCAGGTGTGGATTGCATGTTCAAGCAGCTTCCCGGCCTTGAGAGCGAAGAGGCTTACAGTAGGGGGCTCCACGTCTGGAAAGCCGGTGCCCAGATGATGGCCCTGAGATGGCAGCGCGATACAAAAGGAGCACTGGGCTCCTTTTGTATCGATCGTCGTCGATGCGCCGCTTCAAATGAAAAAAGGCGCCCGGAGGCGCCTGTTTTCTTGTGCTGCTGAACTCGTATCGTTAGCCAAACTACTGAAAACGCTACGCTATATCTGGTGGGCGGTACTGGGATCGAACCAGTGGCTTCCACCGTGTGAAGGTGGCACTCTACCGCTGAGTTAACCGCCCGGTAGGTGAGAGCGCGCATTATAGGTAGGCTATCAGGGCCCGTCAACCAGTTTGTGTTTTTTATGTTGTCGGGTGAATCCATGCGTTGAAGCAGTGGCGGGCCGACGGGGCGAGTTCGTCGGCCAGCAGGCCGCTGTCGATGCCGTGGGCCGCACAGATGTGGTCGCCGGCGAGGCCATGGAGGTGTACGCCGGCGAGCAGGGCTTCCCGGGCGCTCCAGCCGCGGGCGAGGAAGGCCGTGATCAGGCCAGTGAGCACGTCCCCCATGCCGGCGGTGGCCATCGCGGGGTTGCCGCTGGTGTTGATCCACCACTGCCTGTCCGGGCCGGCGACGATGCTGCCGCAGCCCTTGAGCACCACCCAGGCCTTGAAGCGTGTGGCCAGCCTGCAGGCGGCGGCGACTCGGTCGGCCTGGATGTCGCTCGTGGTGCAGGCGAGCAGGCGGGCGGCTTCGGCCGGGTGGGGGGTGAGGAGCGTCGGGTTTTTGCGCGCGGCGAGGGCGTTTTGCAGCACGGGTTCGCGGGCGACGAGGTTGAGGGCGTCGGCGTCGAGGACGAGGGGCTGGGGTTTGCCGATCGCGGTGCCGACCAGCGCCATCGCGGTGTCGGACTGCCCGAGGCCAGGGCCGACCGCGAAGGCGCCGATTCCGGTTTCGGCCAGCAGATCGGGTGCGCTGCGAAACATCAGCTCGGGACGCAGGATGTCCACGGGCAGCGCGGCGGGGTCGAGCAGCCCGATCAGCACGCGGCCGGCGCCCAGGTAGGCCGCCGCCCGGCCGGCGAGCACGGCGGCACCGACCATGCCCGGCGCGCCGCCTATCAGTGCCGCGTCGCCGTAGCTGCCCTTGTGGCTGTTGCTGCGGCGGGGGCGCAGGCGTTCGGTGAAGAGGGCCGGGGTGATTTCGCGGCCGGGGGCCGGGTGGTGTTCTTCGGGTTCGAGGTCGATGCTGTCGACCAGTATCTCGCCGCACAGGTCGGGGCCGTCGAGGGTGAGCAGGCCGGGCTTGAGGGCGATGAAGCTGATCGTGTGGCTGGCTTCAAAGCAGGGGCCGAGGTGCTGGCCGGTGTCGGCGTTAAGGCCGCTCGGGATGTCCAGCGCCAGGCGCGGGCAGGCCTGGGCGTTGAGTGCTTCGATCCAGGCGGCGTAGAGGCCTTCGAGGGGGCGCTGCAGGCCGATGCCGAACAGGGCGTCGACAACCAGCGCCCAGCCGCCCGGCGGGGGCGGCGGCAGGTCGGGCCTTGTGCTGCCGCCCTGCTCCAGCCAGGCGCTGCGGGCGGCGGCGGCGTCAGCCGGCAGGCGGGCCGGATCGCCGGCGAAGGCAAGGTGCACCTCGAGCCCGGCTTGCCGCAGGTGACGGGCGAGCACGAATCCGTCGCCGCCATTGTTGCCGGGGCCGCAGGCGACGAGCACCGCGCCCGGGCGATCGAACAGGAGGCGCAGGGCCAGTGCGGCGGCCGCGGCTCCGGCGCGTTCCATCAGCGGGGGGACGGCGCCGGGCAGGGCCCGGGCTTCGATGTCGCGGATTCCGGCGACGGGGTAGATCAGGCGGGACGGGGCGAACATGGCGGTGGGCATCGGGTGCGTGGTGGGCTACATGTGTTCGAGGGTTTCGAAGGCCATTTCGCGGAGGTCGAAAAGATCGTTCCCGTTGATGCCCAGGTGGGCCATGACAGGCTCGCGTCCGCGTTGCCAGATGGAGTCCTCGCTCATGCGCATGAAGCTGCCGACGAAATAGCCGGCCAGCGTGGCCAGGGCCACCAGCGTGCGCGATCTGGCGGCGGTGGGATCGGCGTCATGCGCAAAAATCGAGAGGTCGTGGTGCAGCAGGGTGGCGTTGCAGAGCTCTTCGGGCAGGCCCCAGTTGCGACACAGCAGGTAGCCGAGCACGGCATGGTTGGTGGAGTGCCGGGCGTCTTCGATGCCGGTGAAGGTTTGGTCTAGGCTGATGTTGGCCAGTTGCAGGGTGTCCCGGTAGTCGGGAAAACGCCCCATCAGCACGGCGATTCCGCAATCGTGAAAAAGGCCGTAGCTGTAAGCGCTCTCGGCCGGAACGCCGCGGAACTCCCGGGTGAGGCGGGCGCACAGGTGGGCGATGCGGGTGGTGGAATCCCAGAAGCGGTCGAGGCGGGGGCCGCCGCCGATGGCATTGCGCAGGGCAACGCCGGCGACGAGGCTGGAGATTGTCCGCATGCCGAGCACCGGCAGTGCCTGCTGGATCGTGCTGACCTTGCGGCTGAGGCCGAAAGCGGGTGAGTTGGCGGCTTTCAGGACCGAGGCGGCGAGGGCGACGTCGTCACCCAGGATGCTTCCGAGGCTCGCCAGGGAGGTGTTGGATGATGCGATCTCTTTTTGCAGACGGCTGAGGATTGCCGGACAGGCGGGAATATCGACGCCTTTCAGGAGGCGATCAATCTCGGCCTGGTCGGGTGCTTGCATGGAATGGGGGCTCGTGTGGATGGCCAGCGCCGATTCTAGCCGAGCGGGGGTGTTCCGACGGGAACTTCGCCGCCCGGGGGGCTGTGCGGCCTGTCGATCGAATCACCGGTCACGGGTTTGCGGTATGCTGCACGGGCGTTCAATGCCGGCAGCGTTTCGGCCCTGGAACGCCTCGGGTTTCTGACTACCAACACGCACGAAAAGGGAACAGTAATGAGCGAACAGACCAATAATTTCGAAGAGTTTTACGGCTACAAGTTTGAAGAGCTGTCCGTCGGCCAGAGCGCTGTGTATGCCCGCACCGTGACCGAAGCGGACATCCTGATGTTTGCCGGCGTTTCGGGTGACTACAACCCGGTGCACATCAATGAAGAGCTGGCTGCCTCCACGATGTTCGGCGGCCGGATTGCCCACGGCATGCTGTCGGCCGGTTTCATCTCCACCGTGCTGGGCACCAAGCTGCCCGGCCCCGGCGCCATCTATCTGGCCCAGACCCTCAAGTTCAAGGCTCCGGTCAAGATTGGCGATACCGTGGTGGCCCGTTGCACCATCAAGGAACTCAACGCCGAAAAGCGCAAGGCCAAGTTCGACACCATCTGTACCGTTCGCGGCAAGGTCGTGCTCGAAGGCGAAGCCGACATCATGGTGCCCGCCCGCTGATCATTAGTCGCTGCAGGTAAGCACGGAGGGGGCCGCTGGCCCCCTTTTTTATTGTCTTGATCGATTGCCGCCAGCCGTCCTCTCAAATCAGGTCCACGGCCTTCAATTCGGCTTTGATCCAGGCGTAGATCACCGGCGCGAGGGCCACGCCGCCAAAGCCGAAGAGCGCTTCCATCACCACCATCGCGATCAGGATTTCCCAGGCCTTGGCATTGATCTCGCCGCCGACGATGCGGGCGTTGAGAAAATATTCGGCCTTGTGGAGCACCACCAGGAAGAGCAGCGACAGTGCCGCCGCGTAGGGCGAGACGGACAGGCCGATGAGCACGATGATCGAGTTGGAAATGAGATTGCCGACGACCGGGAGCAAGCCGACGAGGGCGGTGATCAGAACCATCGTCTTGCCGAAGGGCAGGTGGATGCCCAGCGCCGGCAGCAGGCCGAAGATGTACAGGCCGGTGAAGAAGGCGTTGATCGAGGCGATCTTGGCCTGGGCGACAAACACCTGGCGGAAGGCGTTGTAGAAGGCCTGGAGCCGGGCGATCAGGGCGCGGGCGAGGGGTTTGCGTTCGTTCGGTGTCGCCAGCTCCTGCACGGCTACCATTGCGCCGATGATCATGCCGATGACGATGTGGGCGGCGGCGATGCCGGCTTCCTTGCCCAGAAGGCGCAGTTCCGGCGCGTGCTCCCGCAGCCAGTGCACGGCCTCGGTCTTGACCTCGGGGCCGCTGCTGGGGAGGCTGCCAAGCAGCCAGGGCGGCAGGACGCCGTTGGCGCTCTCGAGGGTTTCGGCGATCTTCTCCCACATGGCGTCGAGCTCGCCGCCGCCGTGAAGGATAGCGCTTACCCACAAGCCCAGCCCGACCATGGCGGCGACGATGAGAATGGCCAGCACGGCGGTCAGCATCAGCTTGCCCCGTTGCCCCGCCACATGCCGGCCCACCAGTGGCTGGGCCAGGTGGATCAGCATGAAAACCAGGATGCCGGCAAACAGCGCGCCCAGCAGGTGAAAGCCAAGGATGGCCAAAATGCCTGCGGCGGCCAGGATGTAAGAGCTTGCGGCTAACCGGTTGTGAGGCGTTTCCATTCCGTTATCCGGTTTGTGGTTTGCCTCGGGAGCGTAGCGTATTTATCCGGGGGTTGAGCGCTCAAGGGGCGCTTCGTTTTGGATTCATTCGCGCTTTTTAAACTTCGATCACGCCGGCGCGCACGGCGGCCATCGCCAGCTCGGCCATGTTCTGAATGCCGAGTTTTTGTTTGATGCGGTAAAGGTGGGTGCCCACGGTGTTGGGGCTGAGGTGGAAGCTGTCGGCCACTTCGGCCACCGAGCGGCCCTGGGCGAGCTGCAGGAAGACGTGGAATTCCTTGTCTGTGAGGGCTTCGGCCGGGTGTTCGGGGCGGTCGGCGCGGTGCAGCTGGGCGGCGATGTCGGGGTCGAGGTAGCGCTGGCCGGCGGCAACCAGGCTGGCGGCGCGGAGCAGTTCGTCCGGTGCGCTGCGTTTGCACAGGTAGCCGGTGGCGCCGGCCCGGATGGCGCGTTCGGCGGTGAGAGGGTCGCTGTGGGCCGAGGCGATCAGCACGCGGGTGGCGGGTTGGCGGGCGCGGATGCGCTCCAGCGCAGCGAGACCGCCGCAGCCGGGCATCGATAAATCCATCATCAGCACGTCGGGTTCGAGTTCGGCTACCAGACGCTGGGCGGCTTCGCCGCTGTCGGCTTCGGCCAGGACTTCGGCGCCTACGCCTTCGAGGAGCAAGCGGAAGCCCATGCGCACGATGGCGTGGTCGTCGGCGAGCACGAAGCGCTTGTGGTCGAGCCGGGGATCGGGGTAGCAGGTCATGATTGGACGGGCTCCGGGGCTGTTGCGGCGGTGGAGGAGGCCAGAGGCAGGCGGGCGCGGATGCGTGTGCCGCCCCAGGACGGGCTGCTGATGTCGAGGCTGCCGGCCAGCGCGTCGATCCGCTCGCGCATGCCGGTGAGGCCAAAGCCGGGCTGGCCTGCGGCGGGCTGGATGCCGCGGCCGTTGTCGGTGATCTCGAGCATCAGGGCGCCTTCGTCGCGCAGCAGGCGAACACGAACGCGGCCGGCTTCTGCGTGGCGGGCGATGTTGGTGCAGGATTCCTGCACCACGCGCAGTGCGGCGAGGGTGATGTCGTCGGACAGCGGGTGGGGGCCGGCGAAAAGTTCGGTGACCAGTTCGATGTCCGGGTGGCGTTGCTGCCACGCGACAAGGTAGCTGCGGATGGCGTCGTCGAGGGTTTGGTGCCGGTCGTGAAGGGGCGGGCGCAGGCGGGTGAGAAGGGCGCGCACATCGCCGTGCATGCGCGAGGCGACTTCCCGGATGACTTCGGCGCTGTGGCTGATTTCCGGGGCGCTTGCGCTGCGCTGGATGATGGCGCCGGCCAGCGCGGCAACGGCAGTAATGCTCTGGCCGAGTTCGTCGTGCAGTTCGCGGGCGATGGCGCAGCGGTCGGCTTCGAGGCGTTGGGTGATGGTGCGGGCGACGGCTTGCTCCTGGTTCAGGCGCACGTTGTCGGCAACGGCCCGGTCGAGCTGGGCGGCCATGCCGTTGAAGGCCTCGGCGAGGCTGGCGAGTTCGGCGGGGCCGTGTTCGGGCAGGCGGGTGTCGAATTTGCCTTGGCCGGCGCGGTCGAGGGCGGCCATCACGGTGGCCAGCGGTTTGAGCGCGCGGTCGAGGGCCAGCCAGCAGCCGGCAAACAGGCCGGCGAGGGCAAGCAGCGCGCGTCCGGTGGCAGCAGTCAGGTCGTCCCACAGATCGACGATGGCGCGCGATGCGTCGGGCTGCAGGCTGAGGGCGAGCGTGCCGGCCTGGATGTGCAGCGCCTGAACATCCGGGCCGAGCCACTGGGCGAACCACGCCGGGGCGTCGTGGCCGGCCTTGTAGGTGGAGGGCGGCGAGCGGTAGAGCAGGGTTCCGCTTGGGTCGCGGGCTTCGAGTTGATGGGCGCGGATGCGTCCAACCTCAGCGAGGTGGGCGAGCAGGCGGGTTTCGCTCCAGGCCGGGTCGCCGCTGGCGGTGCCGCGGGCCGACACCTTGAGCCACTGGGCGGCCACGCGGTGGGCGGTGGTGATCTCTTCGGCGATGGAAAGGCGGGCGTCGCGCACCCACAGTGCGGCGCCGGCCAGCACGAAGGCGGCGGCCAGCGCGGTGAGCACCAGGCTGATGCGCAGGCGCAGCGAGTGGGCGTGCGGGCGTGCGGCGGGGCCGGAAACATCCGCAACCTGTGCGGGGGCGCATGCGGCGTGGCTCATGTGGATTTCTCCAGCTTGTAATGCACCGGGACGATGACCTGGATCTCGCGGTTCTGCAGATGCTCGGGCGGGCGCGGCAGCGGGCCGACGGAGCTCACGAGCTGGACGGCGTTCTGGTCAAGCACCTCGAAGCCGCTGGAGCGCACGATCTGGGTGGCGACGATGTTGCCCTTGCGGGCGATGGTGACGCGCAGCTGCACCTCGCCCTCCCAGCCGCGCAGGGCGGCGATGCGGGGGTAGTTCTGCTGGCGCGCGAACAGGCTGGAGAGGCTGCGTCCGTAGCGTTCGAGCTGGGCCGGATCGGGGGCTTCCTCGGCGGCGGGCGTCGGCGGGGCGGTGTCGACGCGGGCCGCGGCAAGCGCGGGCGCCGGGGCGCGCGGCGCGGGTTCGGCCGGGGTTTCGACGGCAGCCGTTGCGGTCGGGGCGGCTTCGACGCGCACGGCGGGTGCAGGCCTGGTGGTAGCGGTGCTGCTCGGCCGGGTCAGGATGGGCGCTGTGCGGGTCGTTTCGACGGGCCGGGTGCGGGCTGCGGGCGTCGGCGCGACGGGCTGCGGAGCCGGGCTGGCCGCGGTGGGCGGCACGGGCAGCGGAAGGGGCGCGGCGCTCTTCAGAACCACCTGCAGTGTTTGCGGCAGCTTTTCGTCCAGGCGCGGCAGCCCGCCGTGCTGCCACAGCAGGGCCAGCGCGTGGAGGGCGACCGAGGCGCCGATGGCCAGCTTGAGCTGGCGCGGCAGCGCGGCGGCACGGGGCGGCATGGCGAGGGCGCTCATTCCCGGGCCTTCCCGCTGCCGAGCGCCTGCTGCTCGAAGGCTGGGTAAAGCTGCCCGACCGAGCGCCGGTATTCGGCGTCCGCCACCGCCATCTTGCGAAACCCGGCGGGCAGCGGAAGCGCCAGGGCTTCGGTCATGTCGAGCCCCTCGTCGGCGGCCTGACGCAGGGTGTGATCGAGCCAGACCAGCCAGGCGCGGGTTTGGCGGATCGGGCCGGCATCTTTGGCGACGGGGCCGTGGCCGGGCACGATGTGCCTGAAGGGCAGCGCCTCCAGCGTGTCGAGGGAGGCCTGCCAGGCGGGCAGGCGGGCGTGGGGCGTGGTGGGCGCGCGGTCGTGGAAGACCAGGTCACCGGCAAAGAGAACCCCGGTGCTGCGGTCGAGAATCGCCAGATCGGCGCCGGTGTGGCCTTCAAGGGCGATCAGCTCAAACTGGTGGCCGCCCAGCTCCAGTGGGCCCGCGGAAAGCGGGTGGATTGGGGCGACGGGTTCGGTGCCGGCCATCCAGTCGCCGGTGAGGCGGTACATGTTGTCGTTGAAGCTGCCGCCTTCGGTGTGAATGCCGTGGATCGTGCCGGGCAGCGCTGCCAGCGTGTCGGGCGCAAAGGCCTGGTTGCCGAGGAAGTGGTCCGGGTGGTGATGGGTGTTGATGACGCGCACCACCGGCTGGCGGGTGATGCGGGCGATTGCGCGGCGCAGCTGTTCGCCATAGGCGCGGGACGGGCCGCTGTCGATCACCAGCACGCCGGCCTCGGTAACGATGAAGGCGGTGTTCACGATGTTGCCGCCGTTGGCGAAGCTGAAATCCTCGCTGCGGCCGGTGAGCACCCAGGTGTCGTCGGCAATTTTTTCGGGCGCGAGGCCGTAGTCCATGTCGGCGGCGGCAAGCAGCAGTGCCCAGCCAAGTGCAAACAGGGCGATGAGGGCGCGGGCCGGGGCGCTCATTTTTCGATCGTCGCCGTGATGGCGTTGCCGTTGTTGTCGCGGCCGTTCACCCGGTAGCCGGAGGCGGCGCGGGTGGCCGGAATGTCGATGGTGAACACCGGGTTTTCGGCGAGGGGCTCGAAGCCCTCGATGTGCATCAGCGGTTTGCCGGCCGCGTCGGCCAGGTCGAGCTGCTGAATGTAAAAAGCCGGAATGCCGGCGGCGAGGCCGGTGTCTTCGGGGTGGATAACACGCAGGCGGATGCGCTCGCCGCCTTCCTTCTTTGGCCACACGCGGCTGCTCACTTCGCCGAGGCGCTTTTGCCATTCGGGTGAGGCGCTGCCTGTTGAGGGCAGGGTGCAGCCGCCGCCGGTGGTGTTGACCCAGGTGCCACCCACGTGCCAGCTGCCGTCGCCGGTGCGGGCCGCGGCGCGCACGGGTGAGGATTGCTGCAGCTTGATGCGAAAGCCGAGGCCCGGCTGGGCCCCGCCGGGCTCGAAGCGAACGATCCGGGCGATGGGGTTGAAATCGGCAAAGACGAGCACTTCCTTCACGTCGGGCAGCGCGCTGGCGTCGACGCTCACCGGCACGTTGAGGGCGTTTTCGGCGGTGAGCGGGGCGATGACCCGCACCCGTTCGTCGAACACCACCCGCGCGGCGGCCGGCAGAAACTCCTTCTTCATGTCGCCCCAGCGGGGCGAGTCGAGCGGGTCGGTTTGCGCGGCGGCGATGCCGGGGCCGAGCGCGAGTGCTGCGGCAGCAATGGCGTGATGGATGTTCAAGCTTGTCTCCTGTTGGCGGCCTGCACGTGGGCGGCAGCTCTGTATGAGCCAAGACTCCGCAAGCTCTGTGCCAGTGGCTGCGGCCGCGCCCGGACGAGTCTTCCTGTTGCCCGCAGCGCGTTCTGTTCCGCTCCGGGCTGTTGCGCTTTGGAGCAGTTGATGAGGAATGAAGCAGCCGTGACACGTGGCAGCCCCCCGGCAAATGGGCCGGATTCCGTTTTGTATCGGGAAATTTTCCCGCCGGAGGCTTTGGAGCGTGGCAGAAAGCGCCGGTGGCACAGCTCTTGCGGAAAGGGTCTGAAGCGCGCTTTGGTTGGGCCGGGAGGTGGCCGCCCGGAGCGTGCTTCAGCACCTTTCAAAAGGAGACACTCAATGACCCAAAGGAGCAGAAAAATGAAAAAGCCGTTCGCGATGTCCGTCATCGCTGCCGCGCTGCTGGTTGCCGGTGCAGCCCAGGCGAAGGAAGTGAGCGACGCCGACATCCTCAACGACGCAAAGACCACCGGTGACGTGGTTCACTTCGGTCTTGGCCAGCAAGGCCAGCGCTACAGCGCGCTGGAGCAGGTCAACGTCAAGACGGTGAAGAACCTGGTGCCGGTGTGGTCCTTCTCCTTCGGGGGCGAGAAGCAGCGCGGCCAGGAATCGCAGCCGCTGATCCACGACGGCAAGATGTTCGTCACCGCGTCCTACAGCCGCCTGTTTGCGCTGGATGCCAAGACCGGCAAGAAGCTCTGGAAGTACGAACACCGCCTGCCCGAAGGCATCATGCCCTGCTGCGACGTGGTTAACCGCGGCGCCGCGCTGTACGACAACCTGGTGATCTTCGCCACGCTGGACGCCCAACTCGTGGCCCTGAACAAGGACACCGGCAAGGTCGTGTGGAAGGACAAGATCGACGACTACGCCGCCGGCTACTCCGCCACCGCCGCGCCGCTGATCGTCAAGGGCCTGGTCATCACCGGCGTGTCCGGTGGCGAGTTTGGCGTGCAGGGCCGCATGGAAGCCCGTGACGCCAAGACCGGCAAGATGGTGTGGATGCGCCCGACCGTAGAAGGCAACATGGGCTACAAGTGGGTGAATGGCGAGAAGGTCGAAAACGGCATCTCCGGCACCCTCAACGCCACCTGGACGGGCGACCTCTGGAAGACCGGCGGCGCGGCCACCTGGAACGGCGCCACCTACGACCCCGACACCAACCTGGTGTTTGCCGGCACCGGCAACCCGGCCCCGTGGAACAGCCACCTGCGCCCCGGTGACAACCTGTACTCGTCGGCCACCGTGGCCATCGACCCGGATACCGGCAAGATCGTCTGGCACTACCAGACCACGCCCCACGACGGCTGGGATTTCGACGGCGTGAACGAGTTCGTGTCCTTCGATTACAAGGATCCGAAAACCGGCCAGATCATCAAGGCCGGCGGCAAGGCCGACCGTAACGGCTTCTTCTTCGTCATCGACCGTACCAACGGCAAGCTGATCAACGCCTTCCCCTTCGTGAAGGACATCACCTGGGCCAAGGGCTTCGACCTCTCCACCGGCCGTCCGATCTACACCGAAGGCGGCCGTCCGGGTGATCCCACTGCCGCCGGTGAGGATGGCAAGAAGGGCAAGACCGTCTTCTCGGCACCGTCCTTCCTGGGTGGCAAGAACCAGCAACAGATCGCCTACAACCCCAAAACCGGCCTGTTCTACGTGCCGGCCAACGAATGGGGCATGGACATCTGGAACGAGCCGGTCTCGTACAAGCGCGGTGCGGCCTACCTGGGCGCCGGCTTCACGATCAAGGCCCTGCACGACGACTACATCGGCGCACTGCGCGCGGTTGACCCGGTTGCCGGCAAGATCGTCTGGGAGAACAAGAACTTCGCTCCGTTGTGGGGTGGCGTGCTGACCACCGGCGGCGGCCTCAGCTTCTATGGCACCCCGGAAGGCTTCCTGAAGGCACTGGACGCCAAGACCGGCAAGGAAGTGTGGTCCTTCCAGACCGGCTCCGGCGTGGTCGCGCCCCCGGTGACCTGGCAGGAAAACGGCGAGCAGTACGTCGCCGTGGTGTCCGGCTGGGGCGGCGCGGTTCCCCTGTGGGGCGGCGACGTGGCCCGCCGCGTGAACTTCCTGGAACAAGGCGGTTCGGTGTGGGTGTTCAAGCTGCACGACAGCAAGGTCGCCAGCAAGTAAGCGGCCGATCTTTGCAGCGCACAAAGGCACGGATTCGTCCGTGCCTTTTTTATTGGCTGTGACCACCGTTGCCGTGGCCGACCCGCCGGGCTTGGAGAGTCTCACCTGTCGGGGGAAGCGCTTTTCACACGTTGCGCGAGCGTTGGTG
>Ga0268298_10001704_pt1 | contig 25220 bp, 20 predicted proteins | sample WWTPWeurt_MetaG_FD_194462 | JGI IMG/M metagenome (GOLD analysis project Ga0268298, IMG submission 194462) | Activated sludge microbial communities from WWTP in Nijmegen, Gelderland, Netherland - WWTP Weurt | ecosystem: Engineered > WWTP > Aerobic digester > Activated sludge | place...
ACGCCGCGTGGCGCCGAGCGCAGCCTCGTTGACCAGGTTCGCCAGATCGGCGCCGGAAAACCCGGGCGTGTTCCGCGCCAGCGTGTCCAGGTCGACGTCGCTCGCGAGCGGCTTGTCCAGCGTGTGCACTTCGAGGATGGCGCGGCGTGCTGCGAGCTCGGGCCGATCCACCACCACGCGCCGATCGAAGCGCCCCGGGCGGAGAAGCGCCGAGTCGAGCACGTCGGGACGGTTGGTGGCCGCGAGCACGATGGTGAGGTCGTTGCGCGAGAAGCCGTCCATCTCGCTCAAGAGCTGGTTCAGCGTCTGCTCACGCTCGTCGTGACCGCCTCCGAGCCCTGCGCCGCGGGAGCGCCCCACCGCGTCGATTTCGTCGATGAAGATGATGGCCGGCGCGACCTTCTTGGCCTCGTCGAACAGCTCGCGCACGCGGGCGGCGCCCACGCCCACGAAGAGCTCGATGAACTCCGAACCGTTGATGGTGAAGAACGGCACGCCGGCTTCGCCGGCAACGGCCCGCGCGAGCAACGTCTTGCCCGTGCCGGGAGGCCCCACCAGCAAGATGCCGCGCGGTACCTTGCCCCCCAGACGGCGGAACTGTTCCGGGTGGCGCAAGAACTCCACCACCTCGCGGAGGTCTTGTTTCGCCGCGGCGAGCCCCGCCACGTCGTCGAATTTGACCGAGACCTGGCTCTCCTTCTCGAAGCGGTGCGGCCGGCTCTTCAAGACTCCCGCGCCGAAGGGGCCGCCGCCGCCGAGCATGCGCGAGGCGCGACGCGAGAACCAAATCCAGAGCGCCACGATGAGCGCGAAGGGCACCAGGTTCATCAGGAACTGGAGCGCAAACGGCTGCTCTTCGCTCTTCACCGTGACCTCGACGCCTTTGGCGCGAAGCAAGGGCAAGAGGTCCTTGTCTTCCTGGCCGGGTACCATCGTGCGGAAGGTGCGCAGCGGGTGACCGTCGACGTTCTCTTCGGCGGCGAGTGTGCCCGTCACGGTGAGACCGCGGAGCACGATGCTCTTCAGCTTGCCCTCTTCGGCCAGCCGATAGAACTGCGTGTAGGTGATGGCCGGCTGCGTCTCTTCGCTGCCGCCGAAGTACTGCCAGGCCCAGAACCCGAACAGCAGCAGGGCGAGCACGAACCAGCCCTTCCACGAGGGACGCTCCGAGGCCGGCTTCTCTGGCTCCGAGCCCGGCGGCTCCCTCGGAGGGGCGGGCGGCATGCTCTGGGACATGGTTCGACTGGAGCGATTGGCGGCTAGCGCGGCTCGCGCCTGCGTTCGGGCGACGAGCTCGATCCCACCACCCACTCGAGCTCGGGCACTTCTTCGTCGAACTCGATGGCCATCCGGTGCGGCCAGAGCCCGTGGGGATCCGCGTCGTTGGTTTCGACGCGCACGACGCGACCGGTGACGCGACGGGGCACCGCCTCTTCGGGCAACTTGAGCGCCACCTCGACCGGCGACCCCGCATCAAGGGTGCTCGCCGTCAGCATCAGCACGCCACGACTGCTGGCATCGTGGGTGACGGCGATTCCTTCGCGCAGTGCATCTACTTTGACCGGGATCCAGACCTGATAGCGCTCGGATTCGCGACGAGACATGGCCCGCGGAGCATAGCTTCCCGGCCGGTCCGGGGGAACGATCCGATGGAATCGGCCTTGCCGCGCCCGATTCAACCATGCGATGAGCGATTCGGAGGGAGAGATGGCAAAAGACATCCTCGAGACGGCCACGTTCGACGCGACACCCGCGGTCGTCTACCGGGCGTTCGTAGACGCGAAGCAGCACGCGGCGTTCACCCGGAGCCGCGCCACCAACGACGGCAAGGTGGCCGGTCCGTTCAGCGCGTACGACGGCTACATCGTCGGTTTCAACCTCGAGCTCGAGAAGGGCGTGCGCCTCGTGCAAGCCTGGCGAGCCAACGATTGGAAAGAGGGCGAGTGGAGCATCGCTCGCTTCGACTTCACGGCTGCAGGCACGGGCGGCACGCGCGTGACGCTCACGCAGAGCGGGGTTCCGAAAGAACACGTGAAGCGCATCACCGCCGGCTGGACGGAGTTCTACTGGACACCGCTCGCCGCGTGGCTGAAGGCGAAGAAGTCGACGCCTGCCCGATCGAAGGCCAAGCGAAAGCGCTGACGCACCGCGGGGGGAACGCCGCAAAGTTTACAGCGCGGTGACACGCCGAACGTGTAGGGAAACGGGCGCAAGGCGAGCTAATCGCTCGAAATCGCGACAAGCCGGTTTCTGGCATGGCAGCTGCTTCGATCTGCGGCCATGCCCCACACGCCTCCCCAGATCGCATCGGGGGTCGTGGCGCGACCGGAGCGCCGAGCCGACAAGCGAGCGGCACTGGCGCGACCTGTGCTGGTGGACACGGCCGACGCCTCGGCTCCCAGTCGTGGGCTCGACGTATCGCGCGGGGGCCTGGCCATCGAAACCGAGCTCGAGCTCGTGCCGGGGCAGGCGGTGGGTGTCTACTTCGAGCTTCCCATCGGCTACGCGGTGGAAGCGCGCGCCATCGTCGCGCGACGCTCGGGACGCTTGGTGGGGCTCCGCTTCGCCGAGATGGATCGCGAGACCGAGATCGCGCTGCGCTCGTTTTGCCGCATCAGCGGGCTGCACGCGCTGAAGAAGCCCTGACGGTGCCGGCGGTCGTCGCTTCAGAAGCCCGCACGCCAGATCAGTGCGCTCTGGAGGATCAAGGCATCGAAGTCGCCGCCGGTGACGAAGTCGGCGTCGAGACTCACGTCGAGATTTGCTCCGGGTGAAACGAACAGCGCTCCGCCCACGGAGTGCTCGAGCACCGACTTCGTCGACGCTTCGTAACGGATCAGCGCTGGGCGGTAGCGGAGCGAGACGTCGCCGCGATCGTCCAGGAACGAAATGCCGGGGCTGACGAGCAGAGCGGCGGTCTGGAGCAACGTCCCGCGGGAGCCCGAGACGCCGGTGTCGATGCGGAGCTCTCCGGCCACCTTCATCAGGCGCAGGTTGCCGTAGCCGGCAAACTGCTCCATGTCGGTGTTCTCGGTGCGACTGTAGTTCGCGCCGCCGGAGAGCCTGAGGTTCTCGACGCCGACGCCGACGTCGCCGCCCGCGACGTACACCGCGTCGTTGCCGATGCAGGGCTCGGGCACGTTGCCGGTGGCGCGCCGGATGCAGAGCCACTCGGGCGGCAGGAACGACGCGAGGTAGCGCGAGCGTTCGGGCCGTTGCATGGCGAATCGCGCGCCCAAGTCCACGGCCCCGAAGCGTACGGCCACGTCGGCGCCCGCCGCCGACAGCTCGGTGGTCGACGCATTCCAGGGGTTCTGCCGGTCGAAAAAGTCGACCTCGGCGTAGGTTCCGAAGCGACCGAACTCGGGATTCAGATCGAACAGGAAGTCGAGTCGGCGCTCGTCGAGCTTGCCGTCGAAGCGCGACGCATGACCGCCCACCACCGCGCGCGGCCGCCAAGCGGCGTCGTCGTCCTGCCACTCGAGCTCGCCGCCGAAGCGCGAAGCGTCCGCGGAGGGCGCGCCCGACAACGGGTTTTGCACGAAACCGCCGAACGCGGCCAGCGACAGCCCGCCGAAGAGCGGCGCTCGGAGCTTGATGCCGTCCAGCGACCCGAGGGTACTCGACGCGTAGCGCAGGCGCCCGAGCGCCGCGAGAAAGGCAGCGTCGCTGCCATATTGAGCGGCGAGCTCACGCACGCGCACCAGGGGTCGCGACGATCTGCCCGCGCGATCTTCGAAGCTGCCACCGAGCCACGCCCCCGCCTGCAAGTCCGCGTCGAAGGCGAACGGAAGCTCGACGAAGGGCTCGTAGTGGAGCGACGCACGGGCTTCGGCGCGAGCCCAAGTCGGCTCGTCCCCGGAGGTTGGAACCACTCCGTAACTCGACAGCCCGACCAACACGCGGCTCCGCTCCGCGCGGACGATGGGCCCGAGCGGGATCGGCCGAGGCTTCTGCGACGCCGCGGGCAGCACCGGCTTCGCCCAGCTCGAACGAAAGCTCGCGAGCGGGGCCGGCGCCGGCAGGGGCTCGATCTTCGGTGGCTGCCGGTACGGATCGATGATGACGAGACCCTTGGCGCCGAGCTTCAGCGAGAGCTTGCCGAGCTCGAGCACGGCGTTGGATGGGCTGGCGGCGACGACCGTGTACTTCTTGCCTTCGATTTCGGCGCTGTCTCCCGCGCGCAGCCCGGCGTCGGCGCCGGGTTCGACGTAGGCGCGCCCGCCTGCGACGTCGACGACCGTCACCGTGATCTTCCCGCTGAGCTCGCTCTTGCCCGGCTTGCCTTTGCCCGGCGCTTTCCCCGCGGCCTTGTCTTCGCCGGCCTTGGCGCCCGGCTTCGACCCTTTGCCCTGGGCCGAGGCCAGCAGCGAGATGCCGAGGCCGAACGCGAGCCCGTGGACGAAACGCGAGCGCTTCATCGGCGAGCTCCTCCCGGGTGGCAGCCGAGGCAGCTCCCGATGGCCCCCTGCACGCGCCGGTGCTGCCGCTTGAGCTGGAGGACCGAGTGGGCGTGACAGCCGTCGCAGCGCACGTTGCGCGGCCGCTCGAGCGAGACATGGCACGAGCCGCAGCCGGCGCCCCGGTGCTTGCCCCGCGAGATCGGGAAGCGCATGTCGTGGGAGCGAGGCAGCGTGAGGCTCTGCGCCAAGCCGAACGACTTCGACGCCGGCACCACCGCCGGTGTCCACCCGGTCGGGCGATGGCACTGGGTGCAATCGCGCGGGAACGGCGGTTGACTGGGATCTCCAGGCACTCCGGTGTGTCGCGGGTGAACGTCACTCCGGCGGTAATCTTTGGCGTGGCACGCGAAGCAGTCGGCCGGCACGCTGGAGAACGTCCGCTCGCTCTGGCGCCGGTGGCATTCGGTGCAGTCGAGCAGCGCGTGCATGCCGGTGAGTGGCAAGCGCGTCAGGCGATGGCGCTCGAAGGACCGCACGTCCTCCCAACGTCGTGCGCTGTGGCAGCTGTCGCAGCTCTGCGCGTGGCGTCGCTGGTGCGGATCGGAGTGACAGCTCGCGCAGTCGCGCCGGACCTGGCGCTCGCCCGTGTGACAGTCCGTGCACGCGACGCCGCGGTGCCGTCCACGGAGCGGGAAGCCCGTCCGCGCGTGATCGAACCCGGACTCACCGGAGCTCGTGCCCCCGAGCAGATCCCAGCCTGAAGTGGTGTGGCACGCGAGGCAATCGAGCCCCTTGGTGATGGACTTCGAGTGCGGGCTCTTCATGGGCCGAGGGTCGGCCGGCGCGTGCCACGCGAAGAGGCTCGCCGCGAGCACGAGCCATGCCCAGAACAGCGCGCTGGTTCTCATCCGCCACCTGCGTGTGGATCGGCGTGGCACTCGCTGCACTTGCGGTAGCCGAGGCGCCAGCGCGTGGTCTTGCCGCCGTCCGCGAGCGTTTCGAGTTTGTGGCAGGCGCCACACTCGAGGCGGCGATGCGAGCCATCGAGCGGATAGCCGGCGAGGCGTGCGTGGTCGAAGCGGTCGAGCACGAAGCGCTGCGTCGAGTGGCACGACTTGCAGCTCTTGACGGGCTTACCGAGCCGGAACTGTCCGCGATGCACGTCCGCGTGGCAGCCCTCGCACTCGCGCGGCGTGTTCTTGTAGCTCGCGCCCTTGCCCGCCTTGCGATCGGCTTCGGTGGGCCGATGACAGCGACCGCACGGCGCGGAGGCGTGGGCCCCGGTGAGCGGCCAGATCTTGTGATCGATGTTGGGGATGTCCCAGCCGATGGGCGAGTGACAGCCGCCACAACCGTGCTTCTTCATCTCGGTCGCGAACTGCTCGCCGTGGGGGTTTTCGTGGCACTTCTGGCACACGCGCTCGGTCAAGTTCCACGCCATGCGCGGCTTGCCCTCCGCGTGGTTCGTGTGGCACTTGCCGCAGGGCACCGCGACGTGATGTCCCACCAACGGGAAACGGGTATTCGCGTGGAGCTCGTTGCCGAAGAGCGCCGGCTTGAAGCCCGTGTCTTCGTGGCAGGCGTGGCACTCCCCGCCCTCGCGCTTCTGGAACTCGCCGGCGTGGGGGTCCTTGTGGCAGTCCTTGCACAGGCCGAAGCTGAGCTCCCGAAAGCGCTTCTGGGGTGGCTTTTCGGGCGCGTGGCATTTCTCGCAGCCCGTCGCCACGTGTTTGCCGTGAAGCGGGAACGGTGTCTTGTCGTGAGCCGAGAGCCCCACCTTCGTCGGCAGGCCGAGCCAGCGGATCATCGAGTGGCAGCTCTCGCAGCGGTTGCCGAACGGCGCTTCGTGCACCGGCTTGTGGCAAGCGGAGCAGCGCGGGCCGCGAGACGGGCGCACGAACGCGCCCTTGTCGTGGCACTTGCCGCAAGACACGCGTGAGTGCCCCCCGGCGAGGCTCACGCCAGGGTGCGCCCCGGCTTTCATCTGGATGGTGTGGAAGCTCGATTCGACGTGACAGTTCGTGCAGACCTTGGTGAAGCGCCCGCCGTGGGGGTCGTGGTGGCACGATGCGCAGCTCGAGTAGTCGAGCCCGCGCCAGCGCGCGGGTTTGCCGTGGCAGTTCTCGCACGCCACCTGGCCGTGGGCGCCGCGGAGCTGGAACTTGGCGAGGTTGTGGTCGAACTTCTCCATTCGAACCTCGCCCCAGTCGCTCTCGTTGTGACAAGTGAGACAGGCGCCGAATCGACCCGCGTGAGGGTCCTTGTGACAGGAAGTGCAGGCCGTACCGAGACCCAACCAGCTCCGCGCCTTGTGGCAGGCATTGCACTTGGCCTGGGCGTGATCGCCATTCAGCTTCCAGACCTGGCCGTGGTCGAAGCTCTTGGGATCGAAGCGCACCAGGGCGGCGCCGCGGCCGCGATGGTCCGAGTGGCACTTGGCGCACGACTGGCCCGCCCAGGCTCGTCCATGAAGTCCGGAGCTGTTGGCGATGTTCACGTGGCAGTTGGTGCACAGGGAGTTCGCGACACCCTTGCCCGAGGTGTGGCAGCGACCGCACTTGTCGTCCCCTTCCAAGTCGGCGTGGGCGGCGGCGAGCGGCCCCGGCGACAGGAGCTGCGCGTACGCCGGGCGCGCCCAGGCCACGAGCCAGGCCACGATCAGGCAGAGGAAGATCGCGCGCGTCTTCATTCGGTCGAGAAGATCCAGCGGTAGCCGAGGTACCAGGCCACTCCGACGTGCACCAAGACGAGCACCACCATCAGAAGTGCGAAGAAGCGATGCAGCCCTCGCCACGAGCGAACGAACGCGTCGAACGCGACCAAGCGTACCTCCGCCGCGGCGATCTCGGCGCTCTCTTGCACTTTGGCCCCGAGCAAGCGCACTTCGGTCAAGTGAGCGATCTCGTATTCGGCGGCGGTCTCGATCACGATTTGGCGGCGCCGTCCGGCCTCGCGCACCCAAGCGGGGATGGTGAAGAGCACGGACAAGAGCGACGGTCGCCTCGGTTGAGTCGGAGGCACTGCATTCAGTCGCGCGCGGATCACCTTGCCCATGTTGTCGCCGACCGAGTCGAACACGCGCAGGTGCGAGTCGAAGCGCGAGAGATCCACCCCTGGCGTGAAGAGGTGCAAAAATCGCCCAAAAATGCCGGTCATCAGCACGACGAAGAGCGCAATCATCGTCGTCGTCGCGATGGGTGAGCGGAGCTGGAAGGCGGAGTGGAACGCGATCAGGACGCCGCCCACGAGCCCGGTGGTCGCGTGCAAGTTGAGCCAAACCCGAAGCGACCCGAGGCTCGAGCGAGCCCAGCGCCGTCGCACGAGATAGAAGAGGTTCGTGAGCATGAGCGCCGTGCCCACGACGCCGTAGCCGTGACCGATGGGCTTGCTCGGCCCGAGCAGATCGCGATCCGGATGATCGAGGCGCCCCTCGAGGTCCAGCGCGTAGAACTCGTGACCGCGCCACATGAGAGCTGCGCCGGCAAGAAGCAGAAGGAGCACGAGCACGACGGCCCAAACGACGCCGCCTGCCTGCTCTGGGCGCACGTCGGTTACTTTTGGTTCGGACTCGGCGTTTGCCACGAGCTAGGCGGAAGATATACCGATGTGAGAGTTGGATGGGCGCGAAAAAGAAAAAAATTCTTGACTTCGCTCTCCTCTTCGCGATGGGCATCGCTGCGTTCGCCGGCGCGTGCGGCGGTCTGACCGGCGATGCCAAAGACCACGTCGAGATCGGCGACAGCGAGTGCGTCGTGTGTCATCGCGACGACTACGCCAACACGACGAAGCCGCCGCACCCCGGCATGTTCTCGGAGAAGTGCGCCGACTGCCACACCGAGACGGCGTGGGTGCCCGCCAAGTTCCAGCATCCATTTCCGCTGGCCGGCGCGCACGCGAAAGCGGGCTGCGCGAAGTGCCATGGTGAACCGCCCAAGTACGATGGGCTGCCCACGCTCTGCGTCGGGTGTCATCAAGCCGACTACGACAAGAGTCCGTATCCGGGCCACCAGACTTTCCCCACGACCTGCGACGACTGCCACAACACGCTGGCGTGGAAACCGGCTTCGCCCGTCGCGCACCCGTGGCCCCTCACGGGCGCGCATTCCACTGCACCGTGCACGGGCTGTCACGTCAACGACGTCTACAAGGGCACGCCGAAAGACTGCGTGGGCTGCCACAAGGCCAACTACGATCAGAGCCCCTATCCTGGCCACCAGAGCTTCCCCACCTCGTGCTCGGACTGCCACACCACGTTCGCGTGGAAACCGGCAGCGCCCTTCAAGCACCTTTGGCCGCTGAACGGCGCGCACGCCAAGGCGTCATGCACCGGCTGTCACAAGGGCAATCCGCCGAAGTACCAGGGCACGAGCACGGCCTGCGTGAGCTGCCACAAGGCGGACTACGACTCGAGCCCGGCTCCGGGACATCAGAGCTTCCCGACCACCTGCGAAAATTGCCACACCACCAACGGCTGGAAGCCCGCCGCAGCCTTCAATCACCCCTGGCCGCTGACCGGCGCTCACACGGGCACGCCCTGCGCGAGCTGCCACACCGGCAATCCGCCGGTCTACAAGGGCACGCCCACCGCCTGCTCGGGCTGCCACCTCGCCGACTACAACGCGAGCCCCTACCCCGGTCACCAAGGCTTCTCCAAGACGTGCACCGACTGCCACACGACCAACGCCTGGAAGCCCGCGTCTGGCACTGGCCACCCCGAGAGCAAGTTCCCGATCACGTCGGGCGCTCACAAGGTCTTCGCGTGCAACGAGTGCCACAACTCGGCCCTCGGAGCGAATGGCAAGGGCAACGCCGATTGCGTGGGCTGTCACACCGGGCAGCACACCCGCGCCAAGATGGATTCGAAGCACAAGGGCGAGAAGAACTACCCGACGGGAACCGCGCCCCCGAATTTCTGCCTGAACTGTCACCCCAAAGGGAAAAATTGAGCACGCGACGTGCTATGACCTGAGCTCGCCGTGACGTCGTGGGTCATCCTGGGCGGGATCGTAGCCTTGGTGCTGCTCTTGTACGCACTCTGGGACCGCATCGAACACCGCAAAGTCAGCGCTGCAGCGCGCGAGCAGGCCGACGTCGCGGCCATGGGCGAAGCGGTGCCGGCGAGCCTCCACCCGCAGATCGATCCGGGGCGCTGCATCCAATCCGGCGCCTGCATCGCAGGCTGCCCCGAGAAGGGCGTGATCGGACTCGTGGGCGGGCGCGCGCACCTGATCAACCCGCTGGCGTGCATCGGCCACGGCACCTGCGAGAAGGCCTGCCCGGTCGGCGCCATCGAGCTCGTGTACGGAACGCGCACGCGCGGCCTCGAGCTGCCCCGCATCGGCCCCGACTTCCAAACCAACCAACCGGGCATCTACATCGTGGGCGAGCTCTCGGGCATGGGGCTCATTCGCAACGCCGTGAAGCAGGGAGCCGAAGCTGCGCAGAACATCGCCGAAGGGAGCGGGGGCGAGCCCGGGCGACGTGGCTTGAACGGCGCCTACGACGCCATCGTGGTCGGAGCGGGCCCCGCAGGCATCAGTGCGACGCTCGGGCTGCTCGCGGCGAACCTGCGAGTGCTCATGGTGGAACGCGAGCTCTTCGGCGGCACCATCATGCACTACCCGCGGGCCAAGGTCGTGATGACGGGTGAGCTCGAACTGCCTGTCTACGGGCGGGTACGCCAGAAGATCATGTCGAAGGAAGAGCTCGTCTCGATCTGGAACGACATCTTCGAAAAGGTGAAGCCGCCGCTCGTGACCGAAGAGCTGGTGGAGCGCCTCGCGCGGGACGCCGACGGCATGTGGGTGATTCACACCAGCAAGGGCACGCACCGCGCCGCCAACGTGATCTTGGCCCTCGGAATGCGCGGGGCGCCGGCCAAGCTGGGAGTCGCGGGCGAAGACGACAAGAAGGTCAGCTATCGACTCCTCGAGCCCGACCCGTTCGCCGATCAGCACGTGCTCGTGGTCGGTGGGGGCAACGCCGCGGTCGAGAGCGCTCTCGCCCTCTCCGACTTCGGCAGGTGCAAGTCCGTCTCCATCAGCTACCGGCGCGACAAGTTCGCGCGCTGTCGCGCCGAGAACCGCCGGCGCATCGACGAGGCAATCGCGAACAAAAAGGTCTGTTTCCTGCCCAACACGCAAGTTTCGCGGATCTACTCCGGCGGCATCACGCTCCGGGGCAACGGGCGTGAGCGCGATCTCGCGAACGACGCAGTCATCGTACAAATCGGCGGCACACCGCCGACGTCCATCCTGAAGAGCTTCGGTGTCGAGCTCGTCACGAAGTACGGAGAGCGTTGAGCACAGCCATCACCCCGTGGGGCGACCCAGAAGCTTCGAGGTCCGACCTCTGGTAAGCTCGCCGCTGATGTCCGAAGCGCAGACAGCCGCCCGCGTCATCGGACGCTACGCGCTCTTCGCGCAGATCGCCGCGGGCGGGATGGCGGCGGTGCACTTCGGTCGTTTGCTCGGGCAAGCAGGGTTTTCACGGACCGTCGCCATCAAGCGCTTGCACCCGCACTTGGCGCAAGATCCCGAGTTCGTCTCCATGCTGCTCGACGAAGCGCGGCTGGCGGCTCGGATCCGCCACCCCAACGTGGTCTCGACCCTCGACGTGGTCGCCCTCGAGGGCGAGCTCCTGGTGGTGATGGAGTACGTGCACGGCGACTCGCTGGCGCGGCTCTTGGGGACGCTGCGCAAAGAGGGCGCCCGGGTTCCGCCTGCCATCGCGTCGGCCATCGTGAGTAGCGTGCTCTATGGGCTCCACGCCGCGCACGAGGCCACCAGCGAGTCCGGCGAACCCCTCGGGATCATCCACCGCGACGTCTCACCGCAGAACGTGATGGTGGGAACCGACGGGATCGCGCGGGTCGTCGACTTCGGCGTCGCCAAGGCCGCAGGCCGCATCCAAGAGACCCGAGAGGGGCAGCTCAAAGGCAAGATCCGCTACATGGCGCCCGAGCAGCTCAAGCGCGGTGAGCTCGATCGGGCCGCCGACATCTACGCCGCGTCGGTCGTGCTCTGGGAATGCCTGGTTGGGCGGCGGCTCTTCGACGACGACAACGAGTGGAAGATCGCCGACGCGATCCTGGCGGGCGTCACGACGGCGCCGTCGAAGCTCGTCCCGGGCGTTCCGGCGGAGCTCGACGCCATCGTGCTGCGCGGCCTCTCCACGGATCGCACGTTGCGTTTTCGCACGGCGTTCGACATGGCCGCGGCCCTGGAGGAAGCCGTCGCGCCTTCGACGCCGCGCCAGGTCGCGGCGTGGCTCGAGAAGGTGGCGGACGAGAGCTTGCGCGTCCGCGCAGCGAAGCTCGCGGCCATCGAGGGACAATCACGCGCGCTCCCTCACGGCGAGGACAGCCAGCCATCGGGTTCGGACGCGAGCCAGACCGGCGCGTCGTCTCCCCGGGCCGCGGAGCCGCCGCCGGCCGAGCGCCCCTTGGCCGAGGGCCTCGAGCCGTCCCACACCAGCGTCGGGACGGCCCAATCATTCGCTCCCTCGCGGGCTCGCCGAAGCAGCGCGTGGGCCGCAGGCCTCGGCGCCGTGGCAGGCATCTTCGTGCTCGGGCTCTTCGCCTGGGGATTCGGCTTCGTTCGAACTGCTCCGCAACGGAGCAGCGAGCCTGCCGCGAGTCTCGGGCCCAGACCGGAAGAAAGCGCGCCCAAGCCGCCGGCTCTGGCCACGGCGAGCGCAGCCCCATCGGCCCCCGAGGTGTCACCGGTGGTCGAGGCGGAGCCCGAGAAGGACGCGCAGAAATCCCACACGGAGAAGATCGGCGGTGGATCCGCCTCCGGATCTGGCAAAGTCACGCCCGGCCCCCGTGCAAAGCCTCCCGTGGCCGATCGCACGAAACCCCCCGTAGCCGCATGCGAACCGCCCTACTTCTTCGACGCAAACGGAGTGAAGCACTTCAAACCCGAATGCCTGTGAGGCGTCCGGCCCTGCTCTTCGCGCTCGCCGTGCTCCTACCCCAACCCGCGCGAGCCGACACCAAGCAAGAGTGCGTCGCCGCCCACACCGAAGCGCAGAAGCTCCGCGCGGACTCTCAGCTCAAGGAAGCGAACGAACGGCTCCTCGCCTGCGCGCGCCCCGAATGTCCGCCCGCCGTGCGTTCGGAGTGCGCCAAGTGGATCGGCGAGGTCCAGCAAGACGTCCCTTCGCTCGTCGTCGTCGCCACGGACGCCAACGGCAGCGACATCGCCGACGTACGCGTGGTGGTGGACGGAACCGTGGTGGCGAAAGAGCTCACGGGACAGCCGATCCCAGTGAACCCGGGGCAGCACACGTTCCGCTTCGAGCGCGACGGGGCGACTCCCATCGAGCGAAAGCTCCTCTTGCGCGTCGGCGAGCGCAATCGCCGGGTGGAGATCCAGTTCACGCCGAAGCTCGCCAACGGGGCAGACGGCGGCGGCACCGCCAGCAGCGACACGCGACCGGAGAGCGACTCGGGCCCGACGACCCCGTCGGGCGGCGTACCCGCAGCGACCTGGATTCTGGGAGGCGTCGGTATCGTCGGCCTCGCCGGCTTCACCTACTTCGCGCTCGATGGACGGAGCAAAGAGAAGGATCTCGAGAAGTGCAAGCCGAGCTGCCCGAGTGACGACGTGAGCTCGGCGCGGACCAGCTACCTGATCGGCGACGTCTCGCTCGGCGTCGGCGTCGTCGCCTTGGCCGGAGCGGCGTACTTCCTCTTCACCGCGCCCAAGGCGCCTGCCTCGACGGCGGCCACGGCGCCGGCGTTGAGACTGGATTTCCGCGCCACGCCTCGCGGCGCGGGCGGCGTGCTCGTCGGCAGTTTCTGACTCGTACTGCCGAGCGGCGCGCTTCGATGTCGGACGCGCTGACCCACGACGGACGTGGGGACGCTGCGGCAGTTGGCGAGACACGCTCGTGCCGTTCCTCGGCGTTCGACGTCGAGAGGGCGCTCACGCCTGCGAAAGCACGCGGGCTGGGCTAGGCTCGCCGCCATGTCTCGCCTCGAGCGACTCGGTCGAGCTCTGCTCTCGGCCTTGGTCGTGAGCGCCTGCGGCTCACGCAGCGCGCTTCCCGAGGCATCGCCTTCGAGCACAGGAACGGGGGGCAGCGACGGCGGAGTCGATCCCTGCGCCGCGCCTGCGTTGCCGATGCAGTGTGCCGCCGACATCCTGGCCGCGCCCGCTGGGGACGAGGTGTGGAGCTCGGAGCTCCCCGTGGGGAACCTCTCGTTGCTCGGCCCGGTCGCCGCCGACGAGGCCGGCTCGACCTACTACCTCGGCGCCGAGAGCGCGCTCTACGTGAAGACGGTCTACGCGCTCGACGCGTGCGGCGCGCTCCGCTGGCAGGTCGACGTCTCGGAGGCCGTCGCAGCGTCTGGCTACGTACCCCAGGTCATGGTGGCCGGCGGACACCTGCTCCTGGTCGGCATCGGCAACATCCTGGCGCTCGAGCTCGACACGGGCGCCCAAGCCTTCGTGGCCGATCTGAACGCTTTCGCCAAGCAGGGCGGCCTCGGCGAAGCGCCGGGCAAGGTCATGTGTCTGGGCTACACCGCCGCCGATGCCAGCGGCACGGCTTACACGGCGGTGGCGAACGACCTCGATCTTCACGTCGTCGCCGTGACGAAAGAAGGCGCCATGCATGCGGTGGCGAAGGTCGACCACTACCTCGGCGGAGGCGGCTACCCCTTGGGCGCACAGCAGCTCGCGCTGAACGCGGCGAGGCACATCGTGCTCGCGGGTGACTCCGGGAGCGAGGGCACGCCCATCCGAGCGTTCACGCCGAAGGGCAAGCTGGTGTTCGAGGGCAAGCTGCCGAGCTTCGGGCTCGGTCAAGGACTGGCCGGAGGCCCCGACTACATGACCGGCCGCGGTCTCTGGATCCTGAACTTCGACGGCACGCTCCGAAATTCGTATGTCGGCGGCGGACCCACGTTCATCTCGTGGGGCGACGGCCCGACGTTGATCGACGGGCAAGGCGAGCTCTTCTCCATCGGCAGCCAGCACCTCGAACCGGGGTCCTCCAAGCTCACCTTCAACTTGCTCGGACGCTTCACGCCGTCGGGGGAACCGGTGTGGAGCGCCACGCTCGACCCCGAGGTCCGCGCGGGCCCCGTGCTCGGCGACACAGATCAGTTGTTCCTGACGCTCTCCACGGGCTTCGAGCCCGCGACTCCACAGAGCCTCGCCGCCTTCAGCCCCGCCGGCCAGCTCGTTTGGCAGCGGTCCCTGCCGCCGTCCGGACCACGGCCGAGCTACTGGCTCTTGCTCAACACCGCAGGCGCCCTGACCGTCGCCATCGATCGTCGAGTCCACGCCTACTCGAGCGGCGGCAAGCGGCCCCCACGCTGCGCGTATTGGCCCACGCCGAAGGGCGACCTCGGCCAGCGGGTAGCCGCGAGGGAGAAGTGAAGATGGCGGCCGCGACCGCCGCCGCCGCCGCCGCTGCTGCCACGCGCGGCATGCGCCAGCGCCCAGAGCTCACCTACAAGCAGAACGTCCAGCACGGACGCCACGGTTGGCTCCGCCTCACGCCGGCCTACTCGGTGCGGCTCGTCGACCAAGTCCTCGCCGAATTCGGCGCTGACGCGAAGAGCGTCTTCGAGCCGTTCTCGGGCACCGGTACCACGCCCCTCTGCGCCGGATACCGCGGACTCCGTGCCGTCGCGACCGACATCAACCCGTTTCTGATTTGGCTCGGCCGAGTCAAGGGCGCGCGCTACTCCGAAGCCGACGCGCGCGAAGTCGCGAACACCGCCCAGCGCATCGCCAAGCGCCTCCGCGACGGGAGGGCGAAGCCCGCGGCGCCCCCGCCACTCAAGAACATCGAGCGCTGGTGGAGCCCACCCGAGCTCGCGTTCGTGACCGAGCTCCGCAGTGAGGTCACGCGCGTGGACTCCGGCCGTGTGCGCGATCTGCTCGACGTCGCGTTCTCGCGCAGCATGATCGCGCTGTCGAACGCGGCCTTCAATCACCAGTCGATGTCATTCAAAGACACGGCCTCTCCCAACCAGCGCTCTCCGCGCGAAAAGCAGCGACTCGGCTTCGTCGAACGCTTCCTGTCCGACGTCGAAACCGTCGTCGACTCCTGCACCGACAACCCGCGCGGCAGGATCCGCATCGAGCAGGGCGACGCACGTGGACTCTCCAAGCTCGGCGACACCGACGGCCCGTTCGATCTGCTGATCACGTCGCCGCCCTACCCCAACCGCATGTCGTACATCCGCGAGCTCCGACCGTACATGTATTGGCTCGGATTTTTGGCTGACGCCAAGACCGCGGGCGAGCTCGATTGGGAGGCCATCGGCGGCACCTGGGGCATCGCCACGAGCCGCCTGCTCGGCTGGGAGCCCACGGACGCGTTCGTGCCGCGCTATCTCCGCCCGATCACCACCAAGATCCGCGCCGCGCACCCGAAGAACGGCGAGCTCATGGCCCGCTACGTCCAGAAGTACTTCCACGACATGTTCCTCCACTTCCACGCGGCGGCGAAGCTCGTGCGCCGCGGCGGGAGCGCCCACTACATCGTCGGCAACAGTGCGTTCTACGGCCACCTCGTCCCGAGCGAGCGGCTCTTCTGCGACCAACTCCAGAAGGCGGGCTTCAGGAACGCCGAGGCCCGCGCAATCCGCAAGCGCAACTCGAAGAAGGAGCTCGTCGAGTTCCACGTGATGGCGCGGCGCTGAGGCTGCGGTCCACACTCGGCACGGTGTACCTCGGGCTCTACCGTCTCGCCGACGCTCGACGTGGCGCGTGCGAGCGGGAAAGCCCTGTTGCATGGGGTCGAGACGCGCGTCATCGACGGTGTGCAGGTGCAGCTCACCGCGCCCGCGAAGACCGTCGCCGACTGCTTTCGCTTCCGCTGTCACGTCGGGCTCGAGCTCGCGCCCGCGGCGCCGAATATCGGGACTGGTGCCGGCTCATCGACACAGGCACGTGGGGCAGTGACGACCTCACCGTCGTCGGACCAACCCGCCCTCTCCTGCGTGGCGGTCGTGGGGCAGCCCGCCAGGTGGCCGACCGCGCGCTCCACCACGGTGAACCGCCATCAGCAGCACGCTGCATCCACAGCAAAGCGTCGTTGTTTGGTCCGCGAACGAAGACACGGTACGCGGGAGCGATCTCGGGTGGAGGTGCGATCTCCTGCGCGAGCCCCAGGATTAGATTGTTGCAGGTCTCGATGGGGAAAGCTCGGAGACCTTGCCGGGCACCCATTTGCCGTCGGCGCCCATCTTGTGCAGACCCTTGATGCGCTTGGTCTTGCTGCCCACGGCCAGGTCGGTATCACATCGCTACTGATTGACCGCAGCGTGGCGCGCCGGGTGTTCCACGCTCCGTCCTTACGAACGTCACGGGAACCACGATCACCGCCGAGCCGCCTTCGGGTGGCTCGAACTTCGCGCGCGCAGCCACCGCTCGAACGCACTCCACAGCAGATCCCAGCTTGCCCTTCACAGTCGCCGCTGTGTCGCTAACCGTGCCGTCAGCGCTCACCTTCATCGTCAACCGGATCGTCCCTTCCGCATCCGGGGTCGTCGCGAGGGCTTGGTTATAGCAGTCCCGGAACGGCTGCCGCATCGCTGTCACGACGGTGACGGGGTTGCCCACGTGGGTGGCACTGGTGACCTTGCGTTCGGGATTGACGGCCGGTTGCGATGTGGGAAACGCCGTCACGACGATCCGCCTCCCGCCAATCGACTCCAAAACCGATACGACGGTTTGAAGCGGGAGGTCGCCATCGGGGCTGAGGTAGATTTGGGCCCCTTCCGGAGCGATCGCTTTGACGCACGTACCCAATGCCGGAATGTCGAGACCGCGCCGCTTGGATGGGGGCGCGCCGGGGCATTCGAGCGGTTCTCCGCCGGTGGGCTTCGACGAAAGGTCGAACCCGTCTTGGTGAACGAAGAGGGCCAATTGCCACTTGTCCCTGCCTGGAAGTCGCAACCCAACGCGACTGGGGCCGGATGTGCTCGAAGAAGTCGCAAGGAAGACGCGCCGATAGCCGAGCCGCGAGAGGGTGTAGAGCGCGTCGATTACGACTCGGTACTCCATCGCGGCCGAGGCGTAGAGAACCGCCGCATCAGGCACACGGCCATCGGGCCCGCACGACCGCCGTTCAATTGCATCGGCGAGTGGGTTCACGAACCCGTCGTTCGGTGAGGGCTTTTTGTCGATGCCAAAGCCCTGCCCAGCACGCGCCGCTTTGGGCGGTAGCTGCACCACAGGGACAGCGGGAAGGCCCAGGTACGCTTGGGTGTCGTCGATCCAGATCGGGTAGGCATCGGCGGGGATCGGACTCACGTCCGTCGCAGCGGGCAGGGCAATCGAGGGAAACCAGGGCGCGGCGGCCGGCTCGGGTTGGGCCGACGCAACGATGGGTGGAAGCGAACGTGGCGCTGCGCTCCGCGACGGTGACGAGCAGCCGAGGAGGGGCAACATCGAGAGCACGACGAGCGAAACGCTGAGCTTACGCATCCGAGCCGACCAATCGTATCGCTCGGTTGGCCTACGCGTCTGCCTCCTCGTCGTGGATCGGGTAAAGCTGCCGAACCCGGTGCCCTTCAGGTCGCGCTCGATCACGCTCTTGGCGATCTCGAAGTCCCAGTGGGCGGGGACCCGACTGGGTGAAGGTCTGTCCTGGTTGCCCGGGGCCTAGTCTCGCGCGCGCACCCCCGCGACACAGGCTCGGGTCGCCATCACCGCTTCTTTCCCTTTTTCCTGGCGTTCTTCTGCTCGTCTCGCCGCGCCTCGAACTCTCGTTGGAGCTGCTCCGCCCGCTCGGTCTTGGGCACGACGAATCCGCCGTTCTTGTCGCCGAGCAAGATCGCCTGCGCTTGGACTGCCGCTTCCACGCACACGTACGAAACTTGCGCGTCGAGCAGGTCGTCCCAGCCGGTGCCGGATGGCTTCTTGGGTGGCAGGGGAATCCACTCTATGTCGAGGCATTTGGCGATGCTCGGAGCCAGCGATGCGTGGATCTCCCGGCAGCGCGCTTCGCCGACGCCGACCGTGCCTCCCTTGTACTTTTCAAGCTCGCCGTCCACCAGAACCGCGAGGGCGACGGCCGGATGGGTCTCCATCACGCCGCCTTCTTCGACAGCCGCACCTGGCACCAGCAAGGGCAGCCTGGTATCCCGCTCGAACTTGAACCACTCGGGAACTGGTTGCGGCTCGCGCGCGCAAGGCCAGCGCTCTGCTCCGAGCGCTGGACGCCGACTTGGCCGGCCGATTCCCCGATTCGAAGTCCGTCAACGAGGCGCTCCGGGCGCTCCTGGCGCTCGAAGCCGCCCTGCCGAAGCGAGCGAGTCGCGGCGGCCGAGCCGCGTGAGATCAGCGCCCCCGATACGATTCGAACGTACGACCCACGGTTTAGGAAACCGTTGCTCTATCCCCTGAGCTACGGGGGCTGGGGGAGCGCGGGATCTTCCACGTCACCCGGCCCCGGTCAAGCTGGGGCGCTTTTCAGCAGGTGCCGCAGCCTTCGCTCGTGACTTCGCTCGCGCAGGTGCTGTCCCACTTCGTGCTGCAGCAATACGAGTCCGCGGCGCACACGCAAGTCTGGATCGCGGAGTTCGTGCAGCCCGGCGTCGTATGCGACGTGCAGCAGTTGTGCGTCGTCGAACCGCCGCTGCCACCGCTGCCGCCCGAGCCGCCGCCGCCCGTCGGCGGAACGCCGCCTGTGCCACCGCTCCCGCCGGTCGCGCCGAAACCGCCGCTGCCACCGGTTGCGCCGAAACCGCCGCTGCCGCCCGACGCGCCGAAGCCACCGGTCGCGCCGAAGCCGCCGCTGCCACCGCCGCCGAAGCCGCCACCGGCTGCACCACCGAAGCCGCCAGCGCCGCCTCCACCGAAACCTCCGCCGGCTGCGCCGCCGAAGCCACCGCCGGCTGCGCCACCGAAGCCGCCGCCGGCTGCACCACCGAAGCTACCGCCCGACCCGCCCGAGGTCGTGGCACCGCCGCCGTCCGGCAATCCTCCGAATCCTCCGCCCGTTCCGGAACTAGCGCCCACACCACCCTCAGGTGCGACGCAGAAGCCCTGGACGCAGACCAATCCGAAACTGCATGCACCGGCGTCGTCGCACGGGGCAGCGCCGCCACCACCGCCTGCGGTCGAGCACGCGACGGCGAAGAGGGACGAGAGAAGGAGGAGGAAGGTCTGCTTTTGGGACATGGCCACTGCCTTATGCCACGCGAGCCGGGCAGATCTTCCCTGGCTCCGCCGAGCCGTCGCCGCCGGGGGCGAATTCCCCACGGATCTCGTGCCCGTTTGAGCCCGGCCGGAGCTCCCGCTATGGTGTGAAGGCTGCCCTGCGGGGAGATGCCATGAAACGCTCGCTGTTCGCCGTTCTGGTGGTTGGTTGGGGGTGGGTCATGGGTTCGAGCTGCACCGTGGATTCGGTGGATCTCGAAGGCAAACGCTGCCCGTGCGCCAATGGGTACACGTGCGACAAGCTCACGAACCGCTGCGTCCCCGAGGGAACGCTGGGCGGCGCGGGCGCAGGAGGAAAGGACGGCGGTTCGGGTGGCGCCGCGGGCGCGGCCGGCGCTGCTGGTGGCGGCGCGCCAGGCGGCGGGGCGGGTGGAACCGGCGCCGGCGGAGGCACCGGTGCTGCCGGAGGCACGGGCGCTACCGGAGGCACGGGTGCAGCGGGCGGTACGGGGGCTACCGGGGGCACGGGCGCCACGGGAGGCACGGGCGCCACCGGCGGCACCGGCACCGGGGGTTGTTCCCCGGGCACGAAGAGCTGCGACGGCAACTGCGTGTCGACGGGCCTACCGTACTTCGGCTGCGGCTCGCCGTCGTGCGCGGCGTGCCCCTCCGGCGCGCACTCGACCGCGTCGTGCAACGGCGCGGCGTGTTCGCTCAATTGCTCGAACGGCTGGGGCAACTGCGACAGCAATCCCTCCACGGGCTGCGAGACGGCGCTCAACACGTCCACCAACTGCGGCGGCTGCAATCGAACCTGTTCGCTCGCGCACGCCCAGGCGACGAGCTGTTCGGGGGGCACCTGCGCACCCACGTGCGTCACGGGCTATGGCAATTGCAACACGAGTCCCACGAACGACGACGGTTGCGAAACCGATCTGGGCGCCAGCGAGGCGAACTGCGGTGCGTGCGCCAACGTCTGTCCCAAGTCAGCATTCGGGTTCTCGCTCACTTGCTACGACGGAACGTGCGGATGCGCTTCGGCTAGCCAGTGCCAAGGCGTCAACGGCTTGCCCGAGATCCAAGTGACCTGCGAGACGGCGACCCACATCTGCACCTGCAACGCTCAGAAGTGCGCACCCGGCGAGATGTGCGACAAGCTCGGTGCCAACGCGGTGTGCGCCTGCAACTCGGGGCCTGCCTGCACCGACAAGCAGGTTTGCTGCCCGACCGGATGCAAGTACGTCGACACGGACGAGGCGAACTGCGGCGGCTGCAACCGCAAGTGCGGACCGGGTCAGACCTGCACGAACGGAACCTGCGTGTGATTGCCCGGGAATTGCTGAACCTGTCGAGCCGCGAGCTCCGCGCCGCGTTCGAGGCAGGACATGGCTTTTCGCCCGAGGACGTCGCCGACAGCGAATACAAGGGCGTGAGCCTGAACTTGCCAGGCTTCGTGGAACGACTCACCTGGAAGAAGTTCAAGAAGGTCTTTTGTAGAGACCCCGAGACTTCGGTCATCCGCGGCTGGAACGTGCGGCTGGAACAGAACGAGCTCGAGGCGGAGTGCGTTCCCAAGACGAAGAGAGGCGAGCCCATCACGTTCGGGCACTTCCACGTCGTCGCGAGCGGCGACCGCAAGATGCCGGTGCCGGGGCACCCGAACGTCGTGCTCGACTACGCGCTCGGCGAGAACTCGGCCTGGGACTTCATGCGTTTCGTGCGCGACCCCTTGGTGGCGCTGAACGCCGGCGACGCGACGCACCTACTCGGCTGCATGTACGTCGAGCTCGGCCCGCTGCGGCTACCGACGCCGAGCTACTTCAGCCTGGAGCGCGAGTGTGCACTCGGCAAGGTGGTTCGGCCGCCGGCACGCCGCTAGCGCGGGCGATCAGAGCACGAAGTTCTCGATCAAGATGACGCCGATGCCCATCAGCGCGCCGCCCGCGATGAGGCCGGCGCAGGTGGGTTCCATGTTCTTCACGAACACTTGGTGCATCGTGCTCTCTTCCCGCTTGAGCACGCGCTCCGCCAACCAGAACACGAACGACCCGATGAACATGGCGAGGCAGGTGTTGAACGGGATCACGAAGGCGAGGCCGATGCCCACGCCCGAGATCCAGAAGCGCCCTTTCGTGACCAGCTTCGCCACCTCGAGCCCGATGCCGAGGAGCGCTCCCACGAGCGCCATCCAGCGCGCGCTGACCTCCAGGTTCGAGAGCCCCTTGGTGAGCACTTCGGCCACCGCCTTCCAGATGGTCGCGCCGGGCATGGGGTACTGGTCGGTCACGAGGTTTTCGGGACCGTTCCGCATGAACACCAGGTAGAAGACCGGCACCGAGGCCAGGGCGCCGGCGATGATTCCGAGCACGTGACCCACGGCCTGGTGCCGCGGCTTCCCGCCGAGCATGTAGCCCGGCTTGATGTCCATCAGCAGGTTCGAGGCGTTGCCGGCGACTTCGCCCGTGATGCCCGCGGTCATCAGGTTGGTGGTGACGTTGCCGGGCGCGAGCACGCCGTAGGTGAGCTGGGTGAGCTTGCCCAGGGCGCCGCTCGGCGTGATCGAGGTGAGGCCGGTCGAGTTCACCGCGATCAGTGTGAACACGAAGATGAGCGGCACGGCGATGATGCCCATCCACACCTTCACGTCGAAGAAGTGCGCGGCGAGAGCCACCACGATGCCGCCCACCACGGGGATCCCGATGGCGAACACGTTCATCGGGAGCTCGATGTCCTTCAACACGTCGCTCTGACGGCTCGGGTCCTTCTTGCCGAAGAGGCCCTTGAATGCACTGAGCAAGATCTGGGGCTTGGAGAAGAAGGCGAACAGGCTGGCCGTCGTCATCATGGCCACGCCACCCCAGAGCGCCCACATGGTGATGGCGCGGAATCCGTAGAGAGTGACGCCGTCTTTCACCTTACCGTGGATGTCGCCGGCTCCGATGGCCCACGGCGCGAGCACCAGATAGTTGATGCAGGCGCCGATCATGATGGAGACGCCGGTCCGGATGCCCATCAGGCCACCCGCGGCCATCATCACGAAGTCCGTGTCCGGCCGCACGGTGAGCTGGCGCATGTCGATGCCGCCCAGCTTCAGCGTCGTCATCTTGTACAGCCACTCGTCGAGGAACTCCGGAACATGGAGGATCTCGACCTTGAGCTTCTTCATGATGGCTTCGCTCTGAGCCACTTTCAGCAGCGCCGCGAGCCCGCCGGTGACGACCAAGATCTTGGCCTTGAGCAGCCCGGCCTTGGCGTCGCCGGAGTGGAGCGCTTCCATCACGACGCCCGCCGCGCGCCCCTCGGGGAACGGCAGCTGCTCGTCGTTGATGAAGCGCCGCTTGAGCGGGAACGCGAAGAGCACACCGAGGGTCGCCACCGCCACGATCCAGATCATCGTGGTGCTCATCGGGACCACCTTCTTGGTCACCATCATGTAGGCCGCCAGGCTCGAGATCATCGGCGCCGTCATGTAGCCGGCGCTGGTGGCGATGGATTGCATCGCGTTGTTCTCGAGCAAGCTGATCTCCTTGCCGACGCGCAGGCTCGACAGGATCTTGAACATGGCGAAGGCCAAGATCACGCTCGTGATGCCGACGCCGAGCGTCCAACCCGTTTTGGCACCCACGTAGAGGTTGGTGAGCGAGAGCAGTCCACCCAGGAACATCCCCGTCAGCCCCGAGCGCAGCGTGAGCTGTGGCATGTCGCCGCGGTAGACGTTTTCGAGCCACCAGCGGTCCTTCTGCTCGAGGGTCCAGCTGCGGATCTGCTCGTCGGTCAGGTGGAGAAGGCCGGAACGATGCTCCTCCTTCTGCGGCTCGGCCGGCGCTGCCACCTCTGGCGTTTCCTCCGCCTTGGCCGGGTTCTCCTCGCCCTCCGCCACTTCTGCTTCGCCCTGACTCATGGCCGCGCTCGATGCCATCGGCCCCCCGGGGCGGCAAGTAGGTCGATGGCCTGCCCTGGGTTTGTCAGAATGGGCAGAGACCATGCGGCGCTCGAGCGGCAGAAAGTGGAGGCGCACACGCGCCCTCCTCCTCGTGCTGTTGTCGGCGGGGTGCGCGTCGCGCGACGCTCGCCCTCGGCAAGCGACCGCGGGCCCGCTCGCAGCTGGGGACTACGATCGCACGCTGTTCCACGGCGGAATCGAGCGCGGCTATCTCTTGCACCTGCCGCCAGCGGTCGAGAGGTCGACGGCGCTGCCCCTCGTGCTCGCGTTCCATGGCGGCGGTGGCCACGGCGAGAACCAACGCGAGTACTCCAAGCTCCACCTCTTGGGCGATCGCGAGGGCTTCGTCACGGTGTATCCGGACGGTACGGGCGGCGTCGCCCGGCGGCTCCTGACGTGGAACGCGGGCTCGTGCTGCGGGCCCGCGCAGCGCAAGAACGTGGACGACGTCGACTTCGTGCGCAAGGTGGTCGACGACGTGGCCAAGCTCGTCTCCATCGATCGGCGACGCATCTACGCCACCGGGCTCTCCAACGGCGCGATGCTCTCCTATCGACTGGCGATCGAGGCCCCGGATCTCGTCGCGGCCATCGCACCCGTGGCCGGCGCGAACGCGATGGAGCCCAAGCCGGGGACGCCGGCGGTGCCCGTGCTCCACATCCACAGCGTCGACGATCCCCGGGCGCTCTATGCCGGCGGGCTCGGACCGCCGTTCCCGCTCACCGATCACCGGGTGCTCCACCCGAGCGTGGAAACGGTCGTGCGGCGTTGGGCGGCTCACGACGGTTGCGCGCCCGAGCCCGTCACCGCGGAGACCCGCGCGGGCGCGGCCGGCAGCAAAGACGAAGGCCAGACGGCCACGCGCTGGGTGTTCGGCGGCTGCCGCGACGAAAGCGCGGTGGAGCTCCTTCGACTGACCGGCGCCGGACACGTTTGGCCCGGCGGCGACCGCAACTACCTCGTGCGTCTGCTCGGTCGCGGCACGTCGCTCATCGACGCCAATCAGGAGCTCTGGGCGTTCTTCCGGCGCTTTCGCCGGCCCTTGCCCTGAGGTTCAAGGGTAGGTCGTGAAGAAGTCCGAGAGGTTCGTGGCGTTCTTGGCGTCACGCAGGAGCGGTACGCCGAAGATCTCTTCGAACGTGCGCAGCATCGAGCTGTGGGTGTACTTGATGCTGTTCGCGTAACCGACCTTGGCGAAGGGCGAGAGCACGAACATCGGAATCGGACCGTCGCTGGCACCCGAAATCAGGTTTTCGTCGCCTTCGTCCCAGACCACGAACAAGACCCCGTTCTCGTAGGCCTTCGAGGCGGTGATCATCGGTACGTTCTTGGCGAGCCAACCATCGCCGATCTGAATCAGATTCGCCGTCAGCGAGTTGCACTGGAGCCCGAGCACCTCGCCGTGCATGTCGTTGCACAGGTTGGGCGTGATGAAGTTGTAACGGGCGACGTTGCCGCTCGTGAGGTCGGCCGCGAGCTCGCTGAACGGGCGAACGTGGTCGATGCAATATTGGTACTTCGGGTCGTTCACGCCCGTGACGTCGTCGAAGTAGATCTGCGGCGTGTGTTTGGCGCCGTAGAGCCCCGCGCTCTTCAGCGGGCATTCCGTACCCGAAATGTCTTCGGCATACGCCTTCCAGGAAATGCCCGCGGCGGCGAGCTGGTTCACCAGGTGATCGGTCGTCGCCTGGTGGTTCTTGTCCGGATCGTTGTCGTCTTTGATCCCGAAAGCGTCGCCGGCTT
>Ga0268298_10001705_pt1 | contig 25209 bp, 22 predicted proteins | sample WWTPWeurt_MetaG_FD_194462 | JGI IMG/M metagenome (GOLD analysis project Ga0268298, IMG submission 194462) | Activated sludge microbial communities from WWTP in Nijmegen, Gelderland, Netherland - WWTP Weurt | ecosystem: Engineered > WWTP > Aerobic digester > Activated sludge | place...
GGCCGGCGGCGAGACGGCGCACGGCCTCCAGTCCGGACGAGGTGGTCTCCACCCGATGCCCCAGCTGCTCGAGCATGGGGGGCAGGATGTCCCGGATGAGGGGATCGTCGTCCACGAGCAGCACGCACAGCGGCCGGCCAGGGTGGGCCGTGGGCAGGACCTCGGCTTCGCCAGCGCGGGCCTTGGGGGCCAAGGCCGGGAGGTGGAGGCGGATGCAGGTTCCCTGGCCCACCTCGCTCTCGATGTGGAGCGAGCCGCCATGGGCCTTGACCGTGCCGTAGACCATGGCCAGGCCCAGGCCGGTGCCCCGGCCCGGCGGCTTGGTGGTGAAGAAGGGATCCGTGACCCGGGAGAGGAGGTCGGCGGGGATGCCCTCGCCCGTGTCGGCCACCTCGAGACACACCTGGTCACCGGCCAGGAAGGTCTTCACCTTCAGGGTGCCGCCCTTGGGCATGGCATCGAAGGCGTTGACCGCGAGGTTCATGAAGGCGCTGCCCAGGGAGCTGCGCTCTCCCCGGATCGGCGGCAGCGCATCGTCCAGGGACACCTCGAAGGTGAAGCGCTGGCGGCTGGTGCGGACGAGCAGGTCCAGCTCTTCGCGGAGCAGGGCGTTGAGGTCCAGCCGCTCGGCCTCCTGCAGGCCCTTGCGGGCGAAGTCCGTGAGGCCCTTCACCAGGTCGCGGCCCCGGCAGGCGGCGTTCTCGATGGTGCGCAGGGGTTTGAGGAGCGCCTCGTCCCCCTCCCGTTTCATCTGCAAGAGGGTGGCCATGCCAAGGATGGCGCCCAGCACGTTGTTCATGTCGTGGGCGATGCCGCCCGCGAGGCTGCCGAGGCTCTCCAGCTTCTGGGCGTGCTGGATCTCGGCCTCCATCTTGCGGCGCTCCTCCTCGGCCCGCCGCCGCTCACTGAGATCCTGGGCGAAGACGAGGATCGCGGGGCCGCCGGGCAGCTCGATGGCCGCCGTCTGGACCTCCACCCAGACTTCGCGGCCGCGGTAGGTGAGGAAGACCTCCTCGATGGCGGGGGCGGACTGGCCGGTCCGCTCGACTGAATGGATGCGCTCCCCCACGAGGTACCGGTACTCCGGATGGATGAAGCTGAGGATCTCCAGGCCCATGAGCTGCGCGGGATCATCCGCGTCCAGGAGCCGGGCCGCCGCCAGGTTCACCTCGATGAACCGGCCCTCCCGGTGGATGAACATGGGCGCGGGCGAGGACTGGAAGAGCTGGTGGAAGCGCTGGGAGCTGTCCTCCACGGCCTCCAGCATGGCCTGCACTTCCTTGGCGGAGCGGACCAGGCGGCGGACCCAGACGATGATCGCGAGGCTGCCCAGGGCCCAGAAGCCCGCGATGAGGGCCTGGGAGATGCCGTTGTGGCTCAGCCCCATGGCCGCGATGCCCGTGCCGATGGGCACCGTCACGCTGATGCCCCCCCGGACCTCCCCGACCTGGTAGCCCTGCTGGCTGTGGCAGCCCAGGCAGCCGGGCTCCACCAGGAAGGCGCCCATGAAGCGGAGCACCGCCTTGCGATCCTGCTTCACCACCTCCGAAACCGTCCTGACCCCTTGTTCGAAGGACTCCAGCGCCTTGCGCTCCCAGGGATCCGGGGCGTTTTCCGGGCGCAGCGGCCGCAGGCTGGTGAGGTGGCCCTGCAGCCCATACTCCTTCTCCCCGAGCTCGTGGACCATGCGGGTCATGTAGGCCGGGTTGACGAGGGTGAGCACCTTGCCATCCGTGGTGGTGACCTCCCGGTCGGGGCGGTGGGCGAGGTAGGGATTGGGCGGGGTCCTGGCATCGAGGGGCACGTACACGCCGCCGCGCACCGAGGCCCAGCGGCGGTAGGCCAGGTCCTTGTGGTAGCTGTCCATGGCCCGGTTGAGGGCGATCTCGTGGGCCTCCCGCCGGTCGAAGTAGCTCGATACCCCCATGACGAGGACGATGAATGCCGTCCAGACGCCCAGCAGCACCACGGTCGCCCGGGCGGTGCCGGACTTCGCGAGGATGGTGGGGAGCCGCAGCAGCATTCAGTGGATCCGGAAACGATCAGTGGTCAGGCTCAGGCCTCGCGTTCGCACCAGGCGAGGAGGTGGCTGGCGATGGCGCCCAGGGGGGCCTCCTCTTCGACGCCACCCCGCAGGAAGGCCGCGCGGGGCATCCCGTAGACCACGCAGGAGGCCTCGTCCTGGCCGAGGGTCCGGGCGCCCTTCTGGCGCATCTTCAGCAGGCCGCGGGCGCCGTCGTCCCCCATGCCCGTGAGGATGACGCCCATGGCGTGGGGGCCGCAGGTGGCCGCCACCGAGTCGAACAGCACGTCCACGGAGGGGAGGTGGTGGGACACCCGGTCGCCGGTGGTCAGCCGGGCCAGGAGGCCGGCGCTGTGGCGGCCGATGGTGAGGTGCACCTCGCTGGGCGCCAGGTAGATGGAGCCGGGCTTCAGAGGCTCGCCATCCTCGGCCACCTTCACCCGGGCCCGGCAGCTGCGGTTGAGCCGGTCGGCGAAGGCGGCGGTGAACCCGGGCAGCATGTGCTGCACCACGGCGATGGGCGGCAGGTTCTCGGGAATCGACTCGAAGACCAGGCGCAGGGCCTCGGTGCCGCCGGTGCTGGAGCCGATGGCGATGAGGGCGCGGCCGGCCTTGGCCCGGGCCGCCAGGGCGGCCAGGGTGGGGGAGGGCGCCAGCGCGGCCGGCCGGCGGGGGCCCACCCGGGCCAGGGAGGCGCCATACACGGTATCGGCGATCTCGGCGCCCATGGCCTCCAGGCCCGCGGCCTGATCCAGGACGGGTTTGCCGATGACGTCCACCGCGCCCAGGTCCAGGGCGTCCAGGGCCGTGGAGGTGCCCTTGGCCGTGAGGCTCGACAGCATCACCACGGGCATGGGATGGGCCTTCATCAGCTTGCCCAGGAAGGTGAGGCCGTCCATGCGGGGCATTTCCACGTCCAGCGTGAGCACGTCCGGATCCAGCTCCTTGATGCGCTCGCGGGCATCGTAGGGATCCATGGCAGTGCCCACCACCTCCAGCAGGGGGTGGCGCGAAAGGATGTTGACCAGCACCTGGCGCACGAGTGCGCTGTCATCCACCACCAGGACGCGCCGCTTCCGATCCAAGCTCATGTGAACAGCTCCACGTCCCCACTCATCGGCCTGCCCACGATCTCCTGGATATATGTCAGCTCGCGGTGGAGGACGGTGTCGTTGTGCATGCTCTCCATGCGCTTGACCAGCACCTGGCCCGTGTGGGGGAAGAAGTAGACCTTGCGCGGGTAGGGGCCCCCCATGTCCTCGGCCCAGATGGGGATGTCCTCGTTGCGCAGGAACTCCCGCACGAAGTCGACGTTCTGTCCGCCCACGTCCGACGACATGCCCGGCAGCACCTTGCCGCCGCCGAAGGCCTTGGCCACCAGGCGGTTCCGCTGGGCGCCCAGGTGCAGCACGTTGTTGATGAGGTACTCCATGGCCGCCGCGCCGTAGCGCGCCGCGTAGAACACGTCCGGGTCGCGCTCCCCCTGCTTCATGGGCAGCATGAAGTGGTTCATGCCGCCCACCATGGCGATGGGGTCCATGACGCAGGCGGCCACGCAGCTGCCCAGGACGGTGACGATCACCTCGTCCTCGGCGGTGGCGTAGAACTCGCCGGGCAGGATCTTCATGGCCAGGCGGTTGAAGCTCCGGTCCAGGTACTTGGACGCCCGGCCATGCACCAGGGGGACGGGGGGGCTCATGGCGCCAGCTCCTTGCGCCGGTAGATGGTCTGCCCCAGGGAGCGGAAGCCCAGGGCCGGGTCCAGCAGGGCCTCGGAGTGGCCCACGAACAGGAGCCCCTCGGGTTCCAGCAGGCCATGGAACCGGCGGAGGAGCTTCCGCTGGGTGGGCTTGTCGAAGTAGATCATCACGTTGCGGCAGAAGATGGCCTGGAAGGGCTCGCTGCCCACTGGCCATTCCGCGTCGAGCAGGTTCAGCTGCCGGAAGGTGATGAGGTCCCGCACCTCGGGACGGACGCAGACGCGGCCTTCCCGCTCGCCCCGGCCCCGGAGGAAGGCGAAGCGCTTCCACTCGTTGTCCAGGTCCTCGATCCGCGCCTCGGGGTAGATGCCCTTGGAGGCCGTGGCCAGCACGGCGGTGTCCAGGTCCGTGGCCAGGATCTCGATGGGGAGGGCCGTTCCGAAGGCATTCAGGAGGGTCATGGCCAGGGTGTAGGGTTCCTCCCCCGTGGAGCAGCCGGCGCTCCAGATCCGGAGGCGGCGCCGCGACGGGAGGGTGGGCTTCAGCAGCTCCACCAGGCGCGTGAAGTGGTGTCCCTCCCGGAAGAAGCTGGTGAGGTTGGTGGTCAGGGCGTTGATGAACTCGGGCCACTCGGGGGCCTCGGGGTTCTCCAGGCGCCGCAGATACTCCTCGTAGGTCTGGAGGCCCAGGGCCCGCAGGCGCTTGGCCAGGCGCGACTGCACCATGGTGAGCTTGTGGCCGGCGAGGGCGATGCCCGAGTGGGCGTGCAGGAGGTCGCGCAGGGCGGTGAAGGTGGCGGGGGACAGCTGTTCCCGGCCCTGGGTCAGGGCATCGAGATCGACGCTGCGGGACCGGCTCATGCTCCGACCGCGGCGGCCCCCGCCTCCAGCCGCATGAGCCCCGGCACGTCGAGGATCAGGGCCACGCGGCCATCTCCGAGGATGGTGGCGCCCGAGATGCCCTCCACCCGGCGGTAGTGGGTCTCCAGGCTCTTGATGACCACCTGCTGCTGGCCCAGCAGCTCGTCGACCGCCATGGCGGCGCGGCGGCCCTCGGATTCCACCAGCACCAGCAAGGTGCGGTCCGCGGCGGCCGACTGCCCGGCGCCCACGGCCAGCAGGCTCTGGAGCCGCACCACCGGGATGAACTCGCCCCGGAGGCTGATCACCTCCCGGTCTCCCTTCACGGTCTGCACATCGTCGCCCTTGGTCTGGAAGCTCTCGAGCACCGAGGCCAGGGGGAACACATAGGTCTCATCCGCCACGCGGACGGTGAGCCCATCCAGGATGGCGAGGGTGAGGGGCAGCACCAGGCGGATGAGCGTGCCGCGGCCCGGCTGGCTCTCCACTTCGATGCGGCCGCCCAGGGCCCGCACGTTCTGCTTCACCACATCCATGCCCACGCCGCGGCCGGAGAGATCCGAGACCTGCTCCACGGTGGAGAAGCCCGGCTCGAAGATGAGCAGGTTCAGCTCCTCGTCCGAGGGCCGCGCCCCCGGCTGGAGCAGGCCGCGGTCCAGGGCCTTCTGGTAGATGCGGTCGCGGTTCAGGCCCTTGCCGTCGTCCTTCACCTCGATGTGGATGTGGCCGCCCCGGCTGGAGGCCCGCAGCGCGATGGTGCCCATGGCGGGCTTGCCGGTCTTGAGGCGCTCCTCCTTGTCCTCCATGCCGTGGTCCACGGCATTGCGCACCAGGTGCGTGAGCGGGTCCACCAGCATCTCGATGAACGTCTTGTCCAGCTCCGTGGCCTGGCCCTCCATGACCAGCTCCACGTCCTTGCCCAGCTGCTTGCCCAGCTCGTGGACCATGCGCGGGAAGCGGGAGAACACCATCTCCACGGGCACCATGCGGATGCCCATGACGCGCTCCTGCAGCTCGCGGGTCTGCCGGTCCAGCTGCAGCAGGGCGGCGCTCATCTGCTCTTCCCCCAGCATGGTGTTCGACTGCTGGGAGGCCTGGGCCAGCATGGCCTGGGTGATGACCAGCTCGCCCACCAGGTTCACCAGGCGGTCGATCTTCTCCGTGGCCACGCGGACCGTGGAGGCCTCGGCCTGGTTGCGCTTCTTCTGCTGCTGGTCGAGGGCCTTGTTGACCGCCTCGGGCTTCACCTTGCCCATGTCCACCAGCAGCTCGCCCAGGCGCTTCTGCTGGGACAGGGCCTCGCGGATGTCCGCCGGGCTGACGCCGGCCTCGGTCTGGAGGATCTCGCCCAGGGACGGCACCGCCCCCTCCGGGCTCAGGGGCTGGATGCGGAGGTTGTCGCCCTCCGCCACGAACTCGAAGATGTCATCCACGTCGATCTGGGGGTGGGCGGTCTCCAGTCGGATGTCCCAGGCCAGGTGGCAGTCCTCGGGATCCATGTCCTCGACCTTGGGAGTCCGCGTCAGGTCCGGCCAGATCTGGAGGGTGCCGAGCTTGGCCAGGTCGCGGAACAGCCGCTCCAGGTTGATGCCGCGGCGGAAGGAATCGGCGGGGGCCTCGAAGCGGATGGAGAAGCCCCGGCCGCCCTGCATGGCCACGGAGCGGACGGGCGCCTGTCCCGGGGGGGGCGGGGGCGCCGGCGGGGCCGAAGCGGGATCCTCCTGCAGCCGGGCCACGAGCGCCTCCTGGACCTGCTGTTCCTTCGCGGGCAGGGCCTCACCCCGCCGGGCGTGGTGCAGGTGGCTGCGGATGAGGTCCACGCCCTGCAGCATCAGCTCGCGCAGGTCCGGGGTCATGGCGCGGGTGCCCTGGCGCACCGGCTCCAGGGTGCTCTCCAGCTTGTGGGTGAAGGCGGCGACCTCGGGGAAGCCGAAGGTGGCGGCGTTGCCCTTGATCGAGTGGGCGGCGCGGAACAGCGTGTGGAGGTCCTCGACCTCGACGGCAGCCAGGTCCATGCCCAGCAGGGTGGCCTCCATGCCATCGGCAAGCTCGGTGGCCTCTTCGAAAAAGGCATCTCGGAATTGGGCCATCGCGTCGGACATGGGAACCTCAGATGACCTTGTTCACGACATCCAGGAGCTTCTCTGGGCTGAAGGGCTTGACGATCCAGCCCGTGGCGCCCGCCTCCTTGCCCTTCTGCTTCATGGACGCGTCGGATTCGGTGGTGAGCACCAGGATGGGCGTGAACTTGAACTGGGGCAGGGCGCGCAGGCGCTGCACGAGCGTGATGCCGTCCATGCGGGGCATGTTCACGTCGGTGATGATCAGGTCGAGCTTCTTCCCGGTGGCCACCTCCAGGGCCTCCACGCCGTCGCCCGCCTCGAGCACGTCGAAACCCGCGCCCTTCAGGGTGAAGGTGATCATCTGGCGCATCGTGCTCGAGTCATCGACGGTGAGGATGAGACGGCCCATCGTTCGGCTCCTGATCAGAAAAGGTCGACTTCACCGGCGGCGAGCGAACCGCTCTTCACCGCGCGGAACTGCACCCGGGCCTCTTCGATCTGGCACAGGGTGGCTTCCAGGGCCGCGAGGGCGGGGCCCTCGGGCTCGCCGGCCTGCAGCCGGACTTCGAGGGCCTTCCAGGCCTGGGCCTGCTCCAGCAGGTTGCCCAGTTCCTTCAGGCAGGCCATCAGGGTCTGGTGCACCAGGTCCTCGAACTGCAGGCTGCGCACCACGTGGCCCACCTGCTCGGTGACCTTGCGGGCGTTCTCCTCGAGCTGGCTGACGAGATCCTTCACCACCCAGTTGGAGGTGCGCAGCGACATGACCAGCGCTTCGGACTCGCCCCGGGAGGCCATGGCCACGTTCATGTCCTGGCTGGCGATGGCGTGCACGTGGGCATCCGTGCGCTCCAGCGCCAGGCGGGTGCCATGGACCTGTTCCTGGATGGTGTTGCTCAGGGCCGTGCTGCGGTCGGCCAGCTTGGAGACCTCGCCCGCCACCACGGCGAAGCCCGCGCCGAACTGGCGGGCGTGGGCGGCCTCGATGCTGGCGTTGAGGGAGAGGAGGTGGGTGCGGCCGGCGATCTCCGACAGCTCCCCCAGCATGGTCTCCATGCGGTAGGACCGCTCCCGGATGTCGTTGACCTGGTCCGCGAGCTGCACCGTGGACTGGGAGATCTCGGTGATGTGGTTCACGAAGCCGTCGAGGGTGCCCATGATGGTGGCGCTCATGGCATCGAAGCTATTGCCCGGCTCTCCGTCCGCCTCACCCTCCAGGGTGCTCTGCATCGCGGCCTGGATCTCGCCGGCCAGCAGGTGCTGGTGCTGCACGCTGCGGTCGAGGGTCTTCAGGGCGTCCTCCAGGGTGCCGGCGGCTTCCCGCACCAGGCTGTCCACCTGGAGCAGCTCGGGGGTCAGGAAGTTCACCTGGCCCTCCAGCATCCGGGCCTCGCGGGCGGCCAAGCGCAGCAGGGCCTCGCGGTGGCCCTCGGCGGCCGGCGCGGGGGCCTCGCTGGCCGTGGGCCCGGCGGCGGAGGCTCCGGAGAACCAGCGGCTCATGGACGGGCTCCATCCAGGAGGTGGGCCAGGCCCAGGGTGGCGAAGCGGGTCTTCCACTCCGCCTTGGCGCCCACCACCGCGAGCGGGAGCCCCTTGGCCCGGAGATCCCGGTCCAGGGCACCGAGCAGCTGGAGCCCGGAGAGGTCCAGGTCTCCCACGGAGGACAGGTCCACCTCCGCGCTGCCGCCCGCGGCGGTGAGCAGGGGCAGGGCCTTCTCCCACTGCTGGTGGATGGAGAAGATGTCCAGGTCACCCTCGAAGGAGAGCTTGGGGGCGACGGGGGCTGCTTTCCTGGCCATGGTGTCAGACCGTGGCGTTTTCGAGGGCCATCAGCTCGCCATCGGAGAGCAGGCGGTCCAGGTCGAGCAGGATCAGCATGGTGTCCGAGCCGGTGGCACCCGGCAGGGTGGCCAGCCCCGCGATGAACTCGCGGCCCAGGGCGGTCTGGGTGCCCAGCTCGGGGGCCGGGCGGATGGCATTGGGATCCAGGTCGAGCACGTCGGACACGGAGTCCACGCGGATGCCGAGGGTGCGGCCCTGGACCTCGACGATGACGATGACGGGCCGGGTGTCCTCGGGAGCCTCGCCCAGGGAGAAGCGGTGGCGCAGCTCCAGGATCGGGACGATGGCCCCGCGGAGGTTGATGACGCCCGGCATGTAGGGTGGCGCCTTGGGGATCCGGGTGATCGTGGCCTGGGCCTGGATCTCCCGGACCTTCAGGATGGGCAGGGCATAGGCCTCCCCCGCCAGGGCGAAACAAAGCACCTGCTGGAGACCTTGGGAACTGGCGTCTGTCGTGGCCATGGTGTTCTCCGGTTCGGTCCGCCGCAGGAGACAGCGTCAAGATCTGTCTCGGTGCGGCGGATCCCTGGGATGAATTTCAAGGGGAATCTAGGCTGGGCTCAGAAGGCTTCCCACTGGCCGTCATCGGCATCCTTGGGGGTGACCACGGGCCGCTTGGTGGTGCCCAGCTCGGGCATGGGGGCGCTTCCCCGGGCGGCCTTGCGGGCGGGCGCGGGCGCCTTGGTGGCCAGGGCCGGCCGGCGGGTGGCCGAAACCGCCGCGGGGCGGCTGGCCACTTCGGTGCGCCGGGTCTCGGCGCCGGTCTTGAAGCGGGAGACCACCTCGGCCAGGGTGTGGGCCTGGCTGTCGAGGGTTTCGGCGGCGGCGGCGGCTTCTTCCACCAGGGCGGCGTTCTGCTGGGTGACTTCATCCATCTGGACCACGGCCTTGTTCAGTTCGATCAGGCCCGTGCTCTGCTCCTGGGTGGCGTTGGCGATCTCGCCCACGAGGGAGGTCACGCGCTGGACGTTGGCCACCACTTCCTGGATGGTCTCGCCGGCATGGGCGGCCACCTTGCTGCCGTCCACGGACTTGGCCACGCTCTCGCGGATGAGGACCTTGATCTCCTTGGCCGCATCGGCGCTGCGCTTGGCCAGGTTGCGGACCTCGGCAGCCACCACGGCGAAGCCGCGGCCCTGTTCCCCAGCCCGGGCCGCCTCGACGGCGGCGTTCAGGGCCAGCAGGTTCGTCTGGAAGGCGATCTCGTCCACCACGCCGATGATCTCGTTGATCTTGGCGGAGCTTTCGTTGATGGATTCCATGGCGGCGATGACCTGGGCGACGGCGGTGCCGCCATCCTGGGCCACCTGGCGGGCCTTGACCGCTTCCTGACTGGCCGACTGGGCGTTGTCCGCGGTGAGGTTCACGTTGCTGGTGATCTGCTCCAGGCCGCTGGCGGTTTCCTCCAGGTTGGCGGCCTGTTCCTCGGTGCGGCTGCTCAGATCCTGGTTGCCCATGGCGATCTCGCCCGAGGCCGAGGCGATGGAGACGGCCCCTTCCTGGACCTGGATGAGGGCATCCCGCATTTGGACGATGGTCTCGTTGATGGCCTTGCCCAGCTCGGCGAAGACGCCCTGGTAGTTGCCCTTGATCGCGGAGGTGAAGTCGTTCTGGGCCATCAGCTGGATGACATTGTTGGCTTCGACCAGGCCCTGGAGCCCGTCGACGCAGGAGTTGATGTTGTTCTTGATGGTGTTGAAGTCGCCGTTGTAGCTGTCCGTGATCTTCTCGGGCACCTCGCCCTTGCCGATGCGGTCGATGTACCCGGCGGCCACGTTCAGGGGCCCGATGACGGCGTCGAGGGTGTCGTTGACGCCCTGGACGATCTTGCGGAAATCACCAAAGTGCTTGGTGGCGTCGGCCCGGGTGCCCAGGCGTCCGTCCACGGCCGCCTTGCTCAGCATCTCCGCATCGGCGATCAGCGCCTTCAGGTTGGTGCGGACCTGCTCGATGGTCTCGTTGATGAAGACCTTCTTGCCCGGGAACGTCTCCAGCGGGGCCTCGAAATTGCCCCGGCCGAACTCGGAGATGCAGGCCATGGCCTTCTTCTTGACCGCGATGTGGCCGAAGACCATGTCGTTCACGCCCTTCGCCATGAGGTGGTAGGCGCCCTGGAAGTGCTCCGCGGAGATCTTCACGTCGATGTCGCCGGCATCGTGCTGGGCCGACATGTGGTTCATCCCGGCGATGAGGCCGTTGAGGGCATCCACGCACTGGTTGAGGTTGTTCTTGATCTCGTTGAAGTCGCCGTTGTAGCTGTCGGTGATCTTGGGGGGAATGTCGCCCTTGGAGATGCGGTCCACATAGCCGGCGGCCACGTTGAGGGGCCCGATGACGGCGTCGAGGCAGTCGTTGACGCCCTGCACGACCTTGCGGAAGTCGCCCTGGTGCTTGGTGGCGTCGGCGCGGGTGGCCAGCTTGCCGTCCACCGCAGCCCGGTTGAGCAGGTTGGCGTCGGCCACGAGGGCGTTGACCGCATCCACGCACTGGTTGAGGTTGTTCTTGATCTCGTTGAAGTCACCATTGTACTTGTCGGTGATCTTGGGGGGGATGTCGCCCTTGGAGATGCGATCCACATAGCCGGCGGCCACATTGAGGGGCCCGATGACGGCGTCGAGGCAGTCGTTGACGCCCTGCACGATCTTCCGGTAGTCGCCCTGGTGCTTGGAGGCGTCGGCGCGGGTGGCCAGCTTGCCGTCCACGGCCGCCTGGTTGAGCATGGCCGCGTCCGCGACCAGCGCCTGGAGGTTGGCGCGCACCTGCTTCAGGGCCGGGTTGATCTCATCCTGGGCATCGGCGGCCACCCAGTCCTTGCTCAGGTCGCCGTTGGAGATCTGCTGCAGGCCCACCACGATCTCCTGCAGGTTGTCGGTGAAGCCATCCATTTCCCGGGCCAGGTCGCCGATCTCGTCCTTCCGTTCCATTTTCAGGCGCGTGCCCAGGTGGCCCTTGGCCATCTCCTTCATCATGTCCACGCCCTTGGCCATGGGCTGGGCGATGGACCGGGCGATGAGGATGCCGAGCGCGGCGCCGAGCAGGGCGGCGATGGCCATCATCACGTACATGGCCTTCTTGGCCGAGGTGAAGGCGGTGGTGATGTCCTCGGTGATGGAGGTGGCGAATTTCAGCTTGGCCTGGGCCATCTCGTCGTAGATCTTGTTCTGCTCCTGCTGGAGCTTGTCCAGCTCCCCGTACATCAGGGCATCAGCCTCGGCCTTCTTGCCGGCGCGGATCAACTCCCGGACCTTCCGGTTGCCATTGCCGATCTCGGCCTGGTTGTCCTTGTAGCGCTTCCAGAGGGCCCGGCCGGCATCGGTCATGATCGTCTTCTCGAAGGCCTCCTCGGACTTCGACCGTTCGGCGATGCGATCGGCGATGCGCTTGTTGTAGGCATCCCAGTCTTTGCCCGCCATGAGGTCACGCATGTTGGCGCGGATGCGGTAGGTGCTCTGGGCGATGTCCAGCCATTCCGCGATGGGGGCCGTGCCCTTGTCCATGAGCAGGTGGGCACCCTCGTTGGAGGCCTCCAGCTTGCTGATGGCGAAGAAGCCCACCAGCACCGAGAGCGCAGCCACGATCAGGAAGGCCCCAATGAGCTTGGTTCCCATCTTGATGTTGTCGAGGAATCGCATGGGGCTTCTCCTTTGAGTAGAGAGGGAAAGAGGTGAAAGAATCCATAGGGAAAAGGCGCAACCAACGCGGCCCCGTGGGGCTGTTGGTTGCGCCTTCGACTTGCAGACCGGACGTCTACCCGAAAAGGCATCCCGCTTCAGAAAACAGGATTGATGACCTCATCGTTATCGGAGTGGTGGGGAGAATCATGAATTCCATGCCACCCGGCTGGCGATTGAGGTAAGAAAAGCAAATAAAGGATGTTGAATGGAGTAGGCCAAAGCGCGGCGAGGCCGCCGCTTGGTATATTCCTGTGATCGGCGTCACGACTCGAGCTGTTGTTCCAATTTCTGCCGGAGGCTGCCCAGCTCCTTGGACTTGAAAGACGTCCGCGTGGCCTCCAGGACCTGGATGCCCTCCCGCAGGGTCTGCTGGTAGGCGTCCAGGCGGGGGCAGTGGCCGGAGACGCAGGGCAGGGATCCCGAGCCTTCCCCGAGGGCCACCTGGAAGAGAGAGCCCAGGTCGGTGAGCATTCCGGCCATGTTGGCCAGGGACAGGCCGAGCACCTCCTGGGCCAGGAACTTGGAGGGATTGCCCTGTTGCCTCATGCCAAGCGCCTCAAGCTCCCGCAGGCTCTCGGACCAGTTGGACAGCCGCAGGGCGTACTGCCCCACCGCCCGCCGGGTGCGGACCACCGATGCAGAGCGCAGGATGTGCTGGATCAGCACCTCGATGGGCAGGGGCTTGGTGAGGTAGGCCACCACGGGCAGGTTCACGGCCTCCGTGGCCGTCTCGAGGGTGGGGTGGGCGGTCACGATGATCACCGGCAGCTCCGGGGCGAGGTCGCCCACCTGCCGGATGAACTCGAACTGGAGGTTGCCCGGCATCCGGATGTCGGAGACCAGCACGTCGTAGGTGGCAGCTTGGAGCCGCTGCACGGCCTCGGCCGCGTCCCGGGCGGTATCCACGAGAAAGCCGTCGTCGCGGAGCAGCTCCGAGGTGGCCTGCAGGTAGATGTCCTCATCGTCGGCCAGCAGCAGGCGGAGCGGGGGATCGAAGGTGCGTGGCATGGGCTTCCCGGGAAATTGGAACCGATCTTCACACATCGGCCCGGCAGCGCCCAGGGGTTACCCCTGCGCGGCCACCGGGAAGCGCAGGCGCACGAGGGTGCCCTGGCCGGGTTCACTCTGCAGGACGAGGGTCCCGCCGTGGGAGCGGACGGTGCCATAGACGAGGGCCAGCCCCAGCCCGGTGCCCGTGGTGGAGGACTTGGTGGAGTAGAACGGGGCCATGGCCTGCTGCAGCGCCTCGGGGCCCATGCCGACGCCGCCATCCTCGACCTCCACCACCACCGCGTCAGCCCCCTCCCGGCGGGTGCGGACCCACAGGGTGCCCCCCTCCGGCATGGCCTCGATGCCGTTGGTGCAGAGGCTCCGGATGGCGTGGCTCAGGGCCGCCTGATCCCCGCTCAGGGTGGGCAGGTCGTCCACCAGGTCCTCGGCGAGGCGGATCGCGGGCGGCAGGTTGGGCGTGAGTTGCCGTAGCTCGGCGCGGACGAGGGCGTTCAGATCCACCGGTCCTGCCCCGCGCAGGCCGGTGCGGGCGAAGCCCCGGAGGGACTCCACCAGGGCCCCGCCGCGCAGGCAGGCCTTCGCGATGGTCTCCATGTTCCGCCGCAGGGGCGACCCCGCCTCGGCCTTCCGCTGGTGCACCGTGGCCAGGGCGAGGATCGAGCCGAGCACGTTGTTGATGTCGTGCGCCACCCCACCGGCCAGCAGGCCCAGGTTGTCCATCTGCCGGGCCTGATGCAGCTGGGCCTCGATGGCGCGCCGCTCTTCCTCCCGCCCGACCTGCCCGGTGACATCCCACACGGTGGAGATCATGAGGTCGGTGCCGGGCACGGGGATGTTCCGGGCGTCGATGTAGGTGGTCGGCTCGCCCTGCCGCGTGATGGCGACCCGCTCCCAGTGCATGCGCGAGGGGTCGCCGCTGGCCAGGTCCGCGAGGACCCGGGCCCGGATGGCCTGCCGGGCCTCGGGGTCTTCGAAGGCCTGCTCCCAGAAGGTGGCCTGGTCCGCCGCCGTGTCCCCGAGGGCCGCCCGGGTGGTGCGGTAGAGCCTGGGGAACAGGTCGTTCATGTAGGTTGGCTGCCGCCCTGGATCCGCCGAGGTCACCGCGATGCCGATGGGCAGATGGTCGAGGATGGCGCGGAGGAAGGCCTCCTGCTGGCCGCGGGGCTCCGCGTCCTGGAGGCTGCGGAACCGCGCGATGAACACGCCGGGGCCTCCGGGCGATGCCGTCACGGCCAGCCGCATGCCCAGCGGCCCGGCCCAGGTGTCCAGGCGCTCGGTCTGGCCGCTGGCGGCCACGCGCCCGAGCAGGGCGAAGAACTCCGGCGACCCCTCGCGGAGTCCCGGCAGCACCTCGGAGCCCTTCCGTCCGGTGACCCGCTCCCCGCCCACCATGGCTGCCAGCGCGGGGTTCGCCTCGAGGAACACCCAGTCCACGGCCTCCTTCCCCTCGTAGACAAGGCGGCCGGAGAAACAGGCGTCCTCGAGGGCATCGCCCAGGGTGCGCCAGAGGTCCGCCGATCCGGAGCTGTCTTCCCTCGTCCTCATGTCGGCCTCCCTTCGAGCACCTGGCACCCGGCGGTGGGCCCGCAGGGAGCCGCCGGAACCCGGTCCAGGTGCTTCGAGCATGGCAGGGGCCGGCGGCGGATCCACGGGCATCGACTACACTCGACCTGAAAGCGCGCCCCCGCGCCTTGCCCGCAGCACACCTGGAAAGTCCCGCTGACCATGGCCTACACCTCCTTTTTTCGCGATACCGACGCGCTGAACGCCATCAGCGACATCGTCATTCCGGCCATCAGCCACTCCCGGACCATCCGGGTCTGGGATGCCGGCTGCGCCTCCGGCGAGGAGCCGTTCACCCTGGCGATCCTCTTCGCCTCGAAGCTGGGCGCCTTCCACTTCCGCAACCTTGACATCCTCGCCACGGACTACGAGGAGAGCAACTACGCCCAGTTCGCCAACCGCATCCGCCTGGCCGAGTACAGCCGCCAGGACATCTTCTGGGTGCCCGCCGCCCACCGGGAGCAGTACTTCGAAGCCACTGGCAACCCGGAGGTGTTCCGCCTGACCGACGCCATCCGCGAGCGGGTCCGCTACCTCCAGCACAACCTGCTCACGGAGGCGGCGCCCGAGACTGGGCAGAACCTCATCGTCTGCAAGAACGTGCTCATGCATTTCTCGCCCGAGGGCCAGGTCAAGGTGCTCGACATGTTCCATGGGGCCCTGCAGCCTGGGGGCTACCTGGCGCTGGATGGAAACCAGGCCCTGCCGGCGGCCTTCGCGTCGCGCTTCGTCCAGGTGGAGCGGGGCATGCCCCTCTTCCAGAAGCCGGTGGGCTAGGCCATGCGCGTCATTCCCCTGCACCGGAATGACCCCCTGGACTATGCCTGTGTCTCCTACTGGGTGCTCGGCGAAAACAACCTGCCGGCGGATCGCAACACGCTCATCGATACCGGCAGCAGCCATCCGGAGAACCTCACCTTCTTCCTGGAGGAGATGGCCCGGCCCTCCAAGGGCATCGGGAAGAGCGCCGTCGAGCAGGTGATCCTGACCCACGGGCATTTCGATCACACTGGCGGCCTCGCCGGCCTCGACCAGCAGTTCGCGCCGGACACCTACGCGTGGCTGCCTGCCGGCCGCAGGCCCAAGCCCGTCCAGGACGGCATGGTCCTGACCATCGGCGACCAGAGCGCCCTGCTGCTCCACACCCCGGGCCACTCGGATGATTCCATCTGCCTGTTCCTGCCCGAGACGGGCACGCTGTTCTCGGGCGACACCCTCTATCGGATCACCGACCACCTCGGCGCCTATCCCAAGGCCTACGTGCAGTCCCTGGAACGCCTGGCAGAGCTGAGGGTCCAGGCCATCTATCCCGGCCACGGGGCTCCCATCCTGAGCGGGGCCCCCGCCTTCATCCGCTCCTGCCTGGCCAATGTGCGGGAATCCCTCATCCAGGAGTGACCTCGAGGCGCCATGAAGCTGATCTACGATGCGCGGTTCCAGGACTCGCGATACGCCACCGACAACGCGGCCATGCCGGGCCGGATGGAGGCCGCCCTGAGCGGACTCCTGCCCGGCCCCTGGGATGTGGTGGCCCCGGTGCCCGCCACGGTCGAGCAGCTGCTGCTGGCCCACGATGAGGGCTATGTCCAGGGGGTGACCGGAGACGCGCCGCGCTTCGCCATGGCCAGCCTGGCCGCGGGTGGGGCCATCCTCGCGGGGCGCCTGGCGCATGGCGGCGAGCCCGCCTTCGCCTGCGTCCGGCCCCCGGGCCACCACGCCTCCCGCATGGGCGCCTGGGGCCACTGCACCTTCAGCAACCTGGCCCTGGCCCTGCTGGTGCTGAGAGCCGAGGGGCGCATCCAGAGCGCCTTCATCCTGGACATCGATGCCCACACCGGGGACGGCACCCGGGATGTGCTGGTCCACTGGCCCCGGGCCGAAGTCTTCAATCCCTTCGCGGCCACCCCCGCGGAGTACCTGGAGCTGGTGGCGGCCCGGCTGGCGGGCCTCGCCGAGACTGACATCATCGCGGTCTCGGCGGGCTTCGACGCCTACCGGCTGGATGTGGGGCACAAGCTCGACACGCCGGATTTCCGGCGGCTCGGGGAGCTGGTCCGGGAGGCCGCCCGGCGCCTCTGCCGGGGGCGGCGCTTCGCGGTGCTGGAGGGGGGCTACTACCTGCCGGATCTGGGCGCCAACGTGCAGGCCTTCTGTGAGGGGTTCGCAGGATGAGCGTGACCATCGGGCCGGACTTGGAACTGATCCAGCAGCCGCGCTCGGCGGAGCTGGGCGACTACGACTGGTTCGACATCGAGCAGGCCGGCACCCAGGTGGGCAAGACCCGCTGCCGCATCGAGCCGGGGCAGTTCACGGTGTTCTCGATCATGGTCTACCCGGAATTCGAGGGCCACGGCTACGCCCGGGCCGTCATCGACCACTTCAAGCGGGAGCACGCCGTGATCATCGCCGACCGGGTGCGGTTCACGGCCCGCGCCTTCTGGCTGAAGGTGGGCTTCGTGCCGGAGAGCATCGATCGGTACGTCTGGCGCCGGGGCTGAGCGGGCGCGGGCCCGCCACCCGCCAAACCAATCCGGGCATGTGATGCGAATCACACCCTGCACGGGTGGAGAAGTGCCTGGTAATGGAAGGGTTGCCGAGATCCCGCCAGGCCATTCAAGACTCACTGTCCAGACTTTCAGGCCGAAAGAGCCACAAGGTTCTATTGATGAACTCATCAGCTATGCCTCCAGGCCCGTCTCCGCTGAACGCCGCAAGGCGAGTGCGGCTGGCCCTGGCCCTGGCTGCGGCCCTGGTGGCCAGCGCCACCCTGGTGGGCCTCTGGCTGGGCCTCCCCTGGTTGGCTGCCCTGGGGGTCGGCCTGGTGCCGATGCCGCCCCTGGGCGCGGTCCTGGTGCTTGGGCTGGCCGCGGCCAGCCTGGGGACGGAGCGACGACCCGTGGCCCCGGGTCTGGGGGCTCCGGGGCTGGCCGCGCTGGGGGTGGCCTGCGTCTGCCTGGCCTTCGTGGTCGGGCACGCCTCCGGCCACGCCCTGCCCACCGAGACCTGGCTGCTGCGGTTCGGGCCGCGCGTTCAGCTGTCCTCGGTGCTGACGGATCTGGCCCTTCTGGGCGCCGCGCTGTCCCTTCTGGCCCGCCGGGCCGCCGCTGGCCGCTGGTGGCCCCGCCAGGCCGCCGCCCTCCTCGCCCTGGTGCCACTGCTCACCGGGCTGGTGGTGCTCGTCACCTATGCCTCGGGCGCACCGCTGCTCTACAACTCGGGCGCCATCCCCATGTCGGTGCCGTCCGCCCTCTGTGCCCTCCTGCTGGGGGCCTTCCAGTTCCTGGCCGCGGGCCGGGACACCTGGCCGCTGGCGGCCTTCCGCCTGGATCACCACCGGTCGAAGCGTGGCTTCTCGCCGAGGGTCGTGGCCGCCTACCTGGGCGCGGCCCTGCTCATCCTGGGCGGCGGCGCCGTGCAGCTGCGGTGGCAGATCCGTGCCACGCGATCCCAGGTCCAGGACGAGCTCTCGACCATCGCCGACCTCAAGGCGAGCCAGCTGGCGGCCTGGGTCGCCGAGCGGCAGGGCAATGCCGAGGTGATCGCCCGGGGCGGCCTTCCCCAGACGCAGCTGCACCGCTACCTCACGGGCTCCCCCCTGGCGCCGCCGGAGAGGGACCTCCGCGAATGGATGGCCAGCATCCAGAAGAACTTCAAGTACGAGCGGGTCGCCCTGTTCGATGCCCAGGGCCGGAGCCGGATCTCCGTGCCCCCGTACCCGGAGGGTGACCGCGGGTTCGAAGACCCCGCCGAGGTGCAGGCGGCCCTGCGGGCGCCGGGCGTGGTCACCCGGGACCTGCATCGGGCGCCGGGTCATGCGGGCATCCACATGGCCCTGTGGATCCCCATCCGCCCGGCGGGCGCCGGAACCAACCAGGGCACCCTGCTCTTCATGGTGGACCCCGGGTCCTACCTCTACCCCCTGATCCAGTCCTGGCCCACCCGGAGCCGCAGCGCCGAGGCCCTTCTGGTGCGCCGGGAAGGGGACGAGGTCGTGTTCCTCAACGACCTCCGGCACCAGCCGCGCACGGCACTGAACCTGCGCTACCCCTTGGCGGCCCACCCAGACCGGCCGGCCGTCCGCGCCGTGCTCGGCCAGGAAGGGCTGCTGGAAGGGCTGGACTACCGGGACGTGCCCGTGGTTTCGGTGCTGCGCAAGGTCCCCGGCACGGCCTGGTACCTGGTGACCAAGGTGGACGCCGCCGAAGTCTACGGCCCCCTGCGCCAGGAGGTCTGGCTGGGGGGGCTCGGCCTCATGGGGCTCGTGCTGCTGGTCGGAGCGGGGCTGGGCATGGCCCTGCGCCACCGGGAGGCCGAACTGCTCCGGCGCCAGCTGAACCTCACCCAGCGCTACGAGACGCTGCTGCGGGAGGCCAGCGACATCATCCTGCTGCTCGATGGCGAGGGCCGCATCCTCGAAGCCAACGACCAGGCCTGCATCCAGTACGGCTACGCCCCGGCAGAGCTCCTGGGCATGGACATCCTCGACCTCCGGGGGCCCGAAACCCGGGCGGAAGGCCAAGAGCACTTCCAGCGGTTGCTGGAGTCCGGCTCTGTGCGCTTCGAGAGCTGGCACCGGCGCAAGGACGGCAGCACCTTCCCTGTGGAGGTCAGTGCCCGGGCCCTGGAGCTCGACGGCCAGCGGCGCGTCCTCAGCTTCGCGCGCGACATCAGCGAGCGGCGGAAGAGCGAGCGCGAGCTCCAGCGGATGACCCAGCTCTACGCCGCCCTGAGCCAGGTGAACCAGGCCATCGTCTGGTCCCCGGATCGCGAAGCCCTCTTCGCCAAGCTCTGCGAGGTCATGGTCGAGTTCGGCAAGTTCGACATGGCCTGGATCGGGCTGGACGATCCCCAGTCCGGTGAGGTGCGGGTGGTCGCCGCCCATGGCGACGCCCATGGCTACCTCGACCGCATCCGGGTCGATCGCGGCCCGACGGCGTTCGGCGCCGGCCCCGTGGGCCGGGCCATCCGCGAGGGGAGTCCCTGCATCCTGAACGACTTCCTGGGCACCCCGGGCACCGAACCCTGGCGCGAGGCGGCCCTGGAAGCCGGCTTCCGCGCGGTGGCGGCCTTCCCCATCCGGCGGGAGGGCGTGGTGACCGGGGCGCTGGCGGTCTATTCCCGGGAGCGGGGCTTCTTCGGCGCTCCAGAAGAGGCCCTCCTGGTGGAAGCGGCCATGGACATCTCCTTCGCCCTGGATCACCTGGCCCTGGACGACCAGCGCCGCAACGCCGAGATCGCCCTGCTCGAGAGCGACCGTCGGCTGAAGGAGGCCCAGGAGGCCGGTGGCATCGGCACCTACACCTGGTACATCCAGGAGGACGCCTGGACGGGGAGCCCCTACCTCGACGAGCTCTTCGGCATCGGGCCGGAGCACCCGCGGAACCTGGAGGGCTGGGTGGCCATCGTGGCCCCGGATTTCCGGGAGCGGGTGGGGACCTATGTGGCCGGAATCATCGAACGCCACGAGCCCTTCGATCTGGACTATCCGATCCTCCGCGCCGTCGATGGCCAGCGCCGCTGGGTCCATGGCCGCGGGGAGATCCACCGGGATGCCAACGACCAGCCAGTGGCCCTGGTGGGCGTCATCCAGGACATCACCGAGCGGAAGCTGGCCGAGCGCGCGCTGGACAAGATCTCCGTGGCGGTGGAACAGAGCCCCCTGTCCATCGTGATCACCGATCCCAAGGGCACCATCGAGTACGTGAACCCGGCCTTCACCCAGGTCACCGGCTACACGGCCCCGGAGGTGCTCGGCCAGAACCCCCGGGTGCTGAAGTCTCCCACCACCCCCCCGGGCCACTACCGGGCCCTGTGGGAGATCCTGGAGCGTGGCGAGGTCTGGGCGGGCGAGTTCGAGAACCTGAAGAAGGGCGGGGAGCTCTTCCAGGAGCGGGCGATCATCGCGCCGGTGCGGGACGAGTCGGGCCTGCTCACGGGCTACATCGCCATCAAGGAGGACATCACCCAGCTCAAGAAGGACGAAGCGGAGCGGCGCTCCCTGGAGGCCCAGCTGCAGCACTCCCAGAAGCTCGAGAGCCTGGGCAGCCTGGCCGGGGGCGTGGCCCACGACATGAACAACGTGCTGGGCGCCATCCTCGGCCTGGCCTCGACCCTGCGGGAGTCGGCGGATCCCTGCAGCCCCGCGGCGAAGAGCCTCGACACCATCACGAGCGCCTGCCTGCGCGGCCGGGGCGTGGTCAAGAGCTTGCTCTACTTCGCCCGCAAGGACCTCCAGGAGGAGCGGCCCATCGACCTCAACGGGCTGGTCCGGGAGATGAGCCAGCTCCTGAGCCACACCACCCTCCAGCGCATCCAGCTCCGGCTGGACCTGGCGGAGGGCCTCGGCTGGCTGCGGGGCGATCCGGGCGCCCTGAGCAACGCCCTCATGAACCTCTGCGTGAACGGCATGGACGCCATGCCCGGCGGCGGTACTCTCCGCATCCGCACCCAGGCCGCCGAGAACGGTGGGCTCACGCTGCGGGTGGAGGACACGGGGCAGGGCATGGCGCCCGAGGTGCTGGCCAAGGCCATGGATCCCTTCTTCACCACCAAGCCCCTGGGCAAGGGCACCGGCCTGGGACTGGGCATGGTCTACGGCACCATGCAGGCCCACGAGGGCACCTTCGAGCTGCGCAGCGAGCTGGGGCGGGGGACCGAGGCCATCCTCCACTTCCCGGCCAGCCGCGTGGGGACCCCGGAGCCCTCGGCGGCCCAGGCATCGGCGCCGGCCCTCGAAGCCGGACGCTCCCTGCACATCCTGTTGGTGGATGATGACGACCTCATCCGCGAATCCGCCGTGCCCCTGCTGGAGGTGATCGGGCACAGCGTCACCGAGGCCGCCACCGGGGCCAGGGCCATCCAGCTCCTGGAAGAGGGGCTCGAGGTGGACCTGGTGATTCTCGACATGAACATGCCCGGCCTGAGTGGGGCCGAGACCCTGCCCCGCCTGCTGAACCTTCGCCCCCACCTGCCCGTCATCATGGCCACGGGCTACAGCGACGACGAGATCGCCCCGTTGCTGGCGGGCCGCCCTTCGGTGTCCGGCATCCGGAAGCCCTACAGCCTGCGGGAAATCCAGCAGAAGATCCTCAGCCTGAACCTGCAGCCCGATCCCGCCACTCCCGCCAGCTGAGGCGTCGCCACCCTCACCTGAACCCCTCCGAGGAAGTCCCCATGCCCATCGCCGTTTGGAGCCGCCGCTACGAGACCGGCATCGAGCTGGTCGATGCCCAGCACCAGGGCCTGTTCGAGGCCGTGAACAGGCTCGCCGACTCCCTCAAGGAGGGGCAGGCCCGGAACCAGGTGGTGGCGTGCCTGGATTTCCTCGTGGCCTACACCGTGGAGCACTTCCAGACGGAGGAGCGGTTCATGGGGGAGGACGCGTACCCCGGGCTGGCCGCCCATGCCGGCGAACATGCCCAGCTCATGCGGCAGGTCCAGGAGCTGCAGGCCAGGCTCGTGGCCGGCCAGCCCGTGACCATGGACGTCACCATCTTCCTGGTGGAGTGGCTCACCACCCACATCAGCGGCTCCGACATGCGCTATGCGGAGTTCGTCCGCGAGCAGCGCCGGGGCTGAACCGCGAGGCACCCATCCCGGGGGCCCGACACCGCACACGGCCCACCCCTCCCCTGAATCCTTCTGACCTCGACTGGATCCGCCATGACCACCGCCAGCTGGAACAGCCGCCACGAGACCGGCATCGACGTCATCGATGCCCAGCACAAGGCCCTGTTCGCCGCCCTGAACCAGCTCACCGAGGCCTTCCGGAACGGGACCTCGGCTGAGCATGTGAACGCCGGGCTCGATGCCCTCCTGACCTACGCCGCCGAGCACTTCCAGACGGAGGAGCGCTACATGCGGGAGCGGGCCTACCCCGGGCTGGCCGAGCACATGGCGGAGCATGGGCGCCTGGTCGGGAAGGCCCACCACCTGGAGCAGCAGTTCCAGGAGGGCAGGCCGGTGGCCATGGAGCTCACCATCTTCCTGGCCGACCTGCTGGCCCAGCACATCGAGGAGTACGACATGGCCATGGCCCGGTTCCTGAGGGAGGAGCCTCCGACCGTGACCGTGGAGCGGCTCTGAGACTGGGCCCCAGGGCCGCGCGATTCAAGACAGTCCCCGGGCAGGACGATGGAGAAGGATTACCCACCTAGGAGCTGTCATGGCCATCGCAGTCTGGAACAGTCGCTTCGAGACAGGCATCAGCATCATCGACACCCAGCACAAGGCCCTGTTCGACGCCGTGAACAAGCTGGCGGACTCGTTCAAGGAGGGCACGTCCAAGTCGGCCGTGAAGGACAGCATGGACTTCCTGGTGAAGTACACCGTCGAGCACTTCCAGACGGAGGAGAAGGTCATGAAGGACATGGGCTATCCCAAGCTCACTTCGCACATGGCCGAGCACGCCCAGCTGGTGACGAAGGCCAAGGAGCTGCAGGGGAAGATCGCCGAGGGCAAGCCCGTGACCATGGAGGTCTCCAAGTTCCTGGCGGAATGGCTGAAGCACCACATCAACGAGGTCGACATGGGCTACGTCGACTGGAAGCGGGCCCAGGATCGGAAGTAGGAAGCCCGCCATTCCTGCCTGAAAGGGAGCGGCCATGTCCAAGATCGTCGTCGTGGACGACAGCAAGCTCATGCGGAACCTGATCCAGCACATCCTGGAGCAGGCCGGCCACGAGGTGGACGCCTGGGCCGAGGTGACGGCCATGGAAGTAGCCGACCGCATCCTGGCCAGCGACCCGGACCTGGTGGTCACCGACTATCAGATGCCGGGCTGCAATGGCCTGACCCTGGCCCGCATGGCCCGCAAGGCCAAGCCGGGCCTGCCGATCGTGGTGGTGACCGCCCTGCATGACGCCCAGGTCATGGACGCGCTGAAGAGTCAGGCCGTCAACCAGATCCTGCACAAGCCCCTCAAGGAGGAGGCGCTGCTGGAAACCGTCGCCGAGGTCCTGGCCCAGGCTGTCTGAGGTTCAGATCCGGTCGAGCCCTTCCTTGCCCTGCATGACCTTCCAGGGCAGCAGCTCGTAGTTGGCCAGCCCGTGCTGATGGAAGGGATCCCCCGCCATCAGGGCGTCCAGGTCGGCCAGGGGATTCTCGTCCTGGACCCGCACCAGCCACATGCCGCCGAAGCGCGGCTCCAGCGGTCCCGAGGCCACGAGGACGCCCTTCGCCTGCAGGTCGCGGAGGTAGGCCCGGTGGGCTTCCGTGACGGCCTCAATCTCCGGCAGCGGGCGGCGGTAGCGGACGATGATCATGCCGTACACGGGTCACTCCCCGATCCGGCAGCCCACCTTGACCGTCACCTGCCACTCGGACACCTTGTTGTCCTTGATGGCGCCCCGGGTCTCGATGACCTGGAACCACCGCATGTTAGGCATGGTGCTGGCGGCCTTGGTCAGCACGTTCTGCACGGCATCCTCCACCGAGGTCTTGGACGTGCCCACCAGCTCGAAGTACTTGTAGCTGTGCTCTTGCATGGCTGCTCCTGTGCAGTATGGAGGGCCCGTCGCCCCGCCCTCAAATTAGCACCAGATGCCGAACCGCAGGTGTTCAGTCCCTGACGATGCGGGTGCCCACGGTGGCGGGATCCTCGGTGGCCAGGGCCTCGGCGGTGGTGATGAGCACCTCGTCGCCGCCGCCCTCCAGGAAGCCCAGGGCGCTCTCGATCTTGGGGCCCATGCTGCCGGGGGGGAACTGGCCCTCGGCCAGGTGCCGCCGGGCCTCGCTGGCCGTGAGGCGGTCCACCCAGCGCTGGGAGGGCTTGCCGAAGTCCAGGGCCACCTTCGCCACGCCCGTGAGGATGATGAAGAGGTTGGCCTCGAGCTGGGTGGCCAGGAGGGCGCTGAGCCGGTCCTTGTCGATGACGGCCTCCACGCCCACCAGGAAGCCGCTGGCATCGCGGATCACCGGGATGCCGCCGCCGCCGCCCGCGATGACCGAGTGCCCGGCCTTCAGCAGGGTCTTGATGGCGTCGAGCTGGACGATCTCGAGGGGATTGGGCGAGGGCACCACCTTGCGCCAGCCGCGACCCGAGTCCTCCTTCATCTTCCAGCGCTTGGCCCGCATGAGCTCCAGGGCCCGGAACTCCGGATAGAAGGGGCCCACCGGCTTCGTCGGGTCCTGGAAGCCCCGGTCCTCCTTGTCCACCACCACCTCGGTGAGGACCGAAGTCACCGGAGCGTCGACGCCCAGGAAGCGCAGCCGGTTGATGAGCATGCGCTCCAGCATGTAGCCCATGGAGCCCTGGGTCATGGCCCCGCAGACATCCAGGCTGTAAGGCGGCACCTGGCCCGAGGCCGCCTCCTGCTGGATGAGCAGGTTGCCCACCTGGGGCCCGTTGCCATGGACCACGCAGAGGGAGTAGCCCTCGGCCACCACCTTCGCCAGCATCTCCGCCGTCTCCCGGGCATTCTCCAGCTGCTCCTCCTGGAGCCCGCGTTCCTTCTCCTTGAGGAGGGCGTTGCCACCA
>Ga0268298_10001706_pt1 | contig 25209 bp, 17 predicted proteins | sample WWTPWeurt_MetaG_FD_194462 | JGI IMG/M metagenome (GOLD analysis project Ga0268298, IMG submission 194462) | Activated sludge microbial communities from WWTP in Nijmegen, Gelderland, Netherland - WWTP Weurt | ecosystem: Engineered > WWTP > Aerobic digester > Activated sludge | place...
TGCTTCACATCCGCTCCAGCTTTCGCGCGCATGCCGGTTGCACTCGAAAACCTTCGCTGGTCCGCACGAGAAGGATTTGTGGAATCATACAGGCAAGGTCTACCGTCTGGAACGGGGACACGTTCAGTAGACGGCTTCCCGATCAGCATGTTCACTCTTTTTCCCTGTCCAACGGACGGATTCACACATCATTTCACAATTTCCGCCCCCTTTGAGCTAGAGCCAGACGACTTCTCGTTTCAAGAACCTGCCGGGATCTTTCTGCGCGGGCTCGGAGACAACTGGGAACTCTACGTGAACGGAACCCTGGTGCACTCGGAGATGAATCTGAATGGGGGCGGACAAATCGCCATTCGAAAAACGTCGATGGGCAAACTCATCCCATTCGAAAAAGCAATCCTGCACAAAGGAACAAATACGATTGTGCTCCATCTCGCAGGAACGGCGTCCATCGCATCCGCGGTCAATCCCGCCGTTCCTGGTTTGTTCTTTAGCAAAGATTACACGATGGACCGCCTGTCCTCTTTGCAGCACCGTTATTCGGAACGAATCGATCTGGCTCTCCTTGCAGTGTATCTATTCTTCGGATTGTATCATCTGGTTCTTTTCCTGGGTAGAAGAAAGGATAAGTACAATCTGTACTTCGCTCTTTTTACAATCAGCCTTGCAGTGTACGGATTCTCTCGCTCCTACGCCATTTACGATTCTATAGAAGATTCCTCTCTCGTAACTCGCGTCGAAAATGCAAGCGTGGCCCTTCTCATCCCTCTTTTGATTGTTTTTTTAAGCGATTACTTCTACCAGAAATGGATTCACCCCAGACTCAATTGGATCATTTGCGGATTCAATTTTCTTGCAGCCGCCTTGTTCTGCGTAGTCCCATTTGATTTCATCGCACACGTAGGATGGATCTGGAAAACAGCTGCCATTCCAGTCATTCTCATCTACGCGCCATTCATTGTCGTAGAATCCGTGATCAAGAAAGCCAGGGATGCAAAAATCCTGGCCACTGCGCTGGCAATCTTTGTGCTCGTGGCCATATTCGATCTGGTCAGAGACGCGCTGAAGCTCTTCTCTATGGAGCCTCTTTTCCAATACGCATTCTTTGGTCTGGTTCTATCCATTGCAGGAATTCTCGCTCATAGATTCGTCACCGTATTCAATGAATCAGATCGACTGAACCAGGAGCTGGCAGAAAAAAACGAAACGCTGAGAGAACTGGATCGGGTAAAAGATGAATTCATTGGAACGATTTCTCACGAACTTCGCACACCGTTAAACGGCATTGTAGGTCTTGCGGAGGCGCTCACTTCTGGCAGAGCCAATGATGCTGATATAGAAACAGGTCGTACTCTTGGATTGATCGTGGACAGCGGTCGCAGACTTTCTCGGCTGGTGGGAGACCTCATTGAACTCGTACGCCTGAAAAACCGCGATCTGAAGGTGAACCCCTTGCCGATTCGCATCGCGGATTCTGTAGACGTGGTGCTGTCGCTCATAGCACCTCTCGTAGAAAGCAGACCAATCACAATTTCATCTGAAATCAAACCGGAAACGCCCGCAGTATTCGCGGATCCAGATCGCCTGCAACAAATTCTTTTTAACCTGATCTGGAACGCGGCGAAATTCACGGACAAAGGGAGAGTGACGATTCGCGCCAGACCGAGCATCAAACAACCAGGTTTTGTAACCATCGAAGTGGAAGACACGGGAATTGGGATTCCCGCAGAAAAACAGCGCGTAATTTTCGAAGCGTTTCGCCAGGCAGATTCCAGCATTGCGCGTCCCTATTCGGGAGCAGGTCTGGGTCTGAGCATCACTCGCTATCTGGTGGAATTGCACGGTGGTTCTATCTCCGTAACATCTACACCAGGGAAAGGATCCATCTTCTGTTTCACTCTTCCGGCCAGCACAGGATTGCCACTCGCAGCGGGTAGCACAGCCACCATTGAACCAATCCGTTATACGACCATTCGAGCTCCTCAGACAAAGAAAGACCGCGCGAAATCAAGCATTCTGGCCGTAGATGATGAACCTATCAATCTCGAAGTTCTTCGCACGCAGCTGAGCCTCGAAGGATATGATGTAACCACCGCGGAAAATGGCGAGCGGGCTCTTCAAATGATAGAAGAAGATCCGCCGGACCTGGTGGTTCTGGATATCATGATGCCGCGTATTTCAGGATATCAAGTGTGCGAAGAGATTCGCAAACATTACTCGATCCATGAGCTTCCTGTACTTCTTTTGACCGCACGAAATCAGCTGACGGACTTGCTTCGCGGTTTTGACTCGGGCGCAAACGACTACCTGACAAAACCTTTTGAGGCGCGCGAACTGAGTGCTAGAGTGCGCACTCTACTTGCCGTGAGGCATGCTTCCCAGGAAAAAGAATCACACACTGCGCTTGCAAAAGAACTGGCCATTGCTCGCGATATTCAGCGCGCAGTGCTCCCGCGAACGGCGCCTCACGTGCGTGGTCTTACACTGGCCACTCGCTTCCGCCCCAGAGACAGTGTAGGCGGAGACTTTTTTGATTTCTACGCAGGTGAAAAGACTCTTGATCTCATCATGGCAGATGTGTCCGGACATGGAGTTCCAGCGGCGCTCATTGCTGCCATGATCAAGATTGCGTTCTCACACCAGAGAGGAGTCACAGATCCGGCGGCCCTTTTGTTTGGATTGAATCGCGCGCTTTGGGGAAATCTGGATCGTCATTTTGTAACTGCCATTGCTCTGAGCATTGACCTGGAGAGAAGGCTGCTTTGTCTGGCGTCTGCCGGTCATCCACCTCTACTGATCCACAGGGCTCCTAACACCAGTTTCTATTCCGCCAGAGGAAGAGTCATCGGTCTGGTTGAGGAGGCCTATTACAGCAAGTTAGAAGTCCAGCTTGAGCCTGGAGACATGCTGGTCGTATATACAGATGGCCTGACAGAAGCCCGTGCTCCGTCTGGCGATCTTTATGGAGAAGATCGCCTCAGCGCTTTCATTGAAACCCACAGCCACCTTTCCAGCGACGACCTTGCGGAAGCCCTGGAACAGGACGTGGTTCAGTTTGCGGGGGAAACACTGGACGACGATCTGGCCCTCATCGTAATTCAAATCGATCCAAAAGTCAATTGACGTCCGCCAGGCAGGCTCCCACAGTCTGACGCGCCACGCGTTGTTCCGGGGAGGAGGCATAAATGGCAGAGCCCCAGCTGCATTCAGCAAATACAGATATAGATCCAAACGAATCGCAAGAGTGGCGAGAAGCACTGGACGGTGTCATTGCAAGAGAAGGTCCAGACAGGGCTCACTATCTCATTGGCCAGATGATCGCACAGGCGCGCGAAGCCGGAATCGACATACCTTACAGCGCGACTACGGAATACATCAACACCGTGCCCGTAGAAAAGCAGCCCAAGTATCCCGGCAACGCTGCTATGGAAATCAAGATTCACAACTACATTCGCTGGAACGCAATGGCCATGGTTGTGCGCGCCAATAAGTCGACTAACGTTGGCGGACACATTGCTTCTTTCGCATCCGCAGCAGCTCTCTACGATGTTGGGTTTTCCTGGTTCTGGCGCGCTCCCTCTGAAAACCACGGCGGAGATCTCGTCTTCTATCAAGGGCACTCTGTACCAGGAATTTATGCACGAGCTCATTTACTTGGTCGCCTGACGGACGAACAAATGGACAACTTCCGCCAGGAAGTGGACGGAAAAGGAATCTCGTCTTATCCGCATCCATGGCTGATGCCTGACTTCTGGCAATTCCCAACCGTATCCATGGGGCTCGGTCCTCTGCAGGCAATCTATGCTGCGCGATTCATGCGCTATATGGAAAGTCGCGGATTCATTCCAGCACAGGATAGAAAGGTATGGGCGTTTCTAGGAGACGGAGAAACAGATGAAGTAGAATCGCTCGGTGCCATTGGCATGGCAGGACGAGAAGACCTGGACAACCTCATCTTTGTAATCAACTGCAATCTACAGAGACTGGACGGACCGGTTCGCGGAAACGGAAAGATCATCCAGGAACTGGAAAGTGAATTTCGCGGAGCGGGCTGGAACGTAATCAAACTGGTATGGGGAACGCACTGGGATGCGCTCTTCGCACGCGATAAGAAAGGCGTGCTGAAGAAAAGAATGATGGAAGTCGTGGACGGCGAATACCAGACTTTCAAAGCAAAAGACGGCGCATACGTTCGTAAGTATTTCTTTAATACTCCAGAACTGGAAGCACTCATCGCAGATTGGACAGACGAGGATGTCTGGGCACTCAATCGAGGCGGACATGACATCTTTAAAATCTTTGCTGCGTACAAATCCGCAGTAGAACACAGGGGGCAACCCACAGTCATTCTAGCAAAAACAATCAAAGGCTTTGGAATGGGACAGGCTGGAGAAGCCATGAACATTTCACACCAGCAAAAGAAACTGGATCATGAAGCAATCAAACGATTCCGCGATCGATTCAGCCTTCCTGTCAGTGATGAAGACCTGGATCATCTGCCGTATTTGAAATTCGCACAGGGCAGTCCAGAGCTCGCCTACATGCAGGAAAGGCGTGCGAATCTGGGCGGACATCTTCCTACCAGAAGACAGAAGGCGCCGGCACTTGAAATTCCTCCGCTCTCTGATTTTGACGCATTGCTCAAAGCCACCGGAGAAGGTAGAGAAATTTCAACTACCATGGCCATCGTACGATTGCTGAACATTCTTCTAAAAGATAAGAAGATCGGCAGGCACATTGTCCCCATCATTCCGGACGAATCGCGCACCTTTGGAATGGAAGGTTTGTTCAGACAGATTGGAATCTGGAATCAAGAGGGGCAGAAGTACACACCAGAAGACAAAGATCAGTTGATGTTCTATAAAGAAGCAAAAGACGGCCAGGTTCTAGAAGAAGGAATCAATGAAGCAGGTGCGATGGCGGACTGGATCGCCGCAGGCACCGCATACTCCACTCATGGCGTGCAAATGATTCCGTTTTACATCTGTTATTCGATGTTTGGATTCCAGCGCACGATGGATCTATGCTGGGCTGCAGGGGATTCGCGCACACGCGGATTTCTGATCGGCGGGACTGCGGGTAGAACCACTTTGAACGGAGAGGGATTGCAGCACGAAGACGGACATTCTCTGGTGCTGGCAGGACTCGTTCCAAATTGCATTGCGTACGATCCAACTTTCTCTTTTGAGATCGCAGTCATCTTCCAGGATGCAATGCGAAGAATGTATGCGGAGCAAGAAGACATCTACTACTACATCACAGTGATGAACGAAAACTACGAACATCCTGACATGCCTGCCGGAACAGAACGCGACATCATCGCGGGGATGTATCTATTCAAGAAAGGTCCCGAAGCGCCAGGAAAACCAAGAGTACAGCTGCTTGGTTCTGGCACCATCTTCCGCGAAGTCATCGCTGCGGCTGAATTGCTGCGAAATGACTGGGGAGTGGAATCGGATCTCTGGGGTTGTCCTGGATTCAATCAGCTCGCACGCGAAGGCCAGGATGCTTTGAGGTACAACATGCTTCATCCTGGAGAAACACCTCGAATTTCTCATGTGGAGAAATGCCTCTCTGGAACGACAGGCCCTGTGATTGCAGCCACGGACTATGTAAAACAATATGCGGATCAAATCAGAGCATTCGTTCCGCGCAAGTATGTTGTGCTTGGAACGGATGGCTTTGGAAGATCAGATACTCGCACAAAGTTGCGCCATTTCTTTGAAGTGGATCGGCACTGGGTTACGATTTCTGCTCTCTCCGCGCTTGCGGATGAAGGAAAGATCGATCGCAAGAAAGTTGCGGAAGCAATTTCAAAATACGGAATCAATCCAGGCAAACCTGGCCCGCTAACAGCTTGAGAGGCATCGCATGGGTCAAATGATTGAAATCAAAGTTCCAGACATTGGAAACTATCACGACATCCCTGTCATTGATGTCTGCGTGAAACCGGGAGATACAATCGCAGTGGATGCGGCTCTGGTCACTCTGGAATCAGACAAGGCCACCATGGACGTTCCTTCTTCTACAGCAGGTACGGTGCGCGAAATCAAAGTGAAGCTGGGAGACAAAGTTTCGGAGGGAACAGTCGTTGCGATCATCGAGGCATCCGACTCGGCGTCGCAGGCGCTCAGGGAAGGCTCGAGCGCTTCTGCAACAGCATCGTCTGCTACAACTGCATCTGCTTCTGCCGCCGCCTCCGCAACATCAGGATCTGCACAGTCTGCCTCTTCTGCCGGAGCTTCTGCCAGTACTGCGAATGCTTCTTCGCCTTCTGCGGGGCCGCGAGCAACTCAATCCCCCGGAGCGCCATTCACACTGAGTGGAAAAGCTCATGCAAGTCCATCTGTGCGATTCTTCGCACGTGAACTGGGAGTAGATCTGAGCAAAGTTCATGCAACCGGACCAAAGGATAGAATTCTAAAAGAAGATGTCATGGCCTATGTAAAAGGCGTGATGACGTCAGGCGGCATGGGTGGTGGACTGGACCTTCTGCCATGGCCAAAAGTAGACTTTACGAAGTTTGGTCCGATCGAAACCAAACCACTTTCAAAAATCAAAAAAATATCGGGACAGAACCTTTCGCGCAACTGGGTGATGATTCCACACGTCACCTACCACGAGGAAGCGGACATCACGGAACTGGAAGAATTTCGCGTCGCAACCAATAAGGAAAACGCTGCAACAGGCGTGAAGGTCACGGTACTTGCATTTCTAATCAAAGCAAGTGCGATGGCTCTCAAGAAACATCCTGAATTCAACAGCTCCATCGACGGAGACAACATTGTATTCAAACACTACTTTCACATAGGATTCGCCGCAGACACGCCTGCGGGTCTGGTCGTGCCTGTGATTCGCAACGTAGATCAAAAATCGGTTACGGAAATCGCGGCAGAGACTTCGGTTCTTGCGAAGAAAGCTCGAGAGGGAAAACTCACTCCTGCAGAAATGTCGGGGGCTTGCTTCACCATTTCGAGTCTGGGCGGAATCGGTGGTACTTCGTTTTCGCCTATCATCAATGCGCCAGAAGTGGCGATCCTGGGCGTAAGCAAATCCGCCATGAAGCCGGTGTGGAATGGAAAGGAATTCATTCCGCGCCTCATGCTTCCTCTCTCTCTGGCCGCAGATCATCGAATCATAGATGGAGCGCTTGCCACTCATTTCAACGTGCTCATCGCATCGCTTCTAAGCGATGTGCGACGCCTGGTACTGTAAGGCTACGAGGGATACCATGAGCGAATTAATTACAGTAAAAGTCCCGGACATAGGAAACTACAAAGATATCCCCGTAATAGATGTATGCGTGAAGGCGGGAGATACGGTAAAAGCGGAAGACGCTCTGCTCACCGTAGAATCTGAAAAAGCAACCATGGACATCCCGAGTCCTGTGGCCGGAGTTGTTAAAGAAATTAAAGTAAAAGTGGGCGATCGGGTTTCAGAAGGACATGCGGTTGCGGTCATTGAGGCATCGAGCACCTCCAGCGCCACATCGCCCGCGCCCTCTTCCTCATCTGCGAATCCCACTCTGGCCTCTTCCGCCTCCTCTTCTACAGCACCTGCACCCACGCAAGGCCCGGCACCTTCTTCCGCAGCCACAGCTTCCACCTACAGCGGCACGGTGGACATGCAGTGCGAAATGCTGGTTCTTGGGGGCGGACCGGGTGGCTATTCAGCTGCCTTTCGCGCAGCAGATCTGGGGCTGAACACAATCATAGTCGAACGTTATGCGACACTGGGTGGAGTATGCTTGAACGTAGGATGCATTCCGTCCAAAGCACTTTTGCACGTCGCAGCCGTCATAGAAGAAGCATCTCATATTCAGGTCGCCGGAGTACAATTCGCTAAACCTCAGGTGGATCTGGATAAACTCAAAGCACATAAGAACGGAGTTGTGGGTAAACTCACAAACGGGCTCAGCGGTATGGCAAAGGCTCGCAAAGTGGAAGTAGTGAGAGGTTACGGAAGTTTCGTGGGTCCCAACCATCTGGAAGTAGAAATCACGCAAGGCACAGCCCAGGACAAAACGGGAACCAAGAAAGTCATTGAATTCAAACAGTGCATCATAGCAGCCGGGAGCGCTGCGGTTCACCTCCCATTTATTCCGATCGACCCGCGCGTCGTGGATTCAACGGGAGCACTCGAGCTCAGATTTGTTCCAGGCAAGATGCTGGTCATAGGTGGTGGAATCATCGGCCTCGAAATGGCGACTGTGTACTCTACCCTGGGCTCTCGCATTGACATTGTAGAAATGCTCGGAGCGATCATGGCAGGTCCGGACCGCGATCTGGTCAAGGCGTGGGAAAAGCAAAACATGCATCGCTTTGATCAGGTGATGTTGAACACGAAAACTGTTTCAGTAGAAGCAAAGCCAGACGGACTCTGGGTGAAATTCGAAGGAGAAAATGCCCCGAAGGAGCCGGTGCGATACGACATGATCCTCCAGAGCGCTGGAAGATCGCCTAACGGTAAGAAGATTGCTGCAGAGAAAGCAGGCGTTCAGGTAAACGAAAGAGGATTCATTCCTGTAGATCTACAAATGCGGACAAATGTTTCGCACATATTCGCAATCGGCGACATTGTTGGCTCCCCCATGCTCGCTCACAAAGCAGTGCACGAAGGCCATGTGGCAGCGGAGGTGGCGGCCGGTCAGAAGAGCGCGTTTGATGCGAAAGTAATTCCTGGCGTGGCATACACTCATCCTGAAGTAGCGTGGGTGGGTGTCACGGAAGACCAGGCCAGGGCAGAAGGACGTGCAGTGCAGACTGCGAAATTCCCGTGGGCTGCATCCGGACGCGCGATTGCAAACGCGGCGGAGTATGGATTTACAAAGCTCATCTTTGATGCAGAAACTCACCGCCTGATTGGCGGAGCGATCGTCGGGCCATCCGCAGGCGACATGATTGGAGAAGTGTGCCTCGCCATCGAAATGGGATGCGATTCAGTAGACATTGGAAAAACCATTCATCCGCATCCGACTCTGGGAGAAACTGTTGGACTAACTGCGGAAGTGGCTCACGGAAGCTGCACGGATCTAATGCCAGTGAGAAAGAAATAGTTACTGGGGAACTGGTCTGCGAATTTTGTAGATCTGCTTTTCAGAAGCCGCAATCTTTCCCGCCACGAGCTTGAACTGACGCGTGTATCCTTCCCCGATTTCGATTCCATCCTGTATGTCTCCCACCTCTTCAAATTTTTCTTCAATGATTCCAGGACGGAAAGAAAACGTATAGTCCGCATACGCAGGAGCATCCGCTCCTCCCTGACCCTGCGAAACCAGGTCGATTGTATTTCCGCGCAGAATGAATGCGTAAGCCCCGTTTGAGAATCCAGCGTCCATCTCAGAGCCTGCAAAACTCAAGAGAGAAATCGCATGATTGCCCTGACCGAATAGATTGCGATGCAACTCCATGGTATGACAGTAATTGGCGGCAGCTGGATCTTGAGAGTAACCAAGGAGCGCGAACGCTCGTGATGAAACCAGACTTCCTTTTTGCACAATGCGAAACTCAAACGAGTCCTTCGCATTCTCCGCCCAGCCAACAAGAAGCAGGCGACCGTCGCCGAGTTCTTCGCCAAGCGCGGTCAGAAGCGATCCAAATACAAAACCGTTTCGCCCGTCTGCAGTTTTGATTTGATACCAGAAATCACTTCTGGCGCCCTGGATCACCTTTTCCTGCGTTGCAGTCTCAATGGTCACCTTCGCACCAATCGGCAACATGAACTTAACGGCAGCAGTCGTTGCGCCTTTCTCTCGCACGCTGACCTGGGTTCCAAACACAAATGCAGGACCGGGATGAAGGCTTTCGTCCGCCAGAAGAGAAGAGGATATCAAGAAAGCAAAACAGAACGCCAGTCTCATGGCTCTCATCCTGTCCAGGGATGCTAAAAAAACAAGAAGGAATATGGTTGCGCTTGACGTTCTGCCACACTACCGTTTCTCACAAAAAACCATGCGAAATATCGGCCGGCTCATTCCACTCCTCATCCTTGCACTCACCATTGGATGCGATAAAAAAATACTCATCGGCGTTTCATTACCTCTCAGCGGACCAAATGCAGAGACTGGAAAAGAAATGCTCCAGGCAGTACAGCTGCACGTGGATTCTATCAACGAAAAAGGCGGAATTGGCGGAAAGAAAGTTGGATTGGTCATCAAGGACGACGAAGACGATCCTGCGAAGGTGAAGAAGGCCGCGGAAGAACTTGCGGGAAACTCGAATGTAGTTGGGGTAATTGGCCATTTGAATTCGCCCACTGTCATCGCAGCGGCGGAAGTTTACGACAAGACGGATCTGGTGGCCATCACTCCCGTTAGTACAAACACGGATCTAAGCACTAAAACTAAGAACATATTCATGCTCAATCGCGATGGTGTTTACCAGGGACAATTCATGGTGGACTATCTGAAAGGAGCCATGGGCAAATCGCATCCAATCGTATTTGTACAGGAATCGCGCTACGGGCTCAGGCATTGGAAAGGATTTGAAGAGCGCGCAAGCGAACTTTCCATTACGCCCGTCAAAGTCATTCGCTTTAAGAACGAAGATCTGGGTACAGAAGCATTTGCGGCCAATCTCACCCAGGATCCAACTGCAGATTCCATCATTCTTCTTACAGACGACAATGCGGACGTGGGCCTCAAGCTTCTCACAATCATAGACAATAGCAAAGTGGCTCCAGAAGACACTGTGATGCTTGCGCCTGAAAGTTACTTGAATCCAAAGTACACAACCAAAGAAGCGGAACGTTATACGGACACTCTTTACGTTTGCACTCCCTTCCTATGGGAAATTGCAAACCAAACTGCATCTGCCATGCGCGAAGCCTACGAGGCAAAATACAAAGTGCAGCCGGGCCTGGGTGGAGCCATGGCTTTTGACGCCGCCATGCTTTTGACCACGGCGATTGCAGAAAAAGGAACAGATCGTAAGCTAGTTCACGAATACCTTCTGGAACAAAAGAGAAAGGATCTGCAGGCAAAAAGAAAAGATCTGCTCGTAGGAGCAACCGCAGAACTGGTGTTTGGTGAGGGCCGTTTTGCGGATAGAGATCTTTTTGTAGCGAAAGTGGAGCACGGAAGATACAAAGTTGCGTTCACTCAACTGGCCACAGTCAAAGAGCCTTACGTGATCGCACAGTTGCCGGAGCGGATCGCCAATGGCTCCGTCATTGATCTGGCAGGAACACCGTATCATGTTGTAGACGTAATTTTCATGGGTCTGGACATTTTGAAGCTCAACTCCGTCAACACGAAGGATATGCGCTTCGAAGTAGAGTTCTTCATGTGGTACAAGTGGGCCAGCAAAGCAGTGGATCCTTCTCAGATTGACGCAGTCAACGGCGCGGGTGATCTAAAAACTACGCTTCTCAAAGAAAGGACAAAGAAAGGTGTCACTTATCGCGCGCTCAGATGCAAAGGCACTTTCAACACTCAAATGGACTTCAGTCAGTTTCCATTCGATAGACAGGGACTGGAAATGTCTTTCGTAAACAAAGTAAAGCATTCCGCACATCTATTCATTGTCCCTGATACAAGACACATGACTCACGATCCTCTGAAAGGCCTGCCGCTCGATTGGACGTTCATACAGAAGAAGAACTACACTGGCCTTTTGAGATATGATTCCACTTTCGGGGACCCGGATTACAGGATGGGCGCTGGATACAAAAGTCGGATTCTATTTTCTACTATAGGGTTTCGCCTGGATGTGCAGCGAGTGCCAACCGGCTTCGCCTTCACGATGTTTGTTCCTCTGGTCGTGATTCTCGTTGCATCCTTTTTTGTAATCTCCGCACCGATAGAAGAACTGAAAGGACGTCTTCCTCTGGGACTCACTGCACTTCTCACCGTTGTACTGTCCAGAATGGCACTTGCTTCGCAAACGCCATCCGTAGCCTACATTATGCGATCGGACTATTTCTATCTGACTGCTTTTCTCTATGTGATGGGATTGATCGCCGTCCTTTCCGGGGTTATCTGGCTCATGGCAAAGAAGAACGACAAAGGTGCAAGACTGCTCCACAAGTTCTTTGTAATGGTAGTATCTCCTCTGGTGGCTGTGGTTCTGCTACTTCAGTTCATTCTCTAATTCTCTCAGGTAGAAGAACTTCGCGGAGCTATCCGCGAAGTTCCGTCCACAATCAGCGTTTCAATGCCTCAGCCGCGCGCAATAGGCGGAGCATTTCTGATCTGTAGCCACCTGGATCGTTTCCTGTCGACTTGCTGGCAAGAGAGTATGCGCTCTCGATCGTCGCATTTCCCTTGTAAGGTGATTCGCGAAGCACCATACCAAACATAGCAACACCTGAAGCCCAGCGAAGATTCTCAGTGGATCCCGGCGATTCAGAGGAAAGGGTCTGACTCAGCAGAGTGCTTGTATCAGAATCAGGTTGTTTGTAACGCAGCTTTACCTGAAGAAGTTCTCCGTTAAGATTGGTCACAGCCGTTCCCGGCTTCTGATAACGAAGTGGATCTACTCCCGGAGTTTGAATTGGCTTACCCACTCGCACTATTTCGTAGAGGGCCGTCACGGAATGCCCGGCACCAATGTCGCCTGCATCTTTCTGATCATTGTTGAAGTCTTCATTACGCAACAATCTATTTTCATATCCAATCAAACGATAGGCGCTCACCTGCGCTGGATTGAACTCCACTTGAATCTTCACGTCTTTTGCGACCGTGACCAGAGTTCCACCCGCCTGCTCGACAAGTACCTTGCGTGCTTCGGAAAAATTGTCAATGTAAGCATAGTTTCCGTTTCCTTTGTCCGCCAGTTTCTCCATGGTAGAATCTTTCAAATTTCCCATTCCAAAACCAAGAACTGTAAGGAATATGCCATCCTTACGCTTTTCTTCAATCAAACGTGTCAGATCACCTTCGTTGGTTACACCAACGTTGAAATCGCCATCCGTGGCCAGAATGACCCGGTTGATTCCGTCCTTGCGGAAAAACTTTTTGGCAGTCGCGTATGCGAGCTCAATTCCCTGAGCTCCGTTTGTGCTGCCACCTGCGTGCAATTCAGCAAGCGCGGCTTTAATCTTTCCTTTGTCTGCACCTGACGTTGGTTCCAGAGCAAGACCGGCCGCTCCAGCATACACTGCTATCGCTACGTGGTCCTTTTCAGTGAGTTGATCCGCGAGTAACGCGAGAGATCTTTTGAGCAAAGGGAGCTTGTTTGGTTCGTCCATGGAACCGGAAACGTCCACCAGAAATACAAGATTGCGCGGAGGCATCTTGTCTTCTGCAATCTTTTTGGCCTGTAAACCAATCAACACCAGTTCATGATCCGGATTCCAGGGAGCCGCTGAATGCTCCATGGTAACAGAAAATGGATGCGGTCCAGTAGGTGCGGCATAGTTGTACGAGAAGTAGTTGATCATCTCTTCAATTCTCACCGCATCCTTTGGCGGAAGTTGCCCATCTGTCAAAAATCGCCTGACGTTGCTGTACGATGCTGTATCCACATCCACGGAGAACGTGGAAAGTGCGTTCTGCTTTACATCCAGAAACGCATTGTCTTCGATTCTACTGTAGGCTTCCGTGTTGAACTCAGGGTTGTATCTCCAGCTCTGATCATCCTTCCCATCTGCGTTGGAGAGCTTTGAGGACGGATTTGTGATTCGCCCCCGTTCTCCTTCGTGTGCAATGCGGGGGGCCTGATCGATCGAGAGTTCTTCACGAATCGCTTGCTTTCCAGAATTGCACATGCCGACAACGAGCGCGGCACCAATGATAATAAACAAATTTAACTTTTTCATACTGCCTCCGAAAGGTAGACGGGGTCGACGAAAAAAAGGTGGAATTTATTCAAGTTTTTCGGAACAAAAAAAGCAGCAGACGATCCGTTGCAGTTTCTTAAAAATTCTCTCTACTTTCTGAAATTACGCGAACCCCCCGGTGGATGAGATCGTCTCCAATACGAAAACAAAGACATGCCTGGGATTTTGCTTTGACCTGTCACTGCAGAAAATGATCCGTTGAGGAATGCGAACTCTCGTTACAGGCGCCACGGGTCTCATTGGATATGACATGGTGCAACAGCTCGTAGCAGGCGGACATGAAGTCCGAGTCCTGGCGCGCAGCGTGGAAAAAGCACGTGCACTCTTTTCGAATACATGCACCATCCTGCAGGGAGATGTAACGGAACCACAGAGTCTTGCCCCCGCCATGGAAGGCTGCGAAATCGTATTTCATGCCGCCGGTTTCCCCGAACAATGGATGAAGGATCCTGCGATTTTCCAGCAAGTCAATGTAGAAGGTACGCGAAACGTTTTGAATGCTGGTACGTCTGCCGGCGTTCGCCGTGTTGTATATACCAGCACCATCGATGTATTCGCCGCCCGTGCCGGAGAATCATATGATGAATCCGTTCTGGATACACAACCCAAAGGCACCTACTACGAAAGATCCAAACAAGATGCGGACAGGGTAGCAGTTGAATTCCTCTCTCGCGGGATGGACATAGTGTTCATTCATCCGGCCGGGCTATACGGTCCCGGGCCAATGGGATCTCCCGGAGTCAACCAGCTCATCATTGATTTGAAAAAGGGAAAAATCCCCATGCTTCTACCCGGTGGTTTTCCTCTGGTCTATTCGGAAGACGTAGCGCGCGGGCATCTGCTTGCGGCCAGTTCTGCGGCGGCCGGTGATCGATTCATACTGAGCGAAGGCTACTACGACCTGACTGAAGTGGCAACGATTGTGTGCAAGAACCTGGGAATTGCGAAGACTCCTCCGGTGATGCCTCTGTGGATGGGTAAGGCAATTGCGGGAGCTGGAGAAGCGATTTCTTCCATTACGGGGAAGCCCCCACTCATACCAAAGGGCCAGCTTCATTTTATGCAATGGAAGGCCATTCCAAAAAGCGAACGAGCAAATGTTGTCCTGGGATGGAAGGCTCTCCCTTTCGAAGAGGGAGTCAAAAAAACAATTTCATTCCTGGAATCAAAGGGGCTTCTATCGTAGTGCAATTCCGGCTAACGTAATATTGCGTCTATCTTCGAGAGTAGATCCGTTCCGGTGAAAGGCTTCTCAAGAAAAGCGTGCTCTTCGCGATTTGCAAGATCGAACAGTGCTTCTTGAGAATAGCCGGACATAAAAAGCACCTTCACACGGATTCCTCTGCGATCCAGTTCCCGTTTGAGGGCAGATCCTGTCATCACAGGCATGCGAACGTCCGTAATGATCAAATCAAATGGTGTGGATGATTTCTCGATCTTTGAAAGCGCGACTTCCCCGTTTTCAGCGTTCTCCACCTGAAAGTCATGCGCCATGAGAGTATCGCAAATCAAGTTACGTAAGTCATCCTCATCTTCCACCACTAGAATTCTTGCAGATCGAAGAACTGGCTGCGCCTTCTCGCTTCGCAAGATCATTTGTACGGGCGCCTCTACTGCGGGCCAGAAGACGTTAAACGACGTTCCTTTTCGAATTTCGCTGATAACGCGAATGGTTCCCTGATTCTGTGCAACAATACCATAGATGGTGGCCAGCCCCAGCCCCGTGCCTTTACCGGCTTGTTTGGTTGTGAAGAAAGGTTCAAAAATTCGCGCCTGCGTGACCGCGTCCATTCCAATCCCCGTATCCCGCACGCACAGTCGCGCGTACTTTCCGGGACAGGCTGCCGGATCTCCCCTCGCGGACATTTCATCCAGGGTCACTGTCTCCGTTTGCACCTCGATTCTACCGGCACCCGGGATTGCATCGCGCGCGTTCGCTACAAGGTTGATGAGAATCTGCTCCACCTGCGTTACGTCTGCGACTACATTGCAGAGATTTTCATCAAGCGAAAGCCTGAGGTCCATTCCTTCGCGTGTGAGTCGTTTCAAGATTGGCTCCAGGTCCCTGATGATCGTGTTCATGCTCACAACCCTGGGCTGAAAGACCTGTGTTCTGCTAAATGCGAGGAGCTGGTGAGTCATATTCGCTGCTCGCTCCGCTGTCTTTCTGATTTGATCTATTCCTTTCTGCTTATCTCGAACGTCATCACGCGCAAGAAGATCGCAGTTCAACATGCCCGCCAGGAGTTTTGATATCGTATTTCTGAACGGCCATTGCATCCGACTTTTTTGACTCCAGAACGCGCTGCAAAGATGCGCGCAGATTTGCCACACCCGTGGCATTCTTTTCATCCGGATTATCCGGAAACGCTTCAAACACATGCAGACCGAGTAAATCCTCACGGCGGGTCATAGTTGCGCGAATGTATGAGTCCGTGGCCGCGACAATGATCAGGTCCGGGTTGAGAACCAGGTACGCGCCAGGGCTTGCTTCGAACAAAGCGCGGAATTCAGGAGCCACAAATTCAGATGATCCCCCAACCATCCTCAGATAGAGTATGCTCCCCGAAAAAGGTCCATCCTTTTATCTGCATTTTCGTTCCCGTTAGGCGCCGATTTGATTTCTCTAACCGAGCGCACAAAAGTGTGCGATAGGGGGATGAACTATGCGATTGTAAACAGGCTCCCATCTGCAATCGCCTTGACAGAGGCACCAGGTCCGCAACGTTCATCCCGTGAAGCCTTATCTCATTGCCCTGTCGCTTGCGTCCGCCCTCCTTGTGGCCTATTGCTCGGAAGAAAAAAAACCAGCGGAGCAGACGCCAGTGCAGATGCCGCCAGAAGCAGCCCAGGGAAAGGAAATCTACATTGCGCAAAACTGCAATGGTTGTCACGGGGAAACAGGTCTCGGAGACGGGCCGGCAGGACAAACTCTCAATCCTAAACCGCGCAACTACCGTGACATTTATGCTTACAGAAAAGGCAGCTCTCTCGATCAAATCGCAGCCATGCTCGAATCCGGACTGGAAGGATCCCCCATGAAAGGCTATCCTCACCTGACTCTGGAGAAGAGAAAACTGCTGGCAGCTTACGTAGTCTGGCTACAGAAACAACCCTGAAAACTCCACACAAAGAACTACTGAAAATTCTCCCGGCACACACTTCTGTGCTGGGATACCTGCCGGGCTCAAGGCTCGCGGCGGAGGCAATGCCTTCTTCGATCACCAAACAGCGCATAGACGATCTGGACGCAATGACCGCGGATGCTTTGTTTCTGGACGATCTTCCAGCAGATACGATCGCACTGGCAAGGCTGCTAGAATGCGCCGCCGCTGGCTCCATGGCAGTACTCGAATTCAATGAGTCCATCCGGCGGGCCTCTGAATGGAAAGAAGTCTTCCAGGCTCTGGGGTTCAAAGTTCTGAAAATAGGAAGGCGCTCCGGTCGGCTCATTGCTACGCTTTACAAACCAGTTCACCCGGCAAGTCTGCGAAGATGGAGTGTCATTCTACGTCATTCTGGCTCAGCAAACACCTTCGCGCGGTTATACGAATGGATCGCATTCTTCCAACGATTTGATTCCATAGGGGAAGCAGAAATCATTCTCGTGGAAGATGATCCACTCGAAGGCAACGTGAAGATGTTAAACAGCATCGCCAGCGAAGGCTTCTTTCTGCGAAAGAGACACTACAGGCCTGTTGGGCTGATGCACTCTTTTGCAACGGGAATCCATTTTTCATCCGGACGGAAAATCATCCTCGACGCGGATCCGCGCATTCAGCCCTCAGAATCGCTATCGCTTCTGGAAGCATCTTATCCGCTCGACTACGATCGCCTTGCGTATTTCGTAATTGGAAATCCAACGGACGGCCAGACAGATCTGCGCGAAGCACATGCCAGGCGCAGACGCCGGTTCTTCTCTTCGCTGTTCGCAAAAAGCGAAAACAGATTCACTTTCTCGCTACTCACGGGAGAAGGCGCTCGTTCAGGGATGCCATCGCGCAGCTCACTCGCCAGAAGTGTTCGCGGACTAAAGACGGTTCAGGTGCCCGTTACGATCACTTCCCCTGCACTGGCACAGCAATCCTGAAACGAACCAGCACTGCGTCCCCCACCTTCAACATGAGCAGCTTTGGCGGAGTTACGTCGTATTCCGCAAGAGACACAGTGAAATCTCCCGATACAACCACACTGCCTGATTGCTCTTCAAAATTCATGTCAGAAGTCATGCTCTTCTCTTTGCCGTGCATGCGAACTATAAAGCTAACAGGAGCCTTTCCCGCCTTCGCGGACGCAGACGGAACAAGAACCGTGATCTGCTGAACCTGGGGAAAGCCCAGCATCTCCCACATATTGGAATCCCGATTGCGATTGCCCGTGGTCATCTTAGGAATAGAACATTGGATGGTGAGGTTTTGCGCAGTAAACGTGCTGCCGCTCTTTGTGGCAGAACCGGACACCGCGACATCCGCACATCTTCCTTCAATGACTTTGAAGCTGTGGTCCGCAAAAAAAGAGACGGAGCTTGCTTCCTGCGCCTGGGCGGCCGCCGTTGAACCGACGAGTGCCCAGATTATAAATATTCTAAAGGATTGCTCAAGCCAGAATTTCATATTGCCTCATTGTACTTTCAATTTTCACTATACTTTCAATCTTCCGTAGATGGCTGCTCTGCGACGTTGCTAGAAATAGAAAACACCGACTGCAACTGTCAACGCTCCAAAGCCACCCCATCCCACTTTCTGCATTCTTTTGGCCGCCTTTGGGCCACCTTCTTCGATCCGTTTCCCAAGCGCCGGTAAACTGGCAAGAGCTGCAAAGTGCAAGAGCGCCAGCCATTTGTGCGCTGTGATACTGTCATAGGAATCAGATTCTGCCGGACGAGAAGGGGCAAGAAGTGCAAGCCCGGCTGTCAGCGCGTAGGCCCCGGCCGTCAGCCCCGCGAGTGTCCTGTGAGTGCTCCCCCCTCTTTTGGCCTCCCACTCGGAATTGTTGAGAATTGCATAGTAAAGTGGCCAGTTATTGCGAGGATCCGCTAGCAGAACCGCATTGGCCACTGGCTCCCCGCTTCTGCGCAGCGAATGGATGGCTTCCTCTCCCTTCAGGTTCGTGGCCAACCAGAGTCCCCACGTTGCCAGGCCGGCTACCTGGTGCCACTGAAGCATTTCCCGTCTCGTGGACAATTCGTCTGCGCGAATGGACGACTGTATGAATAGATATAAGAAAACAAGGACAAACCATCTGCGGATCATAGGTACAAGGAAAACGGACGTCCAAATCAAAAGCAAAGGAAAAATGATTTTTTATGAATTCGAGTTGAGAACGAGATTCAGCGAAATCGTCCACCCGTTGAGGCGCCAGTTACGAATTCTTACCCGGGGGAGTATCTGCGAAGGCGGTGCATGAAAAATGGCCAGGTTTCGCTCAAGATCACGCCAAATAAAATCAACCCGCCACCAGCATAGCCTCGCACCCCCGGGTTTTCACCTAACAATGCAAAGGCGAAGATCGAGGCAAAGACTGGTTCCATGGAATAGAGCACACCTGCACGCGCCGCCGAGACAAGTTTCTGAAACCGACTCTGCAAGTACGTAGTCAGAACGGTGGTTGCAATGGAAAGATATGCGATAGCAGTGATGTATCTGGTAGAAACTTGCAGATGCATCTTTTCGTCTGAAATAGAGAAAGCCAGAACGAAGCAGGCGGCGGCAAAAACGATCTGAAAAAAAACAATCAGCACAACGTCTTCGTGCCTGGTGGCGCGATCGAGGAGCACCATATACAGACCGTACGTGGCAGCGCAACCGAGACCCAGTAGATCGCCCATCCCAACGTTATCTGCAAATGGAACGTCGGCCGCAGAGAGTAGAAAGTACAGACCAGGCAAAACAATGGCAATGCCTGCGATCGTTCCGGCGCGAATGGGAACGCGAAACAAAAGTAGCTGAAAGATCGGCGCAAAAATAACAAGCATTTGAGTCAGAAACGCGGACCTTTGTGCAGTAGTGGTTCCAAGGCCCATCGTCTGGAAGGCGAACCCGTAAAACAAAAGCACACCCAGGCCAAATCCCCACGTAACAGTGGACAGACGAACCTGACGCCTTCGAAGAATGGCCGCGGGCAAAAATAAAACCCCGGAAAAAACAAATCGCAGCACATTGATGTAGAGAGGGCCTGTTTCGGAGAGAGATTCCTTCACCAGGCTAAACGTAAGGCCCCACAGCAGCGTACAGAAGATGAGCACTGCGTCCGCACTGTAGCGCATGGGTCAAATTCTGCAAAGAAGGACCCTCTGCAAGCGTTCTGGCTTCTTGATACTGCGTCTCAAGTCCGACTGGTTTGCCCGTCCCCTGACAACTCCATGACAAAAGAAGTACTCTGAGGCCATAAAATATGAAACTGAACAGCCATGCTTCAGGTCGGGGCAATCATTCTCAGTTTTGAAGAAGCCGGGGATCTCACTGCGCTTACGCCGTGGAAGGCTGTGGACGTCTGGTCTCTGCGCGATGTCCTGGGCGATCTGGTTCTGGGCTTTGTTCCAGTGTCCACATGCAACCGTGTTGAATTTTACTATACGGCAGATACGGACTGTCACTCGCAGATTCTGGATCGCGTCATTTCTTTCCTTCCTCCTCTCGCAAACGGAATCACCCCTTCTCACCAAACAGGCCGCAGTGCGGCCAGACATCTCATCCGATTGGCCAGTGGCCTGGAGTCCATGGTTCTCGGGGAAACAGAGATTCGAGCGCAGCTGAAACAGGCATACGAAGACGCAGTCAAACACAACACTCTGGACCGCAGGCTTCGCATTCTCTTTCAGCATGTTTTCCAGGAGTCGCGCGGCATCCGGCAAGAAGTTCCCATGAGTCGCCTTCCGTTGTCTGTAGCCACGATTGCAACGCGCCATATGCTGCGGCTGATCGCACCTCAGACCGAGTATTTAAAGGAAGCGAGTCTGCCACACACTGCGGTGGTCATTGGTTCTGGTCCCATGAGTCGCCAATCCGCAGAGTCGCTCTCGCGACACTTTCAATCCATCGTTCTAGTAAACCGCACTGTTTCCAAAATCGAACCACTGGCTGCGAGACTGGGTGCTTCTGTTCTATCATTTGAAGAGTTCGTGGCGGCGCCGGAAAGAGTCTGCGAAGGCGGAAAATTCCCTGCAGCCATCGTAACAGCCACATCGAGAGATGATGCATTCCTCACACCTGAACTTGTAAATAGAATCCTCAAACAACGCGGCGGAAGCGAAAAGCTCTGCATCGTAGACATGGCATTGCCAGCTGACGTTCATCCGGATTGCGCGACCGACGAGCGAGTGTCCATCATCACCATGGAAACCATCCGCAAAGAACTCGACGGCAATCGCGAAAAACGCGCGGAAGCAGCACGCATGGCTTCAGACGCGATCGAGAAAGCACTCATTCGCACGGAAGCTGCCATGATCTCTGGAGTCTCCTCCACTCTGCTCAAGGACATTCAAAAAGAAGTTCGCGACAAATCCAGACAGGAACTGGATGCCCTTCTTGGGAATCGTCTCTCTCACCTGAGCGCGAAAGACATTCGCATGCTCTATGACTGGGCCATACGTGCGCATAAAGAAATGAATCGGATCCACAGAAAGGGTCTCGAAAGCGTTCTCGAGCACTACTACGGAAGTGAAAATGGAGCGCCTCTTGCGGAGCGCGCGGAGTGAATCCGCGGCTGCGAATTGCAACCAGAGGATCCCATCTCGCTCTGGCACAGAGCCGCTACATCCAGAGCAGAATCGCCGCCACTCCCAACGCGCCACAAACTGAACTCGTCATCATCAAAACGTCCGGGGATGCAAACCAGGTTCTGTCCCTCGCAGAAGCAGCGAGTGGTGATGCGCGAAAAGGCCTGTTTACAAAGGAGATCGAAGAAGCTCTGTTAGGCGATCAGGCAGACATTGCAGTTCACTCTTTCAAAGATTTGCCCACGCAAATGGTGGATGGGCTTAGAATTTGCGCCGTGCCGCAGAGAATCGAATCTCTGGACATCCTGGTGTTTCCAAAAGTAAAAAAAGCCTACGATCGGCTTCCCTACGTGAGAGAGGGATCTACCATTGGCACATCTTCTGCCCGCAGAGTGGCGCAACTCAAGTATCTATTCCCTGAAATCAAGCCGGTCCTTCTTCGCGGAAATGTGCCTACACGCATGCGAAGACTCCTGGCGCCAGATGGTCCTGACGCAACTCTCCTTTCCGCCGCCGGAATTGAAAGACTGAGCCGTGAAGGATTTTTCGACGGCAAAGATCCTGACTCTGTGGATCTTTCTCTCTTTGAAATCATTCCCATTCCCGCATCCATCATGGTTCCAGCGCCCGCACAGGGAACGCTCGCCATTCAATGCCGCATAACGGATAGTAGAGCCATTGCGGCCACATCGCACCTGCACGATGAAGAACTGGCCCGGATCATTGCAGGAGAAAGAGAAATTCTAGCACGTCTCGAGGGAGGATGTCATCTACCGCTCGGAACTCATATGACACGAGAAAAGCAGAAGGGCAAGACGTATTTTCAAATGCATATGTTTCTGGGGGAAGAGGCCATCCAGAATCGGAGAAAAAAATCCTACCAGGTTACAAGATGCGCAGATACTCCAGAACGACTGAGCAAAGCAATGCTGGAAGATGTTCTCTACTCGCATGCGATTGTGGTTACCGGCAGACCGGCTAGATGCGCGGAGCTAAAACAGAAATTCCCTCACATTCACAGCCTGCCCCTGATCGACACTCAGATTCTTCCTCTTCCGCGAGACCTGGAACCATCCATTAGAAAAGAAGGCGGCCTTGTGGCTGCATTTTTCAGCGAAAGTGGAGTGGCAGCAGCCTCAAGCATCCGCGCACTGCGCGAAGACAACGTTCAATTCGCCGCCGTAAGCCACAGAACGGCAGAGGCAGTGAAGAACACATTCGGCAGAAGTGCGATTGTAGGAACTGCCACAGGAAAGGACCTGGCGCATGCAGTCATAGAAAAAACGTACGGACCAGTCTTCGCGTTTCGTTCCCAGGACGGAAGAGAAGACTTCATGGAAGTACTGGGAGCTGCAGGCAGACCCTACCGGGACGTCCCTCTCTACAAAACCACCCACCTGCCAGTAGACCGATCTCAACTGGACTCGCTGCCTGCTCGCGCTGCCGTCATTTTCGCCAGTCCTTCTGCATTCCTTTCCTGGATAAAAGCGGCGGGAGGTGGCTCTTCTGCCTCCGCCTACCACCTCGAACGCGGCCTGAGGCTGTGCGCCATTGGAAATACTACTGCGGATGCAATGTTAGAAATGAATTGCGTGCCTTACGCCATTTCGGAGCATCCGGATCTTGACGCATTTATACAGGAGCTAATGCAATGAATCAGACAAACTCACAAAGTCTATACGCACGCGCCACGCGCGTGATCCCGGGTGGAGTCAACAGTCCAGTACGTGCGTTTCGATCCGTGGGCGGCACGCCCATCTATATGGAAAGTGCCACTGGCTCGCGACTGCGAGATGCGGACGGAAACGTTTACGTAGACTTCTGCAATTCCTGGGGACCTCTGATCACAGGTCACAGACATCCGGCCATTCTCTCCGCCATCCGCAGCCAGATGCTTCGCTCTTTAACATTTGGAACTCCATGCGAACAGGAAGTGCTCCTGGCAGAACATGTCATCCAGCTATTGAAAAGGAGCGTTCCTGACTGCAGAATTGAAAAGATACGTTTCATGAGTTCCGGGACAGAAGCGGTCATGACTGCGATTCGCCTGGCCAGGGGTTTTACAAATCGCAGCAAGATACTGAAGTTCGACGGATGCTACCACGGCCACTCGGACAGTCTGCTTGCGAAAGCTGGATCCGGGATGGCCACTCTGGGAGTACCTGATTCCGCCGGTGTTCCTGCTTCTTTTACAACAGAGACCATTGTCATTCCACTCGATGACGAAGCGGCTCTTGAAAACGCTTTCGTGCAGCATGGTCGAGACATTGCTGCCATTCTCATTGAACCTGTTCCAGCTAACAATGGTTTGTTGCTTCAGAGAAAAGAGTTTCTTCAGAAACTGAAATACATGGCGGTCGCAGGTGGAGCACTTTTGATCTTTGACGAAGTCATCAGCGGCTTTCGCGTGGCCCCGGGTGGAGCAGCACAGTACTATGGAATTTGCCCGGACCTGGTTACCTACGGCAAGATCATTGGTGGCGGGATGCCTGTGGGCGCCCTGGCAGGAAGAAATGATGTGATGGATCGCCTGGCACCGGATGGTCCCGTTTACCAGGCAGGAACGTTATCCGGCAATCCAGTGGCTATGTCTGCGGGCCTCGCACAGCTGAAACTTCTAGAACAGCCGGCTTACGAACATCTAGAAACACTCGGTCGAAATCTGGAAACTGCGTTCAATGCTGCCTCTCTCTCCTGGAAGATGGTGCGCATTGGTTCTATTTTCTGGTTCTACCAGGGACAGGAGCCACCCAGGCGCGCAGACAAAATTGGACGCGACTCCATGAAAGTGTATGCTGAATTCCACCGCTACTGCCTGGAACGCGGAATGTATCTGGCGCCCTCCGGATACGAAGTTGGCTTTTTGAGCACTCCCATGACGGAACAGGAAGTGTCTAGATTCCTGGGACTTGCTGTGGACTTTTTCAAAAGTCGTTGAGATGCTTTTTCTAAAGAAGAACGCGCCGCGGATTCTAGTCGGCGGCATGTTTCTATTGCTCGCAGCACAGCTGATCTGGTGGCTCACCTTCTTTCGACTCAAACAAAAGCGCTTTGAACAGCTGGAAGATGCACTCGATGAGCAACGCATTGCGCTCATGCGTGCATCCAGGGGCTCTTTCCCTGATATAGTATGCAACGACGGAAAATGCGCGGTGAGACCAGAGATTCTGGCAGAAAGAGCGCGCCGCCATGCGCGCGAGATGTGGATGCTTTTGTCTGAGACAATGTTCGTACTGAGCGTTATCGGGTATGGATCCTGGCTAGTGTTCAGATCCGTTCAAAAAGAAAAACAACTGGCACGTGAACGCATAACGTTCCTGAATTCAATCGCACATGAGCTTAAGACTCCCATCGCCGGCACACAGCTCGCTCTTCAGACTTTACAAAAGAGATCTCTTTCTCCAAAACAGAGATCGGACTTGCTCAACGCTGGAATCGAAAATATCCGAAGGCTTTCTTCTCAGGTAGAGAATGTGCTTTTGTCGGGGGAAATGGAAAACGCGTCCTTCGAAATGCTGTCGCAATCCTGCGATTGTGTGCAGGTATTGCACACCTACGTCGCCCGACTGCCAGAAAAGGACTCCATTCACGTTGAATCTCCTCACTCATTGAAAGTCAGTCTGCCTCAGCATTTGCTTGAGCGACTGTACGATATTCTCATCCAAAACGCGCTCGTCCACGCAAGAGGCGCTGTAACCGTTTCAGTGCGAAGC
>Ga0268298_10001708_pt1 | contig 25197 bp, 11 predicted proteins | sample WWTPWeurt_MetaG_FD_194462 | JGI IMG/M metagenome (GOLD analysis project Ga0268298, IMG submission 194462) | Activated sludge microbial communities from WWTP in Nijmegen, Gelderland, Netherland - WWTP Weurt | ecosystem: Engineered > WWTP > Aerobic digester > Activated sludge | place...
TCTACTACGCGCTCTTCCTGCCCAAGTCGACCGTGGTGATCGTCGACAAGCTCGGCAGCCAGCCGCCGGTGGCCGTGGGCAACGTGCCGATCGGCGTGGCCTTCTTCGGGCACGCCACCAGCAAGGTGGGCGACGTGATGACGCGATTCTTCGAGACCGCCTTCCAGGTCATCCCGGCCACCAATGCGCAGCTTCCCGGCGAGCTCGCGTACCAGAAGAACGGCGTCATGTTCGGCAACCGCCTGATCCAGGCCTCCCGCGCAGCGAACGTAGCCGACCCGCAGTTGCGCACCGACCTGATCGCCTTCGTCCACAACTGCACCGTTTATGACCTGCAGGACGGCACGATCGACCCGGCCGCTTTCGCGCGCAGTACCGACATCTGGTCGCTGATGGGCACCCCCAACCCGGCGCGCTTCACCACCTACGGCAACCCGGTGCAGGTCGACACCTGCCCGAACGCCTACACCTACCTCGCCGCCCGCCTGCCGGCCGAAGTGGCGCACGCGCGATCGATCCTCGCCTTCCAGCTAAACCCCACACTGGAGCCGGCCGCCGCCCTCACGGCCATCGACGCGCAGATCGAGCAGGCCTACTACAAGACGAAGATCGCCACCGCGGCCCAGGGCGCCGCGGACCTGCTGCGCCAGAACATCATGATCAACCTGGTGCAGGACAGCCGCAGCCTCGCCGGCCAGAAGCTCAACGACCCGGCCGCGCTGATGATCGCCACCGCGCGCGCCAGCGCCACAGCGTCAGTGAACTCCGCGTTTCTCACCATGGGCAAGATCGCCGAGCAGGCCTTGCCGCTGGTACGCAACGTGATCGAAGCCGTCGTCTACGCGGTGTTCCCGTTCGTGTTCCTGCTGTTCCTGCTGGCACAGGGCCGCGGGCTCGCGATGGCCATCAAGAGCTTTGCGATGAGCCTGGTGTGGATCCAGCTCTGGCCTCCGCTCTACGCGATCCTCAACTACGTCGCTACGCTGGCCAGCGCACGAAACCTCGAAGCCGCGGCCAAGATGGGTACCGTCGCCCAGGGCCTCGCACTGGAAACTGCGGCCAGCATCTACACCGGCGTGGTCTCCGATCAGGCGATCGCCGGCTACATGGTGATCTCGATCCCCATCATCGCCACCGCGATCATCAAGGGCGGCGAAGTGGCGTTCCAGGCGGTGACCGGCGTCGGCGCCGTCCAGTCGGCGGCATCCAGCGAAGCGGCAGCCACCTCGAAGGGCAGCATCACCCAGAACGCGGTCTCGATGGATCAGCAGCAGCTGGCTCCCACACGATCGTCCGCCTTCATGTCGACCACCAGCGACGCCTACGGCACCACCATCCAGGGCAGCGGCCCCGATGCCGGCGTCTTCCGCTACCAGGCCAACCTGAGCCGGCTGGCCAGCACCTTCACCTTCACCGAACGACAGGCGAACGCCCTCGGCGAAAGCGCGCGCGAAGCCGAGACGCTGGCGCGCACAGAGCGCGAGGCCATGCAGCGCAGCCAGGCCACCGCACTGAGCCGAGCACTCGGCATTCAAGAAAGTTACGATCGCTCGCAGCAGAGATCGGGCGCGACGAGCACATCCGACGGCGGCTCGACCAGCACGCAATTCCAGACCCTCAACTCGGTCGCCCGCGACGTCAATCGCCGGCTGGGCCTGAGCGACGACTCCACTGTCGGCAAGACCGTCACTGCCGCGGCTTCGATCGGGGCGAAGATTCCCTTGACGGAAATTGGTGCCGACGCCAGGGCCGAAGGCCGAGCGGTCGATCAGCAGATGCTTCAGAGCGCCTATGAGTTCGCACGCAGAGCGGTCGAGAACGCGCAGCTCACGCAGGCGAGCGCGCTGATCAAGGACTTCCGCTCCTCGGAGGCCTATCAATGGGCGCGCGGGAATCGCACGACGTCCACCGCTGGCTACGACTCGTCCTTCCGTGAAGCCAGCGAGCGGCAGACCTCCAGCGACAACGCCTACGGCCAAGCGCGCGAACTTGCCCGCACCGCGCAGTTCATGCGCGAATGGAGCAGCGGCACGCAGACCGACTTCACCAACTACGCAGCGCGGCGTCTCGCCGAGCGGGGGCTCCTGCGCGAGGAAGACCCGATCAAGCTGCAGCGCGCTGTGACCGAGATCGCCTACGCCTACGCCCGCGGCGGCAGTTCCGCAACGGGCTACGTCCCCAGCGACAGCCCGCTCGGTCCGTCGCGGCCGCTGCCGGAAACCATGGGCTGGCCCGACTCATCGCTGCGGGAGCAGTACGACGCCAACCGGCGCGCGGCGGAAGGCACTGCACTCGGCCAACAGACCTCTGCCAATGAAGCCGAGATCCGCGCGCGCCAGACTCGCCAGCGCGCCGTACCCGGCCAACCCGTGGGCAACGACCTGGCCGGTCGCGTCGGTGCCAGCGAAGCCGAAACGAAGGCCAAGATCGACAAGGGTCGCACGCAAGTCTCGCAGGACGCTGGAACACTCAGCGAGGACTACAAGGCCTCGGTGCGAGCGGGCAACATCAGCCGCAACCACGGCGGGAACCGAGCGGTCTGGGATACGGTCGGCGCCAACGCGAGTCAGCCCAACCTCGGCACACCGCCCAAGGTCGAGCCGATCGGCGAATGGCACTTCGGCAAAGATGGCGTGCCCGTGATGGGCCCGCCGCCGAACCCCGAGACCCCAGCGAAGCCGGCCACGGCAGAAACCGACGGTCGCTCACGAACCGACCAGGGCGGCAAGCCCGGCAAGCGCTGAGCTAATCGCCGGTTCGATCTCTGAACGCGCCGACCTCGAGGCTCCCGAGGCCGTTGCGCGTCATGTAGCCCGGCGCGTCATTCCTCAATCGACCCGCCGAATCTCGGGCGGCCGATCGCGCCGGCCCCAGACCGTCGTCGCCTTCCTGACCCGCGCCCGATTCAACGGGCGCGCGCGCGTCGTCTGCGGGCAGCCCGACGGCAAAGGCTGCGCTGATCTGCGTGCGCAGGCTGCCGAAGAACTCGGACCACCGGTTTCGGAGCGATCGGCTGTCAGCGGACATGGACGAAAGGTAATCGATCGCGGAGCGATCGGCCAGGTTCGTGCGGCCAAAGCTCCGGCGAGAGCGATTCCGGGTTATGCGTTGCAAAGTATTCTGCTATTCTACGCAGCACCCCGGACGGTTGAACATGATCCGCTGCCACCTCTCCACACTCATGGGCCGAGACAAGCTTCGCATCGCGGACGTTTCGCGGCGTACGGGGCTGAATCGCAGCACGATCACCGCGCTCTACAAGGAGACGACCACGCGGGTCGATCTCCCGGCCATCGAGCAGCTCTGCCGGCTGTTCAACTGCCAGGTCGGCGACCTGTTCGAGTACGTTCAAGACGGTCGCGAGGTGAATCCGTGACGCTCGGCGCCGCACGCTGGCACGTCATCGCCGAGTCCAATTTCGCGTGGGAGCGCGAGGCGCTCGACTGGCTTCGAAGCCAGCTGCCCGACCGCGACCCCTGGCACGTCTGGACCAACTTCGAGTTCATCGACGACGAGGGCAAGGTCAGCGAAGTTGATGCCCTGGTGCTTTCGCCGGCAGGACTCTTTCTCGTCGAGATCAAGAGCCGCCCGGGTGTGCTGACCGGCGACGTGCACAGTTGGACCTGGACCACCGATGGCCGATCGACCACGGTCGACAACCCGGTCATCCTCGCCAACCGGAAAGCCAAGCGCCTGGCCAGCCTGCTCAAGCGACAACCGGCCATCACCAAGGCCAAGATCCGCCTGCCCTTCGTCGAGCCGGCGATCTTTCTCTCGTCCACCAGCCTGTCCTGTCGGCTCGAAGGGTTGGCCAAGTCGGCCACCTTCCAGCGTGGCCGACCCGGCGCGCTGGACGACCCCGGGATCGTCGGCGCTCTGGCGAACGGCGTCACCAATCGCTCTGCGACCACCGTCGACTCGCAGCAGGCGCGCGCCATCGCCCGCGGCCTCACCGAGGCCGGCATCCGCCCCTCCAACAAGCACCGCCAGGTGGGCGACTACCGGCTGGGCAAGCTGCTGTCCGAGGGTGAAGGGTTTCAGGACTGGGAAGCCCAGCACGTCAGCATCGACACGGTTCATCGCCGTGTCCGCATCTACACCGTCGCTTCCGCCTCCACCCCCGAGGCCCGTGCCACACGCGTGCGCCAGGCGCGCCGCGAATTCGAGATCCTCGAAGGCATCGACCACCCCGGCATCCTGAAGGTCAAGGACTACAAGGAAACAGAACTCGGCCCGGCGCTGATCTTCGATCACGACCCCAAGGCCATGCGCCTGGATCACCTGCTGCGCGATCACGGCAAGGACCTCTCGGTCACCCAACGCCTGCAGCTCGTGCGCGACATCGCCGAGACGCTGAAGTACGCCCACTCGAAGCGCCTGTACCACCGCGCCCTGGGGCCGCAGAGCATCCTCGTTCACGGCATCGGCAGCGGTGCGCTGCACCTGCGGCTGATGAACTGGCAGACCGCGTCGCGCAACGTCGGTGAGTCCGCGTCGCCGTACACCGTTCACCGCACGACCGGCACCCAGCACGTCGAGGACTATGTCGAAGACCCGGGGATGATCTACCTCGCCCCGGAGACGACCCGCGCCGACCCCGCGCATGGTCCGAGCCTGGATGTGTTCTCGCTCGGCTGCATTGCCTACCAGCTCTTCAGCGGCCAGCCACCCGCCGAATCGGTGCTCGACCTGGCGGAGAAGCTGCGCGTCGGTCAGGGGCTGCGCCTGTCGGACGTGATGGATGGCTGCGGCGCGCGGCAGCAGGAGCTGATCCAGTTCGCCACCTGCCCCGACGTGCTCGCCCGCTACGACACGGTTCAGGATTTCCTCGATGACCTGGATCGCGTCGAGGACGAGCTCACCACCCCCGACCCGGAAGCCACTGTCGACCCCAGCGTCGCCAGCGCGGGCGATCGCCTGGACGGCGGCTTCACCGTCATCAAGCGCATGGGGCGCGGCTCCTCCAGCGACGCGCTGCTGGTGCGCAAGGACGGCAGCGACGAAGAGCACGTCCTCAAGGTCGCGTGCGACGTCGCGCACAACGACCGCCTGGCCGCAGAAGGCGAGGTCCTTGCGCGGCTGCATCACCAGAACATCGTCGCCCACCGCGAGACGCTCACGGTCGCCGGCCGCACGGCGCTGCTGCTCAAGAGCGCCGGCAGCCGCACGATGGCCGAGAAGCTCAAGGAAGAGGGGCGCCTGTCGCTCGATATGCTGCAGCGCTTCGGCGAGGAGCTGATCGAAGCGGTGAACCACCTCGAAGCCGAAGGTGTGGCCCATCGCGACATCAAGCCCGAGAACATCGGCATCGCCGAGAACCGCACCGGCAAGCTGCAGCTCGTGCTGTTCGACTTCTCGCTGTGCCGCACACCGGCCGACAACATCACGGCCGGCACCCACCCTTACCTCGACCCGTTCTTGTCCCTGCGCCGCCCGCCGCGCTGGGACCTGTACGCCGAGCGCTTCGCGCTGGCGGTCACGCTCTACGAGATGGCGGTCGGCCAGCCACCGGTCTGGGGCGATGGGCAAACCTCGCCGGCCATGCTCGACGTCGAGGCCACCATCGAGAGCGACGTCTTCGATCCGGTCACGCGCGAGGGCTTCACCGCGTTCTTCTCGAAGGCCTTGAAGCGCGACTACCGCGAGCGCTTCGACAACGCCGAAGACATGCTGCGGGCATGGCGCGCCATCTTTGCCGCTCGCCAGACGGTTCATCCGGGCGAGACCGGCGCAGCAGAGGGCCTGGCCGCCATCGCCATGACCGCCACGCCGCTCACCACGATGGCCGAGCTGGGCTACAGCCTTGAAGCGCAGGACATCCTGGAGCGCATGGGCATCCACAACGCCCGCGAACTGCTGGCCGTCGATCGCATCCGCTTCCGCTACCTGCGCGGTGTGGGCGACAAGATCCGAAAGGAAATCCGTCTCACCGCCAAGGAACTCGCCCGCCTGCGGCCCGACCTCACACAGGGCCGCAGCACCGCGCACGACGCGGACGAGGAAGTCGGCGGCGCCGTCAGCGTCAATGAACTGGCCGCGCAGTTGCTGCCGCGCCGCCCCGCCGGCGATGACCGGCCGGAGGAAGCCGCCCTCGCCCACTACCTCGGGCTGGACGACAGTGTGCAGGCCGGCGCCTGGCCCAACCTCGGCGAGTCGGCACAGGTCAACCAGGTCGACCGGGGCACGCTGACCGCCGCGCTCATCAAGGCCCGCGAGCGTTGGCTCAAGAACCCCGCCTTCACCGAGCTGCGCCAGCAGCTCGACACGTTGTTGCGCAGCCAGGGCCAGGTGATGAGCGCTCACGAGAGCGCCATGGCCCTGCTCGCACTGCGCGGCTGCGCGGCGCAGGACGATGCGGAGCGACTGCGTCAGGCCACCGCCGTGCTGCGGGCCGCGGTCGAAGCGGAATCGCACCTCGACCAGCCGCGGTTCGAGGCGTTCGACCACCAGCCCTGTGCGTTGATTGCCAGCGCCTCCGCCTGGGCCGACTACGCCCGGCAGCTCGGAGCCGCAGCAGACGCCTGCGCCCTGGCCGATCCCTTGCTCCCGCCACCCCGCGTGCTCGAGACGCTGGAAGGCGTTCCCCTGCCCCCTGCACTGGCCGCTGAAGGCGCGCCCACCGCAGCGCTGACCCCCACCCGGCTGCTGCGCCTAGCCGCCTCGGCGTCGCGCAAGGCGGCGTTGTCGAGCCGCCAGGAAATCTACCCCCGCGGCATGGCGCCGCTGCAGGCTCTGCGCCAGTCCCTCGGCGCACTGATCGGCGCGCCGCAACTGCGTCTGCGCGAAATCCAGGACCGCGTGCGCGGCCGCTACCCCGAGGCCGCAGCGTTGCCGGGCCGCCCGGAGCTGGACCGCCTGCTCGAAGAGGCCGGCGCGCCGCTGAGTTGGGACCCCTCCGCCGCGGAAGGTGCCGGCGCGTACCGGCTCTCCACCTTGGGCAGCGCGCAGACGGCGGGCACCACTACGGTGTTTTCGCGTCACACCACCGAGCTCACCCTGCGGGCCGCCGGCGACGGCGCTGGCGCCGAGCTCGCCGACGCCGCCGCGGTCGAGGAACGGCTCACCCGAAGCCTTCAACAAGGCGGCCTTCTGGTGCTGACCGTTCACCCGCGCATTGCGCGCCGGGCAGAAGCTGAGCTGCTGCACCGCTTCGGTCAGCCTGGCACCCGGCCCGCACCACTGCAGCGCGTGAACTTCGACGCGCTGCTGCTGGGCGCGTTGCGTGAGCAGGCAACAGCCGCCCGCGTGGACTGGAACGTGGTCCTCGAGGCCGACGCCGCCGACCGCGGCAGCCGCCACTGGATCAACCTGCAGCGGCTGGTGCAGAGAACGCTGCCCACGCTGCGCGCCGCGCTGCTGCAAGGCACGGCGCCAATCCTGCTGGTCAGTACCGGCCTGCTCGCCCGCTACGACCTGATGACGCTGGTTACCGAGGTCGAAGAGCACGCGGGCCGTCCGGGCCACACACCCGCTGTCTGGTTGCTGCTGCCCACGACGCACCAGGGTCTGCCGGTCATCGATGGCGTCGCGGTGCCGATCGTGAACAACATCCAGAACACCCGCACGTTGGCGCTTGCGCAGGCCTGGGTGGAGAACAAACACCGGGCGAGCGTCGCCCCGTAGACCCACGCCGCCGCGATGCCATACGCCACAACGGAAAGAACCGCTCAGTGATCAACGCCCCACAACTGCTCGCGAACCTGACGCGCCTGCTCAAGCGCCTCGAAGACGACCTGCGCCAGCGCATCGCTGAGGTAGCCGAGCTGAAGGCCGGCCTGCAGGCCGAGTGGCAGGCCGCGCGCGACGCCGAGCGCACGGCAGAGACCTTCGAGAGCTGGGCCGACCAGGTCATCACGCAGGCGGGCGTGCACTGGCTGTTGAGCTGCGTGTTCCTGCGCTTCATCGAGGACAACGAACTGGTCGAGCGCCCCTGGCTGGGCGGCACGCCGGAGTCCGACCGACTGGCGCTGGCGCGCGACCGGCACGAGGCCTACTTCCGCGAGAGGCCGCTGGAGAGCGACCGCGACTATCTGCTGGCGTGCTTCCGCGAAGCCGGCGCGCTGCCGGGACTGCACACCTTCTTCGACGAGACGCACAACCCGGTCTTTCGTTTCGGTATCAGTGGCGACGCGGCGATGGCACTGCGCCAGTTCTGGCAGCAGGTGGACCCGAACACCGGCACGCTGGCGCACGACTTCACCGACCCCGACTGGAACACGCGCTTCCTCGGCGATCTGTACCAGGACCTGTCGGAAGCCACGCGCAAGCGCTACGCGCTGCTGCAGACGCCGGAGTTCGTCGAGGAGTTCATTCTCGACCGCACGCTGACGCCGGCAATCCGCGAGTTCGGCTTCCGCGACGTGCGGATGATCGATCCCACCTGCGGGTCAGGCCACTTCCTGCTGGGCGGCTTTCAACGGCTGGTCGATGAATGGACTCGACACGAGCCGGCACGCAACCCGCGTGACATCGCGCAACGGGGGTTGGATGCCGTCGCCGGCGTGGACCTGAATCCGTTTGCCGTCGCGATCTCGCGCTTCCGGCTGCTGGTGGCGGCGCTCAAGGTCAGCCGGGTGCGTCGGTTGTCGGAAGCGCCCAACTTCAAGCTGAACGTCGCCATTGGCGACAGCCTGCTGCATGGCAAGCGATTCGGCATGACAGCGACCGACGGCATGTTCGAGGGCGCCGAGCATTACGCAGGCACGGGTCTCGCGCACGCCTACGCCAGTGAGGACATTGCTGAAGTGCAGCGCATCCTCGGAAGGCAGTACCACGCAGTGGTGGGCAATCCACCGTACATAGCGATGAAGGACGCGGCACTGAATGCGGCTTACCGCCAGCGGTATGCAAGCTGCCATCGCCAGTACTCCCTGGGCGCGCCATTCACCGAGCGCTTCTTCGATCTAGCACTCACAGGAAACGGCGCGCCGGCGGGCTTTGTCGGTCTCATCACGACGAACAGCTTCATGAAGCGAGAGTTCGGAGCAAAGCTAATCGAGCAGGTGCTTCCGCGATTGGACCTGACCCACGTCGTTGATACCGCAGGCGCCTATATCCCAGGCCACGGCACACCGACTGCGATCTTGTTCGGCCGCCACCGCGCACCTGTAGGTGACGTGGTCCGCACGGTGATGGGCATTAAGGGCGAGCCCAGCACACCTGCCGATCCGTCGCACGGGCTTGTTTGGTCGGCCATCCTTGGGCAGATCGATCGGGTCGGGTCGGAGAGCGAGTTCGTCAGCGTGGTCGATACGCCGAGGGCGACGTTCGCGAACCATCCTTGGAGTATTGGTGGCGGGGGTGCGACGGAAGTAAAGGAGTTGATCGAGTCCTGCGAAAGGCGACTTGGCCAGCAGACGACGGCGATAGGGCGAGTGACGCACACAGGAGCGGATGACGTTTACTTCGGCTGGAGCCGGGACTGGAAAAGACGAGGAATCGAACCACGCAATTTGGTTCGCTTGGTTGAAGGTGATGTTGTCCGGGACTGGTCTGCCGTCACTGATACGCATCTGCTTTTCCCGTATGACTCAGAATTGAAAGCGGCCATCGAGAATGGCTCCCGCGTCGAACGACACCTTTGGCTATACAAGCAGTATCTAGCTATTCGACGCGAGCCCGGAGGGACCCATGAGGAGATTGGACTAACGTGGTTTGAATGGAGTCGATTTCAGCGGGAACGATTTCTCGTTCCCTTGAGCATAGGCTTTGCATTCGTAGCCACTCACAACCACTTCGTCCTCGATCGCGGCGGCAAGGTGTTCAACCGCTCGGCGCCAGTGATCAAGCTGCCGGCCGGCACGAGCGAGGATGAGCATCTGGGCCTGCTCGGGTTGCTTAATTCGTCCGTGGCCTGCTTCTGGATGAAGCAGATCTTCCACAACAAGGGAAGCACGGTGGATCAATACGGCGCCCGTCAACGCACTGACGCCTTTGAAGACTTCTACGAATACACAAGTACCGGCCTGCAGGACTTCCCGCTGCCCTCCCTACGCCCAGTTGACCTCGCTCGCAATCTCGACACGCTCGCCATCACGTTTACCACCGCACAGCCCGCTGTTCTGCTCGCGGCTCGCGCCGACGATTCAACCCTGCCCAGCCGCGTTGCGCTCGGCGCCGCGCGCGCGCGCGCGGCGTCGCTGCACAGGCAAATGGTCGCCTGGCAGGAAGAACTCGACTGGCAGTGTTATCGCCTTTACGGCCTGTTGCCCGCCGATTCTGGTCAGAGACAGTACGAGTCAGGCGCGCCGCCCGAGGTCCGGCTGGGCGAGCGCGCCTTCGAGATCGTGTTGGCCCGCCGCATGGCCGCCGGCCGCGAGTTGACCACCTGGTTCGAGCGCCACGGCTCCAAGCCCGTCACGGAGATTCCGTCCCACTGGCCCGAAGACTATCGGCAGGTTGTCCAGCACCGCATCGACCTAATCGAGCGCGACCGCAACATTGGCTTGATTGAGCGACCCGAATACAAGCGCCGCTGGAACACGCCGAGCTGGGAAGACCTGGAGCGCGCCGCGCTGCGCGATTGGCTACTCGACCGGCTCGAAGACCGACGCTTGTGGCCCGCCAGTGCCGACCGCCCGCCCCAGCTCACCACAGTCAATCGCCTGGCCGACGCAGTGCGCGCCGACGCCGGCTTCATGCAGATCGCCGAACTCTATGCTGGCCACGCGGACGTCGACCTGACGCAGGTCGTGGCCGAGCTCGTCGCCGGCGAATCTGTGCCGTTCCTGCCCGTGCTTCGCTACGCCGACACGGGCCTGCGCAAGCGCGCGCAGTGGGAAGACACCTGGGCGCTGCAGCGGCGCGAGGACGCCGGCGAGAAGGTCGGCAAGATCCCGGTGCCGCCCAAGTACCAAAGCAAGGACTTCCTGAAGGCCGACGTCTGGCGCCTGCGCGGCGGTCTGGACGTGCCCAAGGAGCGCTGGGTCAGCTACCCCGGTTGCGAACGCGGCGCCGATACCAGCCTACCCATCGCGTGGGCGGGCTGGAACCATCTGCAGCAGGCCACCGCCCTGGCAGCCTACTACCTGGAGATGAAGGAGAACGAGGGCTGGGAGCCTGCGCGCCTGCAACCACTGCTCGCCGGCCTGCTGGTACTGGTGCCCTGGCTGGAGCAGTGGCACAACGAGATCGACCCCGCGTACGGCGAGCGCATGGGCACGTACTACCGGGGCTTCGTTAACGAAGAAGCTCGCGCGCTTGGGTTCACCCTTGACGACCTTCGTGCGTGGAAGCCGGTTGTCACGGCGGCAAAGCGCGGCCGGAAGAAAGCTGCACAGCCCTCATGACAGCCCGTATGCGATTGCCACAAGCGCAGAGACCAAAGAAGCCCTCGTCGGTCGCGACGTGCGCTTGGGAAGGAGTCCACTGATGCCGCTGCTGAAAGACCTGATCACTATCCCCGAGCGCGTGCATCAGGGCGACTTCGTCCTGCAGCTCACCAAGGGGGTCACCGAGCCGGAGCAGACGCTGCGCGACTACGTGGTGACGCCGCAGCTGGTCGATGCCTTCAGCAACGCCCTGGGCTTCATCCAGCAGGCCGTGCAGACGGCGAGCAGCAAGGCCGCCTATCTGCACGGCAGCTTCGGATCCGGCAAGAGCCACTTCATGGCGGTGCTCAACCTGCTGCTGGCCGGCAACACGCAGGCACGCTCGATTCCCGAGTTGGCCGATGTCGTGGCACGCCACAGCTGGACGCATGGGCGCAAGTTCCTGCTCGTGCCGTATCACATGATCGGCGCGCGGGACATGGAGTCGGCCATCCTCGGCCAGTACGCCGAGTTCGTGCGCAAGAAGCACCCTGAGGCGCCGGTGCCCGGTTTCTACCTGGCCGAGGGCCTGTTCAAGGATGCGCGCGAACTTCGCGAGCGCATGGGCGATGAGCCCTTCTTCGCCCAGTTGAACAAGGGTGCTGGCGGCGCAGGGGGCGGCGGTGGCGGTTGGGGCGAGTTCGAGAGCGGCTGGGACGCGGCCAGCTTTGAAGCGGCCATGCTGGAGCCGCCCAATGGCGAGGAGCGTTCGCGCCTCGTTGGCGACCTGATCACGCAGTACTTCTCGGCGTACCGCAGCCTGGCCGGCAGCGGCGAGTCGTTCGTCTCGCTCGACGACGGGCTCAGCATCATGAGCCGCCATGCCCAGGCACTGGGCTACGACGCGGTGATCCTGTTCCTGGACGAGCTGGTGCTCTGGCTCGCGAGCCACGCTGCCGACGTCAACTTCGTCAGCCGCGAGGGCACGAAGCTGGTGAAGCTGGTGGAAGCCACCAACGCGGATCGGCCCGTACCCCTGATCAGTTTCGTGGCCCGGCAGCGCGACTTGCGCGACCTGGTGGGCGAGAACCTGGCCGGCTCGGTGCAGTTGCAGTTCAGCGATGTGCTCAAGCACTGGGAAGCGCGCTTCCACCGCATCACGCTGGAAGACCGCAATCTGCCGGCCATCGCCGAGAAGCGCGTGCTGCGTCCGGTGGACGAAGCCGCGCGCCAGACGCTGCAGACCACGTTCGACGACGTGATGAAGATGCGCAAGGACGTGCTCGACACCTTGCTCACCACCACGGCCGACCGGGAGATGTTCCGCAAGGTCTATCCGTTCAGCCCGGCGCTGGTGCAGACGCTGATCGCTGTCTCGGCGGCGCTGCAGCGCGAGCGCACCGCGCTGAAGCTGATGCTGCAGTTGCTGGTGGACCGCCGCGCAGACCTGGAGCTCGGGCAGCTGATCCCGGTAGGCGACCTGTACGACGCCATCGCCGAAGGCGACGAGCCGTTCTCGGAAGGCATGCGCCTTCACTTCGACAACGCGAAGCGCCTGTACAACCAGCGGCTGCTGCCCATGCTGGAGCGCCACCACGGCGTCACCTGGGAAGCCATCAAGCTCGGCCAGGCGGACCCGACGGCGGCCAAGAACCTGCGCAACGACGCGCGGCTGCTCAAGACATTGCTGCTCGGCGCACTGGTGCCCGAGGTGGAATCGCTCAAGGGCCTGACCGCGCAACGCCTGGCCGCGCTGAACCACGGCACTTTCCGCTCGCCCATCCCCGGGCGCGAGGCGCAGGACGTGCTGCGCAAGTGCCGCGACTGGGCCAGTGAGATCGGCGAGATCAAGATCACCGAGGACCAGAACCCGGTGATCTCGATCCAGGTCACCGGCGTCGACATCGAGCCGATCCTGCGTGCCGCCGAGGCCAACGACAACGCCGGCAATCGGCGCAAGAAGATCCGCGAGACCTTGTTCGAGCAGCTGGGCATTCAGGACGCCGGCGGGTTGTTCACGACCTACGAGTTCGTCTGGCGCGGCACGCGGCGTGAGGTCGAGCTGCTGTACGAGAACGTCCGCGAGATGACCGACGACCGCCTGCGTGGCCGCTCGGGCGCCTGGTCGGTGGTGATTGACTTTCCGTTCGACGACGCGAACTTCGGCCCGGCGGATGATCTGGCGCGCCTCGGTGCGTACCGCGGCGGCGACACGCGCACGCTCGTGTGGCTGCCCTCCTTCCTCAGCAACAAGGCGTTGGCCGACCTCGGCCGCCTGGTGGTGCTCGACTACATCCTGCAAGGCGACCGCTTCGACAACTACGCTGCGCACCTGTCGTTCGTCGATCGCGTGCAGGCCAAAGCACTGGCCAGGAATCAGCTCGACCAGCTGCGGATCAAGCTCCGGTCGCAACTCGAAGTGGCTTACGGAATCAGCACCGAGCCGCGGGACGCGGTGAGCAATCCGCTCACGGCAGACCAGCAGTTCCAGTCGCTGGACCCGACGCTGTCGCCGCGCCCTCCCGTGGGTGCCGACTTCCGCAGTGCCTTCGAGAGCTTGCTGGGCCAGCTGTTTGCCCACCAGTACCCGGCGCATCCCGAGTTCGACACCGAGATCAAGGCCAGCGTCATCAAGAAGGTCTGGCCCGAAGTGCAGAAGGCCATCGAATCGCCTGGCCAGCGCGGGCTGGTGCAAGACAGCTCAACGCGCAAGCTGGTGCGCGCCGTCGTGAACCCCTGCCAGCTCGGGCAGATGGGCGAGACCCACCTGCTGATCGAGCCGCACTGGCAGTCGCGATTTGCGCAGAGCCACGCGCGCGACGGCGGCGGACCGATCACGGTGGCCAAGCTGCGCCGCTGGATCGACACCCCGGTGCCGATGGGGCTGCCGATCGAGCTGCAGAACCTGATCATCCTGGCGTACGCCGCGTCCACCAACCGCCGCTTCACGCTGCGTGGCGGGCCGGTCGAGCCCACCATCGACAGCCTGTCTGACGACTTGGAGTTGAAAGAACAGGCGCTGCCCAACGCCGCCGACTGGCAGTCGGCGCTGCAGCGCGCCTCCAGCCTCTTCGGCCTGACGCTCGCGCAGACGCTCAATGCCGCCAACGTCGGCCGCCTGGTCGATGACGTGAAGCAAGCGGCCAGCGGCAAGCGCGAAGCAGTGGGCCGGCTAGTCGCACAGGTGCGTGACCGGTCGAATCGCTATGCAGGGGGCGCCTCCGGTGCCCGCCAGCAATCGGCGGAGTCGGCGCAAGCGCTGCTGGCCACGCTCACGCAGGCCGCAGAAGGCGATGTCGTGACGTCGCTGGCCACTGCGACCCTGAATACCTCGGAGGCGGCGGTGAGCCGTACCCTGGGCCAGGCCCAGGCGTGCGCCGATGCCCTCACCAACGGCAATTGGCAGTTGTTCGACGTGGTGCGCGATCTCGGGGACCATCGACGCGACGCAGCGGCCGGCATCATGAGTCGCCTCGCCGAGGTGCTGACCGCCGACGAGCATGTCGTCCCGCTCAAGTCGCGGCTGGCAGAGCTCGAGCGAGACGCGATGCAGTTGCTCGCGGCCGCTGCGCCCGCGCAGCCACCCGCACCTGCACCGGTGCCGCCTGGCGGGAGTGCTGCACCCACGCCACTGCCCCCGGTGCTGCCACCCGCGCCGGGCTTCAACGGCCCGGAGGTGGTGGAAGAGAAGCAGGCGCTTCATCTGACCGGCGCCGCCGCGGTGGCGGAGCTGGATGACCTGAAGGCGCGCATCGCACGCGACCGCGATCTGGAACTCACCCTCAGCTGGCGGCTTGAGCGCAAGGGCACCAAGCTATGAGCTTGTCGACCCCGCAGATCGCGGCGCAGCTCGAGCGGGTGCTGGCGAGCGATCCATCCACCGTGGCCTTGGCAATTCGGGCGAAAGCTCGTCAGCCGTGGCCCGAGACGCTGAACCAGCGTGGCCGGCAGTTCGCGCTGCGGTGGTGCGAGTCGTCCTTGGCCATCCGCGAGGCGCTGTGCGATGTGGAGCAGCACGACCCGGAAACGGCGGGGCTGGTGGTCCTCACACCGTTGGCGACGCATGAGATCGCCGAGGACATCGCGGCGCGCCTGGCGCGCGCGCGAGTGTTTCAGCCCGAGGGCTGGGACATCGTCCGTCAATTATTTCAGGCCAAGGAGACCGACGCCCGGCTGGGGCGCTTCGCCTGGATGCCGCAGTGCCTGATCGACGGCGCGGCACAGGGCCCCTACCCGCCCGTGGCCAATGGCTTTCTCGGCCTGGAGACGGCGTGGCAGGAAGTGCTGCAACGGTTTCTCCGGATCCCAGCGGCTCGCCCGGACGCCGTTTCTCTGCTGACCTGGTCAATGACAGCTGGCGCCGACGCCACGCTCGATCAGCTGCCTGCGGCAGCCAGAGCGGACGTGATGCGCTGGCTTTCGGAGGCGGCCGGCAGCGCCGGGGAAATGGTCCTGGGCTGCGTCGAGGCCGGTCGAACGGTCGACGCCTTGCCACTGGGGCTGGTTTGCGGCGTGGTCTTCGCACCGGAAGGCGAAGGACAGGCGGCGCTGGGCCAGGCTGCCGTCCGCCTTGAGCGGTTCGTCAACGACAAGCACATCGGCGTGCCGGAAGGAAGGGCATGGGCGCGCGCCGCAGAGCAGGTGGTGCGGGCAGCCGGGTTGGAGACCGCGCGCGCCACGCTCGACCGTGCAGATGCCTTGCTGCGGGACCTGCGCGTCGCCGAGTTCGCGCACTTGAGCGATCTGCTTCCCGCTGCGCTGGACCAGCGGATGCAGGACTTCGCGCTCGCCCTGTCGGCGCATGTCGCCGAGCCCACCGAGGCCAACCTGTCCCAGGTGGAGCTGCAGGCCGACCGCGTGCTCAGACACACGTTGATGGCGGCCCAGCCGCCGCGCGCTGAGCGCGTGGGGATGGCGCGCCGTCTGGCCCGCTGGCTGTTGACCGCGCCCCGATCAATGGCGTCGCTGCCGAGTGCCGTGGCCTGGCAGTCGGACGAAGGCGCCTTCGTGGACTGGGCACGTTTCCGTCTGCTCGGCGGCGACGAGATTCCGGAGCTGTCGCAGGCCTACGGCGCGTGCCGCGAAGCTCTGATCGCGCGGCGGAACAAGTTCGCCAAGCCGTTCGCCCAGATGTTGGTCGAGTGGAACGCGAACAAGCCGTCCATCGACGGGCGCCTGGTGCCGGTCGAATCCGTACTCGAGCATGTCGTCGCGCCGATCGCTGCCGCTCATCCGACCTTGCTGCTGGTGATGGATGGGCTGAGCATCAGCATCTTCCGGGAACTGTTTGCGCGCAGCGCGAGCCATGGCTGGGCCGAGATGGTGCCGAGCGATCTCGGGCAGCCTCTGGTCGGCGTAGCGGCGTTGCCCACCGTCACCGAGGTCAGCCGTACCAGCCTGCTTTGTGGACGGCTCACGCTGGGAGCCGCCGCGCAGGAGCGATCGGGATTCGCTTCGCATGCGGCGCTGCTGGCGCACAGCCGCGCCGGAGCACCGCCCCGGCTGTTCCACAAGGGCGATCTGGCCGACGCGACCAACCTGGCACCCGAGGTTCGCGCGGCGATTGCGGACCCTCATCAACGCGTGATCGGCGTGGTCTACAACGCGGTCGACGATCACCTGAGTGGCCCCGACCAGCTGCATCAGCGCTGGACGCTCGAAGACCTGCGGCTGCTGTTGCCGCTGCTGCGTGAAGCGCGGGAAGCAAGGCGCGTGGTGGTGATCACTGCCGACCATGGACACCTGCTGGAAGACGGCACGACCCAGGTGAGTAACGGCAGCGAGAGCGATCGCTGGCGCCCGGGCACGGACAGCCGCGCGCCGCACGAGGTGGCGGTGAGCGGCGGGCGCGTGGTGACAAGCGATGGCTCGAACACGGTCGTGTGCCTCTGGGGAGAAAGTACTCGATACGGCGGGCGCAAGAACGGCTACCACGGTGGGCTGTCACCCCAGGAGGTGACGGTGCCGCTCGCCGTGATGGTGCCCCTGGGCATGAACCTGCCCGGATGGACGCCCGCACCACCTGCTCAGCCCGAGTGGTGGGAGCTGCCGCCGATCCCGAAATCGAAAGAAGCCAAGCCCGCGGTCGCACAACCCGTGCGACCCGCTGGCCGCAGGCCGACCGCGCAGGTGGGTCAGCCTCAGCTCTTCGAGGAGACCGAGTTGCCGACCGCACCGGCGCCGGCCGCTCCAGACTGGATCAGCGCCTTGCTGAGCGGAACGATCTACGCGTCGCAAAGGCAACTGGCTGCGCGGGTTGCACTGCCAGACGAGAAGATGCGAACGCTGCTGACCGCGCTCTCCGAGCGTGGCGGCAAGCTCTCGCGCGCTGCGCTGGCCCAGCGGCTCTCACTGCCGGAGATCCGCCTGGGCGGCATGCTCAGCGCGGTCAGGCGGATGTTGAACGTGGACCAGGCCCCGGTGCTGATCATCGATGAGGCGGCTGGAACCGTGGAGTTGAACATCGCGCTGCTGCACCAGCAGTTCCGCGTCGGCGGCCTAGGGGGTCAACGATGATCAGCGCCGCGCGGCGGGAAGACATCGTCGGTGCCCTGCGTCGCGGCACCGTGCCGAGCAGCGGGCTGGACGCGCTCGCAGTAGGGATCGAATCGTTCGCGCCCACTCTCGACGAGGAGCTGGCAGCGGTCGCCGCCGGCCGCGGCGGATTCAAGGCTGTACGTGGCGAGTACGGCACCGGCAAGACCTTCTTCGGGCGCTGGCTGCAGGAGCGGGCGCGCGCGCGTGGCTTCGCGGCGACGGAAGTCCAGATCAACGAAACCGAAACGCCACTGCACCGGCTGGAGACGGTCTACCGCCGACTCGTCGAACACCTGGGCACGGCAGACACCGCCAGCGGCGCCTTCCGCGGTGTCGTCGATGGCTGGTTCTATGCACTGGAGCAGGATGTTCTGGCCGACGCGTCGGTCGATCCCAACGACGCCGAGGAACTGCTGTCGCGCACCGATGCGCTGATGGAGGCGCGCATTGCCACCATCAGCAAGACTGCCCCTGCGTTCTCTGCCGTGCTTCGCACCTACCGGCGGGCTTTGGCGGCCGGGGATGGCATGTTGGCGGACGGTCTCATCAGCTGGCTGGCGGGGCAGCCGAACGTGGCGGGCAGCGTCAAGCGCGCAGCGGGCATCAAGGGCGACCTCGATCATTTCGGCGCCACGAACTTCCTGGTGGGCCTGCTCACCATCCTGCGCGACAGCGGCTACTCCGGTCTGGTCATGGTGCTGGACGAGGTGGAAACGCTGCAGCGCATGCGCACCGACACCCGCGAGAAGGGCCTGAACGCTCTCAGGCAATGGATCGACGAGATCGATGCGGGGCGGTATCCCGGCCTCTACCTGGTCGTCACGGGCACACCGGCATTCTTCGACGGCCCCCAGGGCGTGCAGCGCCTTGCGCCGCTGGCCCAACGTCTTCACGTCGACTTCGGCACCGACCGTCGCTTCGACAACCCCCGAGCGGTCCAGATTCGCCTGGCACCCTTCGACCACACGGCCCTGCTGGCCGTGGGACGACGCGTCCGAGACATCTACGCCGAAGGCCGCCCCCACGAGCAGCGCCTGCGCAGCGTCGTGGACGACAGCTACCTCGACACGCTGGCCCGCGCCGTGGCCGGCGGCTTGGGCGGCAAGATCGGCGTGGCGCCGCGGTTGTTCTTGAAGAAACTCGTCGCCGACATTCTGGATCGTGTCGATCTGCACGAGGACTTCGATCCACGCCGGCACTACACCCTGACGCTGGCCGAGAGCGAGATGTCGGTGGTCGAACGGGCGGCCGCAAGCGCCACGTCGGTGGACGACATTGAGCTGCCATGAGCGCTGCACGGCCGCTCCGAAAGCGCTCGCTCCCCCTCGGGGGGACGGCCCGCAGGGCCAAGGGGGCGGGTTGAGCGAATTCGAGCAACTGCACCCTTCCCTGCAGTACCACGTCGTCAATACGCTGGGCTGGAGCACGCTGCGCCCGACCCAACTGGCGGCGATCGCGCCGATTCACGCGGGAACGCATTGCCTGCTGCTCGCGCCGACCGCCGGCGGCAAGACGGAGGCGGCGGCGATCCCGATCCTGTCGAGGATGCTCGTCGAGGCCTGGCCAGGGACGAGCGTTCTCTATGTCTGCCCGATCAAGGCGTTGCTGAACAACCTGGAGCCCAGGCTCTCGCATTACGCCGGCCTGGTGGGACGCCGCGTCGAGGTCTGGCACGGGGACATCTCGCAGTCGCGCAAGAACCGGGCGCTCAAGGATGCGCCGGACATCCTGCTCACGACACCCGAATCTGTCGAGGCCATGCTCATCTCTGCAAGGGTCGATCGGCCTGCATGGTTCGGCAATCTGCAGGCGGTGATCGTCGACGAGCTGCATGCGTTCGCGGGCGATGACCGCGGCTGGCACCTGCGATCGGTGCTGCACCGGCTGGACCAGTATTTGGAGCGACCGCTACAGCGCATCGGCCTGTCTGCAACGGTGAGCAACCCGAGCGAGCTGCTGGCCTGGTTGGCACCCATCGGAAGCAGAAGCGTCGTCGGCAGTGCGAGCGTCAGTACCGACGCCGACGTGACCATCGACCACGTGGGCTCGCTCGAAAACGCCGCCACCGTGATCGCGCGGCTGCACCGCGGTGAGAAGCGGCTGGTCTTCTGCGACTCCCGCAGCAGCGCTGAGCAACTGAGCAGCATGTTGCGGACCCATGCGATCCGGACTTTCGTCAGCCATGCCTCGCTCAGCTTGTCTGAACGGCGACAGGCCGAAGCGGCCTTCTCCGAGGAGCGGGACTGCGTCATCGTCGCCACGTCGACGCTGGAGCTCGGCATCGACGTGGGCGATCTCGATCGCGTGGTCCAGATCGACTCACCATCGAGCGTCTCATCGTTTCTCCAGCGAATGGGCCGCACGGGCCGGCGGACCGGCGGCCGTCGCAACTGCCTCTTCCTGACGACGAACGACAACGCCTTCCTCCTGGCCCTTGGCGTGACGCAGAAGTGGTCCGAGGCTTGGGTCGAGGCGGCTGTGCCGCCTGCAGAGCCATGGCATATCGTCGCGCAACAGGCGTTGGTTCTAAGCCTCGAGCGAGGCGAGCTCCCGACGCGGGAGTTGGTCGAGCTGCTCCAGGGGTCGTTTCCCGAACTGCACATCGCGGACATTGAAGTGCTCGTCGAGCACCTGGTGGGACAGCACTTCCTCGATCGGTCCGAGGGCGTGGTGCGAGTTGGTCCGCAGACCGAGGGCAGCTACGCGCGCGGCCACTACCGGGATCTGCTTGCGTCCTTCAGCGGCTCCCAACTGCTGACCGGCCGGCACGGCGCCGCCGAAGTCGGCTACATCGACCCGACGGTGTTGACCGGCGAGCGCGATGAACGTTTGCTCTTGCTGGCTGGCAGAAGCTGGCGCGTCACCGACGTCGACTGGTCGAAGCGGATCGTTTGGCTGGAGCCGGCCGCCGGCGGAGGCAAAGCGCGCTGGATGGGCGGCGCACGCAGCCTGGGGCGCGAGGTGTGTCAGGGCATCCGCACGGTGCTCGCGAACGGCGCCTCGCCCACCGTTACTTTGTCTCGGCGTGCACGAACAGCATTGGAGGCGCTGGCCGAGGAGATACCGATGTCCTCGGGAACGAACTTCGTGATGTCTCGTTTCGAAGGCGCGCCCGCGCAAACCTGGACATTCGCCGGCACGCGAGCGAACCGAACCCTGGCGCGCCAAGCGTCGATCGGTACCGCGAAGGTTCGCTTCGATGCGTTGAGCGTGCAGGCGCCTGTCGCCGCCCTGCCCGCCACGCCGCTCAGACACATCGATCTGACAGGCGATGAGCTCGCGGCTTTCCACGAGTCCATCAAGTTCGCCGACTGCGTGCCGCGACAGCTGCTATCTCGGACGATCGTGGCACGGAATTTTGAGGTAACAAGCGAGTGGAGGACTGCCGCCGTGTAGGGGCAAAAAAGAGAGCGATATGGACAACACTGGAAGCCAACTGGGCGCGTTTGTGAGAGCAGTCGCTTTCGCAGCCGACAAGCACAGGAATCAGCGACGCAAGGATGCTGATGCCTCCCCGTATATCAACCACCCCATTGCGCTAGCAAGCGTTCTGGCCAACGAGGGCGGAGTCTCGGACATAACGGTGCTGTGCGCGGCCGTCCTGCACGACACCATCGAGGACACGCAGACCACTGCCGAGGAACTGACGACGGTGTTTGGGCCGAAGGTTGCCTCAGTGGTACTGGATGTTACCGACGACAAGTCGCTGGAGAAGCACATCCGCAAGCAGCGCCAAATTGAACACGCACCCCACATCTCATCCGAGGCCAAGCTGGTGAAACTGGCCGACAAGATATGTAACCTGCGAGACATCCTGGCATCTCCACCAGCGAGCTGGTCTGCTATGCGGAAGCTCGCCTACTTCGAGTGGGCCGCCCAGGTCGTTGCAGGTGTTCGCGGCGTGCATCCACAGCTGGAGGCTGTCTTCGACGGGCTCCACGCACGCGGCGTAGAGGTCTTTCAGGTCAAACCGACGCAGGGAGTATGAATGGCTTCTGAGCACTCTGTCGATGGCGAGCAACTCGAGCGCTCGCTGATCGATATCGCAGTCGAAAGCTGGCGGTTCTCGAGACTCTTCGCGCGCGTGGTCAACAAGATGGACGCCGGTGAAGGATCGCGCTACGTGAACCAGCTCCGCTACTTTCAGAAGAAGGTCGAAGAGAGCCTCGATGCGAGCGGGCTGAAGCTCGTCAACGTCGAGGGCCACCCGTTCGACCCGGGCATGGCTGCCTCAGCCATCAACATAGGTGACTTCGGCCCCGACGACGTGTTGATTGTCGAACAGATGGTCGAGCCCATCATCATGGGCCCGGAAGGGCTGCGCAAACAGGGCACGGTAATGCTTAGGAAGGTGCAGGGATGAACTACATCGGAATCGACCTCGGAACGACGAACAGTGCGATTTGCTCGTACGACGGGGAGACGGTACGTCTGTACAAAAGCCCCGACCAGAACGACGTCACCCCATCGGCCATCTTTATCGATCGCCGAGGCAACAAGTACCTGGGCAAGCGTGCCTACGACAGTGCCGCCAAGAACCCGGACAACGCGGCCACCAAGTTCAAGCGAATGATGGGCACCAGCACGCCTGTCAAGCTCTCGGCTGTGAGCGTCACCATGACGCCGGAGGAGTGCTCGGCGGAGATACTGAAGCTCTGCTATGGATACCTACCGGAAGAGATCCGGAACAGCGGCAGCACCGGAACCGTGATCACCGTCCCAGCCGCTTTCAATCAGATGCAAAAGGATGCGACGCTGGCGGCCGCCGAGATGGCGGGCCTCGGCAACGTCGCGCTGATGCAGGAACCTGTCGCGGCCGTCATGTGCGTCATGAAGCAACGCAAGGGCGACGGTGTATTTCTAGTTTTCGACCTTGGTGGCGGGACTCTCGACATCGCAATCGCGGAAAGCATCAGCGGCCGCGTGAGCCTTTTGGCTCACGGTGGCGTGGCGATGTGCGGCGGCACTGACTTCGACCGCTCGATCCTCGACAACATCGTCAAGCCCTGGCTCCTCGAAAAGTTCGATTTGCCCGAGGACTTCAGCGCGAACCCGAAGTACAAGTCGCTGCTGAGGATGTGCCTTTGGGCTGCCGAGAAGGCAAAGATCGAGTTGTCGTCCAAAGAAGAGTCGGTCATCAGCTTGAACGAAACTGACCTAGGTGTCAGCGACGAGTCCGGCTCGGAGATCTATGTCGATATCCCCTTCGCGCGCAAGCAGTTGGACGAGCTCATTGCCGGCAAGGTGGATGAGGCCATCCAGTCCGCACGCGAGACGCTCGAGAAGGCCGGGTTGAGTGCACACGACGTCGAGCGCATCGTCTTCGTCGGCGGCCCGACCCAGTACAAGCCGCTGCGCGACAAGGTCGCCTTCGAGATCGGCATCGCACCTTCCACGGATGTCAACCCCATGACAGCAGTGGCCGAGGGTGCGGCCGTATTCGCCGAGTCGATCGATTGGGCCTCTCAGAGCCGTGGGCGTAAGAGTGCACGCGGCGCGATCAGCGCCGGCGGGGCGCTCGACCTCTCGTTCAACTACATCGCACGCACTCCGGACTCCAAGGCGCGAGTTGTCGCTAAGGTGGGCGGTACGGCTGCGTCGGGTACGGAGTTCCAGATCGACAGTCTGGACACTGGCTGGTCGTCTGGACGAATGGCGCTCAAGGACGGTGCGACGGTTGAGCTTAGCCTCGCCAAGCCAGGCGAGAACACGTTCAAGGTCTTCGTGTTCGACTCGAAGGGTGGGCCGGTTGCCCTGAAGGAAGACAAGATCGTCATTGCCCGCACTGCCGCCAGCATCGATGCCATTCCGGCGTCTCACTCGATTGGCATTGAGGCACGCGAAAAGCTCGGGGGGCGTCTGGTCCTGGACTATTTGGTTCGCGAAGGCGATCAACTTCCCAAGAAGGGGAAGCGCGTCTTCAAGGCTGAGGAGTCCCTGAAGGCAGGCAGCGTCGGGTCGATCAAGTTCAAGCTGTGGGAAGGTGAGATTGCGGACCCGATCAATGACAACCGCTTCATCGGAATGTTTGAGATCGAGGGATCCGACTTCGATGATGGCGTGATCGCGGCGGGTGCTGAGCTCATTCTCGAGTACGAGATCCTTGACTCGGGAAACATCACGATGGAGGTCTCCGTTCCTTCGATCGGCGGCTCATTCCACAGCGGGCGCAACTTCTACTCTCGGCAAGAGGGCCAGATCGACTACACGCAGGCCTCCAAGCTGGTTGAGGAGCAGTCGGAGCACGCAATGCAGCGGCTTGAAGAGATGGCATCGAAGATCGATGACCCTCGCTTGGATCAAGCGAGGGAAAAGCTGGAACAGGCAGAGTCGATCAAGTCCGGGGAAACGGATCCCGAGCTTGCCAAGCAGGCGATGGACAACGTGCAGGAGGCGAAACGATTGCTTGCCTTGGCGCGCAAGGAGCATCTGAAGGACATCCGACAGCTGGAGCTCGACAAGACGGTCGAGTTCTTCGACAAGCATGTTCGGGAACATGCACGCCCCACGGAGGCGAACGCTTTCGACAACCTCGCGAAGACTGCACAGCGCGCGATCGACAACAACAGCGGTGACTTCGAGGCCCACTTGGACGACTTGCGCGGTAAGAACTTCATGATCCTGTGGCGCCAGGACTGGTTCGTGATCGACCGCTTCAAGTGGTTAGCCAAAGATACGTATCTGTTCCCCGATGCAAGGGAGCACGCGCAACTGGTGAGCGCAGGCGCAGAGGCCCTGAAGGCCAACGACATGAACAAGGTGCGTGCTGTCGTTGCGCAGCTGGACTCGGTTCGTATCGGATCAGGCGGTGACGACGAGATGATGGCCGGCGCGAACATAGTGCGGAGTTAATCGATGGCGCTCGATGCATGGCTACCCATTGGCTTCAGGCTGCCAGACGGCGCCAAAGTCCGGATCGCCCTGTTCGGAGGGCCGAACTGGCAGATCCTGGAAACCCAGGGCGACGGCCGGGCGCTCGTCGCGCACGAAGACCTTGCAACGCGATGGCTGGACTCGGGACTGATCGAGCGGGGTCCGTTCAGTACGTTCGACTTCGGGGATCGTCACCTGTGGGCGATCTCCTGCGGCCCCACCCAAGTCTTGTGTCCGGTCGCGGACGGCCGGTCGCCTGACACGAAAGCCGAGGCACTCGCATTCGCATTGGCCTTGCGGGCGACCAGGGGCATCGACTCGGAGTCTCCCCTGCAGGATGCCTTGTACGTTGAGAGGATCAGCAGACTTCTTCCGACCTACAGCATCAGTTCGCGGACAAACGACGATGTCGTCCTAGGCTTTTGGTTGACTGGGGGGTCGCGTCCCAGCGCATGGTGTAAGTCCACAGCCCGGAGAGAGCTGAGATGCGCGGTACTCAGCGGGCTACTGCCGACAGCCGAGTGGGAACAGTATCGCT